>Ga0315268_10001695_pt1 | contig 25355 bp, 12 predicted proteins | sample C1_top_MG_FD_204535 | JGI IMG/M metagenome (GOLD analysis project Ga0315268, IMG submission 204535) | Sediment microbial communities from Yellowstone Lake, YNP, Wyoming, USA - C1_top | ecosystem: Environmental > Aquatic > Freshwater > Lake > Sediment | place: USA: Wyoming | collected 2017-08-01
ATCTCGATCAGGTGTGGGGGAGCATCTTCAGCTTCTCCGAGGGGCGCGTCCTGTTTAAATGGCCGCGCCGCGTTCCGTACCCCGTGACCGTCAGCTTCGGCCGTCCGCTGAAATCCACGGCGACCGCCTTCGAGGTTCGCCAAGCCATTTTGGAGCTGGGCGCCGAGGCCTTCCGCCACCGGCTGGCCGGCTCGCCGCCCCTGCCGCTGGTCTTCGCGCGCCAAGCCAAGAGGTGCCTGTTCAAGGCCGGCGTGTCCGACTCCAACGGGACGAAGCTCAACGCCCTGTCGACCTTGGTCGGCGCGCATCTGCTGGGACGCGCTCTCGACGCGGCGACGCCGGGCGAGGAGCGCGTCGCGGTCTTCCTGCCGCCCTCCGTGCCCGCCGCGCTGGCGAACCTGGGCTTGTCCCTGCGCGGCAAGGTCCCGATCAACCTGAACTACACCGCGTCGAAGGACGTGGTCGACGCGTGCCTGGCCAAGGCGGGCGTGAAGACCGTCGTCGCGTCGCGAAAGGTCGTCGAGAAATTGGGCTGGGAGCCCGCGGGCCGCAAGATCTATCTGGAGGACCTGGCGCCGGGGATCACCCCGGCGAAAAAAGCGCTGACCGCGGCCGCGTTCCTGCTGGCGCCGACGGCGCTGCTGGAGCGCACCGCCTTCGCCAAGGCGCGCGGCTCCGCGGACCGCGTCGCGACGATCATGTTCACCAGCGGCTCCACCGGCATGCCGAAGGGCGTGGAGCTGACGCACGCCAACGTGCTGTCGAACATCAACGCGGTCGCGCAGGTGATCCAGCTCGGCCCGGACGACTGCATGCTGGGCGTGCTTCCGTTCTTCCATTCCTTCGGCTTCACGGTGACCTTGTGGCTGCCGGCGTGCCTGGGCATGGGCGCCGCGTACCACTATTCTCCGCTGGACGCGCGCGTGATCGGCGCGCTGGCGGAAAAGCGGAAGGCCACGATCCTGCTCGGCACGCCGACGTTCCTGCTCGCGTGGATGCGGCGCGTCGAGCCCGGGAAGTTCAAGACCTTGCGCTACGCCGTGGTCGGCGCGGAGAAGCTGCGCGAGGAGGTCGCGAAGGCCTTCGCCGAGAAATACGGCCTCGTGCCGCTGGAAGGCTACGGCGCGACCGAGCTGTCGCCCGTGGCCTCGGTGAACATTCCGGACATCGACTGGCCGGGCAACAAGCAGACCGGCACGAAGCTGGGCACCGTGGGCCAGCCGCTTCCCGGCGTGTTCATGAAGGTCGTCGATCCCGATACCGGCGCCGAGCTGGGCCCCGACGCGCCGGGCCTGCTCCTGGTGAAGGGCCCCAACGTGATGAAGGGCTATCTGGACGACGAGGCCAAGACCCGCGAAGCGATCCGCGACGGCTACTACGTCACCGGCGACATCGCGAAGATCGACGAGGACGGCTTCGTGACCTTGACCGACCGGCTCTCGCGCTTCTCGAAGGTCGGCGGCGAGATGGTCCCGCACATCAAGGTCGAGGAAAGCCTTCAGGACGCCCTCGGGGCGCTCGACCAGGCCTTCATCGTCGCGGGCGTGCCCGACGACAAGCGCGGCGAGCGCCTGGTCGTCCTTTATAAAGGAGACCTCGACCTGGACGCCCTTCTCGGGTCGGTCGCCGACTCCGGCCTGCCCAAGCTCTGGATTCCGGACAAAGCCGCCTTCCACAAGGTCGAGGAATTCCCGTTGCTGGGCTCCGGAAAGGTGGATTTCCAAAAATTGAAGGCCGAGGCCCGGCGCCTGGAAGGACTATAATCATCCGCCTATGATCGACGTCCTGATACTCGTCCTGATCGCCGCCAACGCGCTCTTCGTGTTCATGGAGTTCGCGCTGATGCGCGCGCGGCCGGCGCGCATCGAGATCATGGCGCGCAAGGGCAGCGCCCGCGCGCTGGCGGTGCAGAGGATTCTGGCGAACTTCGACGAGTACCTGGCCGCGATGCAGGTGTGCATCACGATGATCTCCCTGGCGCTGGGCGCGATCGGCGAGCCGGTGGTGATGGAGCAGATCAACGAGCACTTCTCGGCGTGGGTGCAGGGCGTGCCCGCGGCCTGGGTGCGGGCCCTGTCGTTCGCGGTTGCGGTCTCCCTGCTGGCGGTCCTGCAGATCGTGCTGGCCGAGTTGATCCCGCGCGCGGTGGCCATCCACTACGCCGAGCCCATCGCCCTGTTCGGCGCGCGGCCGCTGAAGGCGATCGCCTGGTTCCTTCGCGCCCCGGTCAAGCTGATGACCGGGGCCTCGAAGGCGATCCTGCGGCTGTTCGGGCTGAAGGCCGCGTCCGAGGCCGAGCACGCGGTCACCGTCGAGGAGATGCGCGTCCTGCTGGGCGAGACCCACGACAAGGGCGCGATGCCGCTGGAGCGCCTGATCCTCCTCGAGAACCTGTTCGACTTCGCCAGCGCGAAGGCCGCGGAGGCGATGCGGCCGCGCGAGAAGATCATCTTCCTGTCGCTGGCGCGGCCGTGGGCCGAGAACCTGGCGCTGATCCGCGAGAAGAAGTTCACGCGCTATCCGCTGTGCGAGCTGGGGCTGGACACGGCGATCGGCTACGTGCACGTGAAGGACCTGGTCCTCAACGAGCAGGGGTCCGAGCCGGACCTGAAGAAGCTGCGGCGCGACCTGTTCGAGGTTTCCGACGCGGAGCCGCTGGAGAAGCTGCTCAAGACGATGCCCGACAAGGGCATCCACATGGCGCTGGTGCGCGACGGCCTGGGCCGCGTCTCGGGACTGCTGACGCTCGAGGACATCATCGAGGAGCTGATCGGCGAGGTGCGCGACGAGTTCGGGCGCTCGCGGGGCTGGGCCGACGGGGAGCTGTTCGCGCGCGCGGTGGTGGAGGCCAATCTGCCGCCCGGCGACCGGCGCGAGGCGATCTCGTACTTGATCGCGCGTCTGAAGACCGCGCGCCCGGAGCTGGACGGCCAGGCGGCGCTGGCGGCGGTCTGGGAGCGGGAGCTCAAGTTCGCCAGCGCGGTCGGCCGCGGGGTGATCGTCCCGCACGCGCGCCTGGCGGGCCTGTCCGAGCCGATCATCGCCGTGGGCCGCTACGCGAAGGCCGCCCCATTCCCCACGCCCGACGGGGTGCCGGTGCGGCTGGTCTTCCTGATTCTGACGCCGCTGGAGACGCCGGTGGTCCAGCTGAAGATCCTCCAGCGCATCGCGTCCTTGGTCACCAACGAGAACTTGCGCCGCAAGCTGTGGCGCGCGAAGACCGACGACTCCCTGCTCCACATCCTGCGCACCGCCGATACCTTGCTGGCGTCCTAGCCGGGCCCATCCCGCGGCGGGTCGGACAAATTGGTATCATGAACGGATGTCCAGCGAAAATAGGCGCTTTTTGCGCGCTTGCCGGGGACTTCCCGTGGACGCCACGCCGGTCTGGTTCATGCGCCAGGCCGGGCGCTACATGGCCGAGTACCGGGAGCTGCGCAAGAAGCACTCCATCCTGGAGCTGGCGAAGACCCCGGCCCTGGCCTGCGAGGTCACGCTCCAGCCGGTCAACCGCCTGCCCATCGACGCGGCGATCTTGTTCGCCGACATACTGCTGCCCGTCGAGACCCTCGGCCTCAAGCTGCGCTTCGCGCCGGGGCCGTCGATCTCCAACCCGGTGCGGACCGACCGCGACGTCGCGCGGCTGACCGACGCCACGGCCGCGGCCGACCTGGGCTACGTCTACGACGCGGTGCGCCTGATCCGGCGCGAACTGCGCGGGAAAGTCCCGCTGATCGGCTTCGCCGGCGCGCCGTACACCATCGCCAGCTACATGGTCGAGGGCGGGCCGTCCGACCACTACAAGATCGTCAAGGCGATGATGACCGACCGTCCCGATCTCTGGGACAAGCTGATGCGCAAGGTGCGGCGCGTGACCGCGCAGTACCTGAAGGCGCAGGTCGAGGCCGGCGCCCAGGCCGTCCAGCTGTTCGACTCCTGGATCGGCGCGCTGACGCCGGAGCAGTACCGCCGCCACGTGCGGCCGCATTCGGCGTGGGTGCTGAACGAGCTCAAAAAAACGGGCGTGCCGACGATCTCGTTCGGCACGGGCACCAACGGATTCTTGGAGGATTTCGCCGCGGCCGGGGGCGACGTGATCGGCGTGGATTGGAGAATCGATCTCGATGCGGCACGGCGTCGTCTTGGAAAAAAACCGGTGCAGGGCAATCTCGATCCGGTGCTGCTCTTCTCGAGCAGGAAAGTCATCCGCGCCGCGGTGAAAGACATCGTGGCGCGCAACGGCAAACGGAATGGGCACATCTTCAACCTCGGCCACGGGATATTGCCCGGCACGCCGGTCGAGAACGTCGATTATGCCGCGACATGCGTCCACGAACTGACCGTCCGGTGAGGGACCCGCGCGGCGAGAGCCCGCGCAAGGTCGTCGTGATCGGGGCCGGCATCACCGGCCTCGTCGCGGCGCGCGAGCTGTTCCGCATCTCGGAAAAGACGCGCCGCGCCGTCGAGGTCGTCGTGCTGGAAGCGTCGCCCCGCGCCGGCGGCAAGATCCGCACGGAGACCGTGGACGGCGCCGTCATCGAGACCGGCCCGGACAGCTTCGTGACGCTCAAGCCCGAGATGCTCGACTTGGTGCGCGAGTTGGGCCTGGAGAGCGAGCTGATCGGCACCGCCCCGGAGGCGACCGTCAGCGTCCTGCGCGGCGGGCGCCTTCTGCCCATGCCGGCGGGGATGCAGCTGATCTCGCCCACGCGCCTGCTGCCGTTCGCGTTCTCGCCGCTCTTCTCGCTGAAGGCCAAGCTGCGCATGGCGCTGGAGCCGTTCATTCCCGCGCGCAAGTCGACGGACGACGAGTCGCTGGCCGACTTCGCGCGCCGCCGTCTGGGCGGCGAAGCGCTCGAGAGGCTGGTCGCGCCGATGCTGGCCGGCATCTTCGCGGGCGACCCGGAGAAGATGAGCGTGCGCAGCGCGTTCCCGCAGCTCCTCGAGATGGAGAAGCGCGGCGGGCTGGCGCGCTCGCTGTGGCTGCGCGGCCCCAAGCGCGCCCCGCGCCGCGAGGGCTTCAGCACCTTCATGACGCTGAAGAGCGGGCTGGCGGGCGTGACCGCGGCGCTGGAGAAGTCCCTGCCGCCCGGAACGATCCGCGTCGACTGCCCGGCCGCCTCCGTGCGCCGCCACGGCGGCCGCTGGGAAGTCGTCACGCCCGGCGGCGTCTTCGCGGCCGACGCCGTGATCGCCGCGTCCCCGGCGCCCGCCTTCGCCGACTCCGTCGAAGGGCTGGACCCGGAGCTGGCCGCGCGCCTGCGCGAGATCCCGTTCGCGTCCACCGCGACGGTCACGTTCATCTACGACGCGGCCGCGTTTCCGGTCCCGCCGCGCGGCTTCGGCTTCCTGACCGCGCGCGGCGAGGGCACGACCTTGACCGCCGCGACCTACTCGTCGAGCAAGTTCCCGGCGCGCGCGCCGCACGGGAAGGTCGTCATCCGCTGCTTCGTGGGCGGGGCGGGGCGCGAGGAGGCGGCGGAGGCCGCGGTCATGCGCATCGAGTCGCGCGTGCGCGAGGACCTGGAGCGCGTGCTCGGCCTCAAGGGCGTCGCGCCCGTGGCCGCGAAGACGACGCGCTGGATCAAGTCGAACCCGCAGTACAACGTCGGGCACGCGCGGCGCCTGGAGCGCCTGGCCTCGTGCCTGAAGAGCCATCCGGGCCTGGTGCTGGCCGGAAGCTCGTACGGCGGCGTCGGACTGCCCGACTGCGTCCGCTCCGGCCGCCGCGCCGCCGAGCTCGCGCTGCCGCGCCCAGGGAGAAACCAAGATGGTGTTCACTCAGGACTCGCTTAGCCTCTTCATCGCGTTCGCCCTCGGCGCCGCCATCGGCATCGAGCGCGAGCTGTCGGACAAGGCCGCCGGCCTGCGCACCAACATCCTGATCTGCGTGGGCGCGGCGCTGTTCACGATCGTGTCGATGCACGTCTTCGACATCCGCGACGCGCACATCCCCGCGCAGATCCTGGCGGGCGTCGGCTTTTTGGGCGCCGGCGCGATCATGCGCGACGGCGAGCACGTGACCGGGCTGACCACCGCGGCGACGATCTGGGTGGTCGCGGCGGTCGGCATGACGGTGGGCTTCGGCTACTTCGCGCTGGCCGCGTCCGCGACGGTGCTGGTGCTCGTCGTCCAGTCCGTGTTCCCGCGCATGGACGCCTACGTCGACGAGCTGCGCCAGCGCCACACGTTCCGCATCTCGTCGGAGCTGGACGACGACGGGCTCGAGGAGATCAAGACGATCTTCCGCGACGCCGAGGTCAAGGTCCTGCGCCGCAAGCTGATGAAGAAGGCCGGGCTGTACTACAGCGAGTGGTACGTCGCGGGCCCGCGCCTGGAGCAGAAGAACGTCGTGCGCCGGCTGCTCGACAACAAGCACGTGCGCGAGCTCACCTACTGATGGATGCGGCCAAGGTCTCGGCGGCGCTGAAGGCCCTCGGCCAGCCCGGCTATCGCTGGGACCAGGTCCGCAAGGCCGTCTACGACCAGGCCGTCGCCTCCTACGACGAGATTACCGTCCTGCCCGCCGACGTGCGCGCCGCGCTGTCCGCGCAGGTCCCGATCCTGTCGCTGACCGAGCGCCGCACCGACGTCTCGCCCGACCAGCGCGCGCACAAGGCCCTGCTGAACCTGAAGGACGGGAAGACGGTGGAGACCGTCCTGCTGCGGCCCAGCCCGACGCGCTGGACCACCTGCATCTCCTCGCAGGTCGGCTGCGCGGTGGGCTGCACGTTCTGCGCGACGGGCCTGATGGGACTGGACCGCACGTTGACGCCCGAGGAAATCACCGATCAAGTCCTGTTCTGGCGCCAGTACATGAAAAAACAGGGCTTGGAGGGCCGTCTCGACAACGTGGTCTACATGGGCATGGGCGAGCCGTTCGCCTGCTACGAGGAAGTCTCCGAGAGTCTGAAGATCCTGATCGACCAGAAGCGCTTCGGCATCGGCGCGCGGCACATCTCGGTGTCCACGTCTGGCCTGGCGCCGAAGATCGTCCAGTTCGGGCGCGACTTCCCGCAGGTGAACCTGGCGCTCTCTTTGCACGCCGCCAACGACGAGCTGCGTTCCCGGCTGGTGCCGATGAACAAGGCGTATCCGCTGGCGAAGTTGGCGGACGCGCTGAAGACCTACCTCCAGGACACGAACCGAAAAATATTCTTCGAGTACGTCCTGCTCAAGGGCGAGAACGACCGCGCGCAGGACGCCGCGGAGCTCGTGGCCTGGCTCAAAGGCCTGGGACCGGCATCGCTCCTGCACGTGAACTTGATCGTCTTCAACCAGACGGACACGCCGCACAAGCCCACCGACGAGAGCGACGCGCGCCGCTTCCAGGACGCCGTCATGGCCGGAGGCTTCAAGGCCACGGTCCGTCAGAACCTCGGGCGCGACATCGACGGCGCCTGCGGTCAATTGGTCGTTTTGGAGAATCGCGCATGAACAACCAGCCCGAATCGACGCCGGACCACGACGCGCACCGCGACATCACGGCCCGCCCGTCGCGCGCGCGCTACGACAAGGTCAAGCACGGCCTCGACCTGAAATGGCGCCGCCGCGCGCCGCAGCCCGAGCGCATGATGCGCGAGATCGTCGACGGCCTGTGGGACGCGTTCGGCGGCAGCCCCTGGACCTGGTGCGGCATGTGGATTCCCCAGCCCGACGGCAAGGCCTTCCAGCCCGGGCCCGCGCGCCCCGAGCCCGCCGCCGCCGCGGCCCCCGCCGCGGGTCTGTTGGGCGACTGCTTCGCCTCGGGCGAGCCGCGCCTGAAGGACGGGGACATCGCGGTCGCCGTGCTCGACAAGAACGGCCGGGCGTGGTTCGTGTTCGGCGCGAAGTCGTCGGCGCCCTTCGACGAGATGGACGCGCGCTGGATCGAGCGCATGTTCAAGGCCTTCCAGACCATCGAGCGCCCCGACCACACGCTGCCCTGAAAATGGCCCGCCCGGGGCCTTGCGGTCCCGGGCGAGCGCTCCTGGTGGGGTCGACGCGGACGGCTGTCATCTGGAGGATGTCTTCTGCCGCGCCTGAATTAATTCTAGCCGGATCACATCACGAAAAGATTGCGGGCCCGTTAAATAGCCGTTAAGGCGGCGTGGCGGATTCGGCCCTTATATTCCATAATAACGGCGATGAAGCCCGAAGGGCGGCGTCTCGCCTCGCTGCTGTTCGCCGCGGCCGCCGCGTTCGTTTTCAGCGCCTGCGGCGGCGACGTGGACCTGCGCATGGACACCTACCCGGAGGCGTACCGGGCGGCGCCGGGCTCCCTGGCGATGTCCACGTCGACTCCCGTCGGCGAGGCGGTGGACGCGCAGATCACCGCCAGCCTCGTCCAGCTCGCCGAGAACCACCGCAGCTTCACGCGCAACCTGTCGACGTCGACCAGCGGCACCCCCGAAGGGGACATCCTGCTCGTCGGCTCCCCGATCGGCTACAACCTGCGCAACCGCTTCCTGAACCTAGGCATCCCGCTGTCCGAGGCCTTCGCCTCGAACACCGACCCCGTCTTCCGCGCCCAGCTCATCGAGCTGGCCCGCTGGGACCGCGACGACGAGTCGCGCGCCTCGGCCCTGCTGGCGCTGGCGCGCTGGCACGACCTGTCGCACCTGCAGATCTTCAACGAGGCGCTGGTCCACCTCAACCCGGGCGTGCGCTTCGCCGCGCTGGAGGCCCTGGTCGTCTGGAACCATCCCCGCGAGGCCATGGTCCTGCTCGGCGCCGCCGCCGAGCGCGACACCGAGCCCCTGCTGCGCGTGTACGCCTCCGCCGGTCTCGCGCGCCTGGGCGACCCCGCGGGGCTCGCGCGCCTGCGCCAGTACCTGAACGATCCCTCGTGGCTGGTCAAGGCCATGGCCGCCAAGTACATCGGCGAGCTGGGCACCGCCGAGGACTACACCATCCTGCTCAACCGCCTGGACGGCGAGATGGGCAACGACTTCGTCGTCGCCGAGTACTGCGTGTCCGCTCTGAAGCTGTACCCGAAGAAGAAGGCCGCCGACGACAAGGCGCTTCCGGCCAAGGCCACGCGCGTCGAGTCGAAGCCGGTCGGCGGCAACCTGGTGCTCGACTCCGAGATGGCCTTCCAGCTGGAGCCGCTGGTCGTCACCGCGCCGCGCGTGCAGGCCCAGGTGGACCTGATCGACCCACGCATCAACCAGCAGCTGCTGCGCCTGCTCCAGCAGCGCATGGACGCGCGCCCGGACTCGGCGGCCCAGCTCGACGCGTCGATCGGAAACCTCAACAAATTGACGACCTTGACGGGCTACAACCTCCAGACGCGCTACACGGAGCTGGGCTTCCTGCTCACCGAGGGCCTGGCCGGGACGACGGACTACCAGCTCCAGTCGGAGCTGGAGAAGGTCGTGCGCTTGGGCACCAACGTGCAGACGCGCGCGGCGGCGATGGTCGCGCTCGCCTACGCCAAGGACCTGCGCTACCTGTCGCTGTTTCAGAACGGCCTGCAGGACCCGAACCTGACCGTTCGCTTCGCCGCGCTGGAGTCCTTGCTGGCGATGGGCGACTCGTCGGTCCAGCTGCAGCTGGGCACCGTCGCGCGCACCGACGCCTCCGTGCCCGTGCGCATCTACGCCGCCGCCGCGATGTGGCGCATGGGCGACATCTTCGGCCGCGAAATCCTTCTGCGGCTCTACCAGGACCCGAACTGGCTCGTGCGCGCGATGACGGACCACTATCTCGGCGAGATGGGCGGCGGCGACGAGTACCGCCGCCTGCAGCGCGAGCTGGACGGCGAGCAGGACCCGGCCGTGAAGGCCGAGATCCTGGTCGCGCTGGTGAAGCTGAACCCGAAAAAGGACCAATGAAATCACTGCTGATGACGCTGGCGATGTCGGGCGCGGACTGGGTGATCTGGGCGCTGGCCGCGGCCTCCGTCGGCGCCGTGGCGGCGATCATCGACCGTTTCCGTCTTCTCAAGGACGAGGCCGCGGCGATGGCCGCTCTGCGCGCCCCGTTCCTCAAGGCGCTGGATGCGGACGACCTGGACGCCGTCCAGAAGGCGCTCGACGCGCACCCCGGCTGCGCCGCGCGCGCCCTGGGGGAGACGTTGGCCAGCCTGCCGCGCGGGCCCGAGGCGGCGGGCGAGCACCTGCTCGCCGCGCTGTCCGACGAGCGCCGCCGCCTGGAGTACCGGATGCTCCTGCTCGGCACCTTGGGCAACAACGCCCCGTTCATCGGCCTGTTCGGCACCGTGCTGGGCGTCATCAAGGCCTTCCACGATCTGGCGCAGAGCGGCGCGGGCCCGGAGGTCGTCATGGCCGGCCTGTCCGAGGCGCTGGTCGCCACCGCGGTCGGACTTCTCGTCGCCCTGCCGTGCGTGTTCGCCTTCAACGCGCTGAACAAGCGCGTCAAGGACCTGATCGGCGAGACCGAGGCGCTCGGCCGCCGCCTGGGCGCGTCCTCGCGCGCCGAGGCCAAGCGCCGCTAGGAGGAACGTGCAAGCCAGCGACGACGGCGACGGCGCGATCACCGGGATCAACGTCACGCCCCTGGTCGACGTGACCTTGGTCATCCTGATCATCATGATGGCGACCGCGCCGATGATCGCGCGCCGCGCGTTGAAGCTGGAGCTGCCCAAGGCCGCCCAGCACGAGAAGGTCGCCACCGACGCCATGCCCATCTCCTTCGACGCGGCGCGGAACCTGACGTTGTCGGGCAAGCCGGTCACCGCGGAGCAGTTGGCGCGGATACTGGCGGCGGCGGCCTCGGCCAACCCGGCCCAGCCCGTCACCGTCGCGGCCGACCGTTCCCTGCCGTACGGCGCGGTGGCCGAGCTTCTGGACTCCATCCGCGCGGCGGGCATCCATAAGGTCGGGCTGGAGGTCGTGCGCAAGTGACCCCCGCGCCCGAGGCGCCGCCGTACCCGCGTTCCCTGGCCGTTTCGATCGCCGCTCACGCCGCGGTGCTCGCCCTGCTGCTGCTTCTCCCGCGCGCCCTGGGCTGGCTGCTGCAGCCGCCGCCGCCGCCCATCGAGATCGAGATCACGAGCCCGTTCCTCGGCGACGGCCCCGCCAAGCTCGGCGCGCCCAAGCCTCTGACCCCCGGACGCCCGGCCGCGGTCAACGCCACCGCGGCCACGCCTCCGCCGGGGATCAAGCCCCCGACGCCCGCCGTGAAGCCGCCGGAGCCGGCCAAGGATTGGGTGCTCCCCGGGCCGAGCACGAAAGTCGTCGAAACGAAGCCCGTTCCCGCGGTCACCAGCTCGTCGAAAGGGGACGGAACCGTCACCACGCCGGGCGGCGCCCCGGGCGGGGAAGGGACCGCGGCGAAGGTCGGCGGCTCCGGCGACGGCTCCGACGAGGGCGTCGTGGGCGGCCACGGTCACGGCGGCACGCCGCTGCTGGCTTTTCCGAAGCTGCTGAACCGCGACGAGGTGCTGGCCAATCTGCGCCGCTACTACCCCGAGACCGAGCGCCGCGCCGGCCGCGAAGCCGACGTGCTGGTCATGATCCACATCGGCCTCGACGGGAACGTGGGCGCGGTGGACGTCTCGCGCACTTCGGGTCCCGCCTTCGACGAGGCCGCGCAGAAGGTCGGACGCCTGATGCGCTTCTCGCCCGCGATCGGCCTCAACGGCCGGCCCGTGCCGGTGCGCATGCCCCAGCCGATCCAGTTCCGTCTGACGCAGTAGCCTCCCCGGCGATTTAACAAAAACCCCCTTGCGGGGTATAAGGAAGGGGCCTACACTGAAGTCAGAGTGGGTCCGTCCCTCCCCCAGCGAACTCCGCGACCGTTTCTCCGCGCCGCCCTTCTCCTGACGGCCCTTCTTTTCGCGCGCCCGGCCGCGGCGGCCGATGTCATTTGGAAAGGGGGAACCGGCGCGCTGGCGTCGACGAATGCGAACTGGTTCGCGGGGGCCAAACCGGCGAGCGGCGATCACGTTATTTTCGGTTCGACGGGATCGACACTTCAGTGTACGTGGGACTTGTCGGCGGTCACGCTGTCGTCGGTGAACTTTTCGGGAACTTACGCTAGCACCGTAACGCTGACTACGGACCTGCTCGTCTCGAGTTCCGTGATCTCGGCGGTAAGCGCGACGGGGCATCTCGATCTGAACGGGCATCGCATTGCCATCGGCTCAGACCTGACCGCGGACGGGTTGACTTTCTTCAGCTCGGTGGCTGGCTCCACCGTCGAGTTCAACGGCTCCTCGTATGGCGTCGCCTCGAAGTCGCCCGGGCCGCTGCGCTTCGAAAACGTGGAGTTCAATAAAACGAATTCAACGCTGACCGTGACGTCGGATCTCATCGTTACCAGCACTTTCTCGGTGTTCGGCGGCACTGTGATCGTGCAGGGCGCGCGCATCGATCTCACGGGGGATTTCTTCCTGAACGGCTATTTGGACGTGCGCACGAGCACCCTTGCGCTCGTCGGTTCGACGCCCCAGCAATTGGGCGGCGACGTGAACGCCGTGGTCACTTCGTTCGCCGGCCTTTATATCCAGAATCCGTCCACGACGTCGCTGTCGGGTATCAGCGTGGACGTCTTCGTCGCGACGCGGGCCGCGTCGACTATTCGGATATTCCAAGGGAATAGCGTGGCCGTCGGCTCCATGACCGTCGCGGGCGGGGGGACGGGCACCCGCGTGAGCCTGGTCGGCGATTCTCCGGGGATCCAGAGCGGCCTGTCGGCTTCGAATTACGCGTCGATCGATCTCGCCTATATCCAGGATTTGGACGCTTCGGGCGGGATCGGCTTGTTCGCGTCGCACTCGGTCGACGGCGGCAACAACGTGAATTGGACGATCCTGGCCGGCGGCGGCAATCTCGCCTGGAGCGGTGCGGGCGGAAACGCGTTCGCGTCGACCGGCGCCAACTGGGTCGGCGGCGTGGCGCCGGGGATCGACGATTTCGTGACCTTCGGCTCGGCGGGCTCGGGCAATCCCTGCACGTGGGACATCGCGGTCCAGGTCGCGTCGTTCAGCGTGGTCGGGGCCTACGCGTCGGCCATCACGCTGTCGTCGGACCTTAGCGTGAAGCAGGGCGTGCTCCTGGTCGCGAACGCGGCGTCATTGATTCTGGCGGGTCACGCGATCCGCGATCAGGGCGACTGGGCCGCGGGCTCGGCGAGCGTGACCGGCGTCGCGGGAAGCTCGGTCTCCTTCGAGGGCGCGAGCCCGGCGGCCGTGAGCTCCCTGACGGGCGGCGTCCTCGGACTGCCGGGCCTGTCGATCGCGAAGACCGGGAGCGCGGTCGTGACCGCGCAGGCGGGGCTGAAGATCGCGGGCGATTTCGAGGTCAAGACGGGGACGTTCGCCGCCGGAGCGTTTCGCGAGGAGATCGGGGGCTCCTTGCGCGCGCTCGGCGGCTATCTCGACGTCCATGCCGCCACGATCGCGTTCTCCGGCGCGGGCGTGCAGTCGGCCGCGATCTCCGGCGGCTCGGTCACGCGGTCGGCCGCCCTCTACGTCCAGAGCGGAGCGGCCATGACTTTCACGGGCACGTGGCCGACCGACGTCTTCGTCGCGACGAGGCCGGCCTCCAGCATCGTGTTCGCGACCGGCGCCTCGCCCATGACCATCGGCTTTCTCCAGGTCAACGGGCAGGCCTTGGGCACGTGGGTTTCGCTGTCGGGCCCCGGCGCCCTCCACGTCGTCAACGGCTCCGACGTCGAGTTCGCATCGGTTTCGGGCCTCGACGCGTCCTCGGGCCTGACGATCCCCGCCTTGTACTCGCTGGACGGCGGCAGCAACGTGAACTGGTCCATCACTTCGTTCGGCGGCGCCGTGCGGCAGTGGAGCTACGGCGGGGGCAGCCAGAACGCGTCGGTCGCCGCGAACTGGGCCGGCGGCATCGCGCCGTCGACCGGCGACTTCGTGCTGTTCGGCGGGCTGACGCCGAGCTCCCCGTGCACGTGGGACCTGCCGATGCAGTTCTCCTCGTTCAGCATCAGCGGCGCGTTCGCCTCCGCCGTCACCTTGTCGACGAGTCTCTCCGTCGCCAACGGCATCCGTCTCGACGCGGCGGGGGGAACTCTGGACCCGGCCGGCCTGACGATCCTGGACGGCGGCGGCTGGACGGCGCGCGCGGGCGCGCTCGCGGGCGGAGTGACGGCGAGCACCGTCGTGTTCCAGGGCGGCGGCGACGTGACCTTGGCCGCGAGCGGCGCGGGCCCCGCCGGCTTCGGGAACGTGATCTTCACGAAGGCTTCGACCGCGTCCGTCACGATCGCGTCGGATCTGCTGTTGAGCGGAGCCTTCGAGGTGGACGGCGGCAGCGTCGTCGCCGGGGGCCATCGGCTCGAACTGGCGGGAGACGTGCGGATCAACGGCGGCGCTCTCGACGTGTCGCGGGCGACGTTCGTCTTCGCGGGCGCGGCGCCTCAGCAGACCACCGGCAGCGGCGGCGGAACGACCACGTCGATCGGGGGAATCTTCGTTCAGAACCCGACGACCACGACCATCGTGGACATCTCCGCGGACGTATTCGTCGCGACGCGGCCGTCGTCGACCGTCATCATCACGGCGCCCGGCGGCAGCTCCGCGACGTTCGTCTCGTTCACCGTCAGCGGCCAGGGCGTGGGCACGCGCGTGCGCCTGATCGGCGGTTCGCCGGGAATCCCCATCAAGGTGACCGGCACGGCCGCGATCGACTTCGCCTACGTCCAGAATCTCGACGCGAGCTCCGGCATCGCCTTGGTCGCGCCGCATTCGATCGACGCGGGCGGCAACACGAACTGGACCATTTCCTCCGTCGGAGGAGCTCAGGCGATCTGGAGGTACGCCGGCGGCAGCGCGCTCGCGTCGAACGCGGCGAACTGGGCCGGGGGCGCCGTCCCCGGCGCCGGCGACTACGTGTTGTTCGGCGCGTCGACGCCGGCCTCGCCGTGCACCTGGGACTTGTCGGTGGCGATCGACTCGTTCAGCGTGAGCGGCGCCTACACGAGCACGGTCACGCTGGCGACGGATATGTTCGTGACCGGCGCGGGCGTGAGGCTCGACGCGCCGGCCGCCGTCTTGAATTTGGCGGGCAAGAGCGCGCGCCTGACGGGAGACTGGAACGCCGGAGCGACGGCCGTCGCCACCTCGGTCCAAGGCGGTTCCGTGACTTTCTATGGGGCCGGGGATTCCCATGTCGCGAGCCTGGTCCCCGGTCCCGCGAATTTCGAGGGCTTCGTCTCGTCGAAGGACGCCGGCGGCCGCGTGCTCCCGCAGGCGGACCTCGTGATCGGCGGGGATTTCGTCATCGTGTCGGGCACCTTCTCGGCGCCGGCCCGGGTGCTGTACCTGCACGGCGACCTCGTTTCGAACGGCGGCTACATGGACGTCGCGCGCACGACGGCCGCCTTCGTCGGGACGGTCGCGCAGTCGCTGACGGGGAACGGATCGGGCGCGGCGTCGTCGTTCGCGGGCCTGGACATCCAGACCGCCGGCCCCGTGACCATCCCGGACGTCGTCGCGGACGTGCTCGTCGCGACCCGTCCGAACGCCGCGGTCCTGCTGGCGTCGCAGAGCGCGCCTCTGGTCCTCGGCGCGCTGCAGATCAACGGCGGCTCGAGCGGCTCTCTCGCGAGCCTGAAAAGCTCTCAGCCGGGCGTGCCCGCCCAGCTGTCCGTGATCAGCACCGCGGCGGTCAACTTCGCGCAGATCACGGACGTCAACGCCTCGTTCGGCGTTCCGCTCATCGCCTACGACAGCGCCAATGGCGGCGGCAACACGAGCTGGACATTCCTGGTCGGCAACCTCAGCATCCAGACCGCCCAATTCCAGTCCGCCTTCGTCTCCAGCGCGGCTCTGAGCTGGGCCACGAACTTCGGCGCCGGGAAGATTTACACCGCCGACGTGTCGACCGACTCGTTCTCGACCTTGGTTCAGTCCAGCGTCACGCTGAACCTGTCGGCGTCGTTCTCCGGCCTGACGCCGAACACCACGTACTACGGGCGCGTCTCCACGGGGACGGGCGGGCCCTACACCGACGGCGGCTCGACCGTGACCTTGGCCGCCGTGCCGACCGGGCCGGCGGTCGCCGCGGTCTACCTCTCCAGCGTCGCGATGACCTGGGCGACGGCGGGGAACCCGGCGGGCACCCATTTCGTCGCCGGGGCCTCCACCGACGTCTTCGCGACGGTCTCGGTCTCGTCGGACACGCTGTCCGCGGGCGCGACCATCGCGGGACTGCTGTCCAACGCGACCTACACGTTGGCGGTGGAGGCCGTCAACCGGATGGGCGTGCCGTCGCCGCTCTCGGCGTTCGTGACGACGGTGACCGCCGTGGCCGCGCCCGTCCTCGGCGCCGCTCCCTCCGCGACCGTGTCGTCGATTCTGGAGTCGTGGTCTTCCGGCGGCAACGACGCGGGCACGATTTACGAGGTCCGCTCGACGACGAACGTCTTCCCCACGTACAACTCGTCCACGCAGACGGTCTCCCTGTCCTTCAACTTCACCGGTCTGACGGCGAACACGACCTACGCCTTCGAGGTCCGCGCGATCGGGCGCGGCGGAGCGACGACTCCGTTCCTCGCGCTCGGCACCACGCAGACGCTTCTGCTGACGCCGGGCACGGCCGGCGCGCCGTTTCCCGGGGTGGGCGTCTCGAGCGTCGCCGCCGCGTGGACGAGCGGCGGCAACGGCGCGGGGACGAGCTACGTCGCGGAGCTCTCGACCGACTCGTTCGCGACCTTGGTGTTCTCCTCGACGACGCTCAACGCGTCGGCCGCGTACGGAACCGGGGGGGCGGGTGGAGCGCTGACGCCCAACACGACCTACTTCGTCCGCGTGAAGGCCCAGTCGGGGGTGAACGTCAGCGGCTACCTCCAGGTCGGCTCGACGTCGACCTTGCCCGCGACTCCCACGGCGCCGATCGCCGCGGACGTCCAGACGACGTCGGGGACCTGGTCTTGGGGCGGGGGAGGCAACTCCGCGGCGACGGTGTTCCTGACCCAGCTCTCGACGGACAGCTTCGCGACCTTCGTCCAGACCGGCTCCGGCCCCGGGACGCAGGCGGTCTTCAGCGGCTTGACCGCGAACACCACGTATCAGTTCCGCGTCGCCGCGCTCGGCTTCGACGGCTACCAGGCGGGCTATGTCGGCGCGGCGTCCTCCTGCACGCTCCCGTCGGCGCCGGCCCCCGGCGCCTTCTCCCTGTTCATCAGCTCTGCGCATCTGGCCTGGTCCGACGCGGACCCGGCGGCGGTGCGCTACTCGGCCGAGGCGTCCAGCGACTCCTTCGCGACGCTGACGGCCGCCAGCGCGACGGCCAACGCCTTCGCCGACGTCGTCGCCCTGACGCCGAACACCACGTACTTCCTCCGCGTCCGGGCGATCGGCAACGCGGGCGCCGTCGCGAGCGCCGCGGTCGGGACCGCGATGACCGCGACGTTCCCGCCGGCGGCGCCCGCGTTCACGGCGTCGTCGACCGGCTCGGCCGTCGCGTCCTGGAGCGCCAACGGCAACCCGGCCGGCGTCTCGTACGACGCCGAGCTCTCGACCGATTCGTTCGCGACGCTCGTTCAGTCCAGCGTGACGTTCGCGGCCGGCGCCTCCTTCGGCGGATTGGCCGCGGACACCACGCACCAATTGCGCGTGCGCTCGCTGAACCATGTCGGGACGGCGTCGGCGTACGTCGTGGGCGCCCCGACGACGACGGCCGTCGTCGCGCCCGCGGCCGCGCCCGTGTCGGGCGTCGCCGCCAACGACGTGATCGCGAACTGGGGGGCGGGCGGCAACGGCCCCGGCACGCTGTACGAGGCTCAGGTCACGACGAACGTCTTCCCGGTCTTCAACGCCTCGACGGTGACGACGGCCCTGTCCTACGACTTCTCCGGCTTGGCGGTGAACACCACCTACGCGTTCCGGGTCCGCGCCGTCGGCCGGGACGGCACGCTCACGCCGTTCGTCGCCTTGGGCACGACGCAGACGCTTCTGCTGACGCCGGGCGCGCCGGCCCAGCCGATCCTCGCCGTCGGCGTTTCCAGCGCCGCCGTGTCGTGGACGAACGGCGGCAACGGGCCGGGCATCGTCTACGAGGCGGACGTCTCCACCGACAATTTCGGCTCGGTGAACGTGACTTCGGCCACCCAGTCGCTGACGGCGCTGTTCGGCACGGGCGGCTTCGGTCCGGCCCTGGCGTCGGACGCGACGCATTACTTCCGCGTCCGCGCGACGGGCGGCGCCGCCAACAGCGTCTACGTTCCGCTCGGCTCCACGGTCACCTTCGCGGCGGCGCCGAGCGCGCTCGCGTCCGTGAACGGAACCACGACCACGCTGACCTTGACGTGGAGCGCCTCGGGCAACGCGGCGACGACGGTGTATCAGGCGCAGGCCTCGACGAACTCCTTCGCCACCGTGCTGGCGACGGCGCAGGCGGCGGGGGCGTCCGCCACGTTCTCGGGCCTGCTGTCGAACGCGACGCATCAGCTGCGCGTGCGCGCCCTGGGCATCCAGGGCCCCACCGCCTTCGTGTCCCTCTCGACCTGGACCGTGCCGGACGCTCCCGGCTCGCCGTCGGCGGCGGCGGTGAGCGCCACCAGCGTCACGGTGACCTGGACGGCGCCGAACGTCGCCGGCTCGCCCTACCAGGCCACGTTGTCCACCCAGCCGCCGCTGGTGTACCTGACGACCACGGTCTACGCGGGCTCCGCGGCCTTCACCGGACTGCTTGCCAACGTGACCTACTACGCGACCGTCGCCGCCTTCGCGCCCGACGGGACCGGCCCCGGCTCCGTGGCGGCCGCGGCGACGGCGACGCCGGTCGCGGCGCCTCTCGCCTTCGCCAACGCGGGGCTGAGCGTCACGACCGGGACGTGGACGTGGTCGATCGGCCTCAACGGCCCCACGACCTATCAGATCGACGTCGCGACGGTGCCGGGGTTCGCGCCGCTTCAGCAGACGGCCTCGGTCTTCGCGTCCAGCGCGGCGGGCGCGGGCTACGCCTTCTCCGGCCTCCAGCCCAACACGACGCACTACCTGAGGCTGCAAGCCCGGGGCTTCACCGGGTCGAGCGCGTTCCTCCCGGCCGCCCCGGTCGCGACCGACCCCGCGGCGCCGTCGTCCCTGCCCTTGGTGTCGGTCGGCACGGGCGCCGTCGTCGCGGTCTGGAGCGCCGGCGGCAATCCCTCGGGCACGATGTACGAGGCGCAGATCTCGACCGACGCCTTCGCGAGCGTCAATTCCTCGTCGATCACGGCGCTGACGCAGGCCGGGTTCGGCGGGCTGGCGGCGAACACGAACCACGACCTGCGCGTTCGCGTTCGGGGCGTCGCGACCGACGGCGCGTTCGTCGCTCTGCCCTCGACCTGGACCTTGCCGGGCGGCCCGGGCATCCCCGCCCAGCCGTTCACGGCGGTCGGCCTGTCCGGCGTGACCGTCGCGTGGACCTCGGGGGGCAACGTCGCGGGCACGCTGTATCAGGCCGACGCGTCGACGGACTCGTTTGCGACCCTCGTCGTCTCGAGCCTGACGGCGAACCTGACGGCGGCGTTCGGGACCGGTGGCGTGGGGACGCTGACGCCGGACACGCCGTACCAATTCCGGGTGGCGGCGACGAGCGGCTCGTCCGTGAGCCCCGCGACGGTGCTGGGCTCGACCACGACGCCGGCGGCCGATCCGGCGGCGCCGGCGGCGACGGCCTCGTCCACCGGGACTTTGACTTTGGCTTGGACGGCCAACGGTAATCCGTCCGACACGCAGTACCTGGCGCAGGCCTCGACCGACGCGTTCGCGAGCGTGTCGATGTCGAGCGCGGTGAAGACGACGACCGCGATCCTTTCCGCTCTGGTCCCCGACACGACCTACGCCCTGCGCGTGCGCGCGGTCGGCCGCGGAGGCGCGGTCAACGCGTTCGTCGCGGCCGCGACGACGGCCACGCTCGCCGCCGCGCCCTCCGCGCCGGCCGTCGCGTTCGGGAGCACGGCGGCGACGCTGACGTGGTCGGCGGCGGGCAATCCCGCGGCGACGACGTACGAGGCCCAGCTCTCGACCGACGGCTTCGCGACGCTCAATTTGGCGAACGTCGCGCCCGGGACGGCGGCCCCGTTCCCGGGGCTGGTCCCGAACACGACGTATTACCTGCGCGTCCGGGCGCTGGGCTTCGACGGCGCGACGGCGTTCGCCGTCGCCGCGACGAGCGCGACCATGCCCGCGGTTCCGGCCGCGCCGTCCTCCGCGCAGCTGGGCGTGTCCGCGGCGTCGATGACCTGGTCTGCGAACGGCAACCCGGCGGGCACTCTGTTCGGCGCCGAGCTCTCGACCGACGCGTTCGCGACCTTGGTGCAGTCCAGCGTCACGGCCAATCCGTTCGCGTCGTACGCGGGCCTGGAGGCGAACGCGACCTACTACCAGCGCGTGCGCGCCGCGGGCTGGTACGGCGCTTCGAGCGCCTACGCCGTCGCCGCGGCGACGGTCACGGCCGTCGCGCTCCCGTCGGCGTCCGGCCCGGCGTCGATCGCGACCGGGACGATCGTCGCGGCGTGGGGAGCGGGCGGCAACGCGTCGGGCACGTTGTACGACGCGCAGATCTCGACCGACGCTTTCGGGTCGGTGAACTCGTCCCAGCGCGTCGCGGCGCTGACGGCCGCGTTCGGCGGTCTGACGTCGAACACGAGCTACGACTTCCGCGTGCGCGCGGTGGCGCGCGGCGGGACCACGACCGCCTTCGTGGCCCTACCCTCGACGAGCACTTTGCTGCTGCCGCCCGGTGTCGCGGCGGTCCCGTTCCCCGGCGTCGGTACGTCGAGCGCGGCGGTCGCGTGGACGTCGGGCGGCAACGGCCCGGGCACGACGTACCGCGCGCAGATCTCGACGAACGGCTTCGTGACGGTCTCGGTCGCGTCGGACACGGCGAACCTGTCGGCGCTGTTCGGAACGGGCGGCGCGGGCCCGGCCCTGCCCGTCAACACCGTATACCAAGCCCGAGTCCTCGCGTTCAACGGCTCCACCGCCAGCGGATTCGTCCTGTTGGGCTCGACGTCGACTCTCGCCCTGGCGCCGTCCGGGACGGCGGTCGTCGCGGTGACGTCTCAGACCGTGAGGCTGGATTGGGCGGCGAACGGCAACCCCGAGCCGGGCACCAGCTACGAGGTGGACAGCGATGCGTCGAACGGGTTCGGCGCGCCGACCACTGCGGCGGTCTCCACGAGCGGCGCGGTGATCGCGAACCTGGCGATGAGCTCCACGTATTACTTCCGGGTGCGCGCGATCAGCGCCGCGGGCGCGCCGACCGGCTACGACGCGGCGGTCTCCGCTGTCACTTTGCCGCCTGCGCCGACCCAGCCGGGCCAGCCCTCGGCGGCGACGCTCGGCGTCTCGTCGCTGACCTGGACCTGGTCGGGGTCGACGTTCGCCGCGACTTACGAGCTGTACGGGGACACGGCCGCGTCGGTCCTGCTCAACGTCCAATCGAGCGCGGCCTTCGTGCAGACGGGGCTGGGCCCCAACGCGTCCTCCTTCCTCACGGTCGTCGGGGTCAACGCCAGCGGCCAGGGGCCGCGCTCCGTCCCGGGCCTGGGCTGGACGCTGGCCAACCCGCCGACGGGCACGGCCGCGCCGATCGTGCGGGCGACGAGCGCGACGCTGAGCTGGAGCCTCAACGGCAACCCGGCCTACACCGCCTCGGAGGTGCAGCGCTCCCTCGACGGTGCGGCGTACACGCCGGTCGCGTCCGGCGTCCCCGGGGCCTCCTTCACCGATGCCGGACTGGAAGGCTGCACGACGTACTACTTCCGCGTGCGCAACTTGAACGGGAACGGACTGCCGACCGGCTTCGATTCCCCGGTCAGCTTCACGACCATGGTCTCGACGCCGCTGGCGCCCTCGGCGCTGAGCGCCCGCCCGCAGGCGGGGCTGCGCGTGGCGCTGGGCTGGTCGCCGTCGCCCAGCACGGACATCACCGGCTACCGGCTCTACACCGACGGCGGCACCGGGAGCGTGAACTACGGGTCGCCGTATGCGTCGTTCGCGTCCTCCGAGACCGCGTTCGTCACGCCGCCGCTGGTGTCCAGCGCGGCCTACGTCTTCGTGCTGCGCGCGACGAACCACTGCGGCAACGAGGAAAAGAACGTCACCACGCGCGCGTCGTCGCCCGCGGTGACGGCGCCGGCCGCGGTGACGGCGGTCGTCGTGTCCCCGCAGGGCGGGCGCCGCGTGAGCGGCAACCGCGTGACGGTGTCGGCGGCGCAGGCGAGCGGGACGCTGAGCGCGGTGTCGTCGATCCGGTTCCAATATCGCGCGAGCGGCTCGGGCGCCTGGTCCGACGCGGCGGCGGCGCTGCCGGCCCATCCGAACCCCGCCGTCGCCGCTCCGTTCTACATGCAGTGGGACGTGACCGCCCTGGCGCCCGGCGCCTACGACCTGCGCGCGATCGCCTACGACCTGTCCTTGTCGTCCGATCCCGCTCCGGCCGCGACGACGATCATCGTGGATCCGGTCGCGCCGGATCAGGTGGAGACCGACGCCGGCGGCGGGCGCACGCGCATGGACCAGACGGTGTACGCGTCGGTCGACAATACGGTGATCTCCGGCGGCCAGGGCCTCGGCGATCCGATCGCGCGGCTGGTGCTTCCCGCGGGCGCGCTGGCGAGCTCGACGGCGACGCTGTCTTTGATCTCCGACCCGGACGTGACCGGGATCTCGACGTCGGCCGCCGGCGCGCTGAGCGTGGGGCTGTTCGGCCGCGTGGACCTGTCGAACGCGCAGACGCTCCTGTCCGGAGGCCGCGCCGCCGCGCTGACGCTGTCGTACCCGGACGCGAACAACGACGGCATCGTGGACGGCCAAGGGGTGTCCGCGTCGAACCTGGGCTTCTTCAGCTACGACGCCGTCGCGAGCGCGTGGCGACAGGACCTGACGACGACGTTCGATCCGGCCGCGCGCACGGTCACCGGCCTGACGCCGCATTTCAGCCTGTTCGGCGTGTTCGCGCTGGCGGCCACGGCGTCCACCTTGGACGCCGTGCGCGCGTACCCGGTGCCGTTCAAGCCCAACGGCTCCAATCCCGACGAGGGCCGCCCCTACGCCGCGGGCGTTCCGAACACGGGCCTCGTCTTCGACGGCCTGCCGGCCAACGCGCGCATCCAGATCTTCACGGTGGACGGCCGGCTGGTCGTCGAGCTGGCCAACGGCGGCGCCGCGGCGGTGCAGTGGGACGTGAAGAACGGCGCGGGCCGGGATGTCGCCACCGGGGGCTACTTCGCGGTCGTGAGCAGCCCCGGCTTGCGCAGCGTGGTGCGGAGGCTGTCGATCATCCGATGAGAACCGGATTCCCCGCGTCGCTGATTCTCGTCCTCGCCCTGCTGGCGGCGGCGGCTCCCGCGCGCGCGGACAAGGGCGCGGCCGGCGCCCAACCGTTCTCGTTCCTGGGCCTGGACTCGAGCGCCCGGGCGGCCGCGATGGGCGGCGCGTACACGGCGCTGGCGGCGGACGCCAACGCGCTGCAGTACAATCCCGCCGGGCTGGGCCTGCTGCGCGAAAACGAAGTGTCGTTCATGCACAATCTGTACTTCGGGACGGCGACCCAGGACCACCTGTCCGCGGCCGTGCGCCCCGGCTTCGGCGTGTCGGCCGACATGCTGAACTACGGGAAGCTGACGCGCACGACCTACGCGTCGCCCGACGGCACGCTGGGCCAGTTCTCGATCGTGGACACGGCCTTGAGCGCGGGCTACGGCCGCGCCTTCGGCGCGCTCGCCGTGGGCGCGGCGGCCAAACTCCTGCGCGAAACCAACGACGGCGTCGCGGGCCAGGCCGTCGCGGGCGACGCGGGCTTCCTGTACGAGATCCCCGGAGTCCGCGGCCTGCGCTTCGGCGCGGCGGCGCAGAACCTGGGCAACAAGGTTCATTTCCAGAGCGGCCGGGAGACCCTGCCCGCGACCGGCCGCGCCGGCGCGGCCTGGTCCTTCGCGGCCTTCGGCCAGGAGAACGCGCTCTCCGTCGACGCCGTGAAGGTCGGCACGGACAAGGCGCGCCTGTCGGCGGGCGCGGAGACGGTCGCGGGAGGAAGCCTGGCGCTGCGGGTGGGCTACACGACGCGCAACGACGCGGGGCTGGGCGTGACCGCGGGCGTCGGCTGGCGCGGGCAGAACTGGAGCGTCGACTACGCGATCGCGCCGTACGGCGACCTGGGCCTGACGCACCGCGTCGGCGTGGGCCTGCGCTGGGGCATGCCGGACGAGCACGAAGGGCCGATGGATCCGATCATCGAGGCCGCGCTGCGCTCCCGGACGCGCGAGACGCCGCCGGCGGAGAGGCCGCTCCCGGCGGCGCCGGAGGTCCATATGGGCCTGGGCGACGCGGGGCCTGTCGTCGCGATTCCCGCCGCGGACCGGATCGCGAGGGCGCGGCGCCTGATCGACGCGGGGCGCACCGACGAGGCGAAGATCGAGCTGAACTCGATCGACCGCTCGCTCGGCGAGGAAGACCGGGCGCGCGCCGGCTGGTACGAGGCCGAGGGCCGCCTGCAGCGCTCGCTGCGCAATCTGTCCGCCGCGCGCGGGGCGTACACGGAGTCGCTGCGTCTGGCCATCAAGTTCGGCGAGGGCGGCCAGACGGCCGCCGACGCCTACGAGGGGATGGGCCTGACGCTCGCCGAGCAGGGCGACCTGGCGTACGGGGTGAAGTTCCTGCGCAAGGCTTACGTGATCAGCCCGGCGCAGCGCCTGCTCGACACGATCGAGGCCTACGAGCGGCGCCTGCAGCAGTGAGCGCTAAGGCTTGGGCGCGCGCAGCCGGCGCGAGGCGAAAAAGACCGCGACGCCGAGGGCGGTGAAGAGGCCGCAGATCCAGGGCAGGGCCAGCGCCGGGGCGAGCGCGTCCAGGAAGGCGCCCAGCGCCAGCGACGCCGCGGCGGCGCCCAGGACGAAGGCGCCGTACAGGAAGCTGGTGGCGCGCGGGAGCTCCTTCTCGCCCAGCGAGGACTGCAGCTCGGCGCGCAGCGACAGATCGCTGGACGACCAGGTCATGCTGAAGGCGAGGATCAGCGGCAGAAGCAGGGGCAGGCTGTGCGTGAAGACCAGCGCCCAGGCCAGGACCAGTCCCATCCCGCCGCGCTTCACCCAGACCGGGGCCGGTATTTTCGCGGCCAGCCTCAGGAGCAGGGCCGCGCCGACGAGCTCGCCCATGTTCGAGGCGGTGAGCAGGTAGGCGGAGTAGCCGCCCTGGCCGAGCACCGACTTCGCGTACACGGGCAGGAGCAGGTTCTCGAAGACACGGTGGACGATCTGCGGGAGCACGAAGGCCAGCGCGAGCCAGCGCAATCGCCCGCCGCCCAGGACCAGGTGCGCGCCGGCCTTCACGTCCGACCAGTATTCGGCGGCGCGGGCGCGCGGTCCGCCCGTCTTCGGCTCGGCGGTCGGCGCGGCCGGCGCCTCGGCGGGAACGCGGACGCGGGAGAACAGCCACGCGCCGATCAGGTAGG
>Ga0315268_10001696_pt1 | contig 25350 bp, 21 predicted proteins | sample C1_top_MG_FD_204535 | JGI IMG/M metagenome (GOLD analysis project Ga0315268, IMG submission 204535) | Sediment microbial communities from Yellowstone Lake, YNP, Wyoming, USA - C1_top | ecosystem: Environmental > Aquatic > Freshwater > Lake > Sediment | place: USA: Wyoming | collected 2017-08-01
AATTTTTACCGCCATATCTGGAATAAGCGGCGTGATTATGATGGCGTCTTCGTGCATATGAACGCGGAATATGCCGCGCTCGGCGGCGTCTTCTGGCGGCTCTCGGGCAAGCCCGCATATCTTTGGTATAATCATCGCAAGGGCGGCTACTGGGCCGAGATCGCCAGGCGACTGGTCAATAAGATTTTCTGCACTTCGCCGTATTCATATTTTGCTTCTGACCGGAAAAGCCAGCTGATGCCGGCGGGCATCAATACTGATAGATTTATTCCGGCGGCGGAAACGGTTTCGGCTAAAGAAAATAAGCTATTATTTCTTGGGCGCATCTCACCGGTCAAAAACGTGGCCGCGCTTATCGAAACGATGAAAATTATAAGCGAAGAAAATATTGATGTCAGTTTGGACATCGTCGGCAATCCTGCCGATACGCATGATGAGGAATATTTGGCCAGCCTGAAAGCGCAGGCTGCCGGCTTGATTGATTCGGGCAAAGTGAAGTTTCTTCACGGAGTTCCGAATCGCGAGGCAGTGAAGGAATATCAGTCGCGGCGGTTTTTCATTAACCTGACTAATTCCGGCTCGCTGGATAAGACAATCTTGGAAGCGATGGCTTGCGGCTGCCTGCCGCTCGTCTCTAATCTCTCATTTAAGGGCATCTTGCCGATGGGATTAATCTTCGTCGAGAATGATAGTGTTGATTTGGCAGCAAAGATCAATAATGCTTTAAAGCTTTCTTTAGCGGAAAAGGAGAGTTTGGCGAGAGAGTTCAGGCTTTATGTCGAAAACAACCACAGCCTGGCATCGCTGGCAAAAAAAATCAGAGCAGAATTCGAAATGTTATGATCACAGAAACCTTGAAGAAAATTTTTTATTTCCTGGCCGCGCCGTTGAATATTATCCATGTAAGCAAGGCCAGCATCCTGATGTACCACTCGGTCAGCGACAATGGCATTCTTTTCACTGTCACTCCGGCTGATTTCGAGCGCCAGATGGCTTATATCAAGAAGCGCGGTTTTCGGGTCATGTCTTTGGATGGATTAGCCGGTTTGATATTGGCAGGCAAGACCATTCCTGCGAAGACCTTGGCCATTACTTTCGACGACGGTTATGAAGACAATTATTCCGTTGCCTGGCCGATTTTAAAAAAGTACGGGTTTGCGGCGACTATTTTTCTGCCCACTGCCTATGTCGGGAAGGAAATGGATAACTCGCAGAAAAAACCTTTGCCAGTGATGTCAGCGGAACAAGTGAGGGAAATGTCAGCTTCCGGTTCTATTCGCTTCGGTTCGCATACCCACACTCATCCGAGATTGGAAAATGCCAGCGATGATGAATTTCGCCAAGAGATCTTAGAATCGGCGAAAGTGATCGAGGAATTGATCGGGCGGATTCCGACTTCTTTCGCTTATCCCAAGGGGTATTCACGGACGAGTTTTTCCCGCATGCTAGAAGATTGCGGCTACCGCTGCGCCGTTACGGTTCGGGAGGGGTTAGTCGCGCCTGGCGATGACTTATATCTGTTGAATAGGAATTTCGTCTATTCCGCCGGAGGCTTCAGCCAATTCAAGGGCAAACTCGGCCTGCCGGTAATTCTGTTTGATGCTATAAAAAAAATATTGAAAAAAATCATCCATCAGTTATGAAAGTAATTCTACTCGCATCGCCCAGAGCCTCAGGGGATATCGAACGTCACGGCCTGCCGTTTCTGAGTATCGGCTACGTCGCTTCCAGCCTGCTTTTGGACGGGCATGATGTCTCCATTATCGACGCCCATAATTTCGCCTTGTCGCCGGAAGAAGCGGCAACTAAGGTGGCGGCTTCTTCGCCTGATATCGTCGGGATTTTTGCTAACACCCATAATAGGTTCGCTGCGATCGAGACGATCAAACTGATCAGGCAGAATAATCCCGCAATAAAAATCATGGCCGGCGGGCCGCATTTCGGCTTGACGGCGATTGACGCCATGACTGTGGTGCCGGCGATCGATTTTGTCGTCAAGGGCGAAGGCGAGATGACGGCGCGGGAATTATTGCAGACTGATTTACAGCCAGGCAGATTGGCTGATATTCTGGGTTTAGTTTATCGCGATGCCGCCGGAATGATAAAAGAGAATGCTGACCGTCCCTTCGTCAAGGATCTGGACGCGTTGCCGATGCCGGCCTGGCATTTATTCGGCTTGGAAAATTATCCGGGCAGCACGGCGATCGAGCCGACGAAATTAAAAACGATCGGTATCGTGAGTTCCCGCGGCTGTCCCAACCGCTGCATATTTTGCGCCTCCATCGCTTTGCATAAAGGATGCTTGAGGCTGCGCAGCCCCAAGAATTTCGTTGATGAAATACAACATCTCCATGATAATTACGGCTATAGCGCGTTCAATTTTTGGGATGATACTTTTTCAATCGTCCGCCAACATGCAGTGGATATCTGCAATGAAATAATCAATCGCGGCCTGAAGATTTATTGGTATACGCCTTGCCGCGTCAACACGGTCGATAAGGAACTCTTGGAGCTGATGAAAAAAGCAGGCTGCGTCAAAGTCAATTTCGGCATAGAATCAGGCAGCCCGAGAATGCTGCAAATCATCAAGAAAGGCATAACCATGGAGCAGGCTCGAGCCGCGGTCAAGGCCTCGATCGAGGTTGGATTGGAAGTCACCCTGAATTTCTTGCTGGTCTATCCGTATGAAACATGGGATGATATCAGGCAGACAGTCGAGGCAATCAAGGAATTCCGAGCCATGCCCAAGGTCCAGCCATCGCATAGTTTCATCATAATTTATCCCGGCACCGAATTGGAAACGATAGCCAAAAAAGAGGGGATTATGCCCGCTGATTTTTCTTGGAACTCACCGTATGAGAACAGCAAATCAATTATCGCCGGAGAAGATTCGTCCGTTTTCTACTTCCAATGGCCGGCGCTGCCTTTTGAAGCGGTCAAGGCTTATACCGCCAGCCAGCTGAACAGCCGGGAAGACTTATACCGCAAAGCCTGGAAGAAGATCGTCCAAGCCAGGAAGCCTGAAGAGTTTATGGCGATGGCAAAGATGGGTGCGAATTATCTCAAGAATCTAATCATAACAAAACGATGAAATTGACTTATTTATCCAATTCACGCCTGCCGACCGAAAAGGCTCATGGCCTTCAGGTCATGAAGGTCTGCGAAAGCTTCGCGCAAGCCGGCTGCGAAGTCGAACTTGTCGTGCCTCGACGCCGCAATGAACTGCGGCAGGATGCTTTCGATTATTACGGTTTGGAAAGATCTTTCAAGGTGATGTATTTGCCCTGCATCGATCTGATGCGCGATAATTCGTCATTCAATCGTTTTGCGTTCTGGTTCGAGCTGCTCACCTTCATGCTCTCTGCCCGCAAATATTTGCGGCGCAAGGATTATGGCTTGCTTTACACTCGCGAATTGACGGCGGGATTATTCTTCAGCGGCTATAGCTTGGAGCTTCATGCGGTGGCTCAGAATTTGCGCCGGCTCAACGGCAGGCTTTTGCGCCGCGCCGGCAAAATCATCACTGTGACTCAAGGCATCAAGGATGAGCTCATTTCTGCCGGCATCAAGAAGGAAAAAATATTAGTGGCTCCGGATGGCGTTGATCTGAAGATTTTTGATTTGACTATCAGCCAAGCTGAGGCGCGTCGCGATCTGAGTTTACCTGAAGACAGGAAGATTCTCGGCTATACCGGAAAGTTCACCACAATGGAACAAGATAAGGGCATCGAAAATATTTTTCAGGCATTAAAGTCGGCAGGCAGAAATGACTGGTTGTTCGCTGCGGCCGGAGGATCGGAAGCGGAGATCGGCAGATACCGCCGGCGGGCCGCAGAGCTCGGCATCTCCGACCAAGTGGTTCTTTTGGGCGAGTGCCTGCAAAGCCGCTTAGCGATTTTCCAGAAAGCCTGCGATATGTTGCTGATGCCGTTTCCTAATACGCGCCATTATGCGCATTACATGTCGCCCTTGAAGATGTTCGAGTATATGGCTTCGCTCCGGCCGATTATCGCAACGGATTTGCCTTCGATCAGGGAGGTGCTGGATGAAAGCAATGCCGTTTTGGTAAAACCGGATGATCCTGCCGCTCTTGCGGCTGCTATTGCCGGGTTGCTGGCCGATCCGCAAGCCGGCTCCCGTTTTGCAGAAGCCGCTTATCAAAAAGTCAAAGATTATACGTGGGAAAATCGCGCGGGAATCGTGCTAGCTTTCACTAAATAAATTTATGAAATTATCCATTATCATACCGGCATATAACGAGGAAAAAAGCATCGCGCAGATTATCGCCAAACTGCAGTCGGTGGACTGGCAGCCGCATGAAATAGAATTGATCGTCGTCGATGACGGTTCTACCGACGGCACGCCTCGAATTTTGTCGGAATACGGCAGCTCAATTAAAGTCATCAGGCAGAAGAATCAGGGCAAGGGTGCCGCTGTCCGCGCCGGCTTCGCTCAGGCGAGCGGCGATTATCTGGTCGTGCAGGATGCTGATTTGGAATATGATCCCGAGGATATAAGGCAGATGCTGGAACTGGCCGTCAAAGATTCGCTTAAAGTCATCTATGGTTCGCGGCGTCTGGGCCGGGCTAAGAAGAAGAATGAGCGCGCGGGAGCATTTTTCTATTTAGGCGGAGTATTCCTGTCGTGGCTGACGAATATCTTATACGGCACTCGCATTACGGATGAGGCGACTTGCTATAAAATGGTCAGAAAAGACGTCTTATCGACCTTCGACTTGGAAGCGTGCGGCTTTGAATTCTGTCCCGAGATAACCTCCAAGATCGCGCGCCAGGGCATAGCGATTCCGGAAATTTCGATTAGCTATCATCCGCGTTCCATCAGCGAAGGCAAGAAGATAAAATGGCGGGACGGCTTAATCGCCATCGCCACATTGTTGCGCTATCGCTTCGATCGCCAAGGACTGAGATCATTGATCAAGAATAATTCGCGCTGGCTCATTATTTTAGCCGCGTTCATTCTGGTGCGGGCAATTTTATTCGCCGCTTTCTGGCAGGCCAGCTTGGAACGGGGAAACTGGGAGAATTTTTTTTCCTATGCCCAGCCCGCCCATGCCGCGCTCCAAGGCGCGTGGCATGAGTTGTGTGATTGGCATCCTCCTTTTTATTACGCTTTTGTCACCGCAGTGATCAAACTGGGCGGCGGAGTCATTGCCGTCATGGCATTGCAATTATTGCTTGATTTCATCTCGATTATCGCGATAGATAAGATACTTAAGCTGTTTTTCAATTCTAAAATAGTCTTTTGGACTTTGCTGCTTGCAGCAATTGAACCCTACTGGGCCTGGAATAATCTGCTGCTTATTAGCGAGAATCTTTACATACCGCTATTGTTATGGGCGATTTATTTCCTTTTTAAATTCATCAAGAATTTGCGGACCGGCGATTTGATTTGGATGTCGGCGCTTTTGGGATTGTGCGCCTTGACTCGGCTCAATCTGGCTGCCATAGCGCCTTTATTTTACTTGGCCGCCGCCTCGGCTTATTGGCCGCTTCTTTCCGATCGCCGGCCGAAAGTTAAAGAGTTAGCTCGCCAGATAGTTATCGGCGTCGGTGTTTTATTGCTTATTATTTTGCCCTGGGCGGCCCGCAACAAGGCGGTCTACAATAATTTCACTTTGGGCAACATGGTTTATACCAATACTTATTTTTATAATCTTCCTCCTCTTCTGGCCTGGCAGCAAAAAACCAGCTATGCCCCGGCTTATCAGCATATCATAGCGCAGGCTCAGCAAGATCTGGGCAAGAATGTCGGCGACCAAGGAGATTGCTCGCAGTTCACCCGCGCAGAATTCAGCCGGCAATTGGCATATTTTTCCGGGTCGTCAAAAAAATATATTTTTGACAATATCATCGCTTACGGCTATATCCATGTCGTAAAAATGGTGCCGTTTTTCCTGCAATCAGGCTATGCTGACATGATGGAAGCGTTCGGCGCAAATTTCAACAAGCCCGACTTCTCGCAATCCGCCATTTCCGGCCAGTGGCGCGTCATCGGTGATTTTTTCGGCAGTTTGGATTGGCGCGTCGCGGTTTATTTCCTGGGGACAGCCTTCTGGGGTTTTTGCTCCCTGGCCATGGTTTCCTTGGGCTTTTATTTCTTGAAGAGGAAAAATCGCAAAGCGTTATTTTTCCTCGGCGGTTTGATCTTGTCGCTTGCCAGCGCTTTCCTTATCTCACCCTTCGTGTTGGCCAGATATCGGCTGCCGTTCAATGTGTTCTTTCTGGCCGCCTTCGTTTATGCCGTCTCGATAATTCATGACGGGCTGCGCACGAGGAAGGATTTGAGGCGGCTGATCAAGCGCTTGCCGTTTCTAGCTGTGCCGGCGAAGTTTTATATCGATTGGTCGCACGAACGCAAATTGGCGAAGAGGATCAATGGTATTGATCGGTCTCGGCCATTGCCGCCAGAAAGCATCAAGCGCCAGATATCTTTCGGCCACGAACCGACTATCCGCTGCAATCTTTCGTGCAAGATGTGTTTCCAGAAGGAAGGACGCGGCTTGCGCCAATCAGAATTAGATACGCCGGCCGTCTTGGAAATGTATCAGGGCATGATCGGCAGTGCAGAGGAAATAAAACTGGTGGGCGGAGAGCCGCTGGTCTATCCGGGCATTTTCGATCTCATGGGCTTCTGGGACGGACAAGGCATCCCGATCATCTTGCAATCGAATTGTACTCTGGTGAATGAAGCCAATATAGGCAAGCTGGCCGGCGTCAAGAACCTTAAGGCCGTTTTGACTTCGCTTGACGGGCCGAAGGAAATCCATGACGCCATCAGGGGGGTCAGCGGTTCATTTGAGCGTTTGAAGAAAGCCATCGCGCTGATCAAACGCGAGCGTCCTGACGTTGAAATCTCAGCCTTCGCCACTTTACTTCTCGATTATAATTACAACGATCTCTTTAAATTAGTGAGAACGGCCAAAGATATCGGCCTGACCAGCTTGAATATTCTTTTCGAGCAGGTCTATTCGCCGCAGGAAGTCGAGGCGACCAAATTCATCTTAAACTGCGAATTCGGCTGGGAGGCTGGACGCGATTACAATCTGAACACGCAAGTGAAGGATAAGCCTTTTGATGATTCCGTTAATGCGAAGAAGCTTAAACGGCGCTTGCGGCTGGTCCGCTTATACGGCTTACTGCTTGGCTGTCCGGTGACGCTGGTTCCGCTTGATTATTACCGACATCTTGACCAGTACCTGGGCCGCAAGCCGTGTTCTGCATATTGCATGAAACTGCTTGATTCGGAATTGCGCATCAATCAGAATGGCGAAGTGATCTGGTGCGATGTCATCGAGAAATCACTGGGCAATCTGACTCAGCAAACGCCGGAAGAAATCCGCAACAGTCCGGATTATTTAAAGTTGCGCGACTTCCTCCATCGCCAGCCGCTGCCTGTCTGCTATCGCTGCTGCAAGGCCCATTATCACCTTAATTAATCGTGCCTCATAATTATTTTTTATGAAAATAGCCTTGATTTTTCCACCATCGCCTTATCAGACCAAAGAGACGATGCCGCCGCTTGGCCTGTCGTGGCTGGCTGCTGTCTTGCGGCAGCACGGCTTTAACGATGTCTATATCATCGATAGCGTGATCAATAAATATGATAACGCCCAAGTGATTAAGATTGTAAAAGAGCAGGGGGCTGACTTGATCGGCTTGTCTTTCGGCACCCAAAATCGCTTTTACGCCTTCGAGCTGGCCAGGAAGCTGAGAGAAAGTTTTCCGGAAAAGTTGATTGTCGCCGGAGGCCCGCATCCGACCTTGACAGCGGAAGACACTCTGAAAAATATTCTGGCGATCGACCTGATAGTGCGCGGCGAGGGCGAAGAAACGTTTTTGGAATTGGTTAAAGCCTTGGATTCCGGACAGGATTGGAAAAACCTTTCCGGCTTGTCTTATCGGACTGAAGACGGCATAGTTTCTCATAATCCTAATCGAATGCCTATAGCGGATTTGAACCAATTACCTCTGCCGGCCAGGGACTTATTGCCGATCGATATGTACAAGCAGAAAATCCCGCTGTCAGATAAGATTTGCACCAGCATGATGACTAGCCGCGGCTGTCCATATAACTGCATTTACTGCTCGACGGCGGAACAGTGGGGGCATAGCATCAGATATCGCAGCGCTAAGAACGTGGTTGATGAAATCGAGCATCTGCTCTCCAGTTACCAGCTTGACGGGGTCGGATTTTTTGACGATTGTTTTACGATGAATAAAGCCAGAGTCATCGAGATCTGCCAGGAAATCATCAATCGGAAAGTGGAAGTCTCATGGTGGTGCGAGGCGAGAGCCAATACGATTGACGAGGAAATCGTCGATTGGATGAGACGGGCCGGCTGCGTTCACATTGCGATGGCTGTCGAATCGGGGAGTGATGATGTCTTGCGCCGGATCAAAAAGGTGATTACGACGGAGATGGCGATAAAAGCCTGCAAGATCATAACTAAATCCGGCATAAAACTGAAATGCTTCTTTATGCTGGGATTGCCGGGAGAAACTTATGCCGATATCAGAAAAACGGTTTTTTTGAGCCGCTATCTGCAGGATAAGATCGGAGTTGAAGAGGCGACGCAAAACGTTACTATTATTTATCCGCGCACGGAAATCGAAGTTTATGCGAAAGAGATCGGCACGCTGAGCAAGGACTTTTCCTGGAGCGCTGCATTTGAGGAAAAGCGCTCTTATCCGCCGCTTGATTCCTGTCCTTTCATGCCGATTTTTGAGCAGCCCAATTTGAGCTATGAGCAGATTTACGCATATGCCCGCCGCGCCAAATTAGAATATTATCTAGTCCATCCGTTTTTTGCCGTCAGGCAGTTATTTAAGAATTACCGCAACATAAAAAAATGGCTGATAACCAATCCCAACAAATAAAGACGATTATTATCATAACTCTGGCGCTGACCGAAGATAACGGTCTAGGCGCTTATTCGCTGTCCCTAGTCAGAGAATTGAGCAGAACTTATCGCGTAATCGTATTCATGGGCGGACGCCTGCCGGCAGATTTGCCGGAGGGAGTTGAGGTTCACAATATCCTGCCTGCGGTCGAGAAGTTCTTGAGGTTGCGGAATATTTTTCGCGCATTTTATTATTCTTGCCGTATTGCCGGGCTGATTCGCAAACGCGACGTGTTGATCGTCCAAGCGTTCATGGATTATCCACATTCCGCGGTGGCTTATTTTGTCGCCAGGCTCATCAGGCGGCCGCTCATGCTGTCTGCAGTCGGCACATATTCTCTTTTGCCGTTCAGCTGGCTGCCTGATAAATGGCTGCACGGCTATGTCTTGAAGCATGCCGCTAAAGTCATTTGCATCAGCCGCTACACTGAGCGTCGGCTGCTAGAAAAAATCGATCTGAAAAACACTGTTGTCATAAATCCGGGCGTGGATTTTGAGAAATACTCCATTGCAAGAGATGCCCCCAAGGGTCTTGATCCTGATTCGAAAATAATTGTCAGCGTCGGCGCTCTCAAGAGCCGCAAGGGGTTCCACGTCGCCTTGCCGGCGGTCGCCTTAGCCATGAAGCGCCAAAACATAAAATATTATCTCATCGGCGATTGTTCAAACGCGAAATATTCAGATAAACTTAAAGGCATGGTGGCTGATTTAGGCCTGGGTTCTAAAGTTGAATTATTAGGCAATCTTCCCGAGGAGGAGTTGATAGCTTATTTGCAGGCGGCGGATTTGTTTTTGCTGACGCCGATTAATATCGGCAGCAACTTCGAAGGTTTCGGCTTGGTTTACTTAGAAGCCGGCGCGTGCGGCAAGCCGGTCATCGGCAGCCGGGATTGCGGGGTCGAGGATGCGGTTGTTGATGGCGAGACCGGAATGCTGGTGCCGCAAGACGATGTAACGGCGACTTCTGACGCTATCTCTAAGATATTGGAAAATCACGAGTTGTCCGCCAAACTTGGCGAACAGGGCCGGCAGCGGGCAAGGCTTATGTCTTGGACGAATCAAGCGCGCCTCTACTCTGATATTTATGAAAAAAATAATTATGGAAATCCCGGAGTTTCACAGAAAAATTAAACGATTGTTCAGTATGCGGTTTGTGCGCGATTTGCTGGTGATGCAGACCGGCAGCTTTTTTTCGACCGGCTTGGCGGCTGTCGCCTCGATCGTTTACGCCAGAATCCTGGGCGTAGAATCTTATGCTGCATACGCTTTGATTTTCGCTTTCGTCGGCTTGGGAGGAATTTTCATGAATCTGGGAGCCGTACAAACGGTTTTGACCTTGATGTCTGAGGCCTTCGTCAAAAAAGACAGCGAAGAAATCAGGTATTTGGGCGCGTATTTTATCTTAGTCGGCCTGATCACCTTGTTCGGCAGCGGCTTGATTCTGATGATAATCGCGCCGTCGATAACCGGCTGGTTCTATCATCGTACCGATATCGGCCAGCTGGCGCGAATCATATTATTCGCCAATGCCGTGCAGATCAGCTGGAATTATTATACGATCGTCCTGCAAGTCATACGGCGCATCCGGCAGCTGACTGTGATCGAGAACGTCAATAGCGCCTTGAGTTTCGTATTGAGTCTGGCCGCGGTTTTCGGCGGTTACGGGCTTGGCGGGGTAATTTGGGCATATCTGATCGCGTCAGTCATTTTTTCCCTTTACGCGGTCTGGGCGTATCGGCGCCTGGAAAGGCAAGAGCCGCTCTTGCCGTCGCTGCGCCGCATGCTCGTTTCCTGGGATCGCAAGAAATTCACATACTATTTCAAATTTGGATTCCTGGTGGCGATTGATAAGAATATCAGCGGGCTCTATTCCGCCTTGCCGATCTTCATCATCGGCAGATTCAGTCTGAGTTTCGTCGCTTACCTTAAGGTCGCCACGGCTTTCGCCCAGATACCTCTGATGCTGATCGGTCCGGTCTCCAGGCTGCTTATGGTGCAGCTGCCTCAATCTAAGGCTTACAGTTATTTCATTTTAAAGCGCGATTATGTCCGATCCACGATCGGCAGCGTCTTGATTTGCCTGGTCATGTCCTTGCCGCTATTCATTTTGTCAGGCTTTTTGATCACCTTAATGTACGGCAGAAATTTTTTGCCGGCGGTTTATCTGTCTTGGCCGATGCTTTTCGGAACAATCATCAGCGCCTTCAGTATCGGTGACGGACCGATTTACCGCGTTCTGCATATTGTCAAAAAGGCGATCTATATCAATGTGATAGTAGTGATTCTCGGAACCATCGCGATTTACAGCTTTGTCCGTTATCTGCCGATTGATTGGTCGATTTACCCGATTGCGGCTTTTTTGCCGGCCGCTTCGCTTGCTTCCTATGGTTACGCGCTTTTCAGGCTAAATGGGAATATTCAAAAAGAACAGTCCCTAAAAACAGCGTAAATAAGGTTATTTTCTTGCTATTTCAGCCTGTTTAGGCTATACTACGATAGTAAAAATTGCTTAAATTCAGCCATTAGATCATGGTTATCACTCAACCCTACAGAATTCTAATAAAAGAAGCGATTAGAAAAAAATCCGAATTTATCAAGGGAATCGTGCTGGATGCCGGCAGCGGTTCCGTAAAGCGTTATTCGGATTTTTTTAACTATGATAAATACCTCACGCTCGATGTGGATGCGGAAAGCAGAGCCGACATCATTGCCTCAGTCGAGGCGATACCGCTTTCAGACTCTTCTATCGACTCGATCGTATGCACCGGCGTAATCGGGGATATTTTCCAGCCGGAACTGCCCATCAGGGAATTCAATCGTATTTTAAAAGAGGGCGGCTATTGCCTGCTGACCGACAACTTCGGCAGCCTCATGCATAACCAGCCTCATGATTATTTTCGATTCACCAATTTTTATCTGGAGCGTCTTTTCCGGGAAAACGGGTTTGAGATAATCGTGTCGGAGAGAGTCGGCGGCTTCCATTCATTGATGCTTCAGCTCAGCATCGAATACCTGCTGAGATTATTCAGATTGAATGAACGCAAATATATCGGGCGGATCGCCAGCAAATTATTTTATTTTTTATTCAAACTGGCGAAATTCCTCGACGATCGCGACAAGAGCCAAGCCAATAAGTGCGCTGCCATCGCCTGGCTGATCGTGGCAAAAAAAATCAATAATAATTAAGCTTATGGGGGCGACATTGCACAACACCAGGCAAGTCATCGAATACGCCCGAAAATATATCGGAGGCTCTGTTTGCGATTTGGGCGAGGCAGCCGGGAAATATAAAGATATCATCTGCCGGAGCGCCGATTCCTATTTGAGTTTTGATTTGGATGGTGCTGATGTTATGTCAGGCGATATTAATCCGATTTTGCCCTGGGATGACGCTACATTCGATACAGTCATATCGGTTGAGATTATCGAGCATTTGGCCGAGCCTGGATTTTTTATCGATCAGATCCGCCGCATTCTTAAATCCGGAGGCATCTGTATTCTCACTGCGCCATTTCTCTTATCCAGGCATGCTCAGGGCAGCAGATCTGATTATCTCCGGTTTACGCCCGATGGCTTGGCAATCCTGATGCAAAGAAGCGGTTTCGAGACTGTAGAAGCCGGAAGCTATAATTATTTTTTCGGAACGATTTTCTTACTGCTCCATAACCGATTCATGTCCAAGTGGTCGGGACGAATCGGCCGATGTGTCATTTCTAATTTGGAAAAAACGGCCTGGCGGCTTGATAGCCATTCCGGGAACGGCAATATTTTTAGCAACTCCTATGTCATAGCGAAAAAAATATGAAAATATTATTCGTAAATCCGCCATCATACAATGTTACCGGCCATAGCGGCACTAACAGTCCGGTTTTGGGCGTGCTTTATCTGGCCACAGTCTTGGATCAAGCCGGTTATCCCGTCAGAGTGCTGGATGCCGATCGCCTGGAAATGCCGTGGGAGGAATTAAAGAATCGTTTGATTTGGGAAAGACCCGATGTCATCGGCTTGACCTCGACTACATTAGGCATGGATGTGCTTTATAAGACAGCCGTCGTTTGCCGCGAGGCTGCGCCGGAATCGATCATTATTGCCGGAGGACACGGGCCGACCTTGGAACCGGAAAAGACTCTCAAAGATTGCCCGGCAATCGATTTGCTGGGTTTGGGCGAGGGCGAAAATATGATCGTCAAACTGATGAAATGCTTGGAGGCAAAGGGAGATTTGGCGGATATCAAGGGTATCGCGTATAGGCCGGACAAGGTGTCGATCAAGATCAATGGCTTGGAAGAGGCCGTCAAAGATCTGGATTCTTTGCCGATGATAAATTATGACTTGATGGAGCCTGCCTTCAACCACTTCAGCGGCGTGCACGGAGAATGGGAGGGCATCGAGCTGCCTAATGCGGTCATTATGGGATCTCGCGGCTGCCCGCATCGCTGCATCTTCTGCTGCAATGCCAATAATGTGCCGAGGTTCCGCAGCGCGAAAAGCATTGTCGACGAGATCGAGATGTGCAAGAAGAAATTCAATATCAAATCCGTCCAGCTTTACGATAACGAATTCATCGGCATGACGCCGGCCCAGAACAAATGGGTTCTTGAGATCTGCGACGAGATCATTAAGCGCGGACTGAACGACTTGGGTTTCATCTGCCAGGGCCGCTGCAGCCGCTTTGTCGAATTGGACGTGCTGAAGAAGATGTATGAAGCGGGCTTCCGCTGGATCTGGTGGGGCGTTGAATCAGGTTCGCAGAAGATTCTTGATCGGATACAGAAGGATTTGAAGCTCGAAGACATCACGAATACTTTCGCCACGACGAAAAAATCCGGCATCAAGTCCCTGATGTTCATCATGACGGGATTCCCCGATGAGAACAAGGATGATTTCCGCGCCACTTGCCGCATGATCGAAAAGGTCAAACCGGATCGGCTGCGCGTCCATGTCGCGACGCCTCTGCCGGGATCAAAGCTTTGGGACGAGCTCGCAGCCAATAACCAGATCGAGTCATTCGATTATTCGCAATTCGACACGCGTTCGGCCGCCGTCCATCATACCAACACCGCCTCCAGCAAAGAGATCAAGGCGCGGTTCCAATATCTGCTCTTCCGCTATGAATTTGATCGCAGCTATGTCATCAAATATCTGCTGAAATCCATATGGACATTCGGAGGCATAAAAAGAATTCTTAATAAATACAAATCATTGCGCAATAATACTTGACGATGGCAGACCGAAGAGAAAAACTGCTGGTTACGACAAGCTGGGACGATGGCAACCGCCTGGATCTGCGGATTTTGGGCTTGCTGGAAAAATACGGCTTGCGAGGCACGTTTTACATCCCTCGATCTTGCCCGGAATTCAAATCCTTAAGCGATGACGAAGTGCGGCTGATAGCTCAAACGCAAGAGATCGGCGCCCATACGATTAATCATCGCTATCTAGCCCAGACGGATGCGGCAACGGCCCGGCAGGAAATTTCAGACTCGAAGGATTATATCGCGAAGCTGATTGGGCAAAGCGCCGAAATGTTCTGCTATCCTGGCGGCAGCTTCAATGCCTCGGTTAAGGAAGCGGTCAGGGGCGCAGGATTTGCCGGCGCTAGGACTGTGATTGATTTGCAATCCAAAGCGCCGATCGATCCCTTTGAGTTCGGTACGACAATCCATGCTTATCCCTTTCCTTTCAAGACGAGTAATCTTAATGCCAAGCTGCTGATCCGGCAATTTTTCGCGCCGCTGCAGGGAAATTTCCTGCGGCGATTGGATAGTTTCCATCTGCCATTTTACTCATATCGGAATTGGCATACGCTGGCTGAGGCGGTATTCGATGACTGTTTGGAAAAAGGCGATTATTTCCATCTCTGGGGACATTCCTGGGAAATCGAGCGTTACGGCCTGTGGAACGGATTAGAAAAAATTTTCAAGCATATTTCGCGCCGCGCCGATTGTTCGTATGTGACCAATGGCGAAGCTGTGGCGCGACTTAATCGGAAATAAAATGAAGCTGACTTATCTGATCGACAGTTTTCCTCCGCTTAATCCCACCAGTCCGGGAATTTTGACTTTTGCTTTGGCAAAAGAGATGAAAAGGCGCGGCCATGGAGTTTCTATCATCACGACAGTGCAAGACAAGGGACAGGTCGGCTGCGAAACCCGCGAAGGCTTGGAGATCCACAGTATTTTTTCTAATTTTGATCTGCGCTGGCAGTCGTATTTTTGCCTTTACAATCCTGAAACGGCTAGTGAAGTCAGAAAGCTCTTGCGAGCGATCAAGCCCGACGTGTGTCATTTCCAAAATATCCAAAACCGCCTGTCTTATCATTGCTTGGCGACGGCGGCAGCGTTGCCCTCCAAGGTTTTAATCACTTGCCATGATGTGATGGCTTTCAATTACGGCAAGCTGACTGATTTCATCGATCCGTATGATCTGGCCGTCAATGAAAAATTCGATTACCGGGTAAAATGGCTGTCGCTGCTCAAGCAGGCGAAAAAAAGATATAATCCGGCGAGAAATATCTTGATCAGGCATTTCTTACGGCGGGCTAATGGCATTTTCGCCGTCAGCAACGCCTTGAAGGATGCATTGAATCAGAACAAGATCGGCAATGTTTCTGTCATCCATAATGCGCTTGATATGGCTGAGTGGTCAAAGACGGATGTTGAGGCGGCCGCTGCGTTTCGAGCGGAGCTGGGCATCGGAGACGGACCGGTCATATTTTTCGGCGGCCGCTTGAGCGGAGCCAAGGGCGGCAAGCAGCTTATGGAGGCTTTCGAACAGGTGAGACGCGAAGTGCCGGAAGCGGCCCTGCTCGTGGTCGGGAAGAAAAATCATTATTCCGACAGCCTGATGGAAGCAGCGGCCAGCCGTAATCTCGCTGGCGCCGTATTTTTCACCGGTTGGATCGATGGCGCTGATCTGAAATCAGCTTATGCGGCCTGTGATCTGGCGGTGGTGCCTTCAATCTGTTTTGATTCTTTTCCGACCGTGAATCTCGAAGCGATGGCGCAGGGCAAACCGGTCATCGCCACTTGCTTTGGCGGCAGCCGGGAAGCTGTTCTTGATCAGATAACCGGCTTCATCGTCAATCCTTATAATATTACTGATCTGGCTGCCAAGATAGCTTTGCTACTCAAAGACAAGCAATTGGCTAAACAATTCGGCGACAGCGGCCGGAAGCGCGCTCTGACAGCCTTCGATCTGCACAGGCAAGCGGATGAATTAGAAAAGATTTACGGCAATTAATATAACCATATGATAAAAGATTTAATTCGAAAAACAGGCAAGGCATTCGCTTCTAAACCCTGGGCGATTTTGGCAATTTCTTTGCCGTTTGCTTTCGTCTGCGTGACGGCGATTTGGCTCGCGCCCATCGCCTTCAAGGGCTATCCGGCAATTCAGCCGGAATGGCATATGGTCATCTCGGCCAGGAATTATGCGCAGCACGGAATCGTCGGCAGCGAAGACGCCCTCAATCGCGTGGTGTCTCCGGATACTGTTGCGTCTTCCGTCCAGACGTCATCATTGGGGAATAAGTTGACATCCGTCTGCTACGGATTGCTCTTCCGCCTGTTCGGAGATATTGATTGGCGCACGCTTTATCTGCTGGCGATAATCATCTCGGCGCTCTCGGCGATAATCTTCACCATCGTCGTCTTCCGTCTCCTCGGCCTTATTCCGGCATTATTATTTCCGTTTGTCTATGCTTTTTTGCCGTTTAACGCGGAGCAGTCGCAGTTTGTCGGCACGTACGAATTCTCACTCTTATTCTTTTCACTTTTTTGCCTGCTTTATTTCGGCCGGTTCAAAGCCAAGCTTGAGAATTATCTGCTGCCGGCAGCCGGAATTTTTCTGGCTTTGGCCGGCTTGGCTCGAGAAGCGATGTATGTTTTCGTTCCGATATTGGGCTTATGGCTTTTGTACAAGAGGGAATGGAAGAAAATCCTGCTGATTTTTATTCCGGCAGCAATCGTTATTTTGGGCTTGCCTTTGGCTTTCGGCTGGCATGGCGATGATTATATCAAGCTGCTCACAAATCAGGAGCAGGGAGCCGCTGCAGTCAGGCCATATTCTGATTTTGACTATTACAGCCATCTGTATCCCGATCCTTACACCTATCAATTCGAACGTCAAGCTTATCTTGCCGCCTATAAAGACCGCATCAGCTCTGCCGGTTTTCCGGCCAGGATCGATCTGCTCAAATCCGCCAACAACATGGGTGAAATGAAAATCAGTTTGTGGCAGAGATTCTTGATCGGATCGAATAACCTGTTAGCTCATTTGGCGCGGTTTTTCTCTCTGGAAGTCATAGGCGGACCTTTGGTTTTTCTGATGATCGTGTTCGGCTGGTGGAAGCTGCGCGGCGATAAAAACGATTTATTTTGGCTAACGGCTTGGTGGATCGGCGGAATGACTTTTATTTTAAGCTATGCGACGCTGGTCATCCGCAGCCATCTGATGGATTATGGCTGGCTGCTTGCGGCGCTAGTCGCCTTCGGCCTTTATTCGCTGCGCCCGATAGTGAATGATTTATTCCTGAAGCGGTCAGTCCAAGCCGCCGCCTTTATTTTCGTTATTCTTATGTTCCTTTACAGTATGGTTCTTTCAGACCGCGTCTATTGGGCGCAGTCATATGGGAATTCTGATTTTCCAACCATGGAATATTTGTCGGCGCAGATCAGCAATTATGATTTCTCCGCTACTGGCGTCGGCACAATCGCGGTCGGCTGCCGCGACGGGCATAATTTCTTCAATTTTACCACCGGCAAGACTTTTATCTATTTTGATCCGGAAACGGTCAAATCTTTGGCGGCTGATAACAAACTGAACGCGGCTTTTGCCGATTTCGGAGTTAAATATATCGCATGTTTCGATGAGGCGGACAGCGAGCTGATCCTGAAGAACAGTTCCGCCAAGAATATTTCATCCTGGCCGCAAAGCCGGGTAGTGCCGGCAGTTTCTTCCGGGCAGTCATTTTTCTTGAATCTGGTCCGCTGACCGGAAAATGTGATCGCCGAATCCATTATCAAATGATATTATGACGGTAGACAATATAAAAAAAATATTGCATCCGCAAGAGCGGGTCGCCTGTGTCACTTTGGATTTTGAAAGCGATTACGGCGGACGCGCCAATCAATTTTCCATCCTTGATCTCAAGGACGAGATCGACGGTTTGGCCGGCATGTTCAAGCGGCTGAATGTCCCTTTGACCGCCTTTATTCAGACGGATTTATTGGATAATTACGCTTCCAGCAAAGAAGCGATTGAAAAATTAGCCGTTGATTTCCATTGCCACTCCCACACGCATAATTTCCGCGACTTCAATAGCCGGGAAGAAATCGCCAAGACAGCCGAAGCGTTCAAACGGCATTTCGGCTTCCAAGCGCTAGGTTATCGCGCTCCTCAAGGCATGCTGTATGACGGCGATATCGAATTGTGCCGCGAGAACGGCTTCAAATTATGCTCCAGCGTTTTTCCGTCATTCCGCCCAGGACGCTTCAATAATCTGGAGGCTCCGACCTCGCCGTTTTATTACGAAAACGGGATAATGGAATTGCCTTTCGCCTGTGTCGATAAGGTTCGGACGGTTATTTCACTAAGCTATCTCAAACTAATGGGGCTGACCTTCAATAAGCTGCTATTTCGCAGCTTCGGCTTGCCCAACGTGCTTATATTCGACTCTCATCTCCATGACTATATAGTCCATCCCGACAGCTTTAGTAAGCTGCCCCCTGCGATCAGGGCGGCTTACAGCGTGAATAAGCGCGCCGGACGCCATCATGCCGAGTCTTTCATCGAATTCTTGCGCGCCAGGAATTATCGGTTTCTGACGATAACGGAATTATACGAACATCTTGCCAATAATTATCCCTTGATATGAAAATAGTGATTGTGACGCAAAATGCGCCGATGTATCTGGCGGAATTCCTGGATAATTTCATCAGCTCGCTCGCCGCGCGCGGCCAGGGGATTGAGCTGACCGCGCTTGTCGCCTTTACGCCTTATGCGCGCGATGATTTCTTCGGAGAAATCGCCAGCCGTTACGGCTATTACGGCTTGAGGGATTTTTTGATCATGTCTTGGCATATAGCCGTTAACAAGATTAGATCGCGTTTTGCGGCGTTTAAGAAATATTCGAAGTGTTATTCATTAGGAAATGTCATTAGCAAATACCGATTGAACGTCTTGGAAGCGGGTTCTCCCAATAGCCGCCAATTTATCGACTTCATCAAGACGAACAATGTCGATGTCATTATTTCCATCGCTTCGCCGAAAATCTTCAAGACGGAAACTCTGGCCGCGCCCAAATTATTCGCCATCAATTATCATACGGGACCCTTGCCCAGATATCGCGGCCGCCAACCATTATTTTGGCAATTATTCAATAATGAAAAGCAAGTGGGGATAACCATCCATGAAATGGATGAAAAGCTGGATAACGGCCCGATTATCAGCCAGCAATATCTGCCGATAGACAAGGCCGACAGTCTGCATAGCCTGTATCTTAAGACGACTTCTGCCGGCCCGCGGCTGCTATTAGACGCACTCTTAAAGATCAAAGCTAGTGACGCGTCTCGGATCGCAAATGACAGCTCCCCGGCGACATATTTTTCCTTTCCTGACCGCAATACAGCTGAAGAATTCAGAAAAACCAAGCGATTTTTCTGAAATGGGCGGTCTTTACATTTTTGTTTTTTGAGAGTAGTATTAAGCTATTATACGTGGAATATGTTAAAATATTATGTTTAAAATGAGTGGAAACAAGACTGATTTAGACATGGGTAAAATCGATATTCTATTTGTGAACCCGCCCTCGCCGGACGGTTATATTTATATCCGCGATATCAACCGCAGCGGACGCCGATCGAAAGAGCGGGAAATCTGGCCGCAAACAAGCTTGGCATACCTAGCGGCGATGACTCGCGACAAGTATAGCGTCGGCTTGATTGATTGCATCGCCGAACAGATGGACTGGACAGCTTTCAAGAGTTACCTGCAGGCGCGCCAGCCGCGTTACGTCGTCATCAATATCATCAGTTCGATCATCACTAATGATATTTATACGGCGTATTTAGCTAAGACCATCAACGCCATCGCAATCGGCCTTGGGCCGCACGTGACGGAACTGCCCAAGGAAACTCTGAAACGGTATCCTTCGTTGGATTATATCATCCGCAACGAGGCGGAATTGACTATCAGGGATTTAATCGACACCTTGGAGAACAAGGGCGACTTAGCGGGAGTCCTTGGCATCGCTTGGAGAAGAGGGTTGGATGATTTCGTCGTCAATCCTGACCGGCCGTTCATCGAGAATCTTGATAGTCTGCCGATTCCCGCGCACGATCTGCTGCCGATCCATAAATACCGCTTGCCGATCTTAGGCAATGATTTCACTTTTGTCCTGGCTAACCGCGGCTGCCCGAACCGCTGCACTTTTTGCCGCCAGATGATAATGTGGAAGTACAATGTCCGGCTCCGTTCGGCAGAAAGCATATTCCAGGAATTGAAGTATCTCTAAGAAAAATTGGGAGTCAATAATATTCTTTTTCATTCTGATACGTTTACGATCGATCGCGGCATCGTCATAGATTTATGCAAGAAAATAGTTGAGGCTAAATTGCCTTTGCGCTGGACTTGCAACGGCCGAGTGGAGACAGTTGATGCCGAAATGCTCAATTGGATGAAGCGGGCCGGCTGCTTTATGATCGCCTACGGCTTGGAATCCGGTTCGCAGAAAGTCTTGGATGCTGTGCAGAAGGGTTTTACCATCGCGCAAAGCGAAGCAGCAGTGCGCCTGACGAAGGCGAGCGGCATAAAAGTCTGGGGATATTTCGTGGTCGGCTTGCCTGGTGAGAATGCCTCCACTGTCAAAGAAACTATTGATTTCGCCAAACGTCTGCCGATCGATTATGTCAATTTTTCCGTCGGCGCGCCTTATCCCGGCACGACATTCCACAAGCAAGCCAAGGAAAACAATTGGCTTACATCGGAAAACTGGGAGGAATTCGACCAGAATTATTCCGCCATCGTTGATTATCCTGATTTCAGCCACACTGACATAGAGCAGGCGGTAGCCAATTGCTACCGGCAGTGGTATCTGAGGCCTCGAGTCATTGCGCGCCTGATATTCGACAAGAATAATTGGTCCAATTTGTGGACGCTGGTGAGAGTCGGCTGGCTGCATCTTTTTTGGCAGCCGAAGTAATATATTTATGGATCAAATGGGAAAAGAGGAAGAAATCAAGGCCCGCGAAACCGCGGTTCAGGACAAGGTATCCGATTATTACGAAGAGCAACGCTATCGTTTGCCTTATAGCAAGCAGTGGCACGATTGGAATATGAAGCGGATGCTCGGCTTGATCGAGCCTGAAAAATTGAAGGGCAAGATCCTGGACGACGGCTGCGGCATCGGCATCCTCGGAGAATATCTGCCTGAAGCGGATATTGTCGGTTCGGATATCTCTCCTGAAATGCTCAAGAAATCGGCCGGCCGGATCAAGGAATTAATTTTGGCTGATTCTGAAAACCTGCCTTTTCCCGATAACAGCTTCGATGTCATTTTCGCTCGAAGCTTATTGCATCATTTGCCTCATCCCGAGAAAGGCATCGCGGAGTGCCGGCGCGTCTTGAAGCCGGGCGGACAAATCGTTTTCCAAGATACGCTCATGTCTGTTTTCAGCTATATTCCGCGAAAGATCGCCAATTGGCAGGGCGAGCATTTCAGCGAGACGCATAAGAATTTCCGCCACCAGGAAATTGTAGGTTTAGTGGGCAAGGAATTGAAGATTGAAAAAATAATTTATTCCGGGTATTTCTCTTATCTGCTTGGTTTTCCCGATATCTTCGACGTTTCCAGATTTATTCCGTTTAAAAAGGCTTTGATTCCCATGCTTTATTGGCTGGACAGCTTGGTGGAAAAAATCCCGATCATAAAAAAACAATCCTGGGGCATCATAATTGCCGCCCATAAGGAATAATCTTAACATATGTCTGAGAAAGAATTATCGATTTCCGTAGTCATTCCCGCTTTCAATGAGGAATTAGCCATTGCTGATGTCTTAGCGGAATTAAAAAAGGTTTTGCAGGCAGTGCCTTGGCGGCATGAAATTATCGTCGTCAATGACGGATCGACTGATCGGACGGCGGAAATAGTTACCGGCATCAGCGATGTCCGGCTGGTTAATAATGAGAGGAATCTCGGCTATGGAGCGGCCATCAAAAGGGGAGTCAGAGCGGCGAATCACAATTATATCGCCTTGATCGATGCTGATGGCCAGCATGATCCCAAGGATATATTAAAATTGGCGCAACTGGCACCAGATAATGACATGGTCGTAGGAGCCAGGACCAAAGCCAGCCACCGATCCTGGGTGCGCAAACCGGGCTTGAAAGTGCTGCATATTCTGGCCAATTATTTGGTCGATTATAAGATTCCGGACCTGAATTCCGGATTAAGGATAATCGACAAAGAATATTTCAATCTTTACAAGCATCTTTTTTCCGATTCTTTCTCTTTAAGCACCACTTCGACCCTGGCATTTCTCAAAGCCGGACTGAAAATAAAGTATGTGCCGATCATAACGAGAAAGCGCCTGGGCAAAAGCACTGTCAAACAGGGCTTGCATGGCATGATGACAATCCTCCTGATTCTGAGAGTGATAATGGTTTTTGATCCGCTGAAGATATTCATGCCCTCAAGCGTCGTCTGTCTGGCGATCGGCGTCATATTCTCCCTTTACGGGATAATCGATTATGGCCGGCTGCCCAATTCAGGAGTCATCATAATAATTGTCGGAGTAATGCTGTTTTTCAATGGCCTGATCGCTGATCAGATCTCCGCCGTCAGAAGAGGATAATAGTATGAATATCGTCCTGATCAACGCTCCCTACTTGGATATTTACGGTTCGCTTAATGTCGGCCATAATTACAGTTTTCCCTTGGGGCTTGGTTACGTGGCGTCTTACTTAAAAAGGGAAAATCATAACGTTTGGATTTACGAACCGGAAATTTATAATGCCGGCGCCGACGAGATTGTCGATTTTTTGCAAGAAAAAAAAGCCGATATTGTCGGCCTTAGCTGCGCCACGGCAAATTTTTACGGCGCGGTAAAAATCGCGGAGCTGGTTAAGGATAAGTTGAAAATCCCTGTGGTTTTAGGCGGCGTTCATGCTTCCTCATTGCCGGAAGAAACCCTGAATAATTATTCTTGCATTGACTTCATCATCGTCGGCGAAGGAGAAGAGGCCATGGCCGAGCTTTTGCGGTTCCTTTCTGCCGGACGCGATGATTTTGGCCTGATCAAGGGCCTCTATTCCAAAAAGGACGGCCGAGTCGTCGCAGGCGAAGTCCGGCCCTACATGGAAGACTTGGACAGCTTGCCGTTTCCCGCCAGAGAATTGGTAAACCTTGATAATTACCGCCCGCAAGTCCACCTTGACCGAGGCAAGCGTTCCGCCACGATGATTACAAGCCGAGGCTGTCCCGGACGGTGCGTTTTTTGCGCATCCTTTAAGACCCTCGGTTACCGCTTCCGGGCCCATAGCGCCGAGTATGTGCTGAAGGAGATCGGCCACTTAGTCAATGACTACGGAGTCAATCATATTATTTTTGTCGATGATACTTTTACGATTAATCGGCAGCGGGTAATCGATATCTGCCGCGGCATCAAAGAAAATAATTATAAGATCGATTGGTATTGCTTCGCCCGGGTAAATACGGTCGATGAGGAATTGCTAAGAATCATGAAAGACGCCGGTTGCTTCAGCCTGCTTTTCGGCATCGAGTCCGGCAATCAGCAGATCCTCAATAATATCCATAAAGGCATCACGCTGGCGCAAGCGCGGCAGGCCTTGAAATTAGTGAATAAGATCGGATTCAAATCAGTCGCATCATTCATTTTCGGCAGCCCAGGCGAGACGAATGAGACGATCAGGGAAACGATTGATTTTGCCAAGGAATTGAATCCGACCATTGCTTCGTTCAACCGGCTGATCCCATATCCCGGAACAGATGTTTATGATAGGTATTATAAGAACGTCTATTCTGAAGGCAATGTCAACTGGAGCCATTTCATACCCAAAGGCGAGGTTCCCTTGGCGCGATTAGACGGCTTGAAGGAAGAGGATATACAGGATTATTCCAATCGAGCATTTCTGGAATTTTATCTGCGCCCCGGCCAAGTGGCGCGCTTGCTCTTATCCATCAAGACTTGGGGCGAGCTCAAAGCATATCTCAGAGGAGGCTTCGGTCTGGCTCGGCGGATGATCCAGTGGAATCGGAAGGAGACGAAGAAGATCTGAATTTCATCAGCAGCCAGGCGGCGAAGCCTAAGAAAATAATGAATATATTCAAGAGGAGAATGAGCATGGAAACAGTCAGCGATAATTCCGCTGGCTGGTTTTTTAATTGATAGAAAAAAATAAATAACGATTCGCGGGTGCCGAGCCCGAGGATTGAAATCGGCAGCAGGCTAATGAGCGACGTCAGGTTCATGACCATTGAGCTGTAGAAAAAGCTGATATTTCTTATGCCCACGGCCAGAGTCAGCAGATAAGCGACGTAGAAATAAAAGATCCATGAGATGGCAGTCAGCATGAAGAAGTTGAACAGATCGATCGGCTTGTATTCGCTGAAATTTTCTCTGATCTGTTTTTTAAGTTCCAGAATCTTGCTATTGACCGTAGGCATCAAGAACGGGATCAGCCGGTTAGCCGCCAAAAAAGCCGCAAGGAAGAATAAGACGATGAAAACATAGCTGTATTCGATTTGCAAGTATTGGTGGAAATAAGCCAAGCTTAGCAGTCCAATTATGAAAACAAAAATCAGATCCAAAATCTTGTCCAAGAAAAGCGTGGTCAGGGAGCCGATAGTCGGATGGTTGTCTTTTTTCAAATAATACAGCCGGCCCAGTTCTCCGACTCGGCCTGGCGTCAGCGCCCCGAAATATATGCCGCTTAAGTAGATTGATAGGGATTTCTTGAATGAATAATCAATGCCGTGCTTTTTCAGCATCAGCTGCCAGCGCCAGTTCTTTATCAGCACGTTGATGATCATCAGGATGAATGTGAATCCGACCAGCAGCCAATTGACCCGCGGCAAATGAGTGACGAAATAATTGAAATTTATCCGATTAAGTATGAATAAAAATAAAACAACCCCAATGGCTGGAGTAATTTTACCCAATATATTTTTTAATATTGCTTTCATTGCTGTCAATAAGGCTTATTATTTCGGTTTATTGCCCTTTGCCGCCCAAAACGACGCGGATTGTCTTAAGTATAATGCTGACATCAAGCATTAATGACCGGTTTTTAACGTAGTAAAGGTCATATTCCAATTTCTCCAAAGTTTCTTCGGTCGAGCCGCCGTATGCCGGTCCCATCAATTGCGCCCAGCCGGCGAGTCCCGGCCTGACGAGCAGACGCTCCCGGTA
>Ga0315268_10001697_pt1 | contig 25345 bp, 22 predicted proteins | sample C1_top_MG_FD_204535 | JGI IMG/M metagenome (GOLD analysis project Ga0315268, IMG submission 204535) | Sediment microbial communities from Yellowstone Lake, YNP, Wyoming, USA - C1_top | ecosystem: Environmental > Aquatic > Freshwater > Lake > Sediment | place: USA: Wyoming | collected 2017-08-01
ACAAGAGAAACCGTAGAGTTGGGCATCGGAAACCTCAAGTCGGCAAGACGGCAACTATCACGAAGCGCTGCGGAGGTAATCGTTGAGGAGCACGATGTATTGCCGGTAGTTTTTTGCCAAGGGCTTGAGCGAGTAGTAGACGGCCTCGTAGTTCAGCCTTTCGTACTGGTGAACGAGACGGTTCCGCAAGCCGGTCGTGTTGGCTAATCGAGCTGCAAGGTCTTGGGATAAAATGCCAAGGTCTTGCATTGCCATGAACGTGTCGTAGTATGTCTGCGGCACAGAACGGCCCACTTCTTCAACGACGAGTTGGTTAATGTCCGTCGCATACCCGACGACGAGTTCGATGAGCTTTTCGGTGGCGTGCCGCTTGATCGCATCGGACTTGTACTCTTCAAGTGTAGCTACAGATAGCTTCTCCAGTTCGTCAAGATGCTCGATCAAATAGGCAAGCTTCTGTTCGACCAGGGCTTTATCCAGCATGGCGCATCTCCTCTACCCGACGATTCAGGTAGCGGCTCAATGATTCGCGCAAGGGGGCAGTGTCCCAGTACAGCCGCCGGGCATACAGCTTAAAGTTCGCCCAGGCCCATTGTTCGCTCTCGTACAACACCTGCCCGTGTTCGGCCACTTGATACATGAGCATCGGCTGCGCGTGATCCAAAACGCTCAGGTCCACTTCGGCCTGGAAAAGCTCGCACAGCTTTGCCCATAGCCCGTTGCGCTCATCCCAAGACAGGCGTCGGGATGGCAGTGCCGCCACATCCACGTCGCTTTGAGAGCGGACGTGCCCGGTCGCCTGCGACCCGAACAGCACGATCAGCTTGAGGTCGTGCTTGTGGGCGATAGATTCGAGTTCTTGGGCAGATAAGGTACGCATGTCACAGCACTCGACTCTGGATGTACCTCAACCCGATATATCGGAGAGACCCCAGGATGGCGGTGCGGTAAATTTGTCGAATTCAATTCTGGCCCCACAGCTTTCGCAGCGCATACTCATAGACCATTGACGAGGGGCTTTGAGCCATTTCACGTTGGGCTACACACTATGATTATACGTTGCCTGTGCCTACAAAGCAACAGGGCGGAGCCAACCGTTCGGCTCCGCCCTGCGACAAGAGACGTTCCTTGGAACGTCTCTACTTGTGCAGATTCTTGGCCGCGATGAATGACAATCCGTGCCGGGTCAATTCCTCGGCGGTGTGATTGAGCGCGGCGTGCTTGTCCATGTAATTCGCCAGCAGAATCGGCATCAGCCCCTTGGCTTCCACGTCGGCCTTCGGCAAAAAGTATTCCAGGATGTCCGACGGATGCTCGCGCGTGGCCTCGACTTCTGGATCGCCGCCCTCGTGCTTGGCCGAAACGTTCTTGACGTGATCGGCCAGCTCGATCAGCTCGGCGCGGCGGTCATAAGGTTGGCGGACGATGTGCTTGTAACATTCGGTGATGTGATGCTCGATGCGCACCACGTCCTCAAAGCCGAGCGCTTGGCGGATATCAGCGGCCGCTTCGATGGTGGCATTGTTCACCGAGTTGCTCAGGTTAAAGCCGATGAGCGGCGTCGTGCCATCGGGCCGGGCAAAGAGCTTGGCCATCATCAGCGTCCACAGCACAAAGTAGGGGTTGTCGTTGCCGACAAACACAGAAATCTTGAACTCGTTGTTGACGCCCAGCCGGTGGATCAAGTATCCGATCAGGATCGTGCCCCCGTTGATATTGAGCGCCTGGTAGATGCCATAGTTGGTGTAATAGTATAGGAACTCGTCCAGCCACTTGAGCGCATACTCATTGGGCTGACCAATGCCGCCAAAGTAGCCGGTGATGGTGTCTGGCCCGCCCAAGTGGACGTTGGAGCCATCAGAACCTTTGGTGTCCAGCGTATCCACATAAGAGGCGCCAACGATTTGCATCGCGGCCATGCCGGCCAGCAAGTCGCCCTGGTCGGCTTCGGATTCCTTCATATATCGCACGCGGATAAAGCGGCCTGGCATCAGCTCTCCGCGCTCGATGCATTGCTTGGCCTGGGTGATGATCCAGGGGAAATACTGGAACGCGCTGATTTCGAGCGTCGGCGCGTAGGCTTTCTTGAAGCGCATCTTGGTGGCCCGATCGCCCAGCACCCTGCGACGGTAATCAGCCACGCCGATGAACGCGCCCTTGTCGCGTTGCTCCAGCAGCCACTCCAGGTCGGGCACGTAAGGCGAGTTCATCGCCCGCAGGCGAGCCATCAGGTTGGGCAGCTTGCGCGCTTCGGCTGACTTGCGATTGATCTCGTCAATGCTGCCATGCTTGGCAATGACAGCCAGCACGTCGTTGACCAGCTTGTTGTCCGGGTCCAGCAACAGCTTGTTGACCTCGGCCACCTTGGCGGCCGGGATTTTGAGTTGTTTGCGCAGTTTGCTATCCATTCCTAGCTCCTTTCACGGGATACGAAATACGGAATACGTGCTGCGTATTCCGTATTTTATATCTATCCACCCAGCATCTTGTTCAGCTCGGCGTACTCTTCGTCCTTCATGCCGAACCAGTTTTCCGGCTGCGGGAATTTTTTGGCGGTGACTTCTTCGACGTACTGCTTCAACCCATCTCCAATGACCTTGCCCGCATCGCCAAAGACTTTGGCCATCCTGGGCTTGAACTTGGGGTACAGGCCGAACATGTCGTGGAAGATGAGCAGTTGGCCGTGCGCCTGCGGTCCAGAGCCTAAACTGATGATGGGGATGCTGGCGCGCTTGGTGATGATCTCGCACACGCGGTCGGGCACCATCTCTAACAGGATGCTCGTGCAACCGGCGTCCTCGATGGCCTTGGCGTCGTCAATGATTTTCTTGGCCTGCCCGGCGCCCTTGCCCTGCACTTTGAAACCGCCCAACGCGGAAACACTTTGCGGCGTCAGTCCCAGGTGGCCCATTATGGGGATACCGGATTTGACAATGCCAGCGATGCGGTCGGCCATCTCGGCGCCGCCTTCGAGCTTGACTCCGTCACAGGCGGCTTCGGCCATAAAGCGCCCGGCGCAGCGGATGGCTGTTTCCACAGACGGCTGATAAGTCATGTACGGCATGTCGCCGATCAGCCAGCAGTTGGGGCTGCCCCGCCGCACGGCCTGGACGTGGGGGATCATCACATCCTGCGTCACTGGCAGCGTGGAATCGTAACCCAGGATGGTCATGCCCAGGCTATCGCCGACGAGCACCATATCTATCCCGGCCTTTTCCACCAAGTCGGCCATAGGATAGTCGTAGCAAGTGATCATGCTGATGGGCTCGCCCTTGCGCATCTTGTCGTAGAGCGTCCCTAGAGTGACTTTTTGCCTCCCGGCCATAAGAGCCTCCTTTCGGGAAGGGTAATTGGGGTTGATCGCTGATGTGAGTTTAGCACGAACACAAACGGATTCCACAGTGGCAAATGTCACCTTCGGAATCCGCTTTCCTTACCTTTAGACCTGACAGGTCTCCCAGACCTGTCAGGTCTGCATGGCTAAAACAGGTTCTCGACCAGATCACTCTTGGAAATCACGCCGACGATCTTGTGCTCGCCAAAGACGGGCGCGTGGCTGATGCCCGTTTTGGCAAAGAGTTGCGCCACAAATTCCACGCGCAACTTGGGATTGATGACGATGAGCGGCTTGGTGACGATGTCGGAGATTGGCACCTTGGCCGGGTCGAGCTTTTTGGCAAAGACCTTGTTCACTATATCGGAGTAGGTGATGATGCCATAGGCATCGCTATCGTCATCACGGTCAATGATCAGGCTGCGAATGCGCTTGGCGCGCATAGTATAGATGGCGTCTGCGACTGTCCCCTTGGAGGAAATGACTTCTGGAGCGGGAGTCATGATGTCTTGAGCACACAAAGCATACTTCCCGTCTGGCACGGGGCATCTCCTTTCTATGATGGTTGGGTATCATCCACCTATTAAATTATACATCGTTTTCGTTCTTCTTGCCTGCCTTTCGACCGCCGGTTCTGGCAAAAGTTGGCGACGACAGACCGCCGGCGGCACGGTGGAGCAGTCGGCGATCTGCGGTCAGTCGGGGAAACCCGCCAAGGACTTAGAACTTGCGGAACCTGTCCTTGGGCGTGTTGCACACCGGGCACCTGGCCGGTGGCTCGCCTTCCATCGTAAAGCCGCAGTTGAGGCACACCCAGATGTCTTGGGCGGCAATATCCTTGCTCGCCTCGACGGACTGCTTAGCCTCGGTATAGAACTTGGCGTGGACTTTTTCTGCTTCCCAGGCCCAGTCCATGTAGCGCAATGCTTTCTTTTCGCCTTGTGCTTCGGCCACGACCTTGTAGGCCGGGTACATCTGTTCAACCTCGAACGTCTCGCCGCCGATGGCCGCATCCAAATTGGTCACCGTGCCCTGGATACCTTCCAGCCCGCGCAGATGATTGCTGGCATGAATCTGCTCGGCAAACGACGCGGCCTGGAACAGGCGGGCCACGTTGGGGTAGCCCTCTTTCTCCGCCCGTTCGGCAAAGTTGAGGTATCTCATGTGGGCTTGGCTTTCGCCGGCGAACGCTGCTTGCGCGTTGGCTTCCGTCATTTTCTCCATTTTAACGCCTCCTGAATAGAATGTGATCGTACCAGTGGATGCCCTGTCAAAGGTTCCGGGCTTGTTTAACTGCCATTGTACGACTATTTCCTATCTTGCACCACTGAGCACTTTCCACTCATCTGGTGACCTTTGTCACAAAGAATTGTACGGCAAGGCTGGCAAGGTGTCCATAGCCCATCGGTGGGCAGGAGCAGGGCGATAGCTGGCCCGAACGGACTAACTTTTGACGCGGAAAGGCATGTGGATGCCGTCCCCACTGGGTGCACCCATGTTAAAAAAAGAACCTCCCGCAGCCCTGCGGGAGGTTGAATTTCGGTCGCCCGGTTATTAGGCCGGCACAGGTTGTTCCTGGCGGACCGGGCGCTTGATCAGGTAGGACATGATGCCGGCTATCAAACCTGCCACTGCTGCTATGCGGAAAGCAGTTTCGTATCCACCCAGCACGGCCGGATCGAGGTTGCCGACTATCGAGCCTACGATGCCCGCCAACCCGTAGCCGAGAAAGATGATGCCATAGTTCACGCCCGCGTGCTTGGTGCCGAACCAATCAGCGTTCGTGGCCGGAAAGAGTGCCAGGTTGCCGCCAAACGTCATGCCGATCAGCATGAACATCAGCAAAAGCGCCCATGCGCTGCCGACCAGCCAGGGCGTAATCAACATGACTACAAAGATCGTCGCGTGGTCGAGCAGCATGGCATTACGGCGTCCGATCCGGTCCGAGACCCAGCCCAGGATCATGCGGCCCAGTGCGTTCCAGAGGGAAAGCCAGCCCACCACCGCCGCCGAAAGCTCAACGGCCTTGCCGCTAAAGATGTTGTAACCGACGACGGGGATGGCATTGATCCAGCTCAACCCCTGTGCGGCGGCCAGGGGGTTAAAACTACACGAGTCGCAATAGGGCTTGGCAAAGCTGATGACCATCAGGCCAGACATTGCGGCCAGAGCGTATGCTGCGATCAGCATATAGCTTTGCGATGTGCGCAGCAGCTCGCCGGGGCTAAAGTCGCGCTTAATCTGCTGGCCCGAGGCCGTCTTGGCCTCCGGCGGCGTCCAGCCGGCCGGCCGCCAGCCGGGCGGCGGCGTGGTCAGCAGCAGCGAGCCGATCGAGATCATGACAAAGAACACGATGCCGAGCTGAGCGAACGTGTTCCACAGTCCCTGGTTGGCGATCATCGTATTCGCCAGCGGCCCAAACACCAGCGTCGAGCCGCCAAAGCCCATCACAGCCAGGCCGGTGATCAGGCCGCGCTTGTCGGGGAACCACTTGACGCCTGTGGCGATCGGCACGGCATAGCCCAGCCCAATTGCAGCGCCGCCCAACACGCCATAGCAGACTGTGAGCCACCACCACGCGGCGACGCTGTTGGCCACGCCGCGCGGCACCAAGCTGCACAAGAGAAATGAAATGCCCATCAGCACGCCCCCGGCGATGCCGACCGGCATCGGACCCAAGCGGTCGTTCAACCGACCCGCCGGAATCATCAGAAGGGCGAACACGAACACGGCGACTATGAATGGTCCCGTCGCCTGCAGCGGTTGCCATTTGAACTCGGCTGCCAGCGGCGGGCGAAACACGCTCCAGGCATAGATCACGCCTAGCGCCATGTTGATGAGGATACTACCGACGACCACCATCCACCGTCTCGAGTTTCCCCCTACGAGCCATTGACGATATCGAGCCTGCATGTTGGTTGCCTCTTTATCTATTACCGCGCTAGAGGAGCGCGCGCCCGCTGCCTCGTTGACAGCACCTTACAAAAATCCGGGGAGACTGCCGACCTGGTCTCCCCGGACATCAAGATACTAACCGCCTATGTATTCCCGAACAGGACTAGTCTTCCAGCGTCGAGACATCGCCTTCCGGCAAGCCCTGTGCACGAGCCTTGAGCACGCGCCGCATGATCTTGCCGCTGCGCGTCTTGGGCAACGAGTCCACGAAAGTGACCTTGTCCGGCTTGGCGATAGGCCCCATCTCGTGCCCTACGTGCTGTCTGAGTTCTTCGGCCAGCTCTATCGAAGGAGCAATGCCTTGCTTGAGGACCACGTAGGTGTAGATGGCGTTGCCTTTGAGGTCGTGTGGCAGGCCAATCGCTGCCGCTTCGGACACCGCCTGGTGGCTGACCAAGGCGCTTTCGACTTCCGCTGTGCCCAGGCGGTAGCCTGAGACCTTGAGCACGTCGTCCACGCGGCCAATGATCCAGTAATAGCCGTCCTCGTCCCTGCGGGCGCTGTCGCCCGTAAAGTACGCGCCGGGGTACTTGGTCCAGTATTGGCTCACGTACCGGTCGGGGTCTTTGTAGATCGTGCGCATCATGGCCGGCCACGGGCGCTTGAGCACCAGGTAGCCCTCGTCGCCGGTCGCAACCGGCTGACCGGCCTCGTTGTATATATCGGCCTCGACGCCGGGGAACGGCCTGGTAGCACTGCCAGGCTTGAGGTCCATCACCGGAAACGGCGTGATCATGAACGTGCCGGTCTCGGTCTGCCACCAGGTGTCCATGATCGGGCAGCGCTCCTTGCCGATGACGCGGTAATACCAGCGCCACGCCTCGGGATTGATCGGCTCGCCCACGGTGCCCAGCAAGCGCAGTGAAGACAAGTCGTGCCGGCCCGGCCACGCCTCGCCAAAGCGCATGAGGCCGCGGATAGCGGTCGGCGTCGAGTACAGGACGCTGATGCCGTACTGTTCGACCATGCTCCACCAGCGGTTGGGGTAGGGGTACGACGGGGCGCCTTCGTACATAAACGAGGTCATGCCCAGCAGCAGCGGGGCATACACGATGTAGCTGTGGCCGGTGATCCAGCCTGGATCGGCGGTGCACCACCAGCGGTCATCTTCCTTGAGGTCAAAGACCCACTTGAGTGTGGTGCCGATGCCGACCATGTAGCCGCCGTGCGTATGGACAATAGCCTTGGGCTTGCCGGTCGTGCCGGAGGTGTAAAGCACGAACAGTGGGTCTTCGGCGTCCATCACCTCGGGCGGGTTATAGATGGTGCCGCCCATGCGCGCCACGGGCAGGTGCATCAGCTCGTGATACCAGTAGTCGCGCCCGAACTCCATCGGCACATCTTTTCCGGTGCGCTTGACCACGATGACGTGCTCGACAGTGGCGCAGCGCTTGATCGCCTCGTCCGCGATCTTTTTCAGCTCGACAACCTTGCCGTTCATATAGCCGCCGTCGCAGGTGATGACGACACTAGATTGGCTATCGTCAATGCGTTCGTGCAGCGCCTCGGTGGAAAAGCCGCCATACACTACCGAGTGAATCGCACCGATTCTGGCGCAGGCCAGCATGGCCATGATCATCTGGGGCACGCGCCCCATATAGATCGTCACGCGGTCGCCCTTTTTGACGCCCATGCTGCGGAGGATGTTGGCGAACATGCACACTTCGCGCCAGAGGCCGTGGTACGCATACACGCGCATTTCACCGGTCTCGCCTTCCCAGATCAGGGCCACCTTGTTCTTCCGCCAAGTCTTGACGTGCCGATCCAGGCAGTTTTCAACGATGTTGACCTTGGCGCCGACAAACCACTTGTAAAAGGGCTTGTTCGATTCGTCCAAGACAGTGTCCCACTTTTTGTACCATTCATAGTCTTCAGCGCACCAGGCCCAAAAGCCAGCCAGGTCATTTTCAGCGCGGCGAGCCATTTCTTCATAGCTCTTGACGTTGGCATTGGCGATGATTTCGGGCGAGGGCTTGTAGACGTTCTGTTGAACTTGTTCGTTGGCCATTTCTTTCTTGTTCCTTTCTGGAGATGGTGTGGTGTCGGGGTTCTAGTTTACCCGTGATTGGATATTTGTCAAGGCAGTGCCTTGATCACATCTCAGAGGTCTGCCAGGATGGCGGTCTGAGCACCTGTGGACTAGATGATTGTACGGCAGAGTATTGGCGATGTCTATAGCCCAACCGGTCAACCCCAGGCGGGCGACTAGTCCGAAGGAACTAGACGAGTCAAGTCAACTCATCTTCTCTGTCACCATATATCGAGCGGCTGCCTTGCTTGCGGCGGGATTGCAGCTCCTCGCCATCCACCCAGCCTGCCGAAGCGTAGAACGCGGGGCCATAGTCACGCGTGCGGACGACGACCGGCATAGGCACGGCGTGGCCCAGGATGAGTGCTTGCTGGCGCGTATCCAACCGGGCGAGCACCTGGCGCAGCTCGCCCGCGCCGCTGATGCCGGAAAACACTGCGCGGATATCCTGCTCGTCGTCGAGCAGGCAGGTCACCCGCGTGCCGACCTGGCTCATCACCTCGGGGTCAATTCCGCTGGGGCGCTGATCTACAATCAGCAGCGTGACGTTGTACTTGCGCAGCTCGCGCGCGATGGCGCCAAAGATCGTTTGGCGGGCGATGAGGGGATCGAGGAACTTGTGCGCCTCTTCGATGGTGATGACGAGCTGGCGCGGTTCGTCGGCCCCACCTTGCGCAGCCTCTTTGCGCTCCACGTAAGCTCTGTGGATGCGCCGCGTGATAAAGTTGGCGACGAGGATATAGGCTTCCAGGCTGTTGCCATAGCGTCCGAACTCGATCACCACATTGACGCCTTTTTGCAGGTATTCCAACACTCGGTCCACGGCGCTTTCGCGCGCCGTCTCGGCCATAAAAGCAAAGCGTTCAAACATTTCGAGCTTGCGCTGAATTGCGCCCAAGGTTCCGGCCAGGAGTGTCTTTTGATCGAGCGACTCGGCCAGTTCCTCAGGGACTTTATCCGCTAGCAGTTTCGTGATCCACTCACGGCCCAGCTTCTTGCGCAGCGTGTACAGCGCACCGCGTTGGACATCCGAGAGATTCAGGATACCGCTGATCGAGTCCACGTCTTCTGGCTCAATCGTGTCGTAGCCGATGCGCACAACATAGTCCACCTTGCTGCCACGCCGCCGTGACGATTCTTCGTCGAGCGTGAAAATCGCGGTGCGACTGCCATAGAGCTGCTTGAGCGCCTTGACCTTGCCGAACTCGCCCGAGCCTTCCCAGCCGTATTCGTTGTGCATGTCAAAGACCAGGTTGACCGCCACATTCTGCTCGATCATCCCCGCCAGCAACATGCGGGTGAGGTAAGTCTTGCCGGTGCCGGACTTGCCAAACACGCCCGACGAGCGCTCGGCAAAGCGCTTGAGGTTTAAGTAAATCTTGATGCCTTCCATGTCGAGCGGCTCGCCGATCTCGAAATAGCCGGGCTGTGCTTGATCGCCAAAGATGCGGTTCACGTCTTCGGATGTGGCCTCGTAGGCGGACGCAAAGTGGCTTGGCACGGTCTTGACCGGCTTGGGTTCGGTTGCGCCTTCGGCCAGCACCAGCATCGGACTGACGTGCAGGCGGCCAAAAGTGCTCGTCCCTTGCATCACCTCGCGCACAAATTCGTCTTCGGCGTCGGGGGGCGCCTTTTCGATGAGCGGGTTGGTGCTGTCCAACGCTACATCGGTAATGAGCGAAAAGAACCGGTGACCGCTGCTTTCCACGACGACGTATCGTCCGACGGCGGTCTCTTCGATGCGCGCATCGCGGTCGAGTTTGATATCCAGCCCTTTGGAAAGCGATCCGGCCACGACGATGCCCAGGCGCTTTGCTGAAGGCGTCGGACCGGCCGCTTCGGCGGTTACGCTATCGCGTGGAAAATATTCATCGAGTTCGCTTTTGGTATCGGCCACTGGGTCTCCTTTGTGAGAAAAGTCCGGCTCAAATTGCGCGTGCAACGCCAGAGCCTCTGTGAAACCTGCCTGCTGCAGTCTGGCTTTTGTGGTCTGCTGGGCACTGACTACTTATTGCGGCTTGATTCTCCGCAGAATCCCCTCCAACCGCACCGGGTCGCTGGAAAGTAGCCGCGCCAACTCGCGGCCTGCATCAAGCAGGAACGCGCGGCGATCAGCTTGGGGACGCACGGCGGCGGCGAGGCGTAAGCAGGCGGCGGCGAGCTCATCGGATGGGGCATCTTTGGCACTGAGTATAGTCCGCAGAAAAGTAAGCTCACGCGTGAACGTGATCACCTCGCCAGACGCGCAGGTCACGATCTGGTCGAGCGTGGCAGGTGGCTGCGGCGGCAGGTGCTGATAGACCTGCCCATCGCGTGCAAACCCCACGACGAGCACGCTGATCTCGATGGGCGCGAGCCGCTGAGATTGATCTTTGCGCAATTCTTCGGGCATTGAATCGGCGGTGATGATCTGTCGCACGAGCGGGTCGTCCACAAACTGCACGTCATAGATCAGGCCAGTGATTTGTGCCCCCCATAGGGGGGTATTGCCTTGAGCCACCTTGACGAACGCGCCGAACTCGGGCACGTCCTCCCGCAGCACGCGGCAGCCGATGGAAAATCCCGCCGTGCTGGAGCGCAGCACGCGGCCCACGGTGATCGGTTGATCGGTCATTGCATCTCCTTCAACCTGTCACCCTGAGCGAAGCGAAGGGTCTCTGTCTGGCAGGAACAAGATTCTTCGCTGCCCCTTCACTGCGTTCAGGGCCTCGGCTCAGAATGACAGAATTGTGGTGTCTGCACCTCGTCTATTTTCTGAACGCTTTTTTCGCTCCGCCGGTCAGGCTCTTGAGCAGCGCCTTTTGTGAAGGTCCACCTCGAACGCCATGGCGCATCAGCGCCGCCTCGACAAACGATTCGAGCTGCCGCCGCTCGTCGGTGGTGATGACGGCCAGCTCGTGTGCGCGCGCCAGCACGTAAGGGTAGGGCGTCACCAGGCAGCACTGCGCCATCACTGCACCGTGGAGGCGATTCAACAGCGTGGGCGATCCGCACGCCCACCCCGGCGCTTCGACGCGAGCGATCTCGATTTGGTTTTCATCTCCAACATTGACGTAGAAAAAGCCGATGCGGTGCTCGCCGTATTCCTTGTTCACTGGTGACGGGCTAACAAAACACGTACTGCGCTGCCCTGGTGCGAGAAAATTAAATAGGCTGCGGTCGGCCAGACCTCTCATCCGCTCCTCTTCCATCGCTTCTCTCGACGCGCGGTCGCCCAGGTGCGCCAGCTTGGCCAATCGTAAAACATCAGAGTAACGCGGGCGGCTGATGAATCCGCCTGTTGCCGCGCCGGTCGCCTTTAACCGACCCAGGTGATGCACGTAGGCATCAATCTTTTTGCGGCGCTGTTCTTCTGGCGATTCCTCTAGCACCCAAAGCAGTAGCGTGCCATCCGTCAATGCAACCAAAGGAATATCGCGCGGCTCAGCCTCGGCGGCATCCGCCAGGCGGGCAAGCTCGGCGGTATCACGCCGTACGTCGAGCAGGTTACCTTGCACAAGCAAGCGGCCTTCGTAAAGGTCATCGGTCTTGAAGCCTAATTCCGGCGTGCCAAGGGCAATAGGTTGCTCCCCGCTGCCGTGGCGGTAGGTGAGGCTGGCGGTGTTGATCAGATAATACATCGCCGCGCTATGGCGGTCGGGCGGGATGGCGCTGCCGTCTGCGCCGATGACGGTGAAGCGTTCCGGCATGCGGGGCGCGGGATGTGTCGCGTCGAGTGGCTCGTCGGTGGGGATCGCTGTGCCGAACTCGGGCGCTCGTGCCTTCAGTTGTTCAAACAGGCCTGCGTACTTTCGCAGCCAGCCGCGCGCCTCGTCCAACAGTTCGCTGGCCTGCGAAGCCGAGCTGGCCGCCTCGCGCGCCAGATCGTCTACTTGGGCGATCACCTTGTTGAGTTCCAGCGTCAATCCGACCTCCGACCTCTGACCTCTGCGACCATTATACGCGCAACCCGCACTTGGGCAAATTGTCATTCGACACCGCATGGTGTAGAATTACCATAAACCCTTGCGAAGGTTCCCAATCTTCGCAAGGTTACCCCGCAGGAGGAGAAACGTGGAAGCACTCAAAGCTCGCATTCTGGCCGAAGGCCGTGACCTGGGCGGCGGCATCCTCAAGGTGGACTCGTTCATCAATCACCAGGTGGACGTGGCGCTGATGAAGCAGTGCGGCGAAGAGCTGGCTCGCCGCTTTACGGATGTCCACATCACCAAGGTCCTCACCGTGGAAATCTCGGGCATTGCCCCGGCGATCATGACGGCGCTGGCTTTGGGCGTGCCGGTGGTCTATGCACGCAAAACCAAGCCCATCACCATGCCCGACCTGCTCTACCTGGCGACGGCGCCCAGTCACACTAAAAGCCAAACGGTGGACTTGATGATCTCGCCGGAATACTTGCGCAAAGGCGACCGCGTGCTGATCATTGACGACTTTTTGGCCAGCGGGCAGACAATCCTGGCACTGGTCAAGCTGCTGCGCGCGGCGGGTGCGATTGTCGTCGGCATCGGCACGGTGGTAGAAAAGAGATTTGAAGGCGGGCGCGAGGTCCTCAAGGACTTGGGCGTGCCGATTGAGGCGCTGGCAGTAATCACGGCGATGAAGGATGGGGAGATTACGTTCGCAGAGCTGTAGAGTGTAGAGGGTGGAGAGTGGAGCTAAGAGCGTAAAGCGTAGGGCGTGAAGCGAGGTCAGCGATGGACGTTGAGCGATTTCAGAACAGCCCGTCTGGTCGGCCGCTGAGAATTGGATCGGATGACGTGGCGTGTTGGGCATTTGTGCCAAATCCGCTGCCACCTGTGTTGCCCTTTGATGCTGAGCTTGTGCTCGCGCTTTCAGAAGCTGATCGCGCGTTGGGGGAACTGGCGGGGCTTGGGTGCGCGATGCCCAATCCGCACCTGCTCATCGGCCCCTTTATCCGCCGTGAAGCGGTGCTCTCTTCACGCATTGAGGGGACGCAAGCAGACATTGCCGATCTGTACGCTTACGAAGCGGGACAGTTGCCATTGCCTGGCCTCAAGCCCGCTCCACCTGAATCGGACGTGCGTGAGGTGCTCAATTACGTGCGCGCGATGGAATACGGGCTGGAACGGTTGAACACACTGCCGGTGAGCTTGCGGCTGATGCGCGAACTGCACGAGCGGCTTTTGGAGGGCGTGCGTGGCGAGGAAGCGACGCCCGGCGAGTTTCGTCGCAGCCAGAACTGGATCGGGCGTCCAGGCTGCGTGCTGAACGACGCGACCTTTGTCCCACCACCTGTGACAGAAATGCTGGAAGCGTTGGATACACTTGAGGAATACATCTACCAGGCGAGTGAGCATCCGCCCCTCGTCCGCCTTGGTCTGATTCATTATCAATTTGAAGCTATTCATCCTTTCCTGGATGGCAACGGGCGCATCGGGCGATTGCTCATCACCCTCCTGTTGGTGAACTGGAATCTGTTGCCGCTGCCCTTGCTCTACCTGAGCGCTTACTTTGAGCGTCACCGGCAGGAGTATTACGACTTGCTTCTCGCCGTGAGCGAGCGCGGCGCGTGGCAAGATTGGCTGCTGTTCTTCTTGCGCGGCGTGGCAGAACAAGCACGCGATGCCAATGCCAGAGCTAAACGGTTGCAGGATTTGCAACTAGAGTGGCGCAGGCAACTCCAGACCACTGCGCGCACTTCTGCCTCACTCTTGCAATTGGTGGACGAACTGTTCCTGTCACCTACTGTAACTGTGCCACAAGTACAAAAGAAGCTCGGCGTGACGCATCGAGCTGCTAGTCAGATGGTTCAACGTCTCGTGCGAGAGAAAATCTTGCAGATCGTTCCTGGAAACGTGCGGAATCGTCAGTTCAGAGCTTCCGAAATCCTGGTGGTATTGGATGTAGACAAGTAATGGTAGTAAAGTATCATTCCACTTGTGTTATGATACTTTCGTGCGCAAAAGTATCATAACGCCTGCGTACATTCGCTGTGGCATTGACCTATGACCAATCCCTTCAATCCCCAGGTGGCCGGCAACCCGGTGGGCGATAGCCCTGCGTTTGTCGGCCGCGCGGACGTGCTGCGCGAGGTGCTGCGCGTCCTGCGCCGACCGCCAACTGTCATGGGAAGGTACCTGTGACCGATTCCATCGCTATCCTCGACTATGGTTCGCAATATACCCAGCTCATCGCGCGGCGGGTGAGGGAGGCGCACGTCTATTGCGAGCTGTTCCCGTGGGATGCGCCCGAAGCGCAGGTGATGACGCTGCGCCCCAAAGGATTCATTCTCTCCGGCGGCCCGAATAGCGTCTACGACCCCGGCGCGCCTATCCTCCCGCGCTACGTGCTCGATTCCGGCCTGCCGGTGCTCGGTCTGTGCTATGGGATGCAACTCTTGGCGCACGCGCTAGGTGGCATTGTTGCTCCCTCCCAAGCGCGCGAATATGGCCCGGCGACTGTCGGCCTAACTACATCGAGTCGCCTTTGGGCAGACCTCCACGCTCCATGCTCCGCACTCTATGCTCCACTGGACGTTTGGATGAGCCACGGCGACCGCGTAGAATCGCTCCCGCCCGGATTTATCTCCCTAGCGAAAAGCGACAACTCCCCCTACGCCGCGATGGGAGACGAGCGGCGCAAGTTGTACGGGTTGCAGTTCCATCCCGAGGTCAAACACACGCCGCGAGGAGCCGAGATTTTGCACGCTTTCGTCGTGGACGTGTGCGGCTGCGCGCCGACGTGGACGCCGGCCTCGTTCATTGACCAATCCGTGTCTGCGATTCGGGCGCAGGTGGGGACGGGGAGTGTGGTCTGCGGGCTGAGCGGCGGCGTGGACAGCGCAGTCGCAGCTACGCTCGTTCATCGCGCCATCGGCGATCAGTTGACGTGCATCTTTGTGGATACCGGCATGATGCGCAAGGGCGAGGCTGAGCAGGTCGTCGCCACGTTCCAGCGCGCGATGGGCATGAAGCTCGTCGCCGTCAATGCGATTGAGGATTTCCTGACGGCGCTGGAAGGTGTGACCGACCCGGAGCTAAAGCGCAAGATCATCGGCGCCAAGTTCATCCGCATCTTTGAGCGCGAGGCGCAAGCAATTGGCGCAGAACGCCCTATCGAGTTGCTGGTGCAAGGGACGCTCTACCCGGACGTGATCGAATCGCGCGGGCCAGAGCGCCAGGCGGCGGCCAAGATCAAGACGCATCACAACGTCGGCGGGCTGCCGGCCGATATGCAGTTCAAGCTGATCGAGCCGCTGCGCTACCTGTTCAAGGACGAAGCTCGCGCGGTAGGGGAGGCGCTTGGATTGCCTGGAGAGATTGTCTGGCGCCAACCGTTCCCGGGACCGGGGCTGGCGGTGCGCGTGTTGGGCGAGGTGACCTGGGATCGCCTGCAAACGCTGCGCGAGGCGGACGCCATTGTGCGGGAAGAACTGGCGGCTGCTGGACTGGCACGCGATATCGCGCAGGCGTTTGCAGTACTGCTGCCGGTGAAGACGGTCGGCGTGATGGGTGACGGCCGGACGTATCAGAATGTCGTCGCCGTGCGCGCGGTGACGACGGATGATTTCATGACGGCGGATTGGACGCGCATCCCACCGGATGTGCTCGCGCGGATCAGCAACCGCATCGTCAACCAGGTGCGCGGCGTCAACCGCGTGGTATATGACATCACCAGCAAGCCTCCCGGAACCATCGAGTGGGAATAAGACTTGAACCAAGTTTTTGAATTTTCCATCTTCGCGCTCTTTGCGCCCGACGGTGACGAGGAAATAAATGGACATTGAAGAGGTTGCCAAGATCATTGTGGATTCCGCGATCAAGGTCCATCGCGCGCTTGGCCCGGGCCTATTGGAATCGGCCTATCAACATTGCCTGGCTTACGAGTTGCGCAAGCGGGGCTTACGGGTAGAATGTGAGGCGTTGCTGCCGATTGTGTATGACGGTCAACAGATTGACGCGGGCTATCGGATAGACATGCTTGTCGAAGGCGGCGTTATCGTCGAGAACAAAACTGTGGATCAGCTTCTGCCTATTCACCAGGCTCAGTTGCTCACGTACTTGAAGCTCCAGGATTGCCGCCTTGGCTTCATCCTGAATTGGAATGTCAGGTTGATGAAGGACGGCATCAAGCGCATGGTCAACAACTATGACTATAAAACTGGCACTGCTCGAAAAGAGAAATAAGATCTTGGCGTTCTTCGTATCTTCGCGGTTCATATCCTTTGCGTGCTTTGCTCTCTTGTTGACTGCGTGCCAGGTCGCGCCGGGCACACCGTATGCAGTGCCGACGATGCCGAGACCGCCAGAAGCGCAGGCGATTCCGACTGGCGCGCCGACAGCGCCGCGCCCGCCAGAGACGCGAACCGTCCCGACTGCCGAGCCGCTCACGCTCGTCCCGGCGCCCACACCCACGCCGCCGCCGACGCTCGCCATCACGCCGACCGCTGTCCCGGTAGTCTTGGACAAGTGGCAGACTTATGAAGACCCTGGGAAGGAATTTGCATTCCGCTTCCCGCCGGATTGGGGCGGACGCGGGTACACGCAAGCCATCACGCGCACCATCTACCCGCTCACGGTGGATTTTGTTTGGCTGAGGGGGCCGGGTCCGGCCACTGCTCCCGAGTTTGTTCTGATGTACAATTGGCCTGCGCTTGACCCACTTCAGCCGGTCACCAACACCACAGCCTGGTCATCTGTGGGTGGGTTGGCCAAGCTGTTCCTCTATCCCAACTGCGCGACGACGTTCGATTCGCCAGCGCCGCTCACGTTGAGTGGGCAGCCGACGATGGGAGCCAAGTTTGTTGCTCAATGTGATCGCCTGTATGCTGGGTATCTGGTCGGTATTGTGCGCAAGGGTGTGAATTATGGGCTGGTGGTGGATGTTCCTGCAGAAGATTGGGACGCCTGGCGGCCCACCTTCGAGACGTTGTTGGCTAGTTTCAAGTTCGCCGCATGAACCCTTGCGAAGGTTCGCAACTTTCGCAAGGGCCAACTCAAGAAAGGAAAGGTCACAATGCAGTACGGTGCTTTGCTCTCACGCGCGTGGCGGATCATCTGGCGTAACAAGATCATGTGGCTGTTTGGCTTCCTGGCGGCACTGGGGAGCGGTGGTGGGGGAGGCGGTGGAGGCGGAGGATCAAGCCCGAACGCCAACCTGAGCGTGCCCTCGCCGGGCCAACCGGGCAGAGGTGGTCTTCCGCCCGAATTACAACGCCAACTGACCGCCCTCTTTTCCAATCAGGCGGTCATCATCGCCATTGTCGTCGGTTTCATCTTGCTCGTACTGGTGATCGCACTGGTCATCGCCCTAATCGCGGCGTTTGGACATGGCGCGCTGGTCGAGATGGCCCGGGAGGCGGACGATACGGAAAAAACCCGCTTTGGCACCGGCTGGCGTGCCGGGCTGCGGCGGGTGTTCCCCGTCTTTCTCATTCGTTTCCTGCTGGGGCTGCCGCCGTTCCTTATCATCATGGCAGGCCTTGCTGCTTTCCTCCTCAGCTTCGTTCCGCTCATCACGCGGAGCGGATTTCGCGGCGCGCCGGAGGCATCTTTTGCCTGGGGGATAGTGGCCACGCTGTTCTTGTGCTTCGCGCCAGCTTGTTGCGTTGGCGTGCTATTGGCGATCCCATTGAATGTGCTGGAGACACTCTCGATCCGCGCGCTCGTTCTGGAAGAGCGGGGCATATTCGGCAGCATCCGCCGAGGGTGGCAAGTCCTCACGGGCAACTTGGGTGAGGTCGCCGTGGTGTGGCTCATCTTTCTTCTCATCGGCATCGTCGTCTTTATCGTCGTAGGCTTGCCGCTGACGGCAGTCGCTTTGATCGTGATCTTGCCGCTCGTTTTCTTAATACTTGCTTCGCCGATCTTTATAGTGCCCTTGCTGCTCGCGGTTATTCTGCTGGGGTTGGTGGATGTGGTCCTGCGCGGCATTGTCGAGACGTACGCCTCGACGGTGTGGACGCTGGCCTACCGGCAGCTCGCCGCGCGCCCTGCGCTCGCGCCAGCGATGGTCTAGAGCGAAGCCTTTTTACGCGCTGCGTCCCACAATCTTGGGGTTGGCGCCTTTGTCTAGGTATCCCGGCTGTGCTAAAATAGTTGGGCAGTCCGCTAGTCGAATAGTCAGATCATCTGATTACAAGGCTATGTGACTCTATGTCTATTCCACTGGAAGCTGTCGTCGGTGAGCTGCACATTGTCGGCGGCGCGCGGCAGAGCGTGACGCTGCCCACGGCAGCGTTGGTTGCACCACGGCGTGCCGCGCGGGGTCGCACAGGCGACATACTGTTCGTCCTGGTCGAATTGCGTGGCCCGGCGCCGCTACCCTATCAGGCTCTGATGGACCGCATTGAGGCGGCCTACTGGAGCACGCCTGGCACGGTCACTTCGGCACTGCGCGCGGCGCTCACTGCCGCGAACGACTGGCTGATGGATCACAATGTGCAAGCCACCGTCGCCAACCGATTCCACGCTGGTGTGAGTTGTGCCGTGCTGCGCGAAGCCGAGATTCTTATTGCACAAGCCGGGCCTGCAGCGGCCTACCTGGCGCATCACGGACAGGTCGAACGCTTCCCAGCACGCGATGTGGTCGTCCCGGCGATGGGCATATCACGGGGCATAGAGGTACGCTTTTCACATGCCAGCCTCAGCCCCGGCGATACGCTGCTACTGTGCGACTCGGCCACCGCCGAACGGACTTCGGAGGAGGCTGTAACCCGTTCCATCGTCTACACTGGCGTCGAAGCTGCACTGCAGAGTCTCGAAAAGCTGGCAGGCGCCGAAGGGCAGGGCGACCTGATTGCCCTGGTCGTCGAGGGCGCAGCAGAAGAAAAAGCGGCGGCTGTCAGGGAACGCAAGCCACCGCCGCGCGAACCCGAAGCGCCTCCCGTGTCGTCCGTAGCCGAGCCGACTCCTGCGTTGGAGCCTCAGCCTGAGCCTGAGATAGCAGACGAAGCACAAACGGTTGCGTGGGCGCAACGCGTCGGCGAATGGATGGCACGTCTGCACCTCCGGGAGCGGACCATTGCCATTGGCGGGTCGCTGGCGGCTGGACTGACGGTAGCCGCGCAGGGCCTGGCAACCATCTTGCAGCGGACCCTGCCCGAAGGCACCGTGCGTCCGCGCGAAAAGGGAACAGATGCAGCATTGGTGATCGTTGCCCTGGCGATACCCATTGCGGTGTTTGTCTTGGTTGCTACTGCTTACACACAGCAGAGCACGTTGGCGCGGTTTCAGTCGCTGGTTTCCGGCGCGCGCAGCGAGGCAGCACAAGCAGCCGCACTCAAAGAGCCGTCCGCGCGGCGCGCGCGTTGGGCGTCGGCGCTTGAACAAGCCAAGTCGGCGCTGGCGCTGCAGCCGGACAGTGCCGAGGCGCGCCGGGTGCGCGACGACGCACAACGCGCGCTCGATCAGCTCGACATCGTGGTGCGCCTTTCTACGTCGCTGGTATGGGATTTCAAATCGCCAGGGCCGCACCGATTAGCCTCGCAGGGATTAGCTCTGTTTGTCCTCGACCGTACCATTGGCAGTGTGTTCCAGTTGACACTTAACGAATCGGGCGACGGCGTGACAGATCGAGGGGGCCCACCTGTTCGTGTGTATCGCACGCAGAGCGTCGGCGACCGGCAGGTGGGTGATCTAGTTGACCTGGTATGGATGTCGGCCGGCGGGACGCGCACGCGCAGCAGCCTGTTGGTTTTGGACAACGGCGGCCTGCTCGATTATGATCCGGCGTGGAACTTGCGCGCGGTCTCGATGGGGCAGGGGCCGGTTCCGACCGGCGCGCGTGTGATGGCAGCATTCGGCGGAAATTTGTATATCCTCGATGTGGGCGCGAACCAAATCTGGCGATACAAGCCGCAGGGCGACGGTTACGCCGGGGCAGCGGAAGCCTACTTTGACAAGCCGCCTGGCGACCTCAGCAACGTGATAGACATGGCCATTGACGGGAATGTGTATCTGCTGGCCGCCGATGGTGGCATCCGCAAGTTCTTTGTCGGCGAGGAAAAAGCATTTGCCGCCAGAGGGATGGCTGATCCAATTAAGCGGCCTGTAGCCGTGACAGTGGACACTGAAGCCCGGCGCGGCGCTCTGTACGTAGCCGATGCGGGTGCGAGTCGCATCGTGCAGCTCAACACCGATGGCGCGTTTGTCCGGCAACTGCGCGCCACCGGCGATGCCTTTGACGCGCTAGAGGATCTGTCTGTAGACGAGCGCAACGGGCGGCTGTATGTCATCAGCGGCAGCAAGTTGTATGCCGCTCGACTGCCAGCAGCGCCATGAAACGAATTGCGTATTCCATATTGCTTATAAACGCAATATGCAACACGCAACACGAAAATATGGGGGCTTGATTGAAAAACATACTGGTGACCGGCGGCGCGGGATTCATCGGCTCCAACTTTGTGCATTACGCGCTGGAGAAATACCCGCATTGGCGTATCGTCGTTTTTGACAAGCTGAATTATCGCGGCAACCTGGACAATCTGAAAGATATAGCCAGCCATCCGTGCTATGCCTTCATCCGGGGCGATATTTGCGATGCGGCGGCGGTGAGCGCGGCGATTGAGCAGCACAAGATTGATACCATCGTCAACTTTGCCGCCGAGACACACGTGGATCGCTCGATCATGGACCCGGACGCGTTCATCCGCACGGACGTTTACGGGACGTTTGTCTTGCTGGAGGCGACGAACAAGCACAAGCTCGAACGCCTGCACCAGGTCTCGACCGACGAGGTGTACGGTCAGGTGCTGCACGGCTCGTCGAAAGAGACCGACCCGATGGAGCCGCGCAGCCCGTATGCCGCCAGCAAGGCCAGCGCGGAACTCTTGACCCTGGCGTACTTTACAACCTACGGCACGCCCGTCACCATCACGCGTGGCGCAAATAACATTGGCCCCTATCAGTATCCGGAAAACGTCGTGCCGCTGTTCATCACGAATGCAATGGACAATCAACCGCTGCCGGTGTATGGCGATGGGATGCAGGTGCGACCGTATCAGTACGTGATGGATCACGTCGAGGGGATTGACCTGGTGCTGCGCAAGGGCCAGCCAGGCCAGGCCTATAACATCGGGCCGGACGTAGAGACGCCCAACATCGTCATGACCAAAAAGCTGCTCGATCTGGTGGGCAAGCCGGAATCGCTCATCAAGTACGTGGCCGACCGGCCCGGCCACGACCGGCGCTACAGCCTGGACTGCGCCAAGATCAAGGGGCTGGGCTGGCAGCCTGGCCACGCGTTCGACCAGGCGCTCGAAAAGACAGTGCGCTGGTACGTGGAGAACGAGTGGTGGTGGCGCAAATTAAAGAGTGGCGAATACCTGGAATACTATCGCAAGTGGTACGGTCAGCGGTTGGCAGAGGCCAAGTGAGGATATTGGGGCGACACTACTCATAGGAGGTCTTGTCTCATGGAACAAGCCCATTTCAAGGTCTATAGTTACCGATGGATCGTGCTCCTGGGGTTCATGTTTGCCATCGCCGTCAACCAACTTTTATGGATAACCTTTGCCCCTATCACGGGCAGCGCCGCCAAGTATTATGGGGTCTCGGACCTCAGCATCGGTATCCTGTCCGTGAGCTTTATGATCGTCTACATCTTTGTGTCCATCCCGGCCTCATGGGCCATTGATACCTATGGGATACGTGTTGCCGTGGGAATCGGCGCTGCGCTGACAGGCATCTTTGGCCTGCTGCGAGGTCTGTTGGCGCCAAACTATACTCTGGTGCTCATCTCGCAGATTGGAATTGCCATTGGGCAGCCGTTCATCCTCAACGCCGTGACGACAGTGGCTGCTCGCTGGTTCCCCATTCAGGAGCGGGCGACCGCATCGGGCTTGGGGTCGCTGGCCATTTACCTTGGCATCATTGTCGGTCTGGCCCTGACCCCGTACCTTACGATCCAATCCGGCATCGGCAGCATGCTGGTGACCTATGGGATCGTATCCGTGATCGCCGCAGCCGTCTTTTTCGGAGTTGCCAGGGAGCGTCCTCTAACGCCTCCGTGTCCCCCAGGCCAGGAAGAGCGGTCCCTGGTCTTTGACGGCCTCAAGCAGACCCTGCGCAAGGGGAATTTTGGCCTCCTGATGCTCATCTTCTTTGTGGGCCTGGGGGTGTTCAATGCGGTGACCACGTGGATCGAAGACATCGTGCGGCCGAGAGGGTTCTCGATCACGCAGGCCGGAATTATCGGAGGCCTGATGGTCTTGGGTGGCGTCGTCGGCGCTGTTGTCCTGCCTTCGCTCTCCGACCGCTATCGCAAGAGGGTCCCATTCATCATCCTGGCTTTGGCAGGTGCAACTCTAGGACTGGTCGGCGTCACCTATGCTGCAAGCTACTTGCTTCTGCTCGCCGCAGCCTTTGTCTTGGGGTTCTTTTTGCTCAGCGCAGGCCCGATCGGGTTCCAGTATGGCGCCGAAGTCGCCTATCCGGCGCCGGAGGGCACGTCCAACGGGCTGCTTTTGCTTATGGGGCAGATTTCGGGGATCGTTTTCATCTTTGCGATGGACAGCTTTAAATCTCCGGTAACAGGCTCGATGACTCCGTCCTTGGTTGTGCTCATCGGCCTGATGATTCTAAGCCTGCTTCTTGGCACGAGGCTCAGAGAGTCAATCCTATTGACGGGAAATGTGAGCCAGTAGGGATTCTTTATTCTCCTGCCAACTTGCGCAGAGCGGCCTCGTCAATCATCGGCACGCCGAGCTCTTGGGCCTTGGTGTACTTGGTTCCACCGGGGTCCGCGCCCACGACGAGGTAGCTCGTCTTTTTGCTGACGCTATCGGTCACTTTGCCGCCACGCGATTTGATGAACGCGGTCGCCTCTTCGCGGCTCATCGCCGGCAGCGCCCCCGTGATGACGAACGTCTTTCCTTCCAATGGCCCTTGTCCCGCCGGCGCGGCTTTTCTTTTGGCTTCTCGGACTCGCACGCCCGCTTTACCGAGCTTGGCGACGAGCGCCCGGTTGGGCTTGTGGCTGAACCACTCGACGATGCTCTGGGCCGTCACCGGGCCGATGCCCTCGATGGTCTGCAAACTGTCTGCGTCGGCGGAGGCCAGCTCGTCGAGCGAGGTAAAGTGCTGCGTGAGCAGCTCGGTCACCGTCGAGCCGACGCCGGGGATGCCCAGCGCCAAGATGACGCGCGAGAGTGGCTGCGACCTGCTGGCGGCAATGGCGTTCAAAAGATTGGTTGCTTTCTTGTCTGCAAATCCTTCCAGCTCAAGTAACTGCTCGCGAGTGAGCGAGTACAGGTCGGCCACATCCGAGACCAGCCCCGCGTCAATGAGCTGATTGACGATCTTTTCGCCCAGCCCCTCCATATCCATCGCATAGACGAAATGCACAACCTGGCGGTCAATTCGGCCGGGGCAATCGCGATTGGGGCAAAAGATGGCGACGACGCCTTCCTGGCGCGTGACAGGTGTGTCACAGAACGGGCAGCGCGCCGGCGCGCGGATCACTTGCTCTCTGCCTGTACGCAAGTCGGTCACCGGCCCGACGACATACGGGATCACGTCGCCACGCCGGACAACCGTCACCGTATCGCCCACGCGAATGTCCTTGCGCGCAATGTCGTCAAAGTTGTGCAGCGTGGCCCGCTCGACGATCACGCCGCCGATTTCGACCGGCTCCAACAGCGCGACAGGGTTGATCGTGCCAGTGCGCCCAATATTGAACTCGACACTCTTGAGCTTGGTCGTCGCCTCGCGCGCCGGAAATTTGAGCGCCAGTTGTCCACGGGGGTCTTTGCCCACGACGCCGAGTGTCTCTTGCACGCTCAGGTCGTCAATCTTGATGACCATGCCGTCGGCCTCGTAAGGCAGGCTATTGCGCTTTTCGATCCAAGACTGGCAATACGTGATAGCCTCGTCGAGCGAGTCAAAGCGGCGGTTCACATCGTGCGCCGTGGGAAAGCCCATCGCTCGCAAGTATTGGAGCAGTTCCCACTGCGTGCGCGGGGCAGTAGACGCAGGCTCCAAGTCTATGATCTGGTAACACAGGATCGAAAGTGGGCGGCTGGCCGTGATCTTGGGGTCGAGTTGGCGCAGGCTGCCCGCTGCGGCATTGCGCGGATTGGCAAACGTCTTTTCACCAGCGGCAGCCAGTTCCTCATTCAGTTTTTCGAAGGCGGCGATAGGCAAGTAGGCTTCACCCCGCACAACGAGCGTTACAGGAGCTTGTCGCTCCACGCGCTTCACCTTACGCTCTACGTCAACCGGAATGCGGAGGGGAATCGCACGGATCGTCCGCAGGTTAGGCGAGATGTCTTCGCCGATTTCGCCGTCGCCGCGCGTGGCGCCTTGTACGAGCACGCCATCGCGATAGTGCAGCACAACGGTCAGCCCATCAATCTTGGGTTCGACGACAAAGGCGATCGGAGCGCTTTGTGGCAAGAGCTTGCGGATGCGTTCCCACCATGCGCGCACACCGTCGGTATCGAACGCATTGGCCAGGCTAAGAATAGGCCGGGGATGACGAACCTTGGCGAATTTCTCTGAAGGCTGTCCGCCCACACGCAGAGTGGGGCTATCCGACGTGACTAGTTCCGGATGCTCCGCCTCTAACTGGCGCAGCTCAGCTACCAGTTTGTCGTATTGTGCGTCGCTAATAATGGGCGAGTCGAGGACGTGGTAGCGATAGTTGTGGAGGTTGATTTGCTGGCGGAGTTCGGTCATGCGTGTTCTCACATCGGCCATCGTTCACCTCCTAGAACGTCGAATTGCGAATGACGAATGTCGAGTGCGCGATTCGACATTCGTCGTTCGTCATATGCTTATGGGGTTGTCAATACGAGATAATCGGCGGCTGCCCAGCCGATGTCGTTCGCATCCGTCCTGCTCTGCAGCTTCCACCATCTCAGACTATCGGCGTCTCTGGGCCCGTCCACAACGCGCAGCACAGTGCCTTCGGGTAGATACTTGAGTCGCTCCGCCTGCAACCCAGGGTCTCTGCGGAAGCTCAAGCCCTGCGGGCCGCTGGCAGCCACTTTGACGAATGTGCCGATAGCAATGATACCGGGAGTGGGCGAGGCGGTCGGCTGCGGGGTGGGAGTGACCGTTGGCGTGGGC
>Ga0315268_10001698_pt1 | contig 25333 bp, 24 predicted proteins | sample C1_top_MG_FD_204535 | JGI IMG/M metagenome (GOLD analysis project Ga0315268, IMG submission 204535) | Sediment microbial communities from Yellowstone Lake, YNP, Wyoming, USA - C1_top | ecosystem: Environmental > Aquatic > Freshwater > Lake > Sediment | place: USA: Wyoming | collected 2017-08-01
TAGATGAGATTGGGAACAGTACCGGGAATGATGTAGAGTTTTTCCCCTTTCTTTCTCATTCGCGGTATTGATTCAAGCATCCCCTGGGTGTAGGGATGGGTGGGTTTCTTGAAGATGGTCCTCAAATCGGCATACTCTACTATGTTTCCCGCATACATGATGGCGACGTTGTCGCACATCTCCGCCACGATGCCCAGATCGTGGGTGATGAGCATTATGGCTGCGCCAATCTTTCTCTTCAGCTCTTTCATGAGGCGCAGAATCTGTGCCTCGATGGTGACATCCAATGCGGTGGTCGGTTCATCGGCTATGAGGAGTGCAGGATTGCAGGAGAGTGCCATGGCAATCATGGCTCTCTGTTGCATCCCGCCCGAGAGCTCATGGGGGTACTTCTTTGCAGCATCCTCGGGGTCCGGCAAACCGACGAGCCTCAACGAATCGGCTACCTTTTCCATAGCATCCTTTTTGGTGAGACCCTGGTGGAGGGTGATGGTTTCCGCGATTTGGTCTCCTATGGAATAGACGGGATTGAGAGAGGACATGGGTTCCTGGAATATCATGGAGATTTTTCCTCCCCTGATTTTTCTCATTTCATCTTCAGGTAAAGACAGAACGTCTTCACCGTCAAAATCGACTCTTCCTTCCACGATTCTGCCCGGGGGCCACTGTATGAGACGCACGACGGAGAGGGCGGTAACAGATTTTCCGCATCCTGTTTCTCCCACAAGGGCGAGTGTTTCTCCCTTCTTCATGTTGAAGGTGATACCGTCGAGCGCCTGAACGACGCCTGCATATGTGTAGAAGTAGGTTCTGAGATCTCTGACTTCGAGTAGATTCAAAAAATCATCTCCTTAGACGCGGGTCTAGTACATCGCGGAGTGAATCACCCAATAGATTCCATCCGAGAGAAAAGAGGAGGAGGGCTATTCCTGGATAGAGAAACATCCAGGGTTGAGTGAAGGCGTATCGCTGTCCCTCGGCAACCATGCGTCCCCATTCGGCTGCACCGGGAGGTGTACCGAATCCGAGAAAACTCAGTGCCGCGGCGGTAATGACGACGCCACCTATATCGAGTGTTGCCTGGACTATGATGGGGGCGATTGTGTTGGGTAGTATATGGTTGTACATGAGGCGTCTATTCGAGGCACCAAGAGATCGGGCGGCTTCTACAAAATTGGTCTCTTTTACCGATAATGCCTGACCTCTCACATAACGGGCGTACGTGGGCCACCATATGAGAGAGAGAGCCAACATCATATTTTCAAGACTCCTCCCGAAAATGGAGGCGAACGCCATGGCGAGGATTATCGCGGGAATGGAGAGGAAGACATCGGTGAATCTCATTATTACCTCATCTACCCATCCTCCGAAAAAGCCTGAAAGAGAACCGAGCAGGACTCCTACCACAATGGCGATGACGAGTACGATGGCTGCTATGTACATAGATGTTCTTGCTCCCCATATGATTCGGGAAAAGACATCGCCGCCGGATTCATCTGCACCGAGCAGATGCTTTCCCGAAGGAGCGGCATATGCCTCGGACCATACCCTTTCTTCTGCACCATACGGCGCGACGATGGGGGCAAAAAGTGCTGCAATGAGGAAAAAACCGACCATTATAGTTCCTATGACCGCGAGTGGACTTTGACGCAGAAGGCGAATGGTGAATCCTACCTCTTTTAGCATTGATTCATTCTCTTGTTTCCATTTCACAAAGACATTTGCCATTTCAATCACCCTAATCGTATACGAGGATCGAGCATGGAATAGAGTATGTCCACGAGTAAGTTGGCAGCGACGATGGTGATGGCAAAGAAGAGCACCACACCCATGATGCCTCCAAAGTCCGTGGCAAGCATCGTACGTACGGCATAGCGCCCCAGGCCGGGCAAGTTGAAAACGGTCTCCGTGAGGGGTGCTCCTCCGAGCAATCCCGCAAATACGAGACCCGAAAGCGTTGTGGTGGGTATCATGGCGTTACGCAGAGCGTGCTTGTAAATGACTGTTCTTTCCGAGAGCCCCTTCGAGCGCGCAGTCCGTATGTAGTCCTGTCGAATGACTTCAAGCATGGACCCCCTCATTATCCTCGTGATGGCTCCTGCGCCACCGAAGGCGAGGGTGACGGCGGGAAGTATGAGATGAAAAAGCGAGTCAAAGAATTTCTCCGAATTGAGGGCGAGAATAGAGTCGAGCATGAAAAATCCCGTGACACGCGGGGGAGGTCCAAGCAGAATCTGATACCTTCCTTCGAGGGGCAGGTGGGGCAGATTCCTTATTACGAGTTCGTAAAAGAATACGAACTGCAAAAGAAGCGCAAACCAGAATACGGGAATGGAAACACCCGAAAGCGCAAAGAATCTGGATAGATGGTCCGGCCACCTGTCTTTTTTTATGGCGGAAATGATGCCTAAGGGAATCCCAATAATCATGAGCAGTATGAAGGCGGTAAGTGATAATTCAATCGTCGTGGGAAGATAATCCCTCATGCAATCCAAGACGGGGCGCCCTCCCTCTGTAGGTGAGACTCCTAAATCTCCTTTTGCGAGGTCCCTCATATAAATCAAATATTGAATGGGAAGGGGTTTGTCCAGCCCATGCTGTTCTATGACTCTCTGACGGACATCCTCCCTCGTCCTATCAGTTATCCAAGCTGCAGCAGGATCCCCCACAACATGGGAAATCGTGAAGGTCAGAATAGATACACCGAATAGTACGGGGATTGCCAGGAGCAATCGCCTTATAATATAGTCTCTGAGTCTCATCTTATCACCTTGCTTCTTTCTTACAGTCCTTTTAAGCTTTTTGTGGGGGCAAAAAAAATAATCTTGAAGAAATAAAATAAAAAAATGGGGAGAAATTCCCCTAAACTCAATGTGCTTAAGCCTTTGTCATCTGGTAGTAGTAGAAGCCTCCGAAGGCGTCGTTGTAGAGGATGTTCTTCACGTTGTCCCTGTGCACTGCGTAGGATATAGTCTGGGTGGTCCAGATATAGACATAGTCGTCCATGACTTTCTTCTGCATTTCGAAGTATAACGCCTTTCTCTTCTCTGGATTCAACTCCCTCTGGGCTGCCTCTATAAGCTTGTCCATCTCTGGGTCTTTGTAGCCAACTCTGGCTGCGAGGACGCCCTTGGAGTGCAGGAAGGGCTGTACATAGTCGTCAGGGTCTGCGTAGTCCATGACCCATCCTACGGTGTACACTGGAAGCTCATGTGCCCTCTGTTTCTTGAGGAAGGTAGGCCAGTCCAGCTCTTGTACTTCAAATTGTATGCCAAGCTGTGCGGCTTGGTCTTTGAAGTGCAACATGTACTGTTTCCTCGTGTTGTTGCCGGCGTTGTAGTATATGGTCATCTTGAAACCGTGGGGGTAGCTTGACTTCGCCAGGAATTCCTTTGCCTTGTCCATGTTATAGTCGTAGAGGTAGAGATTGTCGTCGTGTCCGAACCATCCCCTGGGTATGGGTCCCTGCGCATGTATGCCCCATCCTTTGTTTACGTTTAATATCATAAGGTCCAAATTGACCGAGTGGGTGAGGGCTGCTCTGACGTTTTTGTCTTTGAACTCTGGCATATCAAAGTTGAAGGCTATGTAGTTTATGGCTGAGGTTGGACCAATCTTGTCGAACTGAATGCCCGGCTCGCCTATGACGGCTGAAAGCCTGTCGGGATCTACTCCGGCAAAGTCGACCTCTCCCGCCTTGAGTGCAAGAATCCTCGTGTTCTGGTCTTCCATGTGGCGTATGATGACCTTATCGGGTATTGCGAGTCCGAGACCGAGGGGTCCGCCCCAATAGTTCTCGTTCCGTATCAAGGTGAGTTGCTGGTTAGCTTCCCATGACTCGAGTATGAATGGTCCTGTCCCGACTATGTTCCTGTCCATCCATTCGTTCTGTGTTCCTTCCACTATGCCACCGTGGTCTTCAACTGCCTTTGGAGAAACGACAGCTGCGATTGGGTTCGCCAGTATGGGTAGCATGGCTGCGTAAGGGAACTTCATTGTTATGGAAACGGTGTAGTCGTCAATCTTCTTGACGCCGTCTGCTTCCACATAGTCATTGAGCATCCAAGATGGGTCGAGTGCCATCTTCATGGATCTGTTCAGGCTGTACACGACAGCGTCTGCGTTGAAGTCCGTGCCATCATGGAACTTTATGCCTTTTCTCAAGACAAATGTGTACGTGAGATTGTCTGTAGACAATGTGTAGGACTCTGCAAGCCAGGGTATGAGGTGCTCAACACTGGAGCTGTCATACCAGACTAGATTCTCATAGCAATTCTGCATTATTTCGTATCCGCCTGTCTCGTAGTCGAAGGCTGGGTCCACAGATTCCGGCTCACCAATGACAGCCCTTATTATGACGATAGGCTGTTTGGCTGCAGGCTTGGACTGCCCAACGCATCCAGCGAATAGTACCGTTACAAACAGGAAGGCTGCTAGTGCCCCCTTGTATAGATTTCTCATTTCGTAACCTCCTTTAATCCTTTAAGGATTCGCTACTATTGGGTATAATAACTTATAAACCTTTTTGTTACGACTTTTTTAGTATGTTTAGTTTTTTCTTCAATCTAATGAGAATAGGTTCCATTATGCCTCTTAATGTCCTTGCTATATTGTGAACGCCTATGAAGAGTTCCGCGAATATCGCCATGAAAATGGTGAAGAGCAGGGGGAGTACGAGAATCATGTAGTAGTATGTGAAAACTCTTCCCATTGTGGCGATGATGGGAAATACGACAAATACGAAAAAACAGAGAACGATGATTACAATCTTGAGGAGGAACTGTTGGGTAGATGTCAATTTGAAATCCCGCTTCTTTGCCGCAAATCTCAGAAGGAAAAAATAGAGAGGAAATGTCACTATTTCGAGATGATAGGGAATGTAGGATGCCTCCATGACGACCCTCACGAAGAGCAGTGAGAGCGCCCCAAGAATGAGTATATCCTTTGCGGACCTGGCATCCCACGATGGCCAATACGCAATCACGAGACTTAAAAATATCAAAAGGAGGAATGCGCCACTCGGGAAGTATTCGATACTGACGTCTGATGCATCGAATCTGAGATAGGCGGGAGGTTTGGGGTAGAGTATCCCCCTCCCACCAGCCTCGACCCACGCGTGGTCTATGCCCGAGACAACCTGCGCCTCATACCCCAGCCGTATGAGCAATGAAGCCGCATAGAGCGCCTGTCTGAAACAATTACCCTCCCCATGACGGGTGGTTGCGATGGGAGTGGGAAAGTAGTTCTGGTCTTCTGTCCTGTACTTCACCCGCGCATTCACGAAATCCTCGACATAGGATATTTCATCCGTTATTGCCCCTCTGTTTCTAAGATAGGAAATATCTGATGCCACGAGGTTCACGGAGACGCTCTGTGGTATGATGAGCTTCTCGGGGGAGTAATAGGGACCGAGGGTGGAAGAGGCGGGGAATCCTGAAAAGTAGAAGACGGACAGCATCATGCAGAATAACCCTGCTTGAATGAGGAGTCGCCTCTGCACCTTCACCAACCCAAATACAAAAATGATTAAGAGAAGAAAGGATTTGATGACGAGGGAGGAGAAATTGTAGTACATCCCTACAAATATCGAAGATGTGGCAAGCATGACGACTCCCACAATGAATATCATCATCTCTGCCAGTCCCTCCACTCTCCAGTATTTTAAAAAGCCGAATGAGAGTAAGACAATGAGGACGGGGAGGGCGAACCACATCGGCGATATCTTTTTTTCTTCGAGTGATTTTTGTGCTGATACGAGATTTTCTTCGGCTTCAGAATACACATTACGATAGTAGGAAATCCATGCCTGTTCTAAGAAAAGGGAAGATTCGAGGGGTATTCTCTTGTAGTAGTACGTTTCGAGTGATTTTTGAAAATTAAAAATATCTTTGTATATACGCAATCCTTCTCCATAGTCTCTGGGTGGAAGCCACGAGGAGATGTCATGCATGAGGGAGTGATTTCCGCTGTAGGCAAAATTGGGTACCTCTCCAATTACAAATACCGCACCCTTCTCCACTCTCCTGCCCGCAGCCACGATGGGTGAGGACCCGGGGTTCTTGAGGTAGTCTTTTGGGATTTCCGTTCGTCTGTCAATCGTTCGTGAGAATCCGTTCTCATCCACGGTGACCACAAAGTCCCACGCTCCATTCATTTCGAGGGAGGAAGGGCTGTCGAAGTGGAGAGGCTCTTGAGAGAACGGTCCGTCGATGCGCACTGTCTGAAACGCCTGCACGATGTCTCTGTTAATCTCTATGTCGAAACATTGTAGTATATCGGACAGGTTGTATGAGACAATGCCATTGGAAAGTACGATGAGCGTTCCTCCCTGCTGCACAAAGGAACACACAGAGGAGACCTCCGAGGGAAGGTAGCTCAAATGGGGGGAAGTGATTATTAGCACATCGTAGTTGGAGAGCATCTGGATGTTGAGCGGAGAGAAGGGCGAGCTGTCTATTTCATCCTCCGCAAACACCCGCAGGAGCTGTGGTGTTGCGTACTGGCTGTTGCCATGGAGGGTATCGATGAGAATCCTTCTCTTTTCTGCGTGGACTGGAGATAGAATAAGAATAATGCATAAAAAAAAGAGGCAACCCTTCATCATGGAATCTCATGGTGCCCCACAACCCAGGTCACTGGGGTTGATTCCACCACTTCCACGAGCTGGAGGAGGGGATTCCCATCGGCATCATAATCCAGTACGAATCGGAGTCGAGAAACGTTGTATGGGTTGGTATACTCCCACTCTCGTATGACTATTCTTCGTTCATTCTCACTTGCCGATTCGAGCGCCTCGATGATTGAAGCGTCCTCCGAGATGAAAAACTCCAATTTTTCCTTTTTCTTCATCTTCTCCTCCAGTATGTTATTCTTGAACACCGTCGAATAGTAATTCATGGAAGTGATGGCGGGGATGTTAAGGGCAGATGTCTGCTGGGTCTTCAGGTAGAGGTGACATGTGCCAAGAATAGATGTGGTGAGCATGAGAGAGAGTAAGAGGGGTAGCCACCTGTGTCTCTCTTCACTGAAGAGCATCTCTACACGACGAGAGGTTTTGCTCATGAACCCACATGAGGTGGGGACGGGGTGTCCATTAACTTTGAGAAGGAGTGAGAGGAACACCCTTTTGTCCTGGGTGGTGGAAATCGCCATTTTGTCTGCGATGTATTCTCGTTGCTCCATTATTCTTTTGTAGATGAAATAGATGGCGGGATTGTAGAAGAAGAAGAAACATAAGGAAAGGAGGAATGGTTTGAGCAATGTATCTTTGTTTTTCACGTGGCAGAACTCGTGTCTCAAAACGATTCTCAGCTCATCGGTGGTGAGCTTCCTGACAAGCTTCTCGCTTATGGCAATGGCGGGGGGGATTCCATATACGAACGTGTTGGTATTCCCTGAAAAGACAGAAACCTTTGATATGCGCAGCCCGAACTCCTTCTCCAGTGAAGAGACGATGTCAGAGACCTTTCTGCTCCTGCATTTCTTCATCTTCCATTTCTTCTCAACCATGATGCTGTTGAGGGTGATGATGAGGAAGAAAGAAAGCAGTGCGAGGAGAGCCAACACGAAGGAAACCTGGGCGAACGCCGTCCAGCGGGAGGTGAGTGCTATGGAATCGGGTTTGATGGTGTATATCTTATTCTCGAAGGACGCCTTGTCGAATATGATGACGAGGTCCATGTACTTGAGAGGGATGAAGAGGAATATAGAGAAACTGGCGAGAAAGGATATGATGTATATCCAGAATCGTGTCTTCGGGTTCTTCAGACGAAAGAGGGTAATGGCCGATTCGTTGAGAAAGGCGACGAGGAGGAATATGACCAGCGCAAAAATGATTCTGTACAGATCATTCATTCTGGAGCTCCTCCAACCTTCTCTCAAGCACCTTTATGTCGTCTTTCGATAGGTTGAAGTTATCTGAGAAGTATTGGATGGTTGCCTTTCCAAACTGAGATAGGAGGATGCCTATGGTATCGTCTATGGTGCTCCTGACGTATTCCTTCTTGGAATCAGAGCTCCAGTAGATGTAGCGGAGTCCACCACGCCCCTTCACCGTCCTTCGCCTGAGTAGTTTCTTCTCATAGAGACGGGAGAGGGTGGTATTCACAGTGGTATAGGCGATGTCGCGTGACTTGTTGAGTTTCTCATAGATAGTACGCGCATCACTCTTTTCAGATGTCCAGAAAATTTCCATAATATCCTTTTCGAGAGGTCCGAGATTCATGAAAAAGGAAAGGTGTCAAAACTTATAAAGTTTACTATTGGCAATCGCCACCGAAACCTTAATATAGTCGTGGCTATCTTAGGTAGTAGCTGTATTTCCGGCTCAGTAAAGAAAAGTCGGAGATTTTTGCTTTTTCCGCAAATGTAGAAACACCTTTAGACAAACACCGTAAAGTATATAAATTGGCTGGAATACCGCAAGAAGCCATACTTTGGCATTGCAGGAAAGGGAACCTTTCCTTGCAAAAGGAGGTAAAAGAATGAGAAAAGAACGTATGGTAAAAATAACCGCAGCTTTGCTTGTGGTTATTTTATTCGCAAGCGTTTTCTACGTGCAACCAATTTCAACACAGGAACAGGGCACTTTCCTGAAAATAGGAATGCAGGATGAGCCGAAGAATACAAACATCTACAAGGCGACGGACGTATGGACCGCCAACGTATTGGGCTGGTTCTACCCCACGCTTTTCATACTGTCCCCCATTGACAGGGAACTCTCTCCAGACTTTGCAGAAAGTATGGAGGGAAGCCCCGATGGACTCACCTACACGATAAAGCTCAAACAGAACGCAAAGTGGGACGACGGCACACCCATAACTGCTCAGGACGTCATCTTCTCCTTCGATCTCGTAAAAGAGCTTCAATTGCCAGACTATCTTCCCTATATCGATGGGATTGTAGACAGCTGGAGTGCGCCTGACGACTACACCGTCGTTTTGAAACTACCGCAATGCACACCCAAATTCAAGAACAGCACATTGATTGGCATGGTCATCGTCCCCAAGCACCAGTGGAGCAAGGTACTCGACGATGCGCGCAAGGGGGCAGAACCACTTCAGATCTTCCTCGACACCAACCTGGGAGCAGATACACCCTATGGCAAACTCGTGAGCGGCGGACCGTTCTCATGGGGGGAGTGGCAGAAAGGTTCCTTCGTCCGCATAGTCGCCAACACCAACTACTACGGCAAGGGAAGGGTATGGACAACGAAGAGTGGAAAGACACTCACAGAGGGTCCAAACTATGACGGTATACTGTTCAAGATATACGGCACCACAGATGCAGCCATTCTCGGCCTGCAGAAGGGAGAGATTGACTATATATGGTGGACCATTGACCCAGGCTTCATCGCAAATCTCCTGGCAGACCCCAACGTGGAAGTCACCAAGGCGGACGAACTCGGCTACTATTACCTTGCCATGAATCACGCCAAGGAACCCTTCAACGACAAGGTACTTCGACAGGCTCTAGCAACACTCGTAGACAAACAGTTTATTGCTTCTCGTGTACTGCAGGGATACGGTGGACCCGCACATTCTGTTGTCATGCCAGCTGCAGGCAAGTGGTACAACGATGGCGTCAACAAGTATGGGTTCGGAATGGCAAAAGCCGACAGGGTAGCTAAGGCAAAGGAGATGTTGAAGAATGCAGGATACTCGTGGGACGCAGATGGAAATCTTCTGCTCAAGAATGGAAAGAAGATGGCACCTTTCGATATACTCACGCCACCCGCAGACTATGACCCTCTCCGCGCCATGTCCGGTGTCCTCATACAGGAATGGTGGAGAGCAATCGGCGTGCCCGCGACTGCCAAGCCAACGTCCTTCGGTCAGATTGTCGCGTCAACGTTTGAGCAGATGACCTTCGATGTCTACATACTCGGCTGGAGGATTGGAGGCAATCCCTACCCAGACCACATGTACGACTTCTTCCACTCAAGCCAGGCAGTTCCAGACGGCAACAACCCCATGAGCTTCAAGAACCCAGAGTTTGACAAGCTTGTGGAAGACCTCACGAGGAACTGTGACGAGAACGCACAGATGGCCGACGCCTTCAAGGCGCAGGAAATCGCCATAGATGAGGTCGCCTACTGCCCGCTCTACTACAGGTCACTGAACGAGGCACACAGGAAGGACACCTTCGAAGGCTGGTTCGTCCAGCTCGGCGGTGTTGCAGGCTCCATAAACTACCTGACGCCCCTCAAGCCAGCAGGTGCAAAGCCCACGGGCATTCCCGTTGCAATCGCACTCGTTGGTCTGGCAGGAGCAGCAGCATATCTTGTGAGAAAGAGAAAGGATTAAAAAATCCTTTTTTCTTTTTTTTTATTTGGGGTGAATCGTTATGGCAATGACAAAATATCTTGCCCGAAGAATCATAGAAATTCTGATAACCTTATTCATTATCACCACGCTTATATTCATCCTTTTCCGTGCCATGCCGGGAGACCCCGCCTCCCTTGTGCTTTCCCCGCGCATGACGCCCGAAATAAAGCAGATTATAAGGGAGCGATTCGGTCTCGACAAGCCGCTGTATGTGCAATATCTCATCTATATGAGAAATCTCTTGCACGGGCAATTCGGGACGTCTTTCTACTACAATCAGGACGTCTGGGGTATCCTGAAGCAGAAGCTGCCGCCGACCCTGCTGCTTTTCGGCACCGGGGAAATACTTGCTTACATAATAGGCATCTACCTGGGAAGAATTATCGCCTGGAGAAGGGGAAGCAGACTCGAGTATAGTGCAACGGTTTTCGGTATCATCTTTTACACCATGCCCATATTCTGGTTCGGGCTGCTTGCCATCTGGATATTCTCATATAAACTGGGCTGGTTTCCCATAGGGGGATTCAAGAGCCCCGAGGTATGGGCTACCGCCGTGAATGCCTCGGTCTTTGTCAAGATTTTTGATATCCTCAAACATCTCATTCTCCCGCTCTCGGCCTTCACGCTCTACATCTTTGCAGGCAACATGCTCCTCATGAGAAACAGCATGCTTGAGACGCTGCGTGAGGACTATATACTGACCGCGCGGGCGAAGGGGCTTCCCGAATCTGTGGTACGGAACAGACACGCGGCACGAAACGCGATGCTGCCGGTAGTTACCGCAATGGCATTGAGCGTGGCAGCGGCATTTTCAGGCGGCGTCCTCACCGAAACGGTCTTCTCTTGGCAGGGACTGGGGTCCACGCTCGTCGAGGCGACCCTCAACTACGACTACCCGCTTGCACAGGGGGCGTTCATACTGCTCGCCGGACTGGTGCTCATCGCCGTGCTTACCGCCGATCTGCTCTATGTGCTGCTTGACCCGCGCATTCGTTACTGAGTGATGCAATGGACATGAAGCGATTCATCATAAAAAGACTGGCAGAAATCCTCATTACCATGTTCATCATCATCACGCTTATATTCATCCTTTTTCGTGCCATGCCGGGGGACCCCGCCTCACTCATGCTCTCGCCGCGCATGACGCCCGAGATAAAACATATCATACGCGAGCGGTTCGGTCTCGACAAGCCGCTGTATGTGCAATATCTCGTCTATATGAGAAATCTCTTGCACGGGCAATTCGGGATGTCTTTTTACTACAATCAGGACGTGTATGGTATATTGAGACAGAAACTTCCCCAGACGATTCTCCTTTTCACCTCAGCCACGGCACTCGCATATATTGTGGGTATTTATTTGGGGAGAATCATTGCATGGAGGAGGGGAAGCATGCTCGAATATGGTGCGACGGTGGGAGGCATCCTCTTCTATACCATGCCCATATTTTGGTTCGGGCTCATTTGTATATGGGTGCTCTCCTTCAAGCTCGATATTTTTCCCATAGGGGGATTCAAGACGCCGGAGATATGGATGTCGACCGCAAATTCGAGTTCCTTGGCGCTCATCTTTGACATCCTTCGCCACCTCGCCCTGCCGCTCACCTGCCTCACCGTGTGGATTTTTGCGGGGGACATGCTCCTCATGAGGAACAGCATGCTTGAAACGCTGCGTGAGGACTATATACTGACCGCGCGGGCAAAGGGATTGAATGAATCCACCATACGCAATAAACATGCGGGACGGAATGCCATGCTTCCGGTGACGACCGCAATCGCGCTGAGCATGGCAGATTCATTTTCAGGCGGAGTCCTCACCGAGACGGTCTTCTCTTGGCAGGGACTGGGGTCCACGCTCGTCGAGGCGACCCTCAACTACGACTACCCGCTTGCACAGGGGGCGTTCATACTGCTCGCGGCAGTGTTGCTTCTGGCTGTGCTCGCCGCAGATATACTCTATGTGTATCTTGATCCGAGAATAAAATACTAGGTGATAAAATGGAAATCTCAAGAAAGAAGAAATGGGAAATAATGACGAGGGGAATGAAAAACAACTGGAATTTCTTCAGGAAGAATAAACTTGGAATGGCGGGTATCGTGATTCTTGTATTTTTCTTAATCGTTGCGCTCCTCTCCCCCATACCGCCACTCATCGATGAAATGTATGTTCCCCTCACGGGGGTGGATGAGAATATCATAGGATTTTCTTCACCCTCCCTGAAACACCCCTTAGGAACAGACTATGTCGGCAGGGACTTGATGAGTCAACTCATGCATGGCACCGTCATCGCCCTCATGGTGGGAATCACCGCAGCCTTCATGTCTGTGGTCATAGGAACGGTTGCGGGTCTCGTATCTGGTTATTATGGGAAGACCATCGACATGTTCATATCACGGTTTGAGGATATCATTTTGACGCTGCCTGGACTCCCCCTCCTCATCATCGTTGCTTCCGCGGTGGGCAAGATGAGCGTGTGGAACATCGTAATCTTCATAGGTGCTCTCGGATGGGCGGGCACGGGAAAAGTCATACGCTCGCAGGTGCTCTCATTGAGGGAGAGGCCGTATGTCGAGTCTGCAAGAATCAGCGGAGCATCGGATGCCCGCATCATCTTCCGCCACATCGCCCCCAACATACTTCCCCTCTCATTTCTGTATATGACTTTCGGTGTCACGGGGGCAATTCTCACCGAGGCATCGCTGAGCTTCATCGGCCTGGGAGACCCCAATAATGTTTCGTGGGGCATGATGCTGCAATGGTGCTTCAGCACGGGCTACACCTTCTCCGCCCCCTTCTGGCTGCTACCTCCCGGAATATGCATCACGCTCCTCACCATGTCTTTCTACTTCATAGGAAGGGCAATGGATGAAATCATCAACCCAAGAACGCGAGAGAGGTAATCATCATGGATATGATAAACGTACAGAATCTCAAAATGTACTACAAGACGCAGAAAGGGTTCGTGCAGGCTGTCGAAGACGTTTCCTTCAACATAGAGAAGGGAGAGGCCATGGGACTTGTGGGGGAGTCGGGATGCGGTAAGACCACCATCGGCATGTGCATCATGAAGCTTTTGGCTTCGAATGCCCAGATTCTGGATGGACATATCTACTTTGACAACATGGACCTCGTGCCAAAGGACGAGGATGAGATGAGACCCATACGGTGGAAGGGTATTTCCATGATATTCCAGGCAGCCATGAACGCACTCAATCCCGTCATTCGTATAGAAGACCAGATCATAGAAGCGATTGTCACCCACGATGATGTCACGAAAAGAGAAGCGCAAGAACGGGTCGCAAAATTGTATCAGCTCGTGGGTATCGATCCGGCGAGGGCGCGCGAATATCCCCACGAGTATTCCGGCGGTATGAAACAGAGAGCCGTCATCGCCATGGCACTCGCCTGTGATCCAAAATTCATTATTGCAGACGAACCGACCACCGCGCTCGATGTCATAGTGCAGGACCAGATCATAACGGAGATAAAGAAGCTCCAGAAAAAACTGCATATGACAATGATGTACATATCGCACGACATATCGGTCATCGCCGAATCCTGCGACAGGATAGCCGTCATGTACGCGGGCAACATCGCGGAATACGCCGAGGCGAGGTCACTCTTCAAACATCCCCTCCATCCCTATACGCAGGGTCTCATGAATTCCTTCCCCTCAATCAGGGGACCAAGAAAAAAATTGATTTCCATTCCCGGAGAGCCCCCTCAACTCATCTCTCCTCCATCGGGATGCAGATTTCACCCCCGCTGCCCGAGGGCAAAGGAGATTTGCACGCAAGTCATTCCCGAGTTCAAGGAGTATGAGGAAAAGCATTTTGCGGCATGCCATTTTGCAGGTGGTTAGATGGAACTCATAAAGGTTGAACACCTCAAAATGCACTTCCCCCTCAAGGGAGGCATGTTCTCTCGCACGACAAAATTCGTGCATGCGGTGGACGATGTGAGCTTTTCAGTCGATAGAGGCGAGATCTTCGGGCTTGTGGGGGAGTCAGGATGCGGAAAGACCACTGCGGGAAAACTTCTCGTCCGTCTCCTCGACCCCACGGAAGGGTTTGTGTTCCTTGAGGGAATAGACATCGCACACAAGAGAGGGGTAGAGCTCAAGCAATTCAGGAAGAACGTGCAGATGATATTCCAGGACCCCTACGAATCGCTCAATCCTCGCTTTACCATATTCGACACCATCGCAGAGCCCCTCGTCATACAGAACATAGGAACGCTCGAGGAGAGGGAAGACCTCGTCGCCCGGGCGCTCGAAACCGTCGAGCTGAGACCCGTGGAAGACTTCATATTCCGCTTCCCGCACGAGCTCTCGGGAGGTCAGAGGCAGAGGGTGGCTATCGCCCGTACACTCGTCATAGAGCCCAAATTCATAGTGGCAGACGAGCCCGTTTCCATGCTCGATGTCTCCATCCGCGCCGGTGTCATGAACCTCATGCTCGGATTGAGGGAAAAATACAATCTGACCTTCGTCTTCGTCACCCATGACCTGGCGGTGGCACGCTACATGTCTGATAAGATCGCCGTCATGTACCTGGGGAAGATTGCAGAGGTCGCACCCACAGAAGAACTCATATTCAATCCCAAACATCCGTATACGCAGGCATTGCTTTCTGCCGTTCCCATACCCGACCCCGACGAGAAGAGAAACAGGATAGAAATCCGCGGAAGAGTCTCAACCCCCATCGACCCGCCCCCGGGATGCAGGTTTGCCACTCGTTGCCCCTATGTAATGGAAATCTGCAAGACCAAAGACCCCCCCACCAAAGAGATGGGACCCGAGCATCTCGCCGCCTGCTTCCTGCTGTGATGGCATGAGAAGAAATGTTCCCTTTCTCATTCTCCTTTTTCTCTTTTGTGGAAGCCTCACGCTCGGGTACATGACGACTGCAAATTATATCTCCGCCTCCCGAGCAACCCATGGATTGAAGATTGAACTCGCAAGCCTCACACTCGATCTCGGTGAGCATACCAAAGCCACACTCACGTTTACCATAAGCAACCCTTCCACTCTCAACGTGACCCTCAATAGATTCTCGTTTGCCCTCTATGTGAACGGGCGGTTCGTGGGAGTCTATGACTATCTCAAAAAAACAGACTTTGGGTCTGGAAAAAGCACCCTCTTGGTGGTAGCCGACATTCACCCCCTGTATGCCCGCGACATCTATGAGGAAAAAAAACAGGAAACCCTCCTCTGGTTCATCAACGGCAGGGCGGTGGTTGCCCTCCCCTACCGGGATTTCTACTTCCTTCTCGATGTGCGTGAATACTTCACGGGCGGTTAGCGTGGAATGGAAATATCCCGCCTCCATTGTGTTCGCGGGCGTAACCATCGCCACCTTCTGGCTCTCGTCGCTCCTCGAGGATATCTTCCCGATTCATACGTTCTCCACTATCCACTATCTTTTCCCGATACTGTGCGGCATGATTCTCTACCTGCACATCAAAGATATCACTCGCACTTTCTATGCGGTAGGCATTACCTGTCTTCTCGCATCCCTCCTCGTCACCTTTATCCTCTACCTTCCCGCATCGCTGGAAATCGTCTCAGAGAAGGAATCCATGTTCTTCGTTGCCATTCGACAGGGCACATTCATGTTCTTCATAATCTTCCCTCTCTGTTTCGGCGGCGCCATGGGGGCAAGCATTTTTTTCCCCGATTGACAGGTTCACCGAAGATAGCCTTAAATACCTTTTTCGTGAAGTGTGACCCATGAGATATGGCATTCTCGTCCTCCTTCTCATCGCACTCTTGCTTCTCTTTCCCTTTCATCTTGAAGAACATGTTGACATAAAAGGTGTTATGAAGGATTATCCTTGGGTGCGATTCGCGAATGCGACGGGTAATGAGCGAGAACTTCACTTCCTTTCTCTCGTAGAACATCTCGCAAAAGAGGATTCTGATTTGGGGATGAGTGTCGCACAGACACTCTGGCTTCAAGACTACATACTCAAAGAAGAGGGAGAGGTGTTGGATTCACTCTCTGCCATTGCGGATTCCAACATTGAGATTGCGAAAAATATCTCTCATACGTTTTGGTTCAAAGAGCCCATCACGCCCGAAAAGGTAGAATTCCTCGACATCTTTACTTCACTTGTGAAGGAGAGACCCATCCTGGCGAGAACCGTTTCACAGACGAGGTGGTTCTCCCTCTTTGTGGGTGAAGAGGAGAGCGAGGTCGTCCGGATGCTCGCGGTGATGGATGGAGCCGTGGCTCAAAAAATCGCTGAGAGCAGTTGGTTCTCTGCATCCGCCTCCGATGTGGAGATTGACTCGGCGCGACAAATTGATATTTTCTCTAAGAATGACGGGGAAAGAGTCTCCCAACTTCTCTCTTTTTTCGAACCGAGAAGGGATTTGCAGAATCTCAGAGAGGTAAATGTGCTCGCCCGTGATGACCCTGTATTTCTCAGACAGTATTTTTCTCTCTTTCCCCTTACCTCCGATACGCTCTCCTCGGTTTCGAGCCTCTCCGTCCTGAGAAGTCTCGATTCTTCCTTCTCAGAAAGACTCATACAGGAATCCCCTTCACTCCTCGCCTCCCTTGCAACAATCGCAAAACGCGACCCCGATGTGGCGCGCCTCCTCTATGATAACTTCGGGGAAAACGAGACGGTGATGCGGTTCGCCTCCCGCTACGCCTCTTTCAGACCCATTGGAGAAAAATCAAGCTTCCTTGAAACCTGTCTCTTCGTTTCGCGCAACCCTGAATTCGTTTATGAAGATACCAAAGAGAAGTACAGATATGATCTTCTCGATGAAACTATCTCCTCTCTCCCTCTCGAGTATGTGTATGATTACAAATCCCTCATTTTTCAAGCCATACGCATATACGCCAATAGGTTCTACGAGTGGGACGACCCCATTCACGGGAAACTCTATGGATGGTCCTCAGATGAGACGCTGTCGGGGTTTGAGAAAGAAGGGTATCTTGCGCTTCTCAACTACCTCATAGGGGAAAATGAAGCAGGGACCCTTGTCACCGACATACGGGTGGAGAATGGAAAATACCTCTCCGCCCTCCTCGATATCCCTTACGAGTATTTGATAAATTATGATGGCACCATAGTAGAAAATTCGGGAGAGGAAAGGGGTACCTATTATATCTATGCCATCGTCTACAATATAAAGACCCTTCCCACACGAAGACGAAATCTCGAATCCCTCACGGCAGGAAAGGATGTTAAATACCGCACCTATCTTGTCGATTACATCCTCACCAACGGCGAGAAAAAAGATGTATATTTCATTCTTATTAATGCCAAGAACTGGGACATTGCAGAAAGACAGAACGAGAGGGTGTGTGTGTACCAGACCTATCAGACCCTCATGGATGCCATTGCCCTCGGTATTGCCCCTACAGAGGTCTACTGGAAGAGCAAGGAAACGGGTCATCTCTATCCTGCCTATCTCGCTTCCCCCACAGTACTGCGTGCCATTGAATCGAGGGGGGCATACTGGAGGTCGCCCTTCGTATACAAGGGGTACCTTTCCCCCTACGATCAAGCCGGTTACAGGAATCTCTTAGGGACACAGATAGAGTATGTATCTATCTATGATCATGAGGCCGAGAATTTTGTTAACATTTATTCAGGCATACAAGAAACATACACCACAACGCTTCTTCTCGTCTCATTCATTGCAGTGGCTGTCGTGTGTGGCGCATGGCTTTTAAGAAAAAAATAGGAAAATGAAAAACATGCCTATCCCAGAAACGATTCTCACAAGACCGATAAATGATACCCCCTCTCTTTCTGCATCGGTCAATCCCATCTTGACCTGCCTCTCAAGAAAGACATTCGACAATCCCAAATAAGAAAATGCTCCTGAGAGTGCAACGAGCATGCTTACGAGCATGCCACTCTTCATCAAGAGACTGATGAAAGGTTGTAAGGAAAAAATTCTCAGTAGCAGACCGATGAGGGCTGATAGCCCCCCTATGTAGATGCTCCATTCTGCAATCTCTCGCGCGAATTCCGATGCCTTCTCTCTCACAGACAACATTGAAACTCATCTTATAAATCTTTTGCTACGAATAAGTATAGAGAGAGGAGAAAGAGTAATACAAGAATGACCACCAAGAGAAGTGGCACTGCAAGATAGAAGGATGAGAGAAAAAGGTAAGAGCACAGCACGATGAGGAAAATGGATGCGAGAGAAAGTGAGATTCTTTTTACTTTCGTATCTGCGGCGTGTAGTGAGTTGGGAAACGATTTGGAGAGCTTCTGAATTCCTATCATCTCCCAGAAAGCAAAAATCATAAGGGGGAAAGAGACAACATAAACGATTGGCATTTCCCTTTGTATCAGCAATGAGAGAAACAATGCCCCCCATCCGAGGCAGCAGAGAAAAGCGATTTCTCTCCTGCTCTTCGTGACCGCATATGCACCGCAAAAAAACAAAATCATGCCGTAGAGGAGATATCCAAAATATATCATGCATGAGAAGAGAATGAGAAGTGTGATAAGTGTGTAGAGTTGGTATCTCATCTCAAATCCTCCATTACAGAAATAAGGCTTGTGGAGGTATCCCAGTCCACGATTTTTGCCAATGGCGACAGACGCCTTAAAAGTATCTTCCTCTCCACCGCAAGAAGGCGCTTGGCGACCATCATTTCCCTCGTCTGAGAGAGCGTTCTTGACTCCAGCTCGATGGGAGAAGGTGACACGATGAATAGTTGATGAGGTGAGGAGGAGAGCTGCAACATGTCCTCTTCAATCTCCGAATCAAGCAGGGGGGAAACGATGATGACAAGACAGCTGCGGGGGAGGCGTTTGAGGAACCCCACCACATACCTGAAGGGATGCCTACCTTTAGGGGTGACTCCCGAGAGTGCATCTGCCATCTTCAAGAACTGCTTTTTACCATACTCGAAGGAGATAAAATACTGTATATCGGAGAATATGAGAAGACCTACTCTGTTCTTTTCCCTTAAAAGGAAATAGACGCATGAGAGTGCTGCGGTCAGGGAATAGTCCAGCACGGATTTCTCGTGAAAAGGCTCTTCCCTCGCATCCACGACGATGAGGGCATCCACCGCCCTCTCGCTCTCATAATCGTTGCTCTTCAGTTTTCCCGTTCGTGCCGTCGCCTTCCAGTTTATTATCCTCTGCTCATCCCCCCAGTAATAGTTTCTCACGGAAAAGAATTCTTTTCCCCTCCCTACAAATCGAGAGGAAAATATTCCTGCAGTGCTTCTGTGTCTTTTAGGAATGAGGGGCATTCTTATCTCCTCGAACCGTGTGAGGGCGATGGTGGATACCGTTTTTTTATCTATCGATTTTTGTGTATGGGTCGCCGAGAGATTGGAGGCGACAAGGGTTGCGGGACCAAAAGTGTGATGGCCCCGGGGGAGGCTGACCTGGTAATGCAGCACACCCTCCTCTCCTTCTCTCAAAGAAAACACCCCTTTATTAGTTCCCCTGATGAGCGTAGCATCCTGTGGCAGTGCATCGGAAACCTCTACCATGAAAGGCGGATGCGCCTCTGCCCTCAATCGTATCTTCACGTCTATTTGTGTTCCCACGATGACCCTCTGTGGAAGGGGAATCCTCTCCACCTGTATGTGGGGATACGCTTTTCTGTCAGAAAGGATGATGAGGAGAGGTATGACTGAGAGGAGAAGCTGCCATCGTTTCAGAATGATTCCAAGGGAGAGGAGGGTGAGAATGGAGGTCAGCAACAAAAGGGATTTGAAATTCATAATGGCTCTGCCTTTGGAACTGGGATGGATTCGACGAGGTCCCCGATGACCGATATGGGGGACACCCGCCTGTACCAGAGTTCTTGTTTGAGGATGATGCGGTGTGAGAGCACCTCGGAGGCAAACATCTTCACATCGTCGGGAATGACGAAGTCTCTCGCCTCGTAGGCAGCGTGCGCCCTGCCGAGTCTCATCAGGGCTAAAGACGCGCGGGGGCTCGCGCCTACCTCGATAGAGGTGTTGCCCCTCGTCTTCGTCACGATGTTGACTATGTACTCTTTTATGGATTCGTGAACGAAGATACGTTCGCATTCCCGCTGCATGCCCACAAGCTCCCGTGCACTCACCATTGTACGTAGGCTGAACTCCTCCTTTTTTCTCTGTATCCTGCGATCTATGATTTCTTTCTCCTGATCATGTGTGGGATACCCAATAGAAATCCTCATGAGGAATCTGTCAAGCTGTGCCTCGGGAAGGGGGTAGGTTCCCTCATATTCGATTGGGTTCTGGGTGGCAAAGACGATGAATGGTTCTGCTAGTCTTCTTGTCTTTCCCTCGAGCGTGACCTGCTTCTCCTGCATGGCCTCGAGAAGGGCTGCCTGCGTTTTGGGGGGTGCACGATTTATCTCATCGGCGAGTATGATGTTGGCAAAGAGGGGTCCCCTGCGCAGCTGAAACTCCCCTGTTTTCTGATTGAATACATAGGTGCCTGTGATGTCTGAGGGGAGAAGGTCGGGTGTGAACTGTATGCGAGAAAAGTCACATCCCAACGTCTGGGAAAAACACCGGACAATCATTGTCTTGGCGAGCCCTGGATAGTCCTCAAAGAGAACGTGGCCACCGGCGAGTATGCTCACCATGATTTTCTTTAAAACGTCCTGTTTGCCCACTATGACCCTGCTTACCTCCTCCACAACGAGTTTTGATTTTTCTGGTTTCATACTCTCCCCTCCAAAAGTGCGATAGCATCCGAAAATATTTTCATATATTTTTCTCCACCAAGGCGGGATTGGCTCTTTCCCTCTATGGGTGTTTTTAGAAATCGCGCGATTTCTTCATTTTGTGGTGATATGCCCTCATTCGAAAAAATTCTCTCAATCCTTCGTCTGAGCAAATCCTGTGTGAATGGGAATCCACGCGATGCGAGAGATACCCTTCGGGACATTCTCGCAAGCTGTCCTTCCATACTGAATCCTTGCTCTTCTGCCGTTCTCCACTCCAACTTCCCAATCGCCTTGAGAAAGATGAGGAGTGACATGGAGAAACACACGAGGATGAGAACTATAGACAGAACACCTGCACTGAAAAGATACTTGTGCAGGAAATATGATGCATTTAATATAAGGATGAATGCACCCAATCCGATGATTAGAGAAATCATGTAATTGAGAAGCCTTATGGGAGGCTGGAAAGAAATACCCTTTTTTTCAATCATCTATTCCACCCTTTATTATTTCGTACAAAAGTTTTGCTGTTTCCTTCTCTTTTTCTGTGAGTCTGTGATTGCTGTATTTTGCCTCTTCGAAGAGGGGGGTGAGTGTCTCCAGCGGTTCTTTGAAAGGAGTCTTTACGGTAGCCCCATATTGCCGCGGGGTCTGAAACGGCCTGCTCTCAAATCCTCTCCGCGAGAGGAGATGGCATGCATGCCTGTAGTAAGCCATAATCATCCGACGCGGATCTCCCTCCTCCATGAGAAGAAACTGCTCTTCACTCTGTTCATTGTGGGGAAAGTGGTGTATGTTCTGTTTCTTAAATCGCCCATAAATAATATAAATGAGAAAGAGGCATATCGCCATAAAAAAAAGGGTAAAAAGAATCGTATTAACTGTTACGGTGGTGGAGGTTGGAGGAGTCACGGTATTTGAAGACGGAGGGGGGGGTGAAACGATCTGAAACATCTGCATGAGAGTCTCCCTGTTTTTCTTCAGTATGAGGAAAAAAATAAAAAACATAGAAAAAAGGATTACATTGGAAAGAATGATCGTTTTTAAAAATCTCTTATCATCTGCCTTCGGATTCTTGTTTATCTTCCAGTCTATGGAGAGAAAAACGGCGATGATGAAAAGGAGGAGTGTAAGAAGAAAAAGCATTTTTGCCCACGTGCCCGCAACGCTGAAGATACGATAGGATGTCTCGGAAGATTTTTCCAAGGGGAGGTATGGATTTTTTATGATTTGGATGAGTAAGAATAGAAATAGAAGGAATAGTGTAAGCCACAACTGTCTTCTCATGCCTCACGTCGGCGAGGGTCTATTTAAGGTTTGTGGATAGGTAGTAGTGCTTATCCCAATAAAAAATTTACTCAATGAAAAATCAACATGATACATGGGGAAATAGCGGGAAGGTTGCATCAGTAAATCGGGGTTGCGCACCATGCACGTATTATGGGACTACTGACAAGTCGTGCGGAGAAAGAGGAGCTAATAAAAATCAACGAGGATGGTTTTGAGTTTGATGCGAGAATCGTCTCTCCTGCATACACCTTATCACCAACCGAGACGACTACATCATACTTCTCGGGAAATATGGCAACAACCTGGGAGCCAAATACTATCATGCCTATGCGTTCCCCACGTTCAACGATGTCACCTTCGTGTTTGAAGAATCGTATCCTGCGCACGAACATGCCTGCCACCTGAATGACCACGACCCTCCCTTCCCCTTCTATCACGGAAACGTTCCTCTCGTTTGTGGTGTATACTGGTGTTGATGCCGACATGAATTTCCCCGACACATGGGTAATCTTTCTTATCGTCCCTGAGAGTGGGGCTCTGTTCACATGAACATCGAAGGGGTTCATGAATATGACAACCAAAGTCATTTCTGTTTCTATGTACCCAGCAAGCTCGGGAAGTGGATTCTTTGTGCCATTCTTTTCCACCAGTGGAATCTCCCCTGCCTTCACAGTACGTATCTCTATGACTTTTCCATCGGCGGGTGAGACGATGATGCCTTCTTGCTGCGGAATTTCTCGCTCGGGGTCGCGGTAGAACTGAAGAAAGAATCCCGCCATAAGTAAAATACATGCGACAATCATAATGCGCCAACGCATGGTAATGATTTTTTTTGCTCGCTTATAAGTATTACTTCAGATAGGTTTTTATGTGCATCTCTTTTTTCCTAGTTGGTGATTCTTCACGTGCCGGATGCTGGGAATCGTTTCAAAGAAGAGCGTTGAGAGGGAGTGGCTCGAGCGGTTCAGAAGGCTTGCCCATACGGGTCTGCTCCCAAAGGGAAAGAAAGGACACAAAGACGGATGGGGCATTGGTTTTTTCGATGGAGGTATGCCACGGATTTTGAAGGAGCCAGAGGATGCCTATCAGAGCGTGCTCTTGTCAGAGGTGTTAAAGAAGAGGTTGCCCACACGGCTCATCGCTCATCTCAGGCATGCCTCTCATGGATTGATGACATACGATCACACCCATCCCTTCATCATAGACGACATGCTTTTTTGCCACAATGGCACCATTTATACAGAATCTGAGACAAAAAGCGACAGCGAATTCTATTTTGAGTCCATTGTGAGGGCGCATAAGAAGGATGCACTCAAGGAGGCAATCGTAAAGACAGCTGAAGGAATGAAGAAGAAATTCAGGTGCACCTCGCTGTCCTTGCTCCTCGTCACTCCCCGGATGCTCCTCGCATATAGGGATTATAAGATACATAGGGGCTACTATACGCTCTTCTTCTCTCGGAGAAGGGATGCCATCGTCGTCTGCTCGGAGAAACTCGACAGGGAAAAGTGGACTCTCCTCGATAACAGGGAGCTTCTCTGCGTGTACAACGATATGACGTTTGAGAGAGGGTTCTATGGATAGAGGAATAAAGGCAGCCTTGGGGATATTCATTTTCTCCTACCTTGTAAGAGTTGTGGATATTTTTTTACTTAACTCACCCGCGCATTGGTATTCCATAATACTTTCCAAGGCGATTCCTCTAATCACACTCTTCTATATTGTGCATTACGTGGAAAAGGTAGGGCTGGGATACATAGGACTCTCGCGAAGGGATTTCATGAAAAACATCCTCCTGGGGTTAGTGCTCCTCCTTCTCACACTCGGGGTCAATTTTTTACCCGACACCCTCCTGTATACCGTCTATCGACTGCCTTTTAGAACCCCATATTTCTATTTTGGGTTGGGTACCGCATACTACCTCTTTTTCTGTGTGGTGAATGGCTTCATGGAGGAAGGCGTATTCAGAGGCTATATGCAAAGGAAGTTCTACCATCTGGGGAAATGGAATGCCATCTTCATTCAGGCAATTCTCTTTGGGTTCTGGCACATCGCATGGACATTTTACAACTTCTATAGTTTCTCCACAGGATGGATGGTGGGACTCTCTTATGTGCTGGAGTATACGATTAGCTACGTTTTCTTCACCATCATATTTGGGATTATAATGGGATATGCGTATCTCAAGACTGATTCTTTATGGGCGCCTGTTCTTACTCACACCTTTTATAATTTTTTTTTAAGTTTCTTCCTCTTCAATGAGAGCAGGGTGGCAGGATTGATTAAGTTTCTGGGGTATCCCCTAATGGCAGCCATTTGCCTCCTTTCAATACGGTTCCTCACAAAAAAAATGAATATCAAGGAGAAAGAGGAGGCCTAGTCTCCTTTCAATCGTTTTAATATGAGAGGCACATACTCGTACAGGTCGCCCACGATGCCATAATCTGCCATGCGGAATATGGGGGCGTCCTTGTTTTTGTCTATGGCTGCAATCACCCTGGCGTCTCGTATGCCTACGGTGTGCTGTATCTGGCCGGACACTCCCAGTGCGAGGTAGAATTTCGGCTTTGATTTCTTGCCAGAGAGTCCTATTATTCTGTCCTCTGTCAACCATCCAAAGTCTGCCGCGAGGGGGCGCGTGCAGCCTATCTCTGCCCCTATGGATCGCGCAAGTTCCTCGATGAGGGCGAGGTCTTCCTTTTTCACGATGCCTCTCCCCACACCCACAATCCTTTCTGCATCCTCTATGTTTGCCTGCCCTAAAGATTTGCTTTGCCTTTCGACAATCTTCGTACGCAGAACAGAAGGCTCGAATGCGATTTGCGCGATATCGGAAGGCATCTTCTTCTCGATCTTGTCAAATGCCTTTGGGAGGAATGCGATTACCATTTTTTTTCTTGTGGGCTTCAACTTTTCCTGGGTATTCCCCCCAAGAGTATAGCGCCAGAAGATTAGACTTTCGTCAAATCCAGAAACATCTGTGATGCACGAGCCCGAGAGTCTCTGTGCGAGGCGCGGTGCAAGCTCGCGACCTCTGCGTGTGGAGCCGCAA
>Ga0315268_10001699_pt1 | contig 25331 bp, 26 predicted proteins | sample C1_top_MG_FD_204535 | JGI IMG/M metagenome (GOLD analysis project Ga0315268, IMG submission 204535) | Sediment microbial communities from Yellowstone Lake, YNP, Wyoming, USA - C1_top | ecosystem: Environmental > Aquatic > Freshwater > Lake > Sediment | place: USA: Wyoming | collected 2017-08-01
CGCTGACGCACTAGTCGTAACACTCTCGGTACTCCTAAACTTTCGATTTCCGTTGGGCATTAGCATATTTAATGATCCGACCCTTTCATAATCGTTGGATTACGAAAGGGTCGGATCATTTAGATGATATGAGGATTACGCTTTGTACATATCCTGCAAGTTGTAGATCTGCTCAAGCATTGGATTGAAAATGAATCCCTTGACATTGGAGCGCATAGGCAGGAGATAGTTCTTCTGATACATGTATCCGTAAGCAGCATCATCAATCACGATCTTTTGAGCCGCAGTGTAAAGATCGGTTCGCTTCTTCTGGTCCGTAATATTTGCTGCATCGCGAATTAACTTGTCAACAGCGGGATTGGAGTAGAAAGACCGATTTCCGGCCAGACCAAAGTTTCCTGAATCGAACCAGAAGTTCATGAACATAGAAGGATCGGCATAGTCGGGGCTCCAGACACCCAGAGAAAGGTCAAAAGCACCTTTATCGATCATCTGACGAGATGTCGCATAGTCAGTTAACTTAAGGTTGACCTTAATTCCAGCCTTAGCCAAGTTGTCTTGGATTAACAGAGCTTCAGACGCCCACCATGGCTTACGTGCTGAGTAGAGAAGATCGAGACTCAAATTGCTGACACCAGCAGATGCCAACAGTGACTTCGCTTTCGCATAGTCAGTTGTGTACTGGAAAGCATTTGGATCATAACCCCACATTCCAACGGGAATCGGCCCTCGCATCTGAGTCGCAAATCCAGCTTGAGCGACATTGATTATGCCTTTGTAATCCAGGGCATAACTGATCGCTTGACGCACAGATTTATTAGCTAAAGCAGGATTACCCTTGGTGTTATTGATATATAGATAGTCAACCGTGAGACTTGGTTTGTTCACAATAGTTATGCCTTTGGTGGCTCCGACATTTGCTAATTGATCACTTGGGATTCCTTCAGCAATGTCTATTTGGCCTTTTGCCAGCTGCAATCGTTGTGAAGAGGCATCTCCCACAATTGTGAAGATGACACTCGTGAAAGCTGGTTTTTTCCCTGCATAATGAGGGTTTTGACGCAGTTTAATGTATTGACCCTTTACCCACTCGTTCAACATGAAAGGACCAGAACCGGCAGTGTGATTCGTCAAGTAGCCCTGACCCATATCTCCTTTGATTGCTTTGTTCGCAACCTTCGGGTTAACAATTCCGCCGTAATTTCCAGCGAGTGTATAAAGGAATTGAGGTGAGATTCGCTTCAAAACGAAAGAAACCGTGGTTGGGTTCACAACATCAACTTCTTTCAAATCTGCGAAGTTATCTGCTGGGCCCTTTGCGATCTTAAGCAAACGATCAAAGGTGTATTTAACCGCATTTGCGGTAACGGCAGTTCCATCTGAGAAATGGTTACCAGTGTTCAGTGTAAAAGTATAAGTGAGGTTGTTATCTGAAATTTTCCAACTTGACGCGAGACCTGGGACAACATCGGTATTGGCGCCATTGTATTCCACCAACCTTTGGTAACAAGGATAGGTAATTTTCCATTGTGCGTTATCCATGGTAACTGCGGGATCTAGATAATCTAGGTCAGCGGACATGGCAACTATTAGAGATGCCTTATTTATTGCAGCGCTTGCAGGTGCAATGCTTGCTACAGAAAGCGATGCGAGTAATGCGAAGGCAGATAATAGTGAAACGCGCGCACGTAATCTGGATTTCATTTTTCCCCTTTTTGATTAATTGACCGTCACCCAAACTCAACTTTTGATTAGGGGGTGATCTTTGCCGAATGCTCTCGCCTATCAGCAAGTGAGTCAAGCCTATTCACTTCCAAACCCAGTCCGAAATGTTCTAGTAACAAAAATTTATCTACTGTTGAGTAGTGTTTTACATGGAAGAAACAAAAGATGCGTGACACCGATAAATCAAGTTTGTTTGACTACTGAGCTGTTGCTGTATCGGAAGAGGGGGGAGCGCTCTGAACTAAGACGGGCCACTTCAACCATTTTGCAACCAGTGGAATTTCATTGGCAACAAAGACGAATGAATGTCCACCCCCTGGTGTTTGAATAACGTATTTCGCCTTCACTTTTTTAAGTTTTGCCGCCCAACTCACAGCTTGTCCGCGGATGGGAACTGTGTAGTCGTCCTTGCCCTCTGCGAGAAACCAGGTGAATTGATCGGCACGTTTCAAATACGTCGATGGAGTTTGGGCGGCCTTATGTGATCCGAATGCTCCCGTTAAATCGTCGGTGATGAAGTATCCGGCCAGCGTCGCAATTTGCGTAAACAGTTCTGGATGGTGCAAGCCGATTATCGCCGCACCATAGCCGCCCATGGAGAACCCGACTATTGCTCGCTCCTTGCTAGAACGGATGCGATCCGATTCCACGGCCGGAATCACCCTCTGTGTAATCCAGGTTTCGATCATTGCCTTTTTGTCATACGAGTCGGCCCATTCGGAGTCCGGATGAGTTTTGGCGTTGCCGTCTGGAAAAACTGCGATGAAGGGCTTGGCTCCTTGTGCAAATGCCGCAGTCAAAGGTTTCACAATTCCTGAAATCATTGAGGCGGGGGAGCCGGGCCACCCATGCAACATATATACGACAGGCAATGAGGATCGCTCGAGCTTGCCTAGGGGAGGCGTCCAGACCCAGACGTCGCGAATGGGGTAGTCGCTCTCGGGGCTGGCAACTCTTAGATGCAGCAGAGTGCCAGGGGTGGTGGCCGACAGCGGAGTCGGATTCATGAGAAGCGACTGAGCAAGGAGCACAGAAATAAGGCCTAGGGCCCTGTAGATCCGTTTAGTTGCCACCCGTGGAGGGTATTAGACGCATGTGGCAGGCAAAGTACATTTTCATGTTAATTTTCTGCGAATTTGAATGTTTTCCTAATCGTAGATTTGTCAGGTCAATCTCAGATATGAGTGGGATACTGAATCAACCTGCCAGACAAAGTCGGGAGATTTGATGAGGCGAAGAAGCATGCACGCGGCAGTGTTCTCTGTTGCGTTGCTCGTTGCTGCGCCCGCGACTGCCTTTGCGGCCGACACCGCGACGCCTCCGGCACGGCCTTCTGCGAGTGCGGCAGCGGCGAAGCAAGTATTGACTCAAGCACAAAAGGAAGCTCTCGCCGCGGCACGTTCTGCTCTCGCCGCGGCGAAAGCAGAGGCGCAAAATGGATTTGGTCGTGCCCTCGCTGATGCGCAGGCAATTCGTGATCAAGCAATCGCCGCCGCCGGGAAAGATCAGAACGCGATACGTGAGGCCAGGAAGAGTTACAGGGATTCATATAGAACCATTCTCAATGCTTACAGAATCGATCTAAGGACTGCTAAGGCGAATTTTTTAAGTGCACTTATTGCCGCAAAAATTCAAGTTAAGAACCCGTGATATTCGACGGTTGTGTTTGACAAAGCAAGTTTGTACACCAAGAATTCTGACACCTAGTACAGGACTCTTCTAGTAATTAGTTAGGAAGAAGATTGTCATTCATTGCATCGGTCTTCGTAGGACTGCTTATTGGCGCTCTGGTGGGAACCCTTGCCGGAATTTTTGGAATCGGTGGCGGAGTCTTAATCGTTCCCATGCTGGTGATCTTTCTAAAGTTCACTCCGAGTAAGGCGATTGGGACATCCCTTGCTGCGATGCTTCTTCCAGTTGGCATTCTTGCGGTGATGAGATATGCCAGGTCGGGGGATGTCGATTTCAAGATAGCGACAGCTATGGCCGTGGGAATTTTCGCAATGGCCTACGTTGGCGCGCATATCGGACTCAGCGTCGGAGGCACCTGGGTCTCCCGAGGATTTGGCCTTCTGCTGTTGTTAGTCGGTCTTAAATTCCTTATTGCCCCGTAGATACGAATCGATTGACAAGCAACCCGATGCCTTCGATTTCGGAAACCAGAACTTCGCCATCTTGAAGAAACCTCTTGGGGACTTTGGCCATCCCAACGCCGCTGGGAGTACCCGACGCAATCAGATCTCCAGGCAGCAAAGTGGTGAATTGAGAAATGTATGCGACCAGTTCTTCCGGGCCAAAAAGAAGATCTGAAGTCCGCCCATCCTGCATGATTTCCCCATCAATGGAGCATGAAATTCGCAGATCACGTGCCCCATCTATTTCATCGGGAGTGACCAGATATGGACCTACCGGTGTAGTCGCCTCAAAATTCTTGCCTTGAAACCATTGGTTGGTTCGAGATTGCCAATCGCGCATGGAGATGTCATTGACGACTGTGTAGCCCGCGATGTACTCACTGGCGTGCGACACAGAGACGTTCTTGGCCGGCTTGCCGATAACTATTCCAAGCTCAACTTCCCAGTCCACTTCGTTGGAGTGCTTTGGCAGGGCAATGTCGGATTGTGGACCCGTCAGAGAGCTGGCGAATTTGGCAAAGACCGTTGGATATTCAGGAGTAGGTTTGGCAGTCTCTTGAATGTGACCCTTGTAGTTCAAGCCGATACAGAAGACGTGAGCTGGTTGCAGGAGATTTTCATAGCGGGCATCAGCCAAAGGGATGTGTGGGCCTTCAGCCGCGGCTATTTCTCGCCAATTTTTTTGGTCAAAGAGCTGGTCTAAATTCGCAAAAGGCAGCACTACGTAGTGATCTTCTTGTCGGCGGGCTACAAAAGTCTTTTCTTCGACGGTGATACGAGTCAGACGCACGATTCTCCCTGCAAACGTTGGCACAAGTTAGGGCATCAAAGCGCAATATTTTCGAGATTACAAGGTTAAGGCGAGAAGTCGCGGATGTGTTGCTCTCTCCGCGGTTAAACCACCTAGTGATACTTGAGCGTGAAATCAATAATAAAGAAAGCGTTATAAAACTAATTTTCCAAACCGTTGACACCCCTCTCTGACTGAGAGTACAAATCGGTCTGCAAACGTTTGTGCAACAAAGCCAGATTCCTTTCTGAAAGGGCGGTTCGCGTGTCGACGTTCGAAAAAAGTTCAACGGAAATTAGGTCATTTAACTCGGGGGCTGATCCCGTCGCGATAAGAATCGAGCACCTGTGTAAGTGGTTCGGTGATTTGCTTGTTTTGAAAGACCTTTCCCTGGAGATAGCCCGCAATGAATTCATATGCATTGTCGGACCCAGCGGATCGGGAAAAACGACCCTGCTTCGAATGATGAACGGCTTAGCCGATATCGATTCGGGCAGCATCCTCGTTGAGGGAATCCCTGTAACGGGGTCCCGCCGAGATATGGCAATGGTTTTCCAATCCTTCGACCTCTTCCCATGGAAGACCGTCGAGCGCAATATCTCCTTTCCTTTGGAGCTCTCTCGCACACGCAAGGGTGAGATCAAAGAGCGCGTGGATTGGGCAGTGAAGCTCGTCGGTCTTGAGGGCTTTGAGAATCGCTATCCAGGTCAACTATCCGGTGGAATGCGTCAGAGGGTCGGCCTGGCACGTGCACTCGTGATCCGTCCTGAGGTGCTTCTGCTTGATGAGCCATTTGGCGCTGTAGATGCTCAAACTCGCGAGAACTTGCAAGAGGAGCTTCTGCGCATTTGGAGCGAATTGCGCCAGACAGCTGTGTTTATCACCCACTCAATTGATGAAGCCATCACGTTGGCAGATCGCATTGTTGTGATGAGCGCTCGCCCAGGACAGATTGCAGGAATTTTGCCCGTCGATATCCAACGGCCCCGAACAGTTGAGTCCGTTCGCAGAGATCCAAATTACCCGATTTTGCGCGAGCAAGTCCGGGAGCTTCTGAGTTGGAAGGAAGAAAGTCATGTCTGATACAAGAATTGATACCGCTCTAAGTCCGGAGCAAATGGAGCTCATCTCGATTCAGGTGATTGAAGAGCGCAAGCGCAAGGAACGTCGCGGGAAGATGCAACGCAACGGCATCCGGTTGGCATCGCTTGTCGCCATCACTTCGGCCTGGCAAATTTACGGCTCACACGCTCTGGCGATCACCTTTTCACCTCTAACAAAAGTTTTCCACGACATGTACACGATGTTCGCTCACGACAATCTGGCCTCTGCTTTATGGGTGAGTGTTCAGACATTCCTTATTGGTCTTGTTGTCGGAACGATAATCGGAATCACATTGGGAATGCTCATGGGAGTATTCCGAAGCGTTGATGCGGCGATTGGTATTTACATATACGCGCTATATGCGACGCCTATGGTGACACTCGTCCCACTTCTGACTTTGTGGCTTGGTTTTGGTTCACCTGCACAGTTGGTGATTACCACTCTTTTCGTCGTATTTCCAGTCAGTATCACTGTTTACAACGGGGTTCGACATGTCGATCGGGGTTTACTCGAAGTCGGCAAGTCGTTCTGTGCCACCAGACCACAAGTCTGGCGTCACATTGTTCTACCCAGTGCGGTTCCCTTCATTCTTACAGGAGTGAGTCAGGGCGTCGCAATGGGGTTAGTCGGCATGTTCATCGCAGAAATATCTACGGCGCTAAGTGGCCTTGGGGCAACATTGACCGCTCAGGCTAACGCGTACCACACCTCAAAGGTCTTGGCGATCATCCTGATCATCATGGCCCTTGGAATCACCTTTCGAACACTGATGGGGATTTTGCAGAGAAAGTTGATGCCATGGTTCGCCCAGTCCAACAACTAAGAATTCTCAAAGGAACAACAGTGCCACTTCCCTACTTCCCAACCCACTCACTAAACAAATAAGGAGAACCGCAATATGAAGGCTTTCAGACTTCAAACCGCGATACGTTCGACACGGGTACATCGCATAGGGTTCGTGGCTGCCACTTTGGTGCTCACGTCGCTATTGCCCTCTGTTATGACCTCGTCAAATGCCGCTAGCAAAGCAGCGGTGAAGACCGACACGATCTATGTCGGTATCGCACTGACCCCGCCAAAGATGGTCTTTCTTGCTCCGTATGTTGCTGCAGCAAGAGGCTACTTTGCTAAACAACACCTCAACGTTAAGTTCATTGGAATGCCAGATGGCCTAGAGACCGAATTGGGAACAGTATCCGGAGCGATTGATTTTGGATTTAGTTCTGCCACGGACTCCATCTTTTCGGCGGCCACTGGAACTCCGCTTCACGCAATTTGGTCATATGCACCACGTCTTGACACGCAGTGCATTGCGTCAAACGATGTGAAATCAGCCAAGGACCTCGTTGGCCAGTACGTTGGCAGCACCGGTACCGGCGGATTCTCCTACACTCAGGTTTATGCCTGCGTAGCAGCTGATGGAGTTTCTGTTGACCAGTTGAAACTGGTCAATATGCCTCGTTCGCAGTTCGTTCCAAACCTTGTTAACGGCCGCATTAAAGCCGCTGTCTTCCACGCAGATGACGCATATGTTGTACAGCACTCAGGCGTGAAGGTTCACGTTCTTCAGAGTGAGTATTTGACAGCGCCAAATTGGTGGTACGGCGGAGTTGCTGTTCTAGATGCCTATGCAAAGACACACAAAGATATTGTTGAGCGCTTCCTCACCGCGATGGTGCAGGCAGATCGCTACATGACCGATGTGAAGCACCGCGCAGAAGTGATCAGAATTGGGACGAAGATTACCCAAGAAGATAAGGCCGCAGTTGCTTATGCATATGACTTCCTTCAGAAGGCCCATGGCTGGACCCTGAACGATGGAATGGATCCAACAGCGGTGAATTACACGGCTGGGCAGATGCTCAGCTTCAAGGAAATCGACAAGCAGCCTACCTATAGCCAGATTGTCGATAGCACCTATATCAACGACGTCCTTGCCAAGCTCGGACGCGTAGCGGAGTAACCAAAGGTTCCGCCCGGTGGGGATTGGACACCTCCATCGGGCGGATACTCCAACTGATTTCGCACTACTAATTACAACTAAACGAGGGAGCACTCGATGCAATTGAGTTTTTTGTTACACCACGAAGCGGACAACGTGGGCGTTGCGGTAGAAGATATCGCCGCCGGATCTGATGTGGTCGGGCGCTTTCGCGATCTACCGCAGGAAATGAGTTTCACAATGCTGGAAGCGGTTCCACTTGGCCACAAATTGGCAACTAAGGCAATCGCTAAGGGCGAGGCAGTTGTTGAGTACGGCGTTGTTATTGGTCTGGCTACGAGCGATATAGCCGTAGGTCAAGCAGTTCATGTTCATAACTTGAAGGGTCAAAGGTGGTATTAATGAAGGACCGTACATTTTTAGGATATCGACGTGCCGATGGTCGAGTTGGCGTTCGTAACCACGTAATCATTTTGCCGATCGACGACATCTCGAATGCGGCTTGTGAGGGTGTTGCCGCACTTGTTCCTGGAGTAATGGCACTGTCACATCCATACGGCCGCATTCAGTTCGGACCAGATTTGGATCTCCACTTTCTTACTCTTATCGGCACGGGGTTGAATCCCAATGTTGCCGCAGTTGTCGTAATTGGAATTGAGCCGAAGTGGACCGCCCGAGTTGCGGACGCCATTGCCGCTAGCGGAAAGCCAGTAGCTTCCTTCTCTATTGAAGGCACTGGAGATTTGAAGACAATCCAGAAAGCTGCCCGCGCCACCATGACGCTTTTGCAGAATGCCTCCGAATTACAGCGCGAAGAGTTGCCGATGACGGATTTGGTCATTAGCTCCAAGTGCGGTGAGTCCGACACCACTTCCGGTCTAGGTTCCAATCCAACCCTTGGCAAAGTTGCCGAACGGGTGACTGCCTCCGGTGGGACATATATGTTCGGTGAAACTTCCGAACTAACCGGCGGAGAAGATATCGTCGCGGGACGAATTGCCGACCTGGTACAACGAGCAAAATTTGAACGCCTCTTCAAGGAACACACCGATGTGATTCTTGCTCAGCAGGCAGATCTTCTGGGATCTCAACCAACTGAAGGCAATATTGCAGGTGGTTTGAGTACTATTGAAGAGAAAGCCCTTGGCAATATCCAAAAGATCGGCTCTGCCCAAGTAACAGGTGTTCTTGAAATGGCCCAGGCTCCAACGGGACGCGGCCTCTACTTTATGGATACCTCATCCGCAGCAGCCGAATCTGTAACTTTATTTGCTGCCGGAGGTGCCGCAGTTCACCTGTTTACAACAGGTCAAGGCAATATTATTGGGAATCCAATTGTGCCAGTCATCAAAATCACGGCTAATCCCAAAACAGTCGCGAGTATGGAAGAGCACATTGATCTGGATGTATCGGCGACGATTCGTCTTGAGGAGACTCTCGCGCAAGCGGGGGAGCGCCTTATTGACATGATCCAAGCCACAGCTTCGGGTCGCCTTACTGCAGCAGAGTTGTTGAACCACCGCGAGTTTGTTCTTACTCGTCTGCACAGAACGGCATAAGGGCGACAAATTTTAATGATGTTGAAACTAAGAGACCTTGACGAGAGAGAGGAAATCAACCAGAAGATGAGCGACTCACAAGTTGTCGACAATCTAGCGGGTGGGTCGGTATCGGATTCCGAGACCCGATCTGCGACTAGATATCGACGAGCGGTGACCCTTCGCGATGTTGCGAAGGCAGCTCAGGTTGATACGTCCACTGCCTCTCGAGCGCTCCGACCTTCAACGCGCAACTTGGTAAGACCTGACACATTGGCGCGAGTTCTCGCCACGGCAGAAGAATTGGGCTATCGGGTCAATCCGATAGCACGGGGACTCAGGGACCAACGGACTATGACAATCGGGATGATTCTTCCTGATCTGGCTAACCCGTTGTTCCCGCCAATCGTCAGGGGAATTGAGGACGGACTTCGTGAAGCAGGGTACGTTCTCGTCCTTGCAAACACCGATCGTGACGGTGAGCGAGAACGGAATTTAATCGACACTCTTCTTTCTCGCCAGGTCGATGGCTTAATTCTTGCGACAGCTGAACGAGATTATCCAATTCTTGACGAGATTTCTGAACGTGTTCCAACGGTGCTCGTTAACAGAGCAACTGATGACTTCCTCGTCTCCAGCGTTACAAGTGATGATCATCAAGGGATGGGTCAAGCAGTAAAGCATTTAGCAGAGCTTGGACACACCCGCATTGCCCATGTTGGCGGCACGCAACGAGCATCGACTGGTGCGCACCGATATCAGCATTATCTTGCATGGATGCTCAGCCTTGGCTTGGAGGTAGATCCAGCTCTTGTCGTATTCACTGATTGGTTCACCCAGGATCTGGGCACTAACGCATGTCTGGAACTCCTCGATCGTGGAGTGGATTTCACCGCCATCATCGCAGGCAACGATTTGATCGCTCTGGGATGCTATTCCGCGCTCAGATCGCGTGGTTTACGAGTTCCCGAAGATGTATCAGTAGTTGGATACAACGGAATTCGTTTCTGCGATGAATTCTCACCACCTCTAACAAGTGTGCACACTCCCAAGTACGACATTGGACTTCGCGCCGCATCACTTATTTTGGAAGCAATTGACAAGCCTGAAGCACCAGCGGTTGCGGTGCGAGTACCTACAACACTTCAAATTCGCGCCTCCACGGCGCCACCACCAAAGGCGCGTAAATGAGTAGTGAAAAGACAGTTGCAATTCTGGGAACGAGATACCCGGATTTTTCCATCGAGCGCAAGGTTCTGGAACCAATTGGCGTCCGGATTATTGATGGCAATGGGAGTGACCGCCAAACAATAATTGATCAAGCAGGCACTGCTGATGTAATTCTGGCTGGTTCCGCACCGAAATTTGATGCAGAGACATTGGCGGCTATTTCCTGCATGGGGATTGTTCGCTATGGAGTGGGCACTGAGTCCATCGATCTGCAAGCCGCCAAAGATTTAGGCATTTGGGTTCTCCGAGTAGCAGATTATGGGACAGAGGCCGTTGCTACACATGCCGTCGCTCTGGCGCTTGCAGCAATTCGAAGAATCAGACAAGCCGATATCCGTGTGCGTACGGGTGAATGGGGATTCGCTCCTCTTCGCCCGCTACATCTGCCTTCGGCTATGACCGTTGGGGTTGTTGGCACCGGTCGAATCGGCCGACATGCTGCAAGTCAGTTCGTCGGGCTTGGGTTTCGCGTTCTTGCCTACGACATCGTAAAGCCGACTGATCCCATGCCAGGCGTCCAGTTCGTTGAGAGCCTCGTTCAGCTTGTAGAAGAGAGCGACGTGCTGAGTTTGCACGTGCCCGGATCTCCGGATGGGAGTGCTCTATTCAATGAGCAACTTCTTGGTCATGTGAAGCAAGGTTGCGTCATCGTCAATACTTCACGCGGCACGCTCATTGACCCTGAAGCACTTGCGAAGGGGCTCGCGGAAGGCAAGCCGGGATTTGCTGCCCTTGATGTATTTGCCAAAGAGCCACCGAATTTAAGTGTTTTTTCCGGGGTAGAGGATCACCTCCTCTTCACCCCGCATATGGCTTGGTACACAGAAGAGTCTGAAGCAGATTTGCGATTCAAAGCGGCTCACGAAGTGCGCCGACTACTACTTGGAGAACGACCAAAAGAAATCGTTGTTGAGGCGAATTTCGAGAAGGCGAGGCAACGAGCATGAACCCAAACTCAATTATGGATTTGGCCAGCCCAGATGTTCGAGATCTGATCCAACGCTCACCCATTGCGGTGATACCCCTTGGGAGTACAGAGCAACACGGCCCGCATCTTCCGAGCGGAACAGACACTTTTGTTGCCGAATTAGTTGCGATAGAAGTTGCCACGCAGCTTGACGCTCTTTATGTTCCCTTTGGTCCGTATGGCATAACGCCGATTCATGCCGGCCATCCGGGCACCATTTCACTGCGGCGCTCCACCTTTGAAGCTCTTCTCACCGACATGCTAGAAGAGTTGACTGATATGGGAGTTAAAACTTTCGTTTTTGTAAACTGGCATGAGGGAAATATTCCCTCGATGGATGCTGTCGCTTATACGATTCAAAAGCGCCTCGGTGTGAATATTGTGACGGCGCAGGCTTGTTACACAGCTCAAAGAATCTATCGCGAACTCGGCGGCGAGCTCACCCACGGTGGTGGCATCGAGACGCTTGGAGTTATGGCGCATAACCCAGAATTGGTGAAGTTAGACAGAGTCACGACTCCCACCCGTCCAGTCGGAGCCGAAGGACTTGATGCTATGCGGCGATCCCATGAGGTATATGGGTTTGTCACCAATGTAAGAGAACTTGCCAATGATGGTTGGTATGGAAATCCATGGTGGGCAACTGCCGAGGAGGCAGAGTCTTTTACCAAGCGCACGGCTGAAGAAGTTGTTCGGCAAGTGCAAGCCGCGAGAAAAGCGCGCGAAGTGGCGCAATCTAGAGGTTGAAGAACATCTCCTCAATGGCGAGGGATTAACCCGAATATAAAAAGAGAGATTCTCGATACGCAACACCATTACAAAGGAGAAGATAATGGACGGAAAAGTACGCTTAGCCTGTGTGGGCCTTGGACGTTGGGCGCGGGTACAAGCGCGGGGCGCACAACGCGGCGACGTAATCGAATTAGTTAGTTGCTTTAGCCGCGATGAAGCTAAAAGGACTGCTTTTCAGCAGGAACTTGGAATCAAGAGAAGCGCTTCTTCCTTTGAAGAACTCTTGAATGATGATGAAATTGAGGGCATCATTTTAACTACCCCAAATGACACTCATCGTCCTTTGATTGAGCAAGCATTGGCAGCAGGCATGCCTGTTTACACCGACAAGCCAATTGCCGCCACCCTTGAAGATGCTTCGGCGATCATGGCCATGGTTGAGCAAAGTGGCCAAGTATTCGCAGTGGGACACAGTTCACGCCGACTTTCGGGGCACCGACAGATGCGTAAATGGATCGATGATGGAACCCTCGGGCCCGTCTCGCTAGCGCAGGCAAACTTTTCTAATGAACGCGGCCTTGAGTTGACTCCTGACACCTGGCGTTACTACAAGAGCAAAAGTCCCGGAGGAGCCTTTATTCAACTGGGCGTTCATCACGCAGACACACTTCAGTATTTGTTGGGACCCGTGAAGTCGGTTCAGGCATGTGCCCGTCGTCTCTACACCAAGGGAGAAATTCCAGATGCGATCATGGCTATTCTCGAATTCGAGTCTGGTGCTCTTGGGTATCTAGGAACTGGATGGGCATCTCCTGGTGTCTACCAAGTTTCTTTGCAGGGCACGCATGCAAACCTCTTTTATGACCTTGACTTCACCCACTGGGATGAAGCCCATGAGGTCGATAAGAAGAGCACTCTTCTCTCACAGAAGTACGGTGAGTCGGTGCGCACAAGCCTTGACCTTCCATCAACGGATATGTTCCGAGAGCAACTCGAAGAGTTCGCACTTGCTACCCGTGGACAAGCCAAGGTAGAAGTTGGGGCAATCGAAGCAGTTCGGGCTCTGGCAGTAATTGAAGCCGGAATGCTGTCCAACGATCGTGATGGGGTAGCTGTTGATATCGCCGAAGTCCTCCAAGGTGTCGGCGTTTCTGCATAACGATGAAAAGAAGAGTAAGAAAATCAGCCGAATTGCGGTTTAAGGCCCTGCCTGGCCGCGATTCGGCTGATCCCTTTGACGGGGAGAAGGATGCGAACCTCAGTGTTCGAATCGTCAAGATGTCGGCAGATCCGGAACGTTCACCGCATGTCCATCCGCACTCAGCTGAAGCCGTTTATGTTGTGGCTGGAAGTGGAACGCTTTGGCTAGAGGGTGAGCGAATTCCCGTCGAACGCGGGGACACTTTTTTGATCCCTGCAGGCGCAAAGCACGCAACTCTTCCTGATGCTGATGTTGACATGGAGCTCATCTGCTTTTTCCCGCATCCAGATTTATCTCAAAATTTGCTTGAACTTCCCGGACAAGTTGATACCCATGAGTGACAAGGATGTGCCGGCGGCGGACGCAGGTATACAGGCGGTGATTGCGCATTGGGCTCCGCGTTTCACAACGCAAGGGGTGGATGCGAATGATTTTCGACGCGTAACTCAATCTATTATTCGATGGGATCAATGGCTTGATGCTTGGTGTGACAACGGCGATCTCCATGCGGGGCTTGCTAAAGAGGCTGCCGCTCATGGGAGAAATCTCACTGCGGGACAAGCATGGATGCGAGCGGCGCTAAGTTATCACTTTGCCAAATTTGTCTGGGTGCTTGATATGGAGAAGCACCGCAGCGCCACCGACAAATCGGTAGATGCAATGCGGCAAGCGCACAAATTTCTAGATCCACGCGCTGAAAGAATCCACATTCCTTTCGAGGGTGCGCGTTTAGTAGGAAATCTTCGCCGACCTCTCAATGTGGCGCGTCCAAATTTAGTGATTCTGCTGCCCGGTTTGGATTCCACGAAAGAGGAGTTCTTCAATTGGGAGAACGTTTTTTTGCAGCGCGGTTTGGCAACATTTTCACTGGACGGCCCCGGTCAAGGTGAGACCGGCTATCACTTGCCTATGCGTCATGATTACGAGGTTGCAACAACGGCCGCAATAGACGCACTGTCCTACCGTGATGATCTCAACATCGATCGTCTCGGCATTGCTGGTGTGAGCATGGGCGGATATTACGCAGCTCGTTCGGCAGCTTTGGATCACCGCATTCGCGCAGCAGTCACCGTCGGAGGTCCCTATGAGGTTGGAAGTGGATTTGCGGCAAGGCCCGAGATAAGCCGTGCCGCCTTCACTCAGTATTCTGGTGCCACATCTCAAGAACACGCGCAGAAGATCGCCAATCAACTCACACTTGATGGAGTCATCGACAAACTGGTATCCCCGCTTCTTGTGATTTTCGGTCGCCTGGATCGTCTGGTTCCTTATCAGCAGGCCGAGCGTGTTGTTGCCGAGGCACCCAATGCGAAGTTGGTCATGTTTGAAGAAGGGAATCACGTCTGCAATAACATGCCGTATCGTTATCAGCCGTTGGCTGGAGATTGGATGGCCGAGCAACTTTCGGGAGAGCGGTGGTGGTGAGCGGATCTCGTAAGGCCATGTGGATTGCCCGCATCCCAGGGATTGCTCTTGCCTTGTCGGTGGCCGTTGTTGCGACGATCATCGGAAAGTCAATCCCGGTTATAGGCGCTCCTATTATCTGCATCGTTATTGGTGTTGCGATCGCGGCTATTCGAAAACCAAGTGAGAGATTTCGCCCCGGCATTGCTACATCTAGCAAGTTAATCCTGCAAATTTCAGTGGTCGTTCTTGGGTCACAACTTTCCTTAAAAGAAATCGTCAAGGTTGGTTTTACATCACTTCCCGTAATGCTGGGTTCGCTCATTGTCTGTCTGGTGGGGGCCTACTGGATCGGCAAATGGCTAGGCATCGTCGGCGATCTGCGCACGCTTATCGGAGTAGGAACGAGTATCTGCGGTGCATCGGCCATTGCTGCAGTGACTCCGATAATCGGAGCTGCGAGCGTGGACGTTGCCTATGCGATTTCCACGATATTTCTTTTCAACATGACGGCCGTTCTGACATTTCCTTTGCTTGGCCATCTGCTTGGACTGAGTCAGCACAGTTTTGGCCTGTTTGCTGGAACCGCTATCAATGACATGTCTTCAGTTGTGGCGGCCTCGACGACTTACGGAAGCGTCGCCGCAAACTATGCGATTGTCGTGAAGCTGACTAGGACCATGTTGATAATCCCGATCTCTTTAGGATTGGCAACTCTCGAACGTCGCAAACTCAAGACCGATGAATCCAAGCCGAACGTGCATATCGCTCGGCTCGTGCCTTGGTATCTCATTGGTTTTCTCGTGGTGGCAGCGGCCAATAGCTTCGGACTCATTCCCCAAGGAATTCACCATGACCTGGTGCAAATTTCGATCTTCCTTATCGCTATGGCGTTGGCAGCCATCGGCCTATCAACCGACATAGCGGGTCTTCGGCGGACAGGGCATCGCCCTCTTCTTCTTGGTGGAATACTTTGGGTACTTGTATCGATGACAAGTCTGCTTTTGCAGTACTTGACGCACAGCCTCTAAATTGCGTCTCATGGAGCCGCATCTTTTAGATAACGCCGTTTGGGCCGCGCTTACAGGACCACAGGCATCGATTGCAGAAGTTTTCGGTCAAGCCCGTCGATTCCCCGTGGATGTTTCACCATTTGGCGCCATCGCCAATCAGGATGACCCGCAATGCTGGCGCGATCTTGCCCACCTAGTTGGAGCAGGTGGCACCTCCGTCCTTACTGGAAGGGAGTTGCGCATTCCCGATAATTGGGAGGTGTTGGGCGGTGGCACGGGCAAGCAGATGACTGGCGAAGATGTATCCGGTGAAGAAGATGATGAAGCGATTCAACTCGGTGTTGACGACGTACCCGAGATGCTGGACTTGATTTCACGTACAGAGCCAGGTCCTTTCTTGCCGCGCACCGTAGAACTTGGTGGCTACTTAGGTTTTCGAGTTCGTGGAGCCCTTGTTGCGATGGCTGGCCGTCGTATGCACCCGCCTGGCTGGATTGAGATTAGTGCCGTATGCACCGACCCTAGGCATCAAGGAAAAGGATTGGGCGGTCGACTTGTTAATGCGGTTGCAGCAGGGATAAGAGCAGAGGGCGCGGTTCCCTTTCTCCACGTTTCAGAGACAAATGAGAATGCGATCAGGCTTTACGAAAAACTAGGTTTTCGATTTCGCATGCAAGGGGCCTTCAAGGTTGTAAAAGTTCTCTAGACCTCTCGCAAATACCATAAAAGTGCCGAAAAGTGCGTGTTAGTTCCTGATTTCCTACGGATTTAGTAGAGGGTTTTCCCAAGGTCAACGGCGACTGGCGGAGCAGTTTCTAACTTCAAGGAGAAAGATGACGTATCTCGAGATTCGTGAAGGTGAGTATGGCGACAAGGTTATGGCCATTGAGCCCGGCGGAATTGAATCAATCCCTGAAAAAGATCGACACGGAAAGGCGTCATCTCTTTTTTCCACGTGGATGAGCCCCAATTTAGAGTTCGCCACAATCTACGTAGGCGCACTCGGTGTTTTCTTCGGAATGAGTTTTTGGCAAGCAGCAGTTGGAATCCTGATTGGCAATGCACTCGGTGCATTTACACAGTACCTATTAACTCAAGATGGGCCAAAGTACGGCGTGCCTCAAATGGTGTTGGGTCGGGCCGCATTTGGAAAGTTGGGAAATATTATTCCGTCCGTTTTCAATGCGGGAGCAGCAGGAATCGGATGGTTTGCCGTAAATAGCGTCTCGGGTGCGTTCGCATTGGCCACGCTGACAAAGTTAGGTGACGTTACATCATTGGTAATTGTTGTTCTCATCCAAGTGGCGATTGCCTTTATTGGGCACAATCTTGTGCAGACCGTTGAGAAGTATCTCGCCCCTTATCTCATTGTCGTCTTTGGGGTAGCGGCGGTGATTGCCTTGAGCAAGAGTCACCTCAGCACTCACGGCAAAGCATTCCCCGGTGCATTCCTTGTCTTCATCAGCGCTGTTTACGGTTATTCCGCCGGTTGGAATCCATTCTCTGCCGATTACTCTCGCTATTTACCAAAGAGTGAAGACCCCAAGAAGGCAGGTCGTGCTGCAGGTCTTGGACTCTTTCTTTCCACTGTGATTCTAGAAATTGTGGGAGCGGCGGCAGTGACGGCAGGTATGCGCGATTACGGGGCGAACACGAATCCGGTATCGGATTTCACTGGATTGCTTCCGGGATGGCTCGGAAAGTTGATTCTGCTTGGCATTGTCATTGGTTCTATATGCGCCAACGTCTTGAATATTTACTCTGGCTCAATGTCATTTCTGACCATCGGTCTCAAACTTGGCTCCAAGAAGCGCCGCGCTTTTTCGGCGATTCTTTTCGGGATTGCAGGCTTCCTGCTTGCCAAGAGCGCGATGTCTAATCCTGCAAACAACTATGAGAATTTCCTTCTTGTCATGTCCTACTGGATTGGGCCGTGGCTTGGGGTCATATTTGCGGATAAGTGGCTTCGCAAGGGTGCGTCAGTGGAACGATTCCTTTTTGCCAAGCGCGAGAATTTTGCTGGACCAATAGCCTTCGGTGCCGGAGTGATTATTTCAATATGGGCCTTTGCTAATCAGAAGTTCTATACCGGTGTCGTACCGAAGCATTACGGCAACGTCGGAGATATTGCATTTCCAGTTGGTTTCATACTCTCGTTTGGGATCTACGTCCTGCTGGCAAAGAAGAAAGTAGAATCCGAGAAATAGCATGTTGATCGGGAAGGAGCAAGACTGTTGGGTAAATATCTGGCTCCTTCCAAATCATTTCCAATAGAGGGGTTCGTTTAATGTCTGATCAAGAATTTATGAATGTGGCGATCAAGGCGGCTCGGGAGGGCCGCTCTCAAGGTGGCATCCCGATTGGTGCCGCACTTGTGGTAGACGGAAAAGTCCTGGGCACCGGTTTCAACAAACGAGTTCAGCAGGGAAGTGCCATCCGTCATGGAGAAACTGATTGCCTGGAAAATATCGGGCGATTGCCTGCGAAGATTTATCGGCAGTCGACGATGTACACGACGCTCTCGCCTTGCAATATGTGCACAGGTGCCATTTTGCTCTATGGCATATCCAGAGTCGTGCTCGGGGAGAATGAAACATTTATGGGAGCTGAGGATTTATTGAGGGCAAATGGCGTTGAAGTAGTTAATTTGAATTCCGAAGTATGTAAGGAGATGATGCGGGCATTTATTACTGAAGAACCCGAACTATGGAATGAGGATATTGGCGTATAACCACCTTTGGCACCTTGGCTATAAAACTATTTCATAAGAAGGATTCATGATCGTTAAGTGACCATTGGCCTCGCCGACCATGCCTTCTGCGCAGACGGTGGTCCCTACATTCAAACCGGCGATGCTTCGCCTACCCAGGAAATGAAGGGTAATGCCGCCAGTTTCATCCCAAACTTCAACATCAAGTCCAGGGGCCGCTCCTGTCGGCGCGGTCAGAATAGATGTGACTCGTCCTCTGACATGTGCGCGTTGCCGCCACGTTGCATCCCCGATCGGCAGAAGATTTTCTGCGTAATGGCTCATGGGTCCAGGAAGTGATACTGCTACATCTGGCTGGGGCACCTTGCTCACCATCTGTGGCACTTGCGCTGGTTTTACAGAGGCAGTTGTCACTGGCCGAGTGAGCGGCTTGCCTGCAATTATCTTCTCAACATCAAATGGAACGATCGTGGCGACCACTCTTTCAAGTTGAGAAATCGGTGCGGCGATTGCTTCAGCAGTGCGGTCGTGAAGGATGCGGCCAAGGACGAATGAATAGGAACGTCTAGGGAAGAGGAGTGTCAATTCAACATCAGGGCTCATCGTTGCCCGAATAGCGAAGTCCACTGCGGCATTGGGCAGACGCCGGTCTGGGCAGTCGATGAGCTCGAGAGGAATATCCGAAAGAGCTTTATTCTTCGCCCACTCTGAGGAGATCGTTTGTGAATGGCGGTCATCAATGACGAAATGCACCGCCGTAAGACTATGAGGATTCAAGCTTCTCGCATATCTAATTGCGCCCACGGTTGCCACGTCTACAGAGTCGATAAGAACTGCTACATCATGACGGGCGATCGAGGTCGCACGGGATCTGTCCTCATCGATTTTTAGTGCGATTTGTTCATTGCGGTACTGGCGATTGAGCCGAATAAGGGCCGTGGTAGCAATAGGAAAAATTAGGACTATGAGCCATGCGCCTTCAGTGAACTTTACAATCGCGAAAATGATCACGATGACCAAGGACACTGTCCCAGATAGGAAGTTGATGGCAAAACGAGTCTGCCACTTGGGCCCCTTCATGGTTTTCGCTCTTTTTGCCATTCCAAATCCCGCCATCGCAAAGCCTGTGAAGACACCGATCGCATAGAAGGCGATCAGCTTCGCCACGTTGGATCCGACTGCCAAGATCAAACTTGACGATGCGATGGTTAGCAGGATTATCCCGTTGGAAAATACGAGGCGGTGGCCGCGCTTGGTCAATTGACGGGGGAGGAAGCCATCTTCTGCAATGAAGTTTGCAAGGAAAGGGAAGCCGCTAAAGGGAGTGTTGGCGCCAGTGTAGAGAATTAACATGGTCGAGAATTGAACAAAGAGATAAAGAAGGTGTCCGATAAATCCTCTTCCGAACACGGCATCGGCTATTTGTGAGATTACGGTCGGAGTTCCACTTGCATAAGGCCATGCATGCGTCTCCTTCGCAAGCCAGGAGACACCAAGAACTAAAGTTCCAAGAATCGAACTCATAATTACTGTTGTTCGACGTGCATTATTTCCCTCTGGTGCCTTAAACAATGAGACACCATTTGAGATGGCTTCCAGACCAGTGAGGGATGAACCGCCATTGGCAAATGCCCTGAGCAATACGAATATGGATGCGGCAGTCAGAAGTTGTTGTGAGTGTCCCATCGGCATGGTGCCTGCGCCCGTTACCACGTGATGCAATGTTCCCTGAATTTGTTTCCATATTCCAAAGACAAAAACAAGTGCTATGGATGAAACGAAAAGATACGTAGGCGCTGCAAATGCCCGACCTGCCTCTTTTACCCCTTTCAAATTTCCGAATAGAAGCAGGCCTATAACGCCTAGGGTGATTTCCATGTTATACGAGGCCAGCGAGGGGAATGCAGATGTAAGTGCTGAAGTACCGGCAGCGGTCTGCACGGCGACCGTCACTATGTAATCCAACATGAGTGCGACGGCGGCTACTTGGGCAACTACGGGGCCAAAATTCTCACGTGCGACTACGTATGATCCACCGGTTTTTGTGTAAACCATGACTACTTCTCGATATGAGAGCGTGACTATAAGGAGTACCGCCAAAATGATGAGGGTCATTGGCATAAGAATTGAGAAACCAGCGAGACCAAAAGCAGGTAAGAGATAGTAAAGGATGTTCTCGGTTCCATAAGCGGATGACGAAATACAGTCCGATGAAAGAATTCCAAGTGCGAAAACTTTGCTCAGCCTCTGATGTGACAGTAGGTGTCGGTTCAGGGGCTTGCCAAGCAGTGCCTTCTTCACCTTGTACGAAAAGGGATCCTTGAGGTGTGCCTGCTCTTTGAGAATTTCTGGTGCTGGAGCTTGGTCTATCCACGCCTTAGGCATTGGTTCCCTCGAATTTCGTTGTGGGCTCAGATTCTGCGATGAGTCGATAGCCAATCCCCGGCTCTGTCAGTATGTAGGTGGGAAGTTGAGGATTTGGTTCCAACTTTTTACGAAGTTGGCTGATGAATAGTCGTAAGTAGTTCGTTTCACTTTCGTAAGAATTTCCCCAGACGGCCTGGAGCAATTCCTTCTGCGACACCAAACGCCCTGATTTTGAGAGCAGGTATTCGAGCAGGCGCCATTCAAGGGGGGTTAAATGAAGACCTGGTCCCTTGCCTTCGGCATTTGTAATTTGATGTTTAGAGAGGTCGATTCTCCAGGCGCCGAGGCGATAGTACGGATTTGTGGTGGAATCTTTTGCTCGCCTTAGTACCGCCTCGACTCTTGCGATGACCTCGTCAATTTCAAAAGGTTTGGAAATGTAATCGTCAGCTCCTGACTTGAGTGCACTTAATTTGCGATCGAGTTCGGTTCTGCCGGAAAGTACCAATATGGGTAAGTTGCTCCACGATCGAAGCTTCACGATCAAATCCCCGCCATCCATATCTGGCAGTCCAAGATCCAAAATCATGGCGTCGGGATTTGCTTCTGCAACTAAGTCAGCGGCAGTTTTCGCGTCTCCTGCTGAAAGAGTTCGATAACCACGCGCTCTGAAGTTCATCACCAAAGTACGTACGATCTCAAGGTGATCGTCCACGATCAAAATGCATTTTTTCTGGTCGTCGTTCATCTCTCACTCTCGTTTACTTGTTGCAGAGTTTCTTCGCCGATAGGAAATGACAACACCATGGTCAATCCGCCTTGAAAAGTCTCCTCGACAGAGATACGGCCATTCATCAGTTCGGTGAATCCCTTCACAATGGCTAAACCAAGCCCAACCCCTGTGGAGTTGTCACGATCGCCCAATCGTTGGAAGGGGGTGAAAAGTTTGGATTTGTCTTTAGTGGAAAGTCCCGGCCCGTGGTCAATAATGCGAATTTCGATTCTCTCTTCCACTTGGAAAGCCGCGATCGTTATCGATCGTCCCTTTGGGTTGAAACGAAGGGCATTTTCTAAGAGATTGCCGATAACCCGCTCCAGCAGTATTGGATCTCCCTTGATCGGAGGCAGTTCCGAGTCGATGCTTATCTCTATGAGCTCCGTTGGTGACTTCAAGGACTTTATGGCCCCCGAGACGACGTCTTCGACCCCGACATTTCTCCAGTTGAGAAAAATTGCGCCCGCCTCCAGGCGACTCATGTCCAATAGGTTTTCAATCAGATGGTTGAGTTGATCTAGCGAGTGGCTCGCGGAATTCAGTAATTCTTCCCTATCCTCTGGAGTCCAGGTAACTTCGCTGTTCAACAGGCTTGATATTGCCGCTTTAGAAGAAGCTAAAGGACCTCTTAGGTCGTGGCTCACTGCGTTGAGTAGGGCTACGCGCATTTGATCGGCTTGGCGGATTTCGGAGAGCTCTCTTTCACTCTCTTCGAGAATTTGCCGTTCCAATAGAATGAGAATTTGCGAGCCGAAAGTCGTGACTAGATTTCTAAGTTCAGGATCAGAGATAGCGGGGACTGCAAGAAGAGAATATTCGGCGTTTAGCACTATCTGGGATTGCGCGACTTCTGTAGAGATGGTTGAGATAGACCCGTAAATAACCTCCATTGCATCTGGCTGTGACGCTGAGTTCTTGCGTACGACTGCTAACTCTCTAAGACCGAAGGTGGCCTTTGAACTATTTAATATTTCATCAATTGAGTTGTGACCGCGAATGATATTTTCAGCCAAGCTGGAAAGAAAGAGGCCCTCTCTTGAGAGTTGCTTGAGTTTGGCTGTTCGAATCTCAAGTTTTCTCAGAATTAGTGACGCGGTAATGCTCGTTACGAGAAAAACCAGAAGAGCAAGGAGGTCATCCTTGTTGCTAATCAAGAGGGTATGGAAGGGCGGCGTGAACAAATAGTTCAAGAAGAGAAAGTTTTCAATGGCACCCATAGTTGTGAGCCAGATGGGACTCTTGATCGCAATTGCAAGGGTGATGATCAGGAGCACCAGAGTGTTAGTCGTCAGGTTAAAGCTATGTCTAAACCTGGCAAGAATAAGATTCACGATGGGCAGAATTACGACGAGAACCACGATTGCTTTGAGCACCGTGGTTCGGTTTCCTTGACTCAAGGTCCTACCAGACCTGAGATTTCCTTCCTGATTCATTATGGATTTAACCGTAGATGTTTTTGTCAGGTTTCGCCTCTTTCGGGCTGTTTCCTGACAATTTCCTTACGCCGAGAGCGGGTAAATCTAGGCAACATGGAGTGAAATGGTTAAAGTGGAGATAAGGAGGTCCTCGCATGAAGCGTCTTTCTATCGTTGGACTTATTCTCACCTTCTTAATTTCCAGTGTTGCCTTTTCATCGGCATCCGCGCAAGCAGCAACTGCCGCTCCCAACTGTCAAGAAGTGAAAGCTCAAGTTATGGCTTCTGAAGCCAAAGAGAAGGATTTTGCAGCCCAGTACGCCCCAGTAAATGGGGTGTGGTCGTGGTTTTTCTCCGCTGCCCATCTAAACGATTATTGGTTACTTCAAAAAAAGATTGTTGATTATGAGGTCACTATGTTTTCGTATGACCTTAAGAATTTGAGTTGCTTCACTCCGAAACAACAAGAGTACGCCAAGGTCGTTTACAAGGAGTGGAAAGACTTGCAAGTTTTCTTGAAGGCACAGCCTGATTGGATTACTGGCTTTAGCTTTACACCGATTGTCTGGGATTCCATCTATGACAAGGACCTTGTAACGCCGCTGCCTTGATCTGCACTTACCCGATCATCTCGGCATCGCGTCGGCGGGTTCGGTTATGGGTGCAACTTCTGTTGACGTTCTCGGTTGCGCATGAGTCACAGAGGAGAATCAGATCGTGACATGTGACATTTGCGCAGTTATGAAACTGCTTGGTCGGCGCCGAACATTTTTCGCACTGCCCGATGATTTTTGCATTGTCTGTGAAATCTAGGGCCATTCGAGCATCGAAGGTGTAGAGGGAACCTTCCCAGAGACCGTTGTCGCCGTATTTCCTTCCATAGCGAACGATGCCCCCTTGTATCTGGTAGACCTCCTTGAATCCTCGGTTCTTCATCACCGAAGAGAGCACTTCGCATCGAATTCCGCCAGTGCAGTATGTGACGATTGGTTTATCTTTGAGGTGGTCGTATTTGCCACTCTCAATTTCATTTACAAAATCTCGTGTGGTGGTCACATCGGGGACTATCGCGTTTTTAAATTTCCCGATTTTGGCTTCGAAGGCATTTCGTCCATCAAAGAAGACAACGTCATCGCCGCGCTCTTCGATCAACTTCTCTATTTGGTCAGAACGCAGATGGACTCCGCCACCCACGACTCCATTTTTATCTACCACCAGCTCATTGGGATTTCCAAATGCCACAAGTTCGTCGCGGACTCGAATCTTCAACCGAGGGAATTCATTTCCGTGCCCGTCAGACCATTTGAAGTCAATTTTCTTGAATCCGGGATATTCCTTCGTCGCGCGAACATACTTCTTGAGTGCCGACATATCTCCACCAAGCGTGCCGTTTATGCCGTGAGGTGAAATCAAAATACGCCCCTTGAGCCTGAGATTCTCGCAGAGCGTCTTCTGCCAGAGGCGAACGGCTTCCGGATCTGAAATAGGCGTAAAGGCGTAATAGAGAATGACTTTTTGGAGTTCCACGTCCGTATTCTAACGACAAGCAGGGCAGAAGCTTTTCACTCGATAAATGAGGGTCCAACCTGTTTATTAGCCTGGACTTTGGAATCTGTAGGTTTACAGTTTAAGCGTGAACAAAAGTCCGAACCGAGTTTTGGCCTTAATTATTGCTCTTATTGTCATCGCCGTCGTAGTAGTGAGTGTTCTATCAACGTCGAAATCCGCAGTAGTTATCGACAGGACAAACCCTGCTGGATCTGTTCAGGTCTACCTGAAGGCAGTCCTTGCCGGCAAGAATGCAGAGGCAGCGAAGATGCTTTCTTCGGAGAGCGCATGCACCGTTACGGATTTGGATAGGGCCTACATCGTGGACGCCGCGCGAGTCATACTTATTGATTCGACCACCAATGGGAGCGCCGCGGAAGTCCGGGTGAGAGTAGAAATTCCTTCGGGTAGTCCGTTGGGGGATTTCAATAATGAGGACCATACATTTCGCCTAACCAACTCAAGTGGCATATGGCTTCTTACCGGAATCCCTTGGCCCCTTTATAACTGCGGAGTGATGCCGAAGTGATTGGGGCCATTTCAGGGCTCATATTCCCGATTGCGATCATTGCTCTGGCGATCTTCCTTATTCGCAGAAGTAAATCGGGAGAGGGACACGGGACCTTACAAGGCCACTCCGTTCGCCGTTTCTTCCAGTACTTGATTCTTTACGCATTGGCTGTTGTCAGCTCAATCGGGCTTTCAGGATTGTTGGGGCGCTTACTTGAGCGATCA
>Ga0315268_10001700_pt1 | contig 25327 bp, 21 predicted proteins | sample C1_top_MG_FD_204535 | JGI IMG/M metagenome (GOLD analysis project Ga0315268, IMG submission 204535) | Sediment microbial communities from Yellowstone Lake, YNP, Wyoming, USA - C1_top | ecosystem: Environmental > Aquatic > Freshwater > Lake > Sediment | place: USA: Wyoming | collected 2017-08-01
CCTATTATCACGTTGGTGACATGCGGTCATTTGACCTGAAGAAAAAGTTCGACGCGGTCTTCTTCAACGACGGCATCATCTACATGCAGACAAAAGATGATCTGCTGAAGGCCCTGAAGAACGCCCGCCGCCACCTTGCCCCTGGCGGAGTGATGGCCCTGTATGTGGAGGACTGCAAGGAGCGCTTTGAACAGAGCAAGACCTCGGTCTGGCGGTCAAGGTCCGGGGGCTACGACATCACCTACATCGAGAACGACCACGACCCCGATCCCCGGGACAGCACATACCAGATGGCCTTCGTCTACCTGATCCGCCGGGGCAAGCAACTGAGGATCGAGCACGATACCCACACCGCCGGGCTGTTCACCCTGGCCCAGTGGCGGAAAGCCTTGAAACAGGCGGGATTCAGGATCATCGAGGACCGGCCGCAAAAACTGGGGGACGAGCTGGTGCAGGTGATGGTAGCCCGGAAGACAGTTTGAAGCAGCGGGTTTTTTCTTGCTATACTTTTCTTTTTTTAGTATAATAAAAGTCTATATTCTGTCAATCATAGCTGAGGTTCTTAATGGATATCTTCAAAAAATGCGTTGACTTCACCGATGCCCGGGAGGCCCGGGAAGCCGGTCTTTACCCCTATTTCCACCCGCTGTCCTCGGCCCAGGAACCGGAGGTGATCATCGACGGCAAAAAGATGATCATGATCGGCTCCAACAACTACCTGGGCCTGACCACCCACCCCCGGGTCAAGGAAGCGGCCATCAAGGCCATCGAGAAGTTCGGCACCGGCTGCACCGGCTCCCGCTTCCTCACCGGCACTTTGGACATGCACAACCAGCTGGAAGCCAAGCTGGCCAAATTCCTCAACAAGCAGGCGGCCCTGGTCTTCTCCACCGGGATGCAGACCAACCTGGGCGTGATCTCCTGCCTGGGAACCAAGGACGACATCCTGATCACCGATAAATACGACCACGCCTCCATCCTGGACGGCTGCCGCCTCTCCTATTCCATGATGCGGCGCTTCCAGCATAACGATGCCCAAAGCCTGGACCGGGTGCTGCACGGGCTGGACCACGCCAAGGGCAAGATGCTGATAGTGGACGGGATCTACAGCATGGAGGGCGACATCGCCGACCTGCCCAACCTGGTCAAGGTCTGCCGGAAGTACGGGGCCCGGGTGCTGGTGGACGACGCCCACGCCCTGGGGGTGCTGGGAGCCCACGGCCGGGGCACCGCCGAGCATTTCGGATTGGAAAAAGAGACCGACCTGATCATGGGAACCTTCTCCAAGAGTTTTGCCGCCATCGGCGGGGTGGTGGCCGGGGATTTCGAGGTGATAGATTACATCAAGCACTTTGCCAGGAGCATGATCTTCTCGGCCGCCCTGCCCCCGGCTTTGACCGCGGCCGTCTCGGCGGCGGTGGACGTGCTGCAGGACGAGCCCCGGCTGCGGGAGAACCTGTGGCGGAACGCCAACCGGATGCTGCGGGAGTTCAAGGCCATGGGCTACGATACCGGCATCGCCTGCACCCCCATCATCCCGCTGATGATCGGCAGCCGGGAGAAGGCCTTTGCCCTGTGGAAGCATCTGATGGCCCACGGCGTCTTCGCCAATCCGGTGATGTCCCCGGCCGTGCCCGAGGGCCGGGAGATGATCCGCACCAGTTTTTCGGCCGCCCACACCGATGCCCAGCTGGACCGGGTGCTGGAGGAATTCCGGTCGGCCGGCAGGGAACTGGGGTTGATCTGACCCGGGAAAACGCTCCCGTTAATAAAGGAAGTCCTGAGGGGTTTCGGGCTTCCTTTTTTTATTTTACTGAACCGGTGATTTTCCCTTGACTTTGAAAAATGCTTGTGATAAGTTTAAATGTTAAACCTTGTCTTAAAACCGCGGACGAAACGGTAATTTTACAATTTTTCGGAGCTGTGCCCATATGTCTCCTTTAGCCGATTTTTTCCTGCTCTCCAAGGAGCAGATCATGCAGAAGGCCGACAAACTGCGGTCGGAAGGCAAGCCCGGCAAGGCGGCCGAACTGCTGGCCTCGGGCCTCAAGAACAATGTTGAGGATTTCGAGCTGCTGCTGGCCCTGGCCTCCGCCCATCAGGCTGACAAGAAGGGCCGTGATGCCGCTGCCGCCCTTAAGAACGCGGTCAGCCTGGTGCCTTCGCGCTCCAAGGAAGTGCTGGAGGCGGCCGAGGACCTCTTTTACAACGGGGACCATTCGGCCGACCTGGGCGACCTGGCCTTCGAGATGAACGTCTCCCGGCGGAATATCGAACCGGCCGCCAAAATATTAAAGAACCTCTCCGACCGCGATATCGACATCATGCTTTCGCGTTACGGCAAGGTCAAGGAATCGCTGGACCGCTACCAGGGGCCGGCCAAGCCGGCCGGGGCCAAAGCTAAGGACATGGGCGTGCTTTTGAGCCTGGCCCTGCTTTACTACCGCAAAGGCCAGCTCATTCCGGCCTTCGACCTGCTGGACGCAACGGCGGCCCAGTCCCCGGATGAATTCCCTCACGTCAACGAGGCCGCTTTCCAGATCGCCGCCTCCGGGGCCGGGGTGACCGAAGTGGCTCTGCGCTACGGAGATGTGCTGCTCCGGACCGGTCAGCAGGACAAGGCTCTGGAGCTTTACGCCGAAGCGGCCAAGGCCCAGGACCCCCAGCCGGTGATAGACCGGCTGAAGAGGTTTTTGGAGAAGGAATCTTCTCATGCCGGGGCCCTGGCCCTGATCATCCAGCTCTACCTGAAAAAACAACAGCCCCTGCCAGGGCTGGAGGCCGCCAAGAAGCTGTGGAAGCTGGACCAGCGGCACCGGGAGACCATTTTAGCCCAGTTGCGGGAGATCCTGAAGCTGGATCCCGACAACTCGGACGGCTTCCTGTTCATGGGGGACTGCGCCCTGGAGGCAGCCAAAACGGACCTGGCTATGAGTTCCTTTGCCCGGGTGGCCGAACTGGCCCCGGAACTGTTGACTGAAGTCCTTTCCCGCTATCACCTGATAATGGAAAGATCTCCCGGTAATGTGGAGGCCGCCGGCCGCATCGTTGATGCTTATTCCGCCGCGGGCCAGACCGATCAGGTGGTAAAATCCCTGAAGGAGATGGTGGCCGGTGACGCCACCCTGGTGGACCTGGCCTTGGAAAAGCTAAACGGCCTGCTGGATAAAGAACTGGACCAGCCCTTGGCCCTGGAATTCCTGGCCGACTGCTATCTGCTGCGCCAGGAGCCGAAGAAAGCGGCCAGGGTTTACCAGTATCTGGCGGGCCGGGGGGGCGAATGGCTGGAAAGCTCGCTGTCAAAGATGCAGGGCCTGCTGGCCAAGGATTTCAACCCGTCTCAGGCGGTCCCGCTGATGGAGGTGCTGATAAAGAATGACCGGCTGGCGGAAGCGGCCATGCTGGGAGCCGAGCTGGGCAAAAGGGATCCTGCGGCCTGGGCGGAATTCCTGCCGCTGCTGGATTCCGCCTCTTCCCGGGCCGATATCCAGTTCAACCGCAGCCTGGCCGGGATCTGCCAAAATCTGGAACAGCAGGGCCGGAGCGAACCGCTGGTCCAGCTGGTGCAGGCCGCCGCCTGGGTCCGTTCGGAAGAGCAGGCCGCCGCCGCCGCGTTGTTCCTGAAGCTTCACCTGCAGCCGGGCTTTTCAGCTCCGGCCAAGGATTACCTGATGGAACTGGTCCGGGAATTTCCCCAATCCGGACAATTGCAGCTGACCCTGGCCGAGCTGCACCAGCGGGATTCAGAACCGGGACCAATGGCTGCGGCCCTGTTGGCGGCCGCTTCCAGCGACAAGACGCTCCTGCCCCAGATCAGTCTAAAACTGCAGGAGCTGTTAAAGCAGCAGCCCGACGACCTGCAATTGCAGTTGCTGCAGATGGAGCTTCTGTACCAGCAGCGCCTTCTGGACAAGGCTTTTGACCAGGCCAATGCCGTTGTGACCAGATGGCCCGGGACCGGATCGGCCAGGGCCTACCTGCGGCTGGGGCAGATATACCTGGAAAAGGGCGAAATGACCAAGGCCGGCGGCGGATTGATGAAGGCTTCGGAGCTGGACGGCTCCCTGTCGGAGGAGGCTTTGGCGGACCTGAAGAAACTGCTGGAGATTGATGACACCAGCCTTCCGGGCCATTACGCCCGGGCCAAGGTGCTGCAGCATCTTAAGCAATATGACCTGTCCCTGGAAGAATTGCTTCTGGTATCCCAGCGGGAGCCGCGCTGGGCCGAGAAGATACTGGCCGACATCAAGGACATCCAGAACGCCGACCCGGCCAATCACCGGGCCCTGCTGGCCGAGGCCCGGATGAACATGATGCTGCAGAATTTCGTCCCGGCGGCCGCCGCCTTAAGCCAGGCCCTGGAGCTGGCTCCCGAGATCGCCGAACAGGTGGTGGCCTTTTACCGCCAGATGCTGGGGAAGAAGCCCGACCAGCCCCAGGTGAAAATGGCCCTGGCCAAGTCGTTGGTGATAAAAAATTCACTGGATGAGGCGGTGGAGCTTATCGAACAGTCTTTGAACCTGGAAGCCGGGCTGGCCGAACCGGCCATCGGACTGTTGCGCCAGGTGCTGCAGCGGGACCGGGAGAACATCGCCGGCCTTTACCTGTTGTCCCGGATATATGCCCAGCGCAATGCCGCGGAACAGAGTGTGGAAATGCTGCGGCAGATATTGGATCTGGACCAGGACCAGTCTTCCGAGATTGCCTCCCGGCTGCAGTCCATCATCGAACAGTCCCCTCAGGCCGCAACCGCCCGCTACCTCCTGGCCGAGCTGCAGGTCCGGGCCGGCCGGCCCGACCTGGCCCTGATGGAATTCGAGGCCGTTGTAAAACTGCGGCCCGAGGACCGGCCCCAGGTCCTGGAATCGCTGGACAGGATACTGGCAAAAAGCCCCAACCAGGTTGAAGTGATATTTTTCAGGTCGCGCCTTCTGGCCGAAGCCGGCGACATCAAGACATCCATCGCCGGTCTGGTGCGGGTGGCGGAACTGGATCCGGCCCGCCGGGTGGTGGCCGCCGCCGCCATCGAGAGAATGATGGCCCAGCATCCTGATCTGCCGGAGATTCACGAGGCCCTGGGCGTCATATATTTTGAAATGGGAAAATTCCCCCAAGCCAAGGAACTGCTAGCCGGGGCCGTGAAAATAGTGGAAGATCCTGAACGCAAGACCAGGGTTCTCTTCTACCTGGCTGAAAGCTATCTGGCCCTGCGCCAGGAGGAAAAGGCCGAGGAGATAATGGACCAGGTGCGGCGGCTGAATCCTGACGCCGACGAGGTGTTCCGGGCTATGCGGCGCTTCAATCTGCGCCGGATGCAGGTGGAGGTGGACAAGTCTTATCAGGCCCTGCAGGAGGCTCCGGACGACGAGTTCCGGAAGCTGGACCTGGCCGGAAAACTGGTGGGGGTGGGCAAGCACGACACCGCCATCAACCTGCTGGCCTTCAGGCCCCAGGACAAGGAGACCGCCGGAAGGCGTTTGCTGCTATTGGCCCGGGCCTTCCTGGGGCGGGAAGAGGCGGTCTCGGCGCTGGAAGTGCTGAGAGCCGTGCCGTTGGCCGAACACCCATTCAATCGCTTCCAGATGGATGTCTGCTACCTGCTGGGACAGTGCTACGAATACCTGGGGAACTACGCCGCGGCTGTGGCGGCCTACCGGATGATATACCTGGACCAGACCGATTTCCGGGACGTCAGGCGCCGGATGGAACAGGCCTCGGGTATGGCTGTGCTGAAAGAGCTGGGGCAGCGCTCCACCGCCTTGGAAGCCCTGGCTTGAGTATCAGATAACAGCCATGCCAGATAGTGAAGGGTGCGCGCAGCGCCTTTCACTATCTGATTTTTTACCACAACCTCCCGCCAAACATGAGCAATGAGAAAATAGACCTGGCCGGTAAAAGGCTGCTGCTGGCGGCAGGACTGGTGCTCCTGCTTTTACTGATGCAGCTGGCCTGCAACCTGTTCCCCGACCGGGGGGCTTGGTGGGGCTTTTTCCATCTGTCTTTCCTGCCGGGCTGGCAGCAGGCTCTGCTGGTAACGCTGTCCTTGGCCGCGGCGGTCGCCGGAGGCCTTTTAAGCAGGGCCGCATTCATTCAGGCGTCCTGGACCAGAACCGACGTGATTCTGATGGCCGCCCTGTCTCTGCTGCTGACGGTTTCCTTTTATATCTTCAAGGTCGAGCATTTTTTACTGGGGGATGCTTTTTATCTGACCCAGGGGATCGGAAAAAGCATATTTGAATTATCCCCGGACATAGGGACCATTGCAGCACACCGGCTTTTATACCGCCTGTTTTCAGGAAACGGGTTTACCGGCATAGATGTGTACCGGCTGCTGAGCGTAACCACCGGCATTTTATATCTGGGAATGGCCTGCTGGTGGGCCCTGAAAAATAACCGGTCGCGGGATACGGCCTGGCTCAGTTTTTTTTCTTTTCTCACCCCGGGGTTGTTCTTGCTTTTTTGGGGATACGCCGAAAATTACGCCCTGCTCAACCTGATCCTGATGCTCTTTTTGCTGACGGCTCTGGTTTCCTTCGAAAGCGGGAATTGGATTCTGCCGGGAATGGTCCTGGGACTGGCGATATTCCTGCATCTTTCGGCCTTGAGCCTGGTGCCTGGATACCTTTTATTGTTGTTCTTTTTGCACCAAGACGGCAAGCTGAAGGTAAATAAAATACTGCTGGTGATTTCCGGATTATTATGCGTATTATTGCTGGCGGCCGGAATAATATATTTGGTGAAAAGCTATAAAGGTTTTGCCTTTTTAATCGCCTTGAGCAAATCCCAGCAACGCCCCTATTCGCTGTTCAGCCCGGGACATTTAAGGGACATTGCAAACGGGCTGGCTTTAAACGCTCCCTTTGCCCTTATTCTATTTTTTACGTCAGGGATGCGCCGCTTAGAAAAGCCCGTCATATTCCTGTTGTTTTTGACGGTTTGCTGCCTGGGCGGCATTTCCTTGATCGATATAGCCTTTGAATCGGCCGACTGGGATCTGATGGCCTTTGTCAGCGGCCCCATCCTGTTGCTGGGGCTGGTTGCCGTATCCAGTAATATCAAGCAGGGCCGGGCGGTTTTTTTATCCGGGCTGGCCTTGTCCGTCTTCATTTTCCACAGCCTGCCCTGGATAATTTCCAACCATTCCCTGGATATCTCCGTTAAACAGTTTGCCCAAACCGCCCAAACATATCGTCACCAGCCCAAAGCCAGGATGTTCTACAAGGGAATGATGGATCTGATGACCGTACCCGGATACGAGCGTTACGACAAGGCGGTCTGGCTGGGAGAATACGCCCTGGCCCGGGGATTCAAAGACCCCCAGCTCTATTTCAACTGCGGCCTGGCCTATTACGACCTGGGGCAGACCGGGCGGGCGGTAGACTGCTGGGACAGCGCGGCGGCGCTCTATCCCAAATATCAGAAGAAACAGGAGGAGGTGTATTTTTACCTGGCCCTGAGCCTGCTGCGGTCCGGAGATCCTTTGACCTCCGCCATGCTGGCGGAAAAAGGGCTGGCGTTGAAAGCGCGCAGGGATCATGCCCTCAGTGACGCGGACACCCGGCTAGCGGTCTTGGCGTTCACTTCCTTGCTGGAAACCGACGCTGCCGGGGCCCGGGAATTTTACAGGCGCACCTCGGTCCTCCCGGTGCCGGATCCTTCCTTTTTCCTGGAAACCGGGTCGGCCGCTGCGCTGCGGGGAAATTTTCCCCTGGCCAAGGAGATACTGCTGCAGGGCAAAAGAACTTTTCCCGGCGACCCTGCCGTCAAAAAGATGCTGAACGATTTGCCGGAATGATCATGAAATCCTTAAGCCCCAAACCCGGCCCCCGCTGTTTCCCGTACCGGGCATTGCTGCTGGCGCTGGCCCTGGGCATTCTGCCCGTTCCTGGACGTCTGCTGGCCCAGACCGCCGCCCCGGATTCTTCCGGCAGCCGGCTGCGGTCGTTTGAAAGTTCTTTGCGCGACACCAGCCGGGGGGACACCGCCTCGGTCCGGCATCACCGGCAACAGGAGGAGGAGATCGACACCACCGGCAGTTTGCTGGGCGACATAATCTTCTTCCTGCCAAAGGAGATCCTAAAGGCTTGCTTTGAGGGCTACTGCAGCCTGCCCGGGCCCAATTACGGCCCCTATCCCTATTCCTCGGTCTCGGTATTCACGGCCCAGTACGAAAAGGAGCCCGGCAATTATTTGATCCTGGGAGGCTCTTACTCTCACATATACGAGGATATCCCTTCGGGCCAGGCCGAGGCCTCCCTTTACCTCCATTCTCTGTACCTGGGAGGATCTTACCAGCAGTTCCGGGAAAAAGGCGAGCGCCTGTATTTGACTGCCATCAGAATCGGATCCCGTAAGGCCCTGGGAGACTATGTGCTCTGGCAGAATCATTTCGGCTGGCGGTATATGAGGGGCGGAGCGGGGATGTCGGGGTACCTGTTCGGCACCCAGCTCAGGATCTTCAGCTGGGACCGCCTGGCCTACAATGTCGGCTATGATTTCGACTTCTTCCCGGAATACGGCACGGCTTTTCACGAGCTGGACGCTGGCATATCTTATTATTTGGGAAGGATGGAAATAAAAGCCGGCTACCAGGCAAAGATGATCTATGAAGGCCCTTCTCTGCACGGGCCTTATGCCGGCGTGAACTGGAATTTCTGATTAAAGACAAACGTAAAAAAGGAGCGGTCGACGACCGCTCCTTTTTTACTATATTTATTCTATAACCATATTATCAGTAACACCGACACAGACAGAATCAATACCGTTATTCCTATATACCCATATTCCGGATGGTTTAGGGCATCCTTTCGCTCTTCAAATATGCCCTTTATAATACCCCCCACTCCCCATACCGTGTAAATAATACCATTCCATAATCCGTGCAGAAAGCCTGCAACTATCAGGCTTTGAGATTTATAATAAAAGAAACCCAGTATGACACCCAGCAAACTCACACCAAGCGGATATAAATATATCTGGCTATTGCTGATGTTTAACGACCGGATAAATGGAATATGCCATATGCCGAATATAAACGAAGCAACAACTATGGCATAGAGTGGCGGAAAATACTGTAGCAATTGCCTTTGAACGATGCCACGGAAAACCAGTTCTTCGGTAAAAACTGCAGCTACAGTGTTAAGCAAAAATAGTTTTACAAAAAGAATGAGATATTTTTTGCTTCTGATGTCTTTTTTTATCCTTACTTTGGCGAATAAATATCCTACCGCCAGTATTGTCAATAGAACTCCACAGATCGTTAAAAAGCCTTGGGAATATACTTTCAGTGAGGAGATATTAAACCCAAGTAGCTTGAAACTTTCCCGACGGTTTATTACCAATTGATATAATATCCCAATTATACCGATAAACTCAGGTATAAATTGCGTTATCCTTTCGTCCTTTACTTTAGTGAGTAAAAAAGTAACCAGATATATAAAACCTATAAATAATAGAATATTTAACATTTTCTCAATAAATACAAGACTTTAATTTTTCAATTACCATAATAAAACTACCCGTTCGACTTGCTGTCCACGCACAGCACCTCGTTCTGCATGTTGTAGATGGGGCATCCCCCTCCGCACAGCGGCAGCTGCTGGCACTTCTTGCATTTCTCCATCAGGTACTTTTTCTTGCGCAGGTCTTCGGCCGGCTTGGCGTTCCAGATCATCTCCCATTTGTCGGTCAGGAGGTTGCCCAGCGGGGCGAAGTAGCTCTGGCAGGGAATGACCGAGCCGTCCGGCTCCACGCACATGTTGTAGCGGGCCGCGGTGCAGGTCTTGACCCCCAGCTCCAGATTTACCGGGTCTAATTGACAATACTGGGTGGGCGTGTACCAGATCAGTTTGAGGTCCAGTTTTCGGGCCTTGTCGCGGATCCGCTCCATCAGCGGACCCAGCTCGTTTTCTTTGAACCCCAAGCCGCAATCGGCCCCCTGGCCGGAATAGATCAGCCCGTTGCAGGCCATGGTGGTGATCCCCAGCTTTTTGACGAACTCCATGGTCTTTTCCATGCCCTTGGCGTTGAGCCTGGTCAAAGTGGTATTGGTGATGGTGTAGACCGGCGAGGCCACGGCGTTCTTTATCCCCTTGACCGTGTCCTCGAAGGCTCCCTGGCTGCCCGCCATCTTGTCGTGGACCGAAGCCAGGTGCGACTCCAGCGTGATCTGGAAATGGTCCAGCCCCGCCTCCACCAGGTTCTTGACCAGCTTTTTGTCCTTCAGCTTCCGGCCGTTGGTCAAAAGGCCGGTCACCAGGCCGGTCTCCTCGGCATAGGCGATCAGGTCCACCAGGTCCGGCCTTAAGGTGGCCTCGCCCCCGGTAAAGCAGACGTGGGGGATCCCTATGTCCCACAGTTTGGACATCACTTGCTTCCACTGGTTGGTGTCGAGTTCTTTCGGCATCCGGTCCTTGGGCAGGTAGCAGTGGCCGCAGGCATCGTTGCATTTGTAGGTCAGGGCCAGGTCCATCCGGTAGGGCGCGCTGACCGGGGTCTCGAACGGCTCGATCCGGTTGATGTCCAGGTAGGTCACCGGACAGACGTCGTCGGTGGAGGCCAGGGCGAAGATCTTCTGCTTCAGCTGGTTGAAATCATTTTCCAGCACCGAGGGTTTAACTCCCCGGTAACGACGCTTCATCTGCTCCGCCGCTTTCCCGGCGTCGTCGCCTTCTATGATGTGCTTGGCCAGCTCGGCCGCGGTCTGGTTGAGGTGCAGGATCTTGGAAGCGTTGATCACCAGCACCCCCCGGGCATCGGGCTCTATCCGCAGGTGCAGCCGGAAGAACCGGTCGCCCTCCTGTCCCCGGTAATGATACAGCCCCGGGGCCAGGGGTTTGGCCCGTTGGAAGATGTTCTTCAGCCAAGCCATTTTTTAACCTTTCTTTTTCCCAGTAATATCACCGGAATGTCCAGCAGTACACCGGCGGTTCCCGGGATTGAAGATAATTGAGAGACCAGCTTGTCGCGGTTATAGAAATATGTTTTATCCAGCAGCCGGGGCAGGCGCTTTCTTAAGGGATCCGCCAAAAGCCCGGCCAGGATGAACATCGGCCCCACCGGGTACAAGGTGATCTTGAATTCCCGGACCTTGAGCCTTAAGAGTTTCGGGTTTTGCTCCGTGATTTCTTTACCGGCCAGCCTGCCCCGCAGTTCCCAGTTGTTCCACTGGATGGTCAGGTCATCATCCCGCAATTGGATCTGAGAGGGGCGCACCCACTCCCGGCTGATCAGGGCCGCCCCCATGGTGGCGGCAAACAGGACTGCCGTCCCCAATAGTTTTATCGCCAGGGCGGGGCTCTGCATGATGAAACCACTGAGCAGGATGAACCCCGCGTCCAGCAGAGTAAGGCCCAGCAGGATCGCCCGCGAATATCTGACGGCCTTCATTCCGTTTTTATCTCCACTACTTTGAGCCTCGAGGTCTGGCCCCTCAGGATGGTGACCGCGGACTTTTTGACCTTGAAATGCCCGGCCAGGAATTCCACCAGCCTTTGGTTGGCCTTGCCGTCCACGGCCGGAGCGGTTACGTAGACCTTGAAACGGTCGGCCTCCTTGACCAGCTTCTCGGACTTAGCGTTGGGGACGATCTTTAGGTTGAGAATCATGAATTATTTATAGTAATCTTTTAAATCTTTATAGTTTTGGTAAAAGAAGAAGTTGTTGTAATAAGTACATGGCAAATACCGCATTCTTCTTTCTAGCAGAAATCTACCCACCTCTTTTTTACCATAACCCAGACCCCTTAACCGGCATAAACCAGGTGCTCGTCTTAATGCAATACGTAAAGGGGCAAGAGCAATGGGGCCTTTAGCATTTGATACATAAACTGCTTTCCGCTTCCCGTTATTATAATATAAGGCTAATGAGTTCTCGCCACCATCCAGCACATGGTATGTAATGTAAAAGCTATCCACCTGTAAAACATTACTGTTTCTAACTTTTTCCTGCAACAATTTAAATGTTGTTGTATCAATTGCTCCCGCAAGGATATCTTCTGTGGAATTTTCGCCCCATTCACTTGAATAATAAAATACACTCTCGCGTGATGCCTCGAAATAGTAATTACCCCCCATACCATAGGATGATGATATTATTTTCTCGAGATGTATTGTGGTATCATAATATACGTCTGTTTTATAAAATCGCCCAAAATTCTTAAAAATTAATGAGTCATTGGTAACTTTATCGATTATTAACGTTTGATATTCTTTTTTATTTTCACCTAATAGTTTTACGCTCATGGCGTTATCTGTCAATTGAAAAAGCATTCTATATCTTTTGGGTTGTTCCCAATAAACACCTTCTATGGAATCACCTTCAATATTTAGAATTAAGTTATAAATATGGTATGGTTTTCCAGCTTCAATCCAATCACCCTGAAGCTTCTCATGCGTGGTTTTTCTTGAGCATGTAATAACCAAGAAAGCCACTAAGATAAGAGATACTATGGGCAAATATTTCTTCAACAGTACCATATATTTCATAACGCCATATCCTGTCTTACTGTCTATATATTATTTTGCAAACAGCTTTTTAACCTTGGGGTTATGCTTTGTCAGTTCTTCCCTTAGGGGCTGTGAAACTTTTTTGATCAGCTTTCTGGCCGGCCCCAGCTTTTTGTTCCACCAGGCCCGCAAGCCCCTGGGCAACGGGTGCCGGCAGCGGAAGGTGCCGCAGCAATTACTGGAGCCGCAAGCGCATTCGAAGCCCCAGTCCTTATCATAGAAGACCCGGTAGTCATAGGTGGCCTCTTCGCCCTTTTTGATGTCCCGGACCGCTATGTCGTAACCTTTCCCGGTGTCCAGGATGTTGGAGTCGCAGCAGTGGTTCATGTACTTGGAATCGCCGCAGGGCATCACCACCGATCCGTCCCTGACGGTGTAGGCATGGAACAGCAGCTTTTCCTTTTGGGCTGGGGAAAGTTTTTGAAAAACGGCTTTGGGCGTAACTTTACAGTTATGGCATTCAAAGAATACGATGGTTCCCCGGGGGATTAACGCCTTGGCAAAAAGCCCCTGGCCTTTGTTTTTGATCTTCTTTACCGTAAAAAGTGGAGCTAACATAACGTTTGGTATCAGTAATTTTTATTTATGATTTAATTGTATATGTTTGTCCAATTAGCTAAGAAAACTTGTTGTATACCAGGTGCCAACCCCGATTGTCGCGTTAAAACGATCAGTGAGCATCGCAGTTGATGACGGAAAAAGCTTGTCTGCATGTTTGAGGGCTTTGCCAAAGCCCGAGTTCAGACAAGCCCGCCGGCAACGAGAAGCGCAACGCCCGGAGAGTTTTAAGCGACGAGCTTTTTCTTTTGGTTCTTTTCTGTTTGGCGGTGCAAAAAGAACAGAACATAATTGAGCAATATCTACGTTATTACCAAACCTGTTTATTCTATCTACTTTTCCTGAGCAAGTTAGATAAGCATTTAATTGTATATAATTTAAGCCCTAATTACAAGCAAAAAGAAAAGCCGAAACAGCAACCCGGGGAAACTGTTTCGGCTGGTACTTTGGATGGCTTTTTAGGGGATCAACTTCCCTTATAATTCGCCTTTGGTGTAAGCATCCACCTTGTCCTTGAGGATTTCCAGCGGCACGCTGCCGCTCTCCACCACCACCGTATGGAATTTTTTAAGATCGAAGCGCGAGCCCATCTTTTTCCTGGCCTTTTCCCTCAGGTCCCTGATGTAAACCTTGCCCAGGTTGTAGGAGCAGGCCTGGCCCGGCCAGACAATGTAACGGTCGATCTCGGTCTCCGCGGCCCATCCCAGGTTGTCTTCCATATATGCCAGGGCCTGCTGCCGGTTCCACCCTTTCAGGTGGATCCCGGTGTCCAGCACCACCCGCACCGCCCGAAACAGCTGGGAGTTGACCTCGGCTATCCGGGAGTAGATGTCGGGCAGCCAGCCCAGCTCTTCGCCCAGCCCCTGGGCGTACATGGCCCAGCCTTCGCCGAAGCCGGTCAAAAAGAAAAGATTGCGGAACATCCTGCCTCCGCCCAGCTCCTGCTGCACCGCCAGCTGGTAATGGTGTCCGGGAACTGTTTCATGAAACGTCAGCGGACGCATCATGGCTTTGTTTGGCATGTTCGCCAGGTTGACGAAAAACACTCCGGGGCGCTTGCCGTCCAGCGAAGCCGGCTCGTAATAGGTGATTCCTCCCTGCTCCTTGAACTCCGGCACCGGCTGGGCCAGCACCTTTGTCTTGGGAATGTAGCCGAAGGCCTCCGGCAGCCTGGCGGTGGCGCTGTCGATGAAGGCCTGATAGTCCCTGATGACCTGGTTCTTCCAGGGCCCCGCAGCGTTGTAGGTCAGCTGGTTCTTTATCTCCGGCCTTTCCAGATACTGCCAGTACTGCCGCACCAGCTCCTTGTAATTTTTCCCCTCCTTAATTCCCAGGGACTCCATCAGGGCCCGGCCCTTTTTCTGCAGGGCGGCCACCTCGGCCAGCCCAGTTTTATGGACCTCCAGCGGGTCCAGCGAGAGCGTCACATTCTGCTTGAGGCAGAAGGCGTAATACTTCTCTCCGCCCGGCAGGTTGCCCACCCCGGCAGCCTCGGTGGATCTGGTCCGGACTGATCTCACTTTCGCCAGATACTCACGGTAGGCCGGATAAATCCTCTCATTTATCACCGCCCGGGCCCGCTCCTCCAGCTGGGAGGCCCTCTGTGAATCGAGGCCGGAGACCTTTTTCAGCTTGGCAGAAAAGTCTGAGTAAAGGATGCTCTTCCCCGTTTCTTGGCTGAGCACGTCATTTATGGTGCTTATGACAATATCGGCTATAAAGGCCGGCGCCCGGATCCCCTTTTTATCCTGCGCTTCCAGGCGCTGCCCGGCCTGCTGCAGCTTGAGCGGGATCCTCTCCATGCGCGAAAGGTAGTCCAGGGCGTCCTGTTCGTTTTCAATGTTATGGTATGCCATCAGGAAGTTCACCGTCTGGAAATGGGGGCCGGTTATCTGGTTTACCACATAACCATAGTCTGAGTACTTGTATCCGTCCAGGGTGGCTTTCAGACACCATTCGAATATTCTGGCGTCAAGCTGCTGTGACTTGGCAAGTTTATTGCGGTCGATTATTTTTAAGTCGGCTATGTGTTTCTTGAGCAGTCTGATATTAGCCTGGTCTCCCGCCGGAGAGATGTCGTCCAGACTTGAGCGGTCATACTCATATCCCATGGACCGGGAAAGTCCCAGCTGGGTGGCCGTCTCCGGGTTCTGGGCCACGTATGCCCGGAAGAAACTGTCGAACAGCTGCTCCAGGGCCAGGGAATCCCGGTTGGCTGAGCTTTGAGCAGATCCCGGCTGAACGAAACAGAGGATCAGCAAAACGATCACCATACTGTTTTTCATGGCAATGCTCCCGTATTTGGTTTTTCCCAGACAGGGTTCTTCGGATCATTGGATATTGCAATAGGATAATCCTGTGGCAACCATTTGTCAATAGCTTTTTTAAAAAATAACAGCCGCCCCGTTACAGGAGACGGCTGTAAATGTTCCGTTTATTCAGTTCAGGCCCCGGGCCTTGTAAACATGCCCGTTTCCGTCCGCGATGTACAGGAAATCCTCGTTGGGCGAATATATCATCCCGGTCGGCTGGCAGGGCAGCCGGGGCGTGGCCATCAGCCGCATGTCGCTGGTGCGGTAGATGTAGAGGCGGATGTCGTTGAACAGGCCAAGATAGCGGGGGGCGGCCAGGTAAAGATAGTCGCCGTTGCGGGAGACGGCCAGGCAGCTTCCGTCCTTACCCTGGTCTATAAGGGAAAATGAACTGCCTCCCGCGGCCAGCCAGCTCAGCGGCGACGGGGCAAATATCCTGCCCCAGCCGGGGGCCGAGACCAGGGTGCGCACCGCTATGCCCGGCGCCGGCAGGGTGGCGACCACGGTATCCGGCCCGGCCTTGATGACCTTGATCAGCCCGGCCGAGCTGGTGGCCACATAGATCAGGGTGTCGGTGCCGCTTATCCCGGCCGCTATGCCGTGAACCGCGCCTCCCACCATCCCATCGCCTATGTTCACGGAATCGATCAGGGCGTGGTCCGAGGTCCGCATCACCAGCACCCGGTTCTGGTACATCCGGCAGATGTAGGCCTTGTCCCCGTCTGGGGTGAAAGCCACCAGGTTGGGAATGAACGGCCCGTTGATGGGGCCTACATTAAGAATCGTGTCCACCAGCGCCATGTCCGATGTTCTAAGCACCAGCAACGGTTGCAGGTATCCTCTGGTGATCAGATAGACATATTGCCCGTCCGGCGAGGCCGTAATGTCGTAGGCTCCGGGAGTTGATGTGGCCGCCACTGACCCCAGGGTGGTGCTGATCACGCTGAGCCGGGCCTCCGAGGTGTCGGCCACCCAAAGCTGGGTCGGAGTGACAAAGGCCATTATTCCGGGATGGTCGGCCACGGCTATAGTATCTACGAACAGGCTGCGGTAGGGAACAGAGAAGCTCCTGGTCTCCGACCAGCCCCCCTCCCCGGCCGCGTCGCTGGCGCTGACCCTCCAGTAATAGGTGTCGCCGGTGTCGGACAATGCCAGGCTGCAGTTGGTGCAGCTGTACCAGCCTGCCAGGATGGTGTCCTTGACCACCGGGTTGAAAGAATTGTTCTTGGACACCTGCAGCCTGACGGCCGGTTCATGGCTTACGGCCGCCTGCCATTCGAAACAGATCTTCTCGGCGCCGTAGAATCGGTAACCGTCTGGGGGATAGGCCAGCACCGGCACTTTTGGAATGCCGGCCTCCACTGACTTCTTGGCGCAACCGGTCATTGCCATCGCGGCGGCGGCTATCAGCAGGAGTGTTTGATGCATCTTCATCTTCGTTTCTCCTTATGCTAGAAGTAGAGGGATAAGTAGGTGCCGGCCGAGAAACTGGGGGTGTAATACCGGTAGACCGTCACTGTGTCCTGGGCGAACGAGATCGGCTGTCCGTCATAGTTGCTGACGCCGGAAAGCCTCACGGAAAAGCCTTCGTCCCGGGCCATCCCCGGGCTGAACCTGGTGAACAGGCCGATCCCGATCCGGCTTTGGGGACGGTACTCGGCTCCCAGCACGCCGTAGGGAGACATCACGGTCTGGTCGAACGAGGTTTCGGAGGCCGAGTTATCTGCGGCGCTCTGGCCCGGAGCCAGCAGTTCGGCGGTCAGGTCAAAGGTGCTGCCCGGCATGCCGCTTACCCAGTGAAAGCTGGCGGGAGAACCGGTGAACTTCATCATCAGAACCGACAGCCCGGCCCCGCCGAAGCAGCGCAGCTTTTCGGAAATATCCTGGACCCAGCACAGGTCGGCGCTGACCGCCGAGCCGGATATCTTGAGGGCGAACTCGTTTCCGGTGTTGACCGTGGCCATGACCGAATTGGCGGTGACCGACCTGAAGCAGTAGGCGGCATCCACCCGCAGGTGCTTGAAGGGATGGTACCTGACACCCAGGCCCAGCGAGGGGGTTTCCCCCGCCGCCACGGTTTTGGGTACTATCTCCGCCATATAAGCCCCGCCCATGTAGGTGCCGTTGACCGTCAAAGGCGGCAGTTCCATGCTGGCCGTAGCCGGCGAGAACCCGGCCGTCAAATACAGCCCGATGGCCTGCTTCTCAGGAACCAGTACCAGATAAGGGGCGGCCTCCTGGTCGAACTCCCTGCGGTCGGCGTCGATCACGTCCGACAGGACCACTTCGCCGGTCTGGGCGTCAACCAGCATGATGCTGATCTGGTAGCGCTTTCCCATCAGGGCGATGGAGCCCATCACCAGCAGCCTGGCTCCGGTCAGCTGGCCCACCTTGACCGCGTTTTGGTCCTCCACCGCCCCGGTCAGGCTCAGGGCCTGTTCCCGCATCACCCTCTGCAGCTGCTCCCTTTCGACTATTTTGAACTTGCCGCTTTTGAGCAGGTGGTTGGAAATGAGTTCGGCCACCGCCTTCCCCACCCCCTTTTCCGCCAATTTCGGCTCGCACCCGAAATACAGCACGGCAGTGGGCGCCGGGGCCGGAAGGGCGGTGTTGATCTTGTATATGTTCTGGAAAAGGACCACCGACCGCTGAAGTTTTTGGGACACTTCCGTTTCTGCGGCCGTCAGACCAAGCGGCAGGAACAGCAGAACCATCAGCAGTTTCAGGCCTGTTGACGGTCTGGTTTTGAAAACGAAGCCGGGGGTCATGGCGCTGCCTCCGTTTATGTTGGTGATTTTTTTGGCGTTGAAAGGCCGTTGCGGAAATTATATTATGCCCGGAAAGCCAAAGTCAATATACTAATAAAATATTTTTGGTCTTACAGAACCGGCTGTTGACAAACAAAAAGGACATATCTTTTTACGATAGGTCCTTTGGTCCGATATGGCGCCCGCCTACGCTAAAGCTTCGGCGGACTGCTGCCCGGCACGGTGCCAATATGGTGGAGGCGGTGGGAATTGAACCCACGTCCGATAAGGTAAGAACCTAAGCTTCTACATGCTTGTTTTGTGTTTTGATCTTTTCCCTAAAAGTCTCGCACAAACACGATCCCTTGAGGGAGCAGCCCAAAGTCTCATCCGGAATGCCCGGGCCGGGCGTCTCGGACCAGCCCATCTTTGCGATGCCGTTTATAGATCCGATAGGCGGGGATCTACAACGACATGGCAGCTAAAATTAAGCTGCCAGAGCGTAGTTGTAAGTGCCAATTATGGCTTTGCCAGTATTTTAACGAGCCCTCTGACTTTCTCGGCATGCCACTTAAACCCTTTCTTTACCGTCGAAACCTGTCGCCCCCTAATATTTGATTGCTTCCCCGCACTGAGGAATGCTCCCTGCCTAACTTGTCGAAGTGTCGCCCCCTAATATTTGATTGCTTCCCCGCACTGAGGAATGCTCCCTGCCTAACTTGTCGAAGTGTCGCCCCCCTTTTATTTGTTTGATTCCCCGCACTGAGAACGGCACCCTGCTAAACCTGCCGAAGTGTCGCCCCCCTTTTATTTGATGCCTTCCCTGCCCCGTAGGAATTGTTTGCTTATATTATGCCTGATGCGGGGTCGCCCCCTAATATTTGTTTGCTTCCCCGCACTGAGGAATGCGCCACGCATTACTGTCGAAAGCCGCCGCCTTTTATTTGTCCCTTAACTTAAAGATACCAATAAACGTTGGGTTTGTCAAGCTGTTGAAAAAAAAAGAGCACAGACTTCATGCTGTGCTTTGGTATCTTAAACTGGTGCGCCATAAAGGACTCGAACCTTTGACCCGCTGATTAAGAGTCAGCTGCTCTACCAACTGAGCTAATGGCGCGATTTGCAAGAACGGTAATTATACTAAAAATCAGATTAAAAGTAAAGAGCAAACAAAAGCCCCCTCCCGCATGGGGAAGGGGCCGTTATGGTACAGTCTTTCTATCCGCTATCCAGTAATCAGTAACTGGATTTTGTTGTTAGTGGATACTGTATGCTGAATAGTGACTAGTGCTTGGTCTCAGTCCAGGTATTCCCTGAGCCTGGCGCTCTGGTCCGCGGTCTTCATCTTCCTCAGGGCCCGGTCCTTCAGCTGGCGCACCCGTTCCCGGGAGATGTTGAACTTCCGGCCGATGGAATCCAGGGTGCCCTCGTCGTTGTTCTCCAGACCGTAATACATCTTGACGATCTTCTCCTCCCGGGGGGTTAAAAGCGACAGCACCCGCTTGATGTCGTGGCTCATGGTCTTGCTCTTCAGCACCTGCTCCGGTGAACTGTGGTCCTGGTTCTCCATGGTGTCCCCCAGGGTCCGGCCGTCTCCTTCAACGGATGGCGCGTCCAGCGAGACCTCGTTGGAGGAGAAACCCAGCAGCTCGTTGACCTCTTCCTCGGATATCTTAGAGTATTTGGAGATCTGCCGGGCCGAAGGCTTGCCGCCGCTGTCGGGGTTACGGGCCTGCAGTTCGTGGATGGCCTTGTTGATCTTGTTCAGCTTGTCTATCCGGTTCATGGGCAGCCGCACCGAGCGGGTCTGCTCGGCGATGGCCTTGAGGATGGCCTGCCGGATCCACCACACAGCATAGGTGTTGAAGCGGTAGCCCTTGGAAGGGTCGTAGCGCTTGATGGCCCTCATCAGCCCAAAGTTGCCCTCGTTGATCAGGTCGGCCATGGACATGCCCCGTCCCTGGAAATCCTTGGCCACGCTGACCACGAAGCGCAGATTGCTCTCTATCAGCTTGTCCAGCGCCCTCCGGTTGCCGGCCTTGGCCTTAAGGGCCAGGGCGGATTCCTGGTCCTCGCTCAGGACCGGAAGGCTTCCGATCTCCCTGAAATATATGTCCAGGGAGGGATCGTCGGCTATGGAACTGATTCTTTTGTAATCCATCTTAACAGTTGGGCCGTTTAACGTTTGGCGTTTAATGTTAGTGAGTACTGGATACTGTATAGTGGATAGTTCATGCATCCCATCTATTTAGCCTTCACCGCTATGAACAGGGTATTCTGCCCCCGCTTCAGCAGGAAGACCACCGGTTTGTCGCTTTTAAGCTCACTCTTTAAGATGCCGGAATAGTCGGAAAGATTCCTGATTATTTTGTTATTTATCTTTTTTATGACGTCTCCCCTCTGGATCCCGACCTCATCGGCCGGCGAATCAGGCTCGATCTCGGCTACCACCACCCCTTCTTTTTCGGTGATCCCGGCGCTTTTGGCCTGCTCGGAGTCGGCAGCCAGGAGTTTCTTGATCCCCAGCCAGACCTTGGGCTCTGTCTCATCCTTGGCTTTGGCAACTGTTTCCCCCGGCATCTCGCCGATGACCGCGCTCAGGGTCTTCTGTTTCTTATCGCGCAGGACCGTCAGCTTGACATCATCGCCCACCTTGCTGTCGGCCACGATCTGGCGGAACTTGGCCACGGTGGGAACTTCCTGACCGTTGAATTTTATGATGATGTCCCCCTCCAGCAGGCCGGCCTTGCCGGCCGGGGTGTTTTCCTCCACTTTTGCGATCAGCACGCCCTTGAGATCCCTAAGGCCAAAGCCTTCGGCCAGCTCCGGGGTCACCTCCTGGGGAAGGACGCCCAGATAGCCCCGCACCACCTTGCCGTGGTCTATCAGCTGGTCGGCCACTTTCCGGGCCATGTTGATGGGAATGGCAAAACCGATGCCCTGCCCGGCCGAGTTGACGGCGGTGTTGATGCCGATGACCTGCCCCCTGAGGTTGACCAGCGGCCCGCCCGAGTTGCCGAAGTTGATGGAGGCGTCGGTCTGGATGAAGTCCTGGTACAGCGGGCCGCCCCCCTGAATGTCCAGCCCGGTCCGGCCCTTGTAGCTGATGATCCCCTGGGTGACGGTGCGCTCCAGCCCGAAGGGGTTGCCGATGGCCACCGCATAGTCGCCCACCTCGATCTCGTCGGAATTGCCCAGTTCGGCCACCTCGCTCTGCGGCAGGTCCTCCTTAAGACCCTTGAGCTTGATCACCGCCACATCGCTCTTGGGGTCGGCGCCCACCACCTCGGCGGAGAATTCCCGGCTGTCGGACATCCTGACGGTCAGCTCCGGATTGCCGGCCACCACGTGGTTGTTGGTCAGGATATAGCCTTTCTTGTCGATGATGAATCCGGAGCCCTGGCCCTCGATCTTCTTCTGCTTCTTCTCCGGCTCCATCTGTCGGAACTCCGGAAAAAAGTCCTTGAAGAAATCATCGTACGGCGTCTGGAAGCCGCGGGAGATGATCTCGGTGTACCTCTTGGAGCTGATGTTGACCACCGCCGGGCCGGCCTTTTTGGCCACCGCCACGAACGGGCTTCGCAGGTCCGGGGTCAGTGGCAGGGCTGCGCTGCCCGGAATTGTGTTCTTAGGTTCGCCTTTGTCGGCCCGGGAAAATGGTGTCAGGTTTAAACTTGAGGCAATGATTATCCCGGCGATCAGGCAGGCGCTGCCCACCAGCAATAGTTTGAAGTTCCCCGACCCCTTGTTGCTGCGGATCATTCTATTCTTCCTCTTCTATTAGGTTTTGAGGTTGGTTGCTGTATTTATGAATACGCAACCGGGCAATGGTTTGTTCCGGATTCTGCTCTATCTCCATTATCACCCTAACCCCTTCCAGGTTAATGCCTTTCTCGCGTATCAGGTATACAATCTGTTCCAAAGTCTCCAGATCATCCTGAGAATACATCCGGGTCCGGCCGCTAACCCGGGCTGGGGAAAGCAAACCCCTTCTCTCGTAAAGTCTTAGGGTCTGTTCGTGCAGCCCACAAAGCTTGGCCACCACGCTGATGGTGTAGACCGGGGTGTTGGATTCAGGGCGCATCTTTAACTCCAGAAAATGAGATGTTGAGAAGTTCCGAAGGTGAGACATTTGAACACTAAGCAATTTCTTAGCTTCTCACCTTCTCATCTTCTCAACTTCTTGTTAATTGTCCCGGGCTATTTGACCTCGATGGCAATCTCCTTGGGCTTCACTTCCTCGGCCTTGGGGATGGTAATGGTCAAAAGCCCGTTTTCGTAGGCCGCCTTGGTCTTGCCGGACTGGACCTCGGTGGGAAGCCTTAGGACCCGCTGGAACTGGCCGTACATCCGCTCTATCCGGTGATAGGTCTTGTCCTTGGTCTCCTCCTCGTGCTTGCGCTCTCCCGAAATGGTCAGCATGTCGCCGGAGATCTGGATCTTGATGTCCTCTTTCTTCATCCCGGGAATTTCGGCTTTCACTATGATGTCGGTCTTGGTCTCCTCGATGTCCATCATAGGGGCCCACAGTCCGTCGGAAAGGTTTCGGCGGTCAGGCGACCGGCCCAGGAAATCCGAAAAAAGCCGGTTCATGTCATCCTGAAAGGAAGACAGTTCGGTGAAGGGGTAGTACTTGATCAAATCCCTGCTCATTTTTTCCTCCTATGCTTATGGTTTCATAATTATAACTATTGAGTGTTGCATTGTCAAGTCATTTGATAATATAATTTTATTGTAACAATCTAACACTTTGCAATACATATAGTTATAAATATGGTATTTTTTAGGGAACCTGGCAGATACTATTCAACTCTAATTTATGGAACCGCTTTTTTTAACCTCTTTTAGGAGAACTTTAATGAAACAGACTTTTAAGATCGGCTTGGCGTTGCTGGCTGCGGCATTGTTGTTCTTGGGATGCAGCAAAAACCCGGCCGACACCACGATCAACGATGAGGATCAGATCAAGGAACTGATCCTGGCCTCTCAGTACACTGACACTACGACCTTCACCAACGACGGAACCGCCGTTCCCTATTCGGCGCCCTCCTTTAAGAATGACGCCAAGAACGAGTTCTTCCCCGACTCCATCAAGTTCGCCCGGAAGATCGACCAGGTGATCCGGACGATCAGCGTTACCCTGGATGCCGACAGCGTCAACGCCACCGCCGTGGTGACCCTGGACATCTACGGCATCATGTATGTGGACAACGACGGGGACAGCGTCAGGGATCCGTATTTGCGGAATTTCAACAGCGCCGACCTGCATGACCGGGCCACCCGTTATGTGCGCCTCCGCAAGATCAACGACAGCTGGCGAGTCTGGGGGGTGACCCCGCTGGAGCTTTACACTTTGAACGGCGATCCCGGCCTGACGATAGACAGTGTGGTGATAACCGGCTGCGCCAACAGCAACGGCCTGGTGGTCATCAAGCCCCTGGACATGACCCAGACCAGGCTGCGCAACCTGCTGCCGATCTTCAACCCCGGGGACTCCGTGACCGTCAGCGTCTGGGCCTCGCCTTCCGGCCAGTTCTGGGCCTTTTTGCACCGCTGGCTTTACCGGGTGCACGACCGCCGGCCCATGGAAAAGGTCGACGGCCAGCTTTTCACTTACAGCTGGCAGGTCCCGGCCGACGCCGTGCTGGGGGTCCGCCACGCTTCGGTCGATCTCATCAGCCAGAACTGCCTGTTTGGCGACAGCTCGGCCACATATTCGGCCAGGGCCTGGTGCCTGCCTTATATAGTGGCCCAGGATACTGTAAACCTTCCGTGATTGATCTCCGGCAGCCGGTTACGCCAATCAACTCCAAACACACATTTGGAAGCGGATTATGGACAAGGTATATGTTGTCACTCAGGGAGACTATTTCGAAAACCGCCTTTGCGCCATCTTCAGCGACAAAACATTGGCCGAAACTTACATCCGGGCCTTTGGCGATTTTTGCGGGGAGGAACTTGCGGTGGAGGAATGGGACCTGGATCCCTTTGCCGGGCAGCTGCAGCAGGGATTTAAGCCTTATCTGGTCAAGATGAACAAGCAGGGACAGATGCTGGACCTTGCTCCTCAGACGCTGCCTTTCGCCGATGCCGACAGCTTCTGTTTTGATATTCAGAATAATTTACAGTTGAAACTCTTTGCCAGCGACCAGGAACAAGCGGAAAGCGCCGCCAACCTCAAACGGGCCGGGCTGATCGCCTCCGGCCGATGGCCTGAAAACTTATAATTGGGAGATCCGGCTATGATGGAAAAAATTTTAATGGAAGAGTTTTGGGTGGTGGGCCCGGCCGGGGCCGACCTCAGGACCAGCCTGATCACTCTGGCGCAGCAGAACCAGCTGGCGGTAAGGATCCTGGAAGAGGACGGCCAGATGAACCGGAAGAAACTGCGGTTCATCGTCAGCGGGGCCAGGGACGGCATCGGGAGCTTTCACAAGGGTCTGTCTCTGGAGCCGGACATCAAGTTCGTGGGGCTGGGGGTCTAAACCTCTTTGGCCGCTGACAAAAAGAAAAAAGGCTGGAATTATCATTCCAGCCTTTTTTCTATCCGGTCAAAAGTTGTTTCAGGCCTTGCCCTCATTCTGGCCAAGCATCTTGGAGGTTCCGTCAAAGAACACGTCGCTGTCTATGATCAGCCCCCGGCACTTGATGTCCCCGCTGTAATGGGCGCCGCTCTGCAGCTCGATCTTATTGGCCGCAGTGATGTTTCCTACGACCTTGCCTCCGATGATGGCGTCCTTGGCCCGGATCTCGGCCTTCAGCACGCCTTCCTTGCCTACCACCAGGGTGCCGCTGGTCTCTATCTGCCCCTCATACTGGCCATCGATCCTGATGCCGCCTTCTACCTTGAGCGTGCCGTTAAAGCTGGAGCCCTTGCCCAGCAGGGTGTTCATCGGGCCGCCGCCGATCTCCGTCTTTTTGTCCATCGTTTGATCTTCCTTTATCTTCGTCGGTTGGGGCAATCAATAATTGCCTTAATTTTTCTGAGCCGCCGTAGTCATATGAACTTGGTACCCTTCTGTATGATAAGAACTCCTCCGTGTCTCTGTGCCTCTGTGGCAGCCTATTCGGTCTCGGTGACGCCCACTTCGTAGTCCTGGCCGTTGACCCGCATCACGAAATGGCGCTGGGGGTGGCCGTCGGGCGAGGGCAGGCCCACTTTAAGGGAATCCTGGCGGGCCTTCTTCTTAAGCGGGTCCTTCTG
>Ga0315268_10001701_pt1 | contig 25324 bp, 15 predicted proteins | sample C1_top_MG_FD_204535 | JGI IMG/M metagenome (GOLD analysis project Ga0315268, IMG submission 204535) | Sediment microbial communities from Yellowstone Lake, YNP, Wyoming, USA - C1_top | ecosystem: Environmental > Aquatic > Freshwater > Lake > Sediment | place: USA: Wyoming | collected 2017-08-01
TCGACGCTGCGCTGTTGCCGATCCGGCAAGCGCATCCGCGCTACCAGCTCTGGATCGAGCCGGGCCGGCTGGTGGTGGCGCAGGCCGGCGTGCTGCTGGCGCGGGTCACCCAGGTCAAGCACAAGGACGGCGTCACCTTTGTCGGCGTCGACACCGGCATGAACTCGCTGATCCGGCCCGCGCTGTACGGCGCCTACCACGAGATCGTCAACCTCACCCACCTGGACGAACGGGCCACCGTCGACGCCCACGTGGTGGGGCCGATCTGCGAGTCGGGCGACGTGCTCGGCCACAGCCGCCGGCTACCGCGCTGCCGTGAGGGCGACGTGCTGCTGATCGGTACCGCCGGCGCCTACGGCTCGGCCATGAGCTCGCGCTACAACCTGCGCGAGCCGGCGACCGAGCACTTCTTGCCCAGGCGAACCGGCGCGCGCTGACCCAGCAGCGATTGCGGGTGCGACCGGCTGGCGACCGCTCTCGTCGACGATCGGCCCGGTCGTACGGTAGGATGGTGCATGGCAACGTGGGGGATCGAGGGCATGGCAGTCAACACCGGCCGAATGCTGCGCGTGGCCTCCGTCGTCGCCCTGCTGGCGACGGCCTGCATGCGCTCGGGCTTTTTCGGGCCAGCGCTGCCAGACGGCAGTCTGCTACCGGATGGCGGGCAGGCGGATTCGAGCGCCGACGACATCGCCATCGTGCTGGACAGCGGCGTGCGCGACGCGCTCGGTGCCGAGAGCACCTTCGACGCCACGCTGCCACCAGGCACGCCACCCGAGCTCATGGCCCTCAGCCACGTCGTGCCGGCGGGCATCAAGCTGCATGTGTTCGGTGGTTTCAACCTGGTGTTCAATCCGCTGCAGGGCGGCGTCATCGACGTCTGGAACGACCTGACGCTTGATGTGAATGGCCAGACCAACCTTTCAGCCAGCAACGCCTACAACCACTACGGCGGGCTTTTTTTCCAGCGCACCAAGTTTGGCGCTGACTGGCGGCCGCAGGGCTCGGATACCAATGCGCACGTCGAGCTGGTCGCCACCACCCCGGTGCGCAGCGTGGTCTGGGTGCAGGCGCTGCTCGACGACCCCAGCCACGACTTCGTCGTCGACCAGATCTATTCGGTCACGCCGGTGGGCCGGGTCTGGATCGACGCCACCTTCACTTCGCAGACCGCCGCGGCTCCCGACGAGATCACCTACGGCCTGGGCGTCACCAATGCGCTGCCGTGGGAGCACGCCACGGCGGTCGACGACCCGTTGCCGCTGCGAGTGGAGACGGCGGCGCCATCGTTTGTCCTGCACCGCACCGCATTTGGCGGTGACCGGGTCGCGACCATGCTGGTGCCGATCACCAACCGCACCGGTCTGGACTGGATCTTTGGCGTCTATGACCTCGATAACGTGCAATACATCTACTACCACCAGGACGGCCGATCCTTCGAGGTGGGTGGGCAGCTACGCCGCACCTTTGCCCTCTTCGTCAAGCCCAACGACCTGGCCGACACCGCATCGGCGCATGCGCACGCGGCCGACGCGTGGCAACCCATGGTGCTGAGTTTCGCGGAGGGCAACGCGTGGCCCATCGGCGCCTTGGATCTGCCGTTGTCCGGCGGCGCCTGTCAGACGCTGGCCGGAGTCAACGGGCTGAGCGCGGCACTCCCGATCGCGGCGCAGCAGCGCTTCGAACCGCTGTTCCGGATCGGCCGCTGGATGAATCTGGACGGCTCCGCCCTGGTCTTGCTCGACGGTCAAGTGCAGGTCGAAGGCCGCGACCATCGAACCGCGCTCGAACCGGTGGCGCGCGGTTACTACGTGTCGACCATGGTAACGGTTCAAATCGCGGATGGCGGCGATCCGGTGTTCTCGGCTCTGGAGTCGCTCAACGACGTGACAGACGTGTTCTACGCGAGCTTCGAAGACGACGCGGCCGAGCTGCTGCTGGGTTTTGCCGAGCCGGTCAGCGGGCTGCTGGTCGAGGTCGACCCGCGCGGCGGCGTCACCAGCAACTGCGCGCTGGGCTGGGAGTACCGCAGTGCCGCCGGTTGGCAACCCCTGAGCGCCGTGGCCAACACTGCCGTGCGGGACCTGCGAGACAGCGGCCATCTGACCTTTGCTGTCCCGGCCGACTGGGTGCGCTGGAGTTACGGCGCGAGTTCGCCGCCGCTCTTCTATCTGCGGGCGCGTCGCACCAACGGCCTGATCGCCGACCCCCCGCTGGCCATCCGTCGCCTCCGTTCCGACGTGCTCGACCTGCAGCTCTACCGGATTCTTACTCGCGACCTGGCATTGATCGTTTCGCCGGGAGGGGCCTGATTCGCCACTCACGGTCGGTGAATTCGAGCACGCTGCCGGCAATGCACTGGGAAAGAAGAGATCAGCGACCGCGGCGGCCTGGTCCAAACGAGCGCGGCCGGGACGGACCGTGGGCCGGCCCTGACGCTGGTGCCGACCCTGGCCGTCCGCCACCGGCCGGCGTCGACGCTGGCGCGCTGCTCGCCGGACGCGGCGTCGAATGTGCGCTCGATCGCTGCGGCCCGCGCTGCGACCCACGCTGGGCCGCGGTCTGCGGCCGTTGCTGCGCTGGACGCTGCGTGGCGGGCTTGCTGCGGCCTTGCGATCGCCGCGGCTCGCGCGGCGCCCGCGCAAATTCGGTGTCGCGTGCCGGGGCCTGCTGCTTGTAATCGAAGTCCTTGAGAAAGCGCCGTTCGACCTTTTCGCCCAGCACGCGCTCGATGGCGCGCACCATCTCCTCGTCGTCACGGGTGAGGAAGGTGAAAGCGTCGCCGGTCATGGCCGCACGACCGGTGCGGCCGATGCGGTGGGTGTAGGCGTCGGCGGTGTCGGGCATGTCGTAGTTGATGACATGCGAGATGCCGGTGACGTCGATGCCGCGCGCCGCGATGTCGGTCGCCACCAGCACCTGGTAGGTGCCGTCGCGAAAGCCGTCGAGCGCGGCCTGCCGTCGGTTCTGCGACAGATTGCCCTGGATCGACGAGGCGCGGTAGCCGGCCTTCTCCAGCCGCTGGCCCAGCCGCTTGGCGCGGTGCTTGGTGCGCGTGAAGATCAGCACCGAGCCTGGAGCGGTCTGCTGCAGCAGCGCCAGCAGCAGCTCGGTCTTGAGGTGCTGATCGACCGGGTACAGCGCATGGCTCACGGTGTCGAGCGGTGCGGTGTGCTGCACCTGCACCGTGATCGGTTGCTGCAGCACCTGCTGGGCGAGCAGCCGGATGTCGTCGGGCATGGTGGCCGAGAACAGCAGGGTCTGCCGCTTGACCGGCACCACCTTGATGATCTTGCGGATGTCCGGCAGAAAACCCATGTCGAACATGCGGTCGGCCTCGTCGAGCACCAGCACCTCGACTGCCGACAGATTGATCGTGCGTTGCCCCACGTGGTCGAGCAGCCGGCCCGGGCAGGCGACCACGATCTCGACGCCCTGGCGCAGCTTTTCGATCTGCGGGCTCATGCCGACGCCGCCGTAGATGGCAATGCTGTGCAGTCCGGTACGGCGACCATAGTCGCCAAACGCCGTGTGGATCTGCTCGGCCAGCTCGCGCGTCGGCGCCACGATAAGCGCCCGCACCTGACGCTTCGGCCCGGTCAGCAGCCGCTGTAGGATCGGCAGCGCAAAGGCCGCGGTCTTGCCGGTGCCGGTCTGGGCCAGCCCCATGACGTCGCGGCCGCGCAGCACCGGCGGGATGGCCTGTGCCTGGATCGGGGTGGGGGTGAGGTAGCCAGCTGCTTCGACGCCGGCCATGATCGACGGGTGAAAACCAAACGACGAAAAGTCCATGATGCCTTCTACGGTATTTGACCGGAGTCGCGCTTGCGATCGCGCGCCGCCCGGTGGCGCTCGTTGTGATCGAGCGAGCGCTTGCGCATGCGCACGTTCTTGGGCGTCACCTCGACCAGCTCGTCGTTGGCGATCCATTCGATCGCCTGCTCGAGCGTCAGCTCGCGCGGCGGGGTCAGGATGACGTTCTCGTCGCGGCCGGCCGCGCGAATGTTGGTCAGCTTCTTCTCCCGGCAGATATTGACGTCGATGTCGTCGCCGTGGCCGGTCTCGCCGATGATCATGCCGCTGTAGACCTGCACGTTGGGACCGACAAACAGCGCACCGCGCTCCTGGATCTTGAAGATGGCGTAGGGCACCGTCTCGCCCAGCCGATCGCTGACCAGCGCGCTGGTGGTGCGGCGCGGGATCGGACCCTGCCACGGCGCGTAGCCGTCAAACTGGGTCGACATGATCCCCCCGCCGCGGGTGACGGTCAGGTACTCGTTGCGAAAGCCGACCAGTCCGCGCGACGGAATCCGGAATACCAGCCGGGTGCGGTTGCTGCCCAGGCTGCCCATCTCGACCATGCGCCCCTTGCGAAAACCGAGGCGTTCGGTGACCACGCCGACCGCGCTGTCTGGCAGGTCGCAGTAGAGCAACTCGAGCGGCTCGTGCACCTGGCCGTCGATCTCCTTGGTCACCGGCTCCGGGTTGCTGACGGTCAGCTCGTAGCCCTCGCGCCGCATGGTCTCGATGATCACCGCCAGCTGCAGCTCGCCGCGGCCGACCACCTTGAAGGCGTCGGCGCTGGCGGTCTCCTCGACCCGGATGGCGACGTTGCGGTACGACTCCTTGAACAGCCGTTCGCGCAGGTTGCGGCTGGTGACGTAGCGCCCCTCGCGGCCAGCCAGCGGCCCGTCGTTGACCTTGAAGATCATCGACATGGTCGGCTCGTCGACCTCGATCCGCTTGAGCGCGACCGGCCGTTCGGCATCCGCGATGGTGTCGCCGATGCCGATGGCGTCGATGCCGGCCACGGCGACGATCTCGCCGACCGCCGCCGACGCCACCTCCAAGCGCTTGAGCCCGTCAAAGATGTAGAGCTTGACGATCTTGCCGCGCTCGACGCGATTGCCGGCGCGCACCACGCTGACCTGGCTGGCCTGCCGGATCACGCCCGCCGACAAGCGGCCGATGGCGAGCCGTCCCACGTAGTCGTCGTAATCGAGGTTGGCGACCAGCAGCTGCAGATCCGGGCCCAGCGGTTCCGGTGGCGGCGGGATGTGGGCCAGGATGGCGTCGAACAGCGGCACCAGCGTGGTGCCGCGCGTCTCCAGCCGCAGCGAGGCGATGCCCTCGCGCGCCACCGCGTAGACCACCGGAAAATCGAGCTGCCCCTCGTCGGCGCCGAGGTCGATGAACAGCGAGTAGACCTCGTCCAGCACCTCGGCCGGCCGCGCGTCCTGGCGGTCGATCTTGTTGATGACGACGACCGCGGGCAGGCCGAGCGCCAGCGCCTTGAGCATGACGAAGCGGGTCTGCGGCAGCGGTCCCTCGGCCGCGTCGACCAGCAACAGCACGCCGTCGACCATGCGCAGCCCGCGCTCGACCTCGCCGCCGAAATCAGCGTGGCCGGGTGTGTCGACGATGTTGATCTTGATCCCGCGGTAGGTCACGGCCGTGTTCTTGGCCATGATGGTGATGCCCTTCTCGCGCTCCAGGTCATTGCTGTCCATGACCCGGTCGATCATGGTCTCGTGGCTGCGAAAGATGCCGGCCTGGCGCAGCATGAAGTCGACCAGCGTGGTCTTGCCGTGGTCGACGTGGGCGATGATGGCGATGTTGCGGATCTGGTCGCGTTCGATCATGGAATGGCGTCGGCGTCCCCACCCAACGCGCGTCTCCTCGGTGATGGCAATGGGGCGGGCTTATATATGCCCGGCGCACGGTTTTTACCACGGTTGATTGCGCGACCGAGCAGCGGGGTCACAAAATTTCGTCGATGCCGATGTCCCAGCCGCCGCGCGGCCGCGGCTCGCCGTCGATGTCGCGATCGTAGAGTGGCGGGTAGAGATTGAGCTGCGGGTCGATGCCGTTGTTCTGGCAAGAGCTGCTGGTGGTCGGAATGCGGTAGGCAGCGGCGGAGTTGGTCGCCGGGTCGCCAATGATGTTGCCGCTGGCCGCGGTGCACTCGGGCGCCCAGCTGACGCAATCGTCGAGAGTGAGCGGCGTCGTGAAGCAGCCGGAGCCGCTCGTGCGCATCGCGCATCCCGGCGAACTGAACACGCCGGCGAACAGATTGTTGAGCGCCCCGACCCAGCGCTGCGCGGACAGGTCCATGAAGACGCCCGAGACGGCGACCGTCGGCGGAGATCCCATGGCGCGTGCGTCGAACACATTGTTGATGATCGCGGTCGACGCACCGCCGACGAATAGACCCATGACCTCGACCGGGAAACTGGCCAGATCGAAGTAGTTGTTGATCAGAAAAGCGGTGCCGCGGCTCAAGACGCCGTACGAGAGCGCGGTCCCGTCGCCATTGAGGAAGACCGTGTTGGCGGCAGTCACGCTCCCGCTGCCATCGACCTGCAGTCCGATCGACGTCGACATCGCCTTCGGTCCCTCGACCCGGCAGCGCTGCAGCCGTGCACTGCCGGTGACCTGGAGCGCGATCGTGGTCGAGTGGTTGCCGGTGTTGTTGTTGCCGCTGAACCGGCAGTCGGCGAACAGCGCCTCGCCACCGCCCGCCACCGCGGCCACCGCGTCGGCATCGGTGGTCGCAAATTCAAACCGCTGCACGGCGACCCGGACGTCGGTGTTCACGCTAAGCACGGGCGCCGCGCTGGTGCTGATCACCGCCGAGCGCACACCCGACGCGGACTGCCAGCTCTGGTTCGCATATCCGCCCAGGATCACCAGGTCACGGCCGATGTTCAGCGGTTCGCTGTAATCGAAACCCGAGACCTTGGCCACGAAGATGGCCGAGCCGGGAGGTGCGTACGCGACGGCGTTGGCCAGGCTGCACATGGGCTGCTGGCGGGTGCCGATCGTACCGCAACTCGGTCCGTTGCTCACATAGGTCCCGCGCAGCTCGTCGGCGCCCTGGTCAGCGTGCGCCACGCCGTTCTCGTCGCCGTCCAGCGGCCGCGGATCGCCGTCGAGATCGCGGTTGAGCCGTGCCGACCAGCCGAGCGTCGTTGGCCAGGCCGTGTCGATGGCCGGGCTGGCTGGCTCGAGGTGGCCAGGCCATATGTCCCAGTCGACCAGCAGTGGGTCGCTGGTGCCGTTGTGGTGTGCTTCGACACAACCACTCCAGGCGCACCCGTTGAGGTCATTGATCGTGCCGATGTTGAACAGCTGGCCGCTGCTGGGGCAAGAAAGCAGGTTGCCGACCGCTGCGACCTGCGGCGACGCCGTGGTCGAGAGCGAGATCGCGGTCTCCTGGTCCAATTGCGACCGGCCGGCGTCGATGATGTTGTTGACCAGCGTCGCAGCGTTGGCGATCGCGACGCCCGACGACTCGTTTGCCGCGGTGCCGGCGAACAGCGTGTTGTGGACCGCGATCAGGGTGCCGGCGCCGTGGTCGACGGCGACGGCTTTTCCGCCGGTGCCCATCGCCCGGCCACCGTGGATGACATTGTTGTAGAGTTCGACCCGCACTGCCGAATTGCCGGTCCTGACGCCAGTGCTGCTGATCGTTCCCGAACCAGCTCGAATCCGGTTGCCGTCGAGAATGGCCGAACCGCCCAGGATGTCGACCGCCGTCACCGCGCCGCTCTGGCCGCCACCGACCTCGCTGTGCAACAACCGCAGCATGCCATTGGTCTGCGCGATGCCGCTGCTCGATCCCGCGGTCGCCGGCACCAGCAGCAGCGCGCGCGTCAGCGTCAGGTCACCGCTGTTGCGCACCAGCAGCATGGCGCTGCCGGATTGCCCGCTGGCCATCAGCTCGCAGCCGTCGACCACGACCGGCTCGTCCGGAGCGGTCGCGACAAACAGCGCGCTGGTCGCGCCGGCCGCATCGATGGCGGCCGGATAGCGCCGCGGATCGCGCACCGTCCAATCACCGTTGCGGTAACCGCAAAAGATGTTCACGCCCGTGCTGACGACCAGCGGGGCATAGCTGCCCCGGCCAACGAAGATGCTGCGCTGGCCGGTGCTCAGCACCTTGCCCAGGGCGCCACCGATGCTGGCGCACGGCGCCGGCATGGAACAGTTGTTGGCATCGTCTGCACCGGCCGCCGACGGGTCGACAAACAGACCCGCGGTGTCGCTCGCATGCAGATCGCCGCCCACGCAATCCTGGTCGAAGGTGTCGTCCGGAAGATCAACAGCACCGGGATGGATGTCGGGGTCGCTGTCGTTGCAGTCGTCGCCGGTCGGGCAGGCGCCAGGATCGTACGGCGAATGGCCGTCGCCGTCCTCGTCCACGCAATGGATCGCGTCCTGGCCGACCAGGTCGGCGATCGCAGCGTCTCCGTTTGACTGATCGGCGCGTCCGCCCTCGGGGCGAAGCGCGTCGTGGCCCGCCCGGTCCTGGTTGCCACGGTCGCCAAGGTCGGCGTCGTTGCCGCTGCCATCGACGCTGGCATCGCTACCGCCACCGTCGGCGCGACCATCGCTTCGGCTGTGGTCGGCACGCGCGCTGTCGCCCGCTGCCGCATCGGCCCCGCTGGCGTCGCCGGCCATTGCCCGCGGCTGACACGTCTTGTCCGTAGCGCAGTACATGACCGCCGGACATGCCTGATCGTCGGAGCACGCGAGCCCGCTGCCGCCGCCGACCCAGCCGAAAAAGTTGCAGCCAGCGCCGGCGCCGACCGTCGCCAGCAGTCCCAGCGCGAGCGTGCTCCGCTGCAGAGTGGTTTTCATTCGTCAACCATTCCGATGCCAGCCGCGACTCCACCGCCGACCAGCGCCACGGCGCCAAGACCAGCGCCGATCAACATCCCAGCTTCAAGCTGCCCGGCCTGGTTTCGCTTGTCCCAGCTGGCGTCCGCAGCACCGACCTGCCCGTCGAAAAGCAGCGCGCCGACGCCAAAACCCAGCGTGGCGAGCAGACCAACCGCGCCCACCCCGCCGCCGACCAGCAGCAGCGGACTGAGCCCCTTGCCCGGAGCGCCGCTCACGGTCGGCGACGCTGTCGGCGAGCCCGCGACGACAGCGGGCCCGGCGTCCGCATCCCAACCCTGACCGTGGACCAGATCGCGCACCATCTGGCGCACACCCTCGAGCAGCGCCTCCTCGGTGGCCGCGGTGTAGATCACCTTGCGCCAGAGCACGCTGGCGTCGCGCACGTCGAGAAACTTGGACGAGATGATGAACTGCCTGCCAAACATGCCGAGGCTGGAGACCAGCACGTGGCTGGCGCCGAGCGCATTGCCGATCTCGACCAGGCAGGCGGTCTGGTCACAGCTGGCCAGCTGTTTTTGCTGCTCGAAGCCGAGCACTGCCTGCACGTCCGAGGAGCCGACCACCTTGACGTTTTTGGGCGCCGCGTTCGACAGCTCGGTCAACAGCACCTCGTCGAGCAGACGACCGCTCTTGTCGTCGACGCCTTTGGCAACGCTGAAGGGCAGCACGACGACGTGAAACGCGGGCTGAGTGGCGGCCCCGGCTGCCGGATGGACCAGCAACAACGGCGCCAATGCCGTCAGCACGAGACGTAGCATGGTGGACTCCCAGGTCTGGCCTCGACGTCACCGCAGATGTCCGCGGCCGACCGTGGCGACCAGCGCCTGCATCTTAAACAGGCCGCCAGAGGCTTGGCAAAGGACAAGCAGCCTCGAAAACGCTTGGCCGGGTGCGGCCGACCGCATTATAAAGCTGCGACTCTGGCGCGGCCGCGCGCCAGCGGGGGGCGGACACTCATGCAAGGCCTGGATATCGCGGAGCTCGTCGCCGAGCGGATGGGGGAGCTGGACACCAACGCGATGAGCGCCGTGCTGCAGCGCGTGCACGACGAGAGCCTCGCGCTCGGCATCACCTATCAACCCGAGGGTCGGCCGATCGAGGTGACCAACCTGGTGCTGGCACCGATCGTCATGGCGGTCGACGAGATCGCAGTCGTGCGCGACATCGCGCTGGTGATGTCGAGCATCACGCACCGCTTTCCTGAGTGGCGGCAACACGATGCGACGCTGCGCGCACTGCTGCCGCTCGAGGAGGGCGAGGAGCAGTGGCTGGCCGACTGCTGGCCGCCAGCGCAGCCGCGCTACCAGCGCGTGCTCGGTCGCTGGGACATGAACGTCGAGCTGCGGCCCCAGGGGCGACCGCGAGTGCAGCTGTTCGAGGGCAACGGCGTCGCCATCGGCGGCCTCAACTATGCGCCGGCAGCCGATCGCATCGTGGCAGGCGTGGCGCGGACCGTGCTGCGCGACGCCGGCGAGCGCGCAATCCGCTTGTCGCCGATGGGCAACCTGCATCTGCACTTGGTGCGCTACTTCCAGGCGCATTGCCGGCACCTCGGCCGCAAGCTGCGCACGCTAGGCTGGCTCGAGGACAAGAGCTGGACCTCGGGTATCACCGAGGCCGGCTACGTCATGCAGGCGTTCGAGGACCGTGGCGTCAAGGCGCGGCTCTGCGACCCGCGCGACCTGCGGGTGGTGCGGGGCGAGGTCTATCACCGCGACACACCGATCGATGCCTGCTACCGCAACATCGAGCTGCGCGACCTGGTCGCCATGGAGCAGCAGCACGGCCGGCTCGACGGGCTGCGCCTGGCGTTCCAGCGCAACCAGGTGATCTCGTCGCTGGCCGGCGAGCTCGACCACAAGAGCATCTTCCACGTGATGTCCCTGCCCGAGGTGCAGCGCCGGCTGACCGCGCGCCAGCGCGCGGTCTATCGCGCCTGCGTGCCGTGGACGCGGTTGCTCGCGCCCGGCCGCAGCGACGGTCCGGACGGCCGCAGCGTCGACCTGGCCGAGTTCACGCGCCGCAACCGCAGCCGACTGGTGCTCAAGCCCAACCGCGCCTGCGGCGGCGTCGGCGTCACCATTGGACCGGCGGTCTCGCAGGCGCTGTGGGATCGCACGCTCAACCAGGCGCTGCGCGAGCCCAACACCTGGGTGGTGCAGGCGCACATCGCACCGGTCGAGATCCCGTATCCCGAATCGCGCGGCCGGCGCACCGTGCTGAGCCGGCGCTTTGCCAACTGGGGCGTGATCACGCTGCCCGGCTGCACCGGCATCCTCGGCCGCGCCAGCAAGGCGCCGGTCGTCAACGTGGCGCGCGGCGGCGGCATCGTCTCCATCCTGCGCGGCACTGTGCGCTGAAGCGCGTGCGCGACCGGGCCACAGCGGCGCATCGCTGGCGCGCGCTGGTCGTTGCCCTCGTCGTCGCGAGCTGCACCATGGCCTGCCCGATCGATCAACCCTACCAGCCCGACCCGGCCGGCTTCTGGCTCGGCATCAACTATCCGTGGCGCGGTTATGGCCACGACTTCGGAACCGCGTGGGGCCATGACGGGCTGTCGACCGCGGCCACGCGCAGTGCGGTGGCGTCCGATCTGGCGCAATTGCGCGACGACGGCGTGCGGGTGGTGCGCTGGTTCGTCTTTGGCGACGGCCGCGCTGCACCGCAACACGATGATCATCTGCGCACCACCGGCCTCGACGCTGCCACGCTGGCCGACCTCGGCGCCTGGCTCGAGCTGGCCGACGCAGCCGACATCGACCTGATCCCGGTGCTGTTCGACTACCTGTGGTTCGACACCGCCACCACCTACGCGGGCGTCGAGCTGGGCGGCCACAGCCGCATGGCGAGCGACACTGCGCTGCGGCAGCGGCTGATCGACAACGCGGTGCAGCCGCTGGTCGAGCGCTGTGCCACACACCGCCGCATCATCGCCTGGGACGTCATCAACGAGCCGGAGTGGGCGATGCAGGGCGACGTCACTTTGGTCGGCGAGCCGGTGCCGGCCGCAGTCATGCAGGGTTTTGTCGACGAGGTGACCGCGATTATCCACGCCGCAACCAACCGGCCGGTGACGCTCGGCAGCGCCGGGCTCGAACCGATGCTGTCCTACTGGGGCGGCAGCAGTCTCGATCTGCTGCAGCTGCACCACTACGTCGACGCCGCGCTGACGCCGGTGGCCGAGCTCGGGGTCGACCGGTCGGTGCTGCTCGGCGAGTTTGCCACCCGCAATAGCAACCGCTCGCTGACCGAGATGCTCGACGCCGCGCTGGCGCTCGGTTACCGCGGCGCCCTGCCCTGGAGCTTTCGCGCCGACGACGACAGCAGCGACTACGCTGCGGTGCGCGAGCAGCTGCGCGCCTGGGCGCGGGTGCACGAGCCGGAGATCAACGGCACCAGATAGTTTGCAGCGGGTCGCCTCCAACCGACAGTGTCGCGTCGAGCAGACACGATCAGAAATCTGTCGTGACGACGTCAAAACATCAGAAAACAGATGCGCACGATCCGGTGCGGCCTGCCGATACGGGAGGTGAAACAAAAAGGAGTCGCCCATGAAGAGCATCGGTCTCGCCGCCCTCGCCGCTCTCGTGTTCTCGGCGTTTGGCCCGGGCCAGGGGACGTCCTGCAACAGCGGCGGCGACCCGCGCGCGAGCGCGCTGCTGCTCGCGCTGCTTGTCCTGGGGACGGCGCGCCGCAGCCGGCGTGCAGGAGCGCACGCCGTATCGCTGCTAAGCGCGATCGCTTTCGTTTGCAGCATCGCGGCCTGTCAAGGTCCCGGAGAACCCGGGACACCGTGCACCAGCGACGAGATGTGCAACGAGGGGCTGCGCTGCCGGGCCCGCGTCTGCGCCGCCACCGACCTCGATGCCGGCGGGCTGGACGACGCGCGTTTGGGCCCGGACCGCAGCACTGGATCGGACAGCCAGGCCGCCGCCGACGCCGCCGCCGACTTCGATCGCTCGACGACCGACGGTACCGGAGAGACCGACCGGACGGCAGCCGATACCAGGGTCGGGATCGACAGCTGCGTGCCGCGAAGCTGCGTTGAGCTGCAGCTCAACTGCGGCAGCGTCGACAATGGTTGCGGCGTGCAGATCGATTGTGGTGCCTGCGATCTGCTCCATCTCTGTGGCGGCGGCGGCATCGCCAATGTATGCGGCCCAGACGGGTATGAAGGTCACTGCACGAACACTGTGCAAGATTGCGGCGAGACCGGCGTGGACTGCGGCGGCGAGTGCAGGGCCTGTCCGGTGGGGATCGACTGGAATGCCTGGTACCCTGCAACAATCGCCAGTTGCCTGTTCAAGGTCACTGGAAGCAATTCGGTCTATTGCAGCAACGCGGCCAATCAGTTCTGTGCGTTCGATTCGCCTTACAACTACGCAAGAATTGCCGGTAGCTACTCGTGCGACGGCAACTGCGACTGGTCGCCAATCCGCGAGCTGTCCACATTCCCTCCGGGTTTGCAGGACGCGGGTATCTGTGGGGTCAAGGAACTCCACTACCCGGTCGAATCGATTCCCCGACCAGCGTTCACCACCGAGATCGTGATGTTCGAGGACACTCTCCGGTTTGCCGCGTCCTGCCCGCTCACGTATCGCGTGGAAGGCGATCCGGCGTATTCGTACCGACAGCCTGCAGCGGCGGGCGGCTGGTGGACGATCGGCTCGAACTCTGGAGCGGCCGCCGTGGGCGTCATCCACGTCGCACAATACGATCGAGCAACCGTGCAGTTTGACGGGTTGATCCAGTCGGGCGTTCCCGAACTGGCCATCGCCCACAACGGACTGTGCGCCACGGCCGGCGCTCGCAATCCACGACCGGGGCTCAAGATCGCTTTCTTCCCGGACCGCACCGAGATCCAGGACATCGCCTCGGGTGCCATCGTGGCGACGATCTCTGAAGCGCTGCCCCGCGGGGTACTGGTCACCTCGGTGGCTGTCGCCTGGGACACCTTCGAGCGGTGGCTCAGGGTGGACTTGCCGTCACGGTCGTATCGGTTGGCGCTGCCGCCGTCGGTGGGCGACAACAACGGTGGGTTCGGCTTCAGGATGTCGTGCGGCGGCCAGACGTTTCTCGGCATCAAGAACGTCCGCGTCCTGTGGCAGGACTCGCGCAACCTCCGGTTGTTCGATGACGACACCGCAGTGAGAGCTCGCGACGGCGGGCGGCTCGGCGGGGCTGAAGACTACCCCGCCATCACGTTGCCCGCCGGCAGCACCAGATACGCAACAAGCGCCGTGGATTTGCGTCGAGAAAAGGCGCTGATCGTCCACGGTGCAGATGACCTCGATCGCTGGAAGAGATACACGATTCGAGGATTTGCGGTGCGAGATCTACGTTCGGGTGCGCTCGAAGCAACGTTTCCTGCCGCCTTCGGCAATGGTGTCTCGCCATCGGGTTTTGGTGGCGGCGGCCTCGACGGCTTTGCCCTGGTGGGATGCGAAGGGAGGTACCCGTGGCCGCAGTTTGAGGCGTATGAGTCGCTGTGTTGGGTCAACTGGACGGCGGCCGCGCGCGGCGACTGGGCCAATTTTGTCACCTTCGCGCCCGGGCTCGTCGGGTCGCCACCGGGCCAACTGCCGTTTGTCGCGTTCCATGATCCTTCAAATGCGCTGGATGGTTCTTTGGCGCGCTACATGCGAATCCCCGATACCTGGCGAGGCCAAAACCATCTGACCTACCACCCCAATCTGCTGCCCTATGTGACAACCGCCGACGTGGCGATCCCCCCGCTGACCGACCCGCTGCTCACCCACACCGGGCCCGCTGGCTTGCCCACGCAGCTCGTTGTTCGCGACCAGGACCGAGCCTTCTACGAGACCTGGGCCATCAACGGCCACAAGCTGCACACCCAGGTTCGCGGCTACAACGTGTTCAGCTGTTCCGATGACTGGGCCGGCCCATTGCACGGCGGCACGACCTCGACAGCGCCCTATTCTGATTATGCCAACATGGTGCCCGACCTGCTGCGACCGGGGTTTCTCCTGGGACCGTTGTTGAACTGGAATCCAGCGAACCGCGGCATTGGCCTGGTCGGGGTGTACTGGCTCGGGTTTGCCGACGGCCAGGGTTCGTTTGCACAGGAATCTCTGGTGAGCGATCCGGGTGGGTGGACGCCGACGCAGATCTTGCGGTGACGGAGTGTGGCGGAACACGAGATGTAGCGCCGAGGACGACGCCAGCGACCCTGTCGGTGTGCGCCAACAGTTGTGCGCCTGGGCGCGGGCGCACGAATCAGAGATCAGCGGTTCCAGGTAGTTCGCACCAGGTCATCCCCGGCCGACACTGTCGCGTCGAGCCGACACGATCAAAAATCTGTCGTGACGACGTAAAAACATCAGAAATCAGATGTGCACGACACGCCGCGATCTGCCGATACGTGAGGTGGTTCACAGTGGGAGGCGGACGCACATGCATCGATTGCCGCGGCCAGTGACGACCAGGCTCGTGCTCGGAGGACTCGGTCTGTTGTCGGCACTCGGCGCCATTGCCTGCGCAACGTCGACGGACAACGACCTGCCTGGCACGAACAGCGAATCGGCAACTGACGCGGCAGCCGCGAGCGACGCTGCTGCCCCGACCGGGCATGACGCCGGTTTGCCGGCGCGCGACGCCGCTGGCGCGGACCTGTTGACGACGTGCCCCTGCGACGCGGGCCACGACGCGAGCGCGTGCGACGCCGACAGCTGGGTGGTGCTGGGGCGGCAAGAGGTCACGCGCTTTGTCACGGGCGTGGTCCACGACGACGTCGTCTATGGCGGTACCCACTGCGGGGGCCAATCGGCCATCTACACCTACCAGCCAAACAGCGGGACCTTTGAACAACAGCAGTTTTTCGGCGGCGAGTCGGTGCTCGATCTTGAGGAGCTGGACGGTCGCCTGTACTCGACCCACGAGAACGGCGCGCAGGTTTATCGGCTCGACGGCAGCCAATGGCAACTCGCGCACGCGCACGCGGGCTGGGACTACATGTTCTTCATGACGACGTTCAGGGGCGCGCTCTACCTGACCGGCGGCACTGTGGAGTACATCGGCCTGCTGCGAACCGTCGACGGAACGCAGTTCGATCTGGTGGCCGAGTTTCCCGGCACCTGGGCGTGGCTGCCCGTGGTGTTCGCGGACGAACTCTATCTGCTCGGTCATGCCGGCTCCGGCTACGCGGCCGAGCCGGCCATCGCCTACAAATCAGGCGACGGCGAACATTATGAGCAGGTCGCAGCGCTGTCCGGCGGCCCCGAATACCAGACGGCGTTTGCCTGGCGCGGCCATCTGTATCTTGGAACCGGTGGCTGGACCCAGGCGCGCGACAGCGACGACACGGCGCGCCTCTATCGCTACGACGGTACCACCCGGGTCGAGGTGCTCAGCGTCGCCAAGAACGGCGTCACCAGCATCGCAGCCGACGGCAACCAGATCTACGCCACCATCGACACCGGCTGGGAACGACCCGCAGGCAGTTCCATTTTGTACCGGAGCAGCGACGGCGCGAACTGGCAGCCCATGCGCAACTTTGACGACCCCGAGCTGCGCCAGATCGTCGTCCACCCGCGAGGTCTGGTCGTCCTCGGCGGCCGGGCGGACGGGTATGGTGTCGTCTATGGCAGCGGCTGCTTGGCCGAACCCTAGGCAGGAGGCTCGATGGACTGCAGACGGACGCTGTCACTGGTTGTTGCGCTGATCGCGATGGGCTGGAGCAAGGCGGCCTGGGCGGCGCTGCCCATCGGCTACGTGGACAAGACCTCGGGCAACGAAATTGTCGGCTGGGCCAGGGACCCTGACATCGGCGGCTCCATCGCCGTGCACATCTATGTCGACGACGTGATCCAGGTCGGCGTCAACGCCAATCTCGACCTCGAGTACATCCGACCCGACGCGTTTGCCGGCGGCCACGGGTTCTACTGGCGGCACGACCCGTTTGGGCCAGGCACGCACCACATCGATGCCTACGCCATCGACGTCGACTCGAATGGAACGCTCACCGGTCAAAATCCGCCGCTGGTCTTCAACGCCGCACAGACGTTTGGGCCATTTCTATTCGGGTACTACTGGGCCTCAGCGCCCCAGGCGCCGCCCGCGGCGGGCTACGGCGACTTCACCGATGAGCTGGCGCCGTTTACCAATCTGATGCTCGTGCATACGGCGCCTCCAGCGGCCGATACCCAGGCCTATATCGATCGAGTCAACCTCTCCGGGTCCAAGCTGATCCTCGACCTGACCTACTGCATGTTGCTGCCCGGTGGGGCGATCAATCCCGACCCGGACGGCCGCTGGGAGACCTGCAAGAGCGAGTGGTTCTCCAAGTTTCGACCGCAGAACATCTACGGTTTCTATCTGGCTGACGAGCCTGGCGGAATTTGCGATGCCGGCGATCCAGCGTGGCATAACTGGATCAGCAAGCTGGCCAGTCTCGTGAAGCGAGACTACGCCGGAAAGAAGACGATCATCAGCGGCCATAGCGGAAGCTGGGGCCCGTGTCTGGCAGGCATCGACCTCGACGTGTTCACTGTCAGCCTTGGCTGTTACTGGGGTGGCGTCCAGTCGTGCCAGGAGAACTATGCGATGTTGCCAGCGTCGTTCTCGAGCGGGCAGCTCATGACTCTGGGTGCGTTCACGAGTCCGACCGAATATTCGAACTACAGCGTTGCCGAGCAACAGCCATTTGTGAATTGGGGTCGCAGCAACTCGCGGTTCAACGGAATCCTGGTCTTTCTCTATCCCGACATCGGTGCCGGCCATGGCGTGAGGAGCAACCCCGCGCTGCTCGCCTACCACCGGGCAGTCGGTCACGAGATCCTGTGCGCCAACACGTCCGAGGATGACCCGGTGTGCGGCGCCAATGGCGTCACCTATCCCAACGCTGACCAGGCCAAGTGCGTCGGCACGACGATTGCCAGGTACGGCGACTGCTGCAACAACGAGTGCGCACGCGGCCAGACCCGCTGTTTCGGCAATGAACCGCAGAGCTGCGTGGCCGATGGAGCGTGCTGGATCTGGCCGCGGCAGCACGGCGCCGGCTGCGCAGCTTCGTGCGTCGAGGCGGGCACACGTTGCAACGGCGAGGCCATCGAGCACGTCCAGACCTGCTACGGCGGCAGCTGCCAGGACGGTCAGTGTACCAACACGGCGAGCGAAGAGGCCTGGTCCACCACGATGTGCAACGACGCGATCGAAGGGACCCTCGACACCACGTGCGTCGACGGAGCGTGCGTACCGATCGCCCCAGTGGCCACTCCCGACGCCGGACAGGACGCGGACGTGAACCAGGTTGCGGACGCGAGCCCGGCTGTGGACGTGGGTTCGGGGACGGACGTCGACCCGAGTGCTGACACGAGCGACCCCAGCTCGGTCGTGGCCAACGCCCCGCAGCCAACGTCGACCCCGCCGAGTGCGCCACCGCGGTCTGCCCGGGACGCAGGCGGACTTCCGGCAACACCGCAAGAGATGCAACTTGGCGACGGTCTTGCCTGCAACAGCGGCAACGATCCACGCGGCAGCGCGTTGCTGCTCGCGTTGCTCCTCGTCATGGTGGCGCGTCGACAGCGCCGCGGGTGACCCAGTGGTGCGGTCGTCGTCGACAACCGACACTGTCTCTTCGGGCCGACAGCTTGGTGACGACGTAAAAATCAGAAATTTATTGCGAACATGGAAGCTCGATCTGCCGATATGTGAGGTGGGACACAGTGGGAGGTACACACACATGAACCACTCGACGCGGCTGGTGACGACGACAATCGCGCTCACGATGGTCGCCTGCGGTCCGCTCGACGATCGGTTTGTCGACGTGACGCTGCAGCCGGCAGCCACGCGGGCGACCAGCGCCGAGGCCGGCTGCGCCTTCACGCCGCAGCACGACCTGTTCGGCGTCAACGTCTGGGTCTTTGACACCTCGTACGTCCCGGACCTGGTCGACCTGGGCGCGCGCTGGATCAGGCTCGAGTGCTGTAAGGACCAGGGTGACCGCTCGCACGCCTTCTACAGCCAGGCGATCGATCAGGTGCACGGCGCCGGCAGCAAGGTGCTGCTGCTCGTCGACGGCATGGTGGCCGCCGGCCAGCCGCACTGGTTCGACGGCGACGACCTCTGGAATCCCTACCGCGAGCGGTACCTCGCCGAGCTCGAATACATCGCGCGCGCGCTCGGCCCGCGCGTCGACGCCTGGGAGATCTGGAACGAGCCAGATCATCAGCTGGACCCGGCATACGGCTACGACCCCGGCATCCCGGCCAATCAGTTTGGCTTGATGCTGCGCGATGCGGCGCAGGTGATCCGCCGTTACAGCAACGGTCACCTCGTCATCGGCGGCCTGGCCACCAACCGCTTCGACTATCTGGTGGCAGCACGTAACGCGGCCGGCGGCACGCTCGACTACGACGGCATCGGCGTACACACCTATGCCCCGCCCGACTGGAACATGGACCAGGTGCGCTACGAACTGGACACGCGCTTTGCCAGCTGGCGCAACGTCATGCCACTGCCGATCTGGGTGACCGAGGCGGGCGGCCTGGTCACGTCGACGGGAAACGAGGGGCACGCCGCCGAGTACGTGCAGACGCTGTTCCAGCACATCCAGGCCAACCACGGTGAGGTCCACACGGTGACCTACTTCACCCACCACGACACCTCCACGCTGGTCGAGCGCAACGAGGCCTTTGGCCTGGTGCGCGTCGACAACTCGCGGCGGCCGGCGTTTGGCACCTTCAGCGCGCTGTCGCCGGACTACAGCGGTGGCGTGTGCAGCGGGCCGGGCGGACCTGTGGTCGAGGCCAAGGCAGTGCGCGCACGGCGCGTCGATCAACCACTGACCATCGACGGCGACCTCGGCGACTGGAATCTCGACTCCGGCATTCGCCTGACCGCGGCCAACTACGTCCGCCTGGCCGCGTCGAGCAGTGGCGACGCCGACCTCTCGGCCCGCGTTTCATTTGCCTGGGATCAGGCCAACCTCTACCTTGCCGCGTCGGTGATCGACGATGTCCACGTCGGGAACCAGAGCGCGACCGACATGTGGCAGGTCGACTCGATCCAGATCGCGATCGACCCCGCGCGCGATCGCAACGCTGGCGCCTACGCCGGTGACGACAGCGAGTTCGGTCTGGCCTTGTTGAGCAGCGGCCCGGCAGCCACGGCCTGGGTCACTCCCGCCGGCGCGGCTGGCTTCAGTGCCCAGGTTCAGGCCTGGCAACCGTCGAGCAGCGAGTGGATCGTCGAGGCCGCGATCCCGCTGGCGGCGCTGGGACTGCTGGCACCGGCCACTGGCCGCACCATCGGGCTCAGCGCGCTGGTCAATGACGACGACGGCGGCGGCCGCGAGGGCTGGGTCGAATGGACCCCCGGCATCGGCCTGGGCAAGGACCCGTCGGCGTTTGGCGATCTGGTGCTGGGCGGTGGTGTTGGCGAGATTGCGACCGCGTGCGCCGGCAGCGGCGAGTGCGCCGAGTTCAACCCACCAACAGCCTGCGGCGGAGCCTGGTCGTGCAACGCCGCGCACCGTTGCGAATGGCTCTGCGCAAGGCCTGATGCCGGTACCGCACCGGTCGTCGACGCCGGCACCGTCGTCGTCGATGCCGCGCCACTCGCCTCCTTCGATGCGGGCGCGCCAGGCGATGCGGCGCCCGCGAACGACTCGGCGACAACGCCAACGGACGACGCCGGCAATCCGGTAGGGTTCGATGCGAGCGTGCCATACGAGGCGTCCTCGGCCGATCGCTGGCTGATCGTCACCGATGCAGGCCCGAGCCGTACGCCCGACGCTGCGCGACGCGGCGGGTCGCGCCAGCCGGCGGACTACGAGGTGACGACCAGCTGCGGCTGCCACAGCAGCGAGCAGTCCGCGGTCGGCGCACCGTTGCTGCTGCTCGCTGCCGCCAGCGCAGCGCGCCGCCGCCGACAGCGGGACCGGGAGTGACGCCAGGCCAGCGGCCGTGGTATGCGCAGGGACATGTGGCGCTCAGCCAACCCTGACGACGACGACACCATCATCGAGATGTGCCTCGCGCTCACCGCCGAGGACCCGTGGCCCGAGCCAGTGCACGAGCCGCAGGTGCGGCGCACCCTGGCCACGCTGCGCGCCGAGCCGGGCCGCGGCCGCGCCGTGGTGGCCGAGGTCGACGGCCAGACTGCCGGCTATGCGCTGCTGATCGCCTTCTGGTCCAACGAGTTTGGCGGCGAGATCTGCCTGGTTGACGAGGTCTACGTGCGGCTGGAGTTTCGCGGTCACGGTCTCGGCCGCGAGCTGTTCGACGGGCTGCACGCTGGCGCCACGCTGTGGCCAGGACCGGCGGTCGCGATCGGCCTCGAGGTGACGACGGGCAACTTGCGGGCGCGCGACTGGTATCAGCGCCTGGGCTTCAGCGGCAGCAACACCGTGCTGCACCGGCGGCGGGCGTAGAGCGTCCGGTCACGGCGCGCCGGCCGCAGCGGTGCGACACAGCTTGAAGGTCGTCGCCAGGTGGGCCCAGGGCTTGAAGTCCTGGCAGGTCAGCGGACTCGGGCAGTCCGTGGTGTCGACGCATCTGGCTGCGCAGGTTCCCTGGTCGGTCTTGCCGTCGCCGTTTTCGAAGTCGCAGAAGTAGCTCTTGCAATAGACCGAGTTGTTGCCGACCACGCCGCAAGCTGCGCCGACGTCCGCAGCGGTGACGCGCTCGGTCATGCACTTCCAGGTCGAGCTGCCGTCGAGCGCCAGGTTCTCCATGCACACCTCGCCGGCGGTGCAGTCGGCGTTCTTGGTGCAGGTCGTCTGGCTGCCGACATTGGGCTGGCAGATCTTGAGCAGCGCATCGGTGTCGTCGGCGGGATCGGGTGTCCCCTTGCCGTCGACGGCGGTGTGCATGCCGGCGCAGTGCATGGCCGTGCCCGAGATCGTGCAGTCGCCGTCCTGAGCGCACAGCGTCGAGCACTTGCCGTCGCTGAGACATCCGTTCTCGGTTTCACACAGGATGTTGCGCGGAGCCTTGCAGTGGTGGCCGTCGTCGCAGGTCCAACCCACACCGAGCACGGTGCAGTCGGCCGCGGCGTAGCAGGCTTTTTGCTCCTTGGTGCGGGCGTAGGTGTCGCACGCAGCGCCGTAGGCGACTGTGCCGTTGGGCGGCAGGCAGGTGCCACCGGTGCCGCCCTGGTAGACGAGCATCTGGCAGTGGTCAGTGGCGCTGCAGTCAGCATCCTTGACGCACGCCTTGCCCGGTACACACAGCTTGCCGTTCTGGCCGTACGCATTGAGCTGGAAGTTGAGGCACTGCGCGTCGGGAGACCCGCTGCAGTCGGCGCCCGTGCTGCAGATCGTCGAACAGTGGCTGACCAGACAGTAGTTGGCTTGGCAGATCGCCTCGGGCTCCACCGCATCGGTGCTCGGCACGTCGGCGCAGACACTACCTGCGGGCTGGCTGCCGCTGGCATCGGTGCGGCACACCTGCTGGAACGTGCCACCGATGCTCTGGTAGGCGATGCAGGACTCGGTGGACACCGAGCAGTCGCTCTCCTTGGTGCAAGAGCTGCGCGAGCCACCGATCGGAAAGCAGTAACCGTACGCGGTGAGCACGTCGTCGACCGGATCGGTGGTGCCCATGTTCACTTGAATCGAGGCCTTGGCGCACAGCATGTCGGTCGGGCAGTCGTCGTCGGCAGCGCAAAATGCCAGGCACTTGCCCTCCTGCGCGCAGGCCCAGGTGCCGGCCTGGCAGGAATGGTCTGGATCGGGGTAGCAGGTGCTCCAGTAGGTATTGCACGACTGGCCGCTGGCGCAGTCCTGGTTGTTGCGGCAGGGCGTGGCCTTGCCAAGCGCCGGATCGCAGGTCGCGCCAGGCGCGATCTGGCCGGCATTGGCCGAGGTGTCGCAATAGGTCACGATCTCGGCGCCGCTGTACCAGTAGGTGCAGGCGCCGGTCGCGCAGTCGGCCTGGGAGTCACAGCGCAGCCCTTCCAGCATGAAGCACAGGTTCTTTGGCCCGAGCTCGGTCGCCACCGCGTACGTGCAGCTACCGTTGCTGCCGCAGGTTGCACTGTCGTTGCAGGTGCGGGTGCAGACGCGGTTGATGGGCGCGTTCCAGCGCAGGCACGTGTACTGCTGGCCGTCGCCAAAGTTGCAGTCGGTGTCACCGGTGCAGGCCTTGGAACAGTAGCCCGAGCCAACCCCCCAAAGCTTGAGACAGTTGGCGCTGTCGCATTCGGCGCTCTCGGCGCAGGTGGCGCCCAGCGCAGCCGCCTGCCAGGCGTCGGGTACCGCAGCATCGTGACCGGCAGCCGCATCGTCCTTGGGACCCGCATCCTGCTCTGGCTCCGGCTGCGGACAGCCTGCCAGTGCGAGCGCAAGAAGAATCGACGACGTCATCAGACGGCGCATGGTGACCCCTCCGTTGAGCCGGCTGCTGGCCGGTAAAATGAAATCGCTGGCGCGACCTGGCTCAGCCTAGCCAAGGGTAGGCCCCCAGATCAACTGGCCGTGCGCTACAATCGGGACGAGGTCGCAACCATCCACGCTGACCCGCGCGCGCCACATCACACCACCAACCCAACCCTGGAGGTCTGCTGTGAAGATCAGCTACTGAGCGCGCACCACGTCGGCGCGCCGCGCCGCTGCGCGGTCACTGGCACCCCCCATCGGCCCGGCAGGACGACAAGTAGCAGTCGGGGTCGCCGGTGCAATTCGTCAGGCAAACGTTGTTGCGGCAGGCATAGAGACCGCAGCTGGGCGAGGCGTCGCTGTCGTACAGGCAGTCGCCGTAGGTGTCACAGCTCCAGACCTCGAGCGAGTACCCACCCATACCACTGTAGTAGCACGCGCTGGTGCACTGGTCGGTGACGCCTTCGACGGCGCACAACCCGCCGTGCGAGTAGTCGGCGACCAGGGTGTCGGCGAAACAAACGTGGCTGTCCGAGAGGCAGCGAACGCTGCCGCACCAGTCGAACTCGACGCCGGGTGTCCGGTGATTGGCGCAATCGCTGACGAGTTCGATCTGCCCGCAGGTGCCGTCGGGCTGGCAGCGCCGCCCGATCACCAAGCTGGCGTAGGCCACGCAGTTCGAGCCGTAGACGCCGTAGATCAGCTCGTTGCAGTTGCGCGTATCGCCGATCTGGCAGGGCGTCCCCTCGTCCGCCACGCAGAGACCGCTCCCCGGCGTGCAGCGATAGCACTCGTAGTTGCCGCAGCTGATAGCGGCCTGGGCGCAGCAGACGCCCTTGTTGCAGGCACTGGTCGAGCACTGGGCGTTCGAGGAGCAGGGCGTGCCGGGCAGCTGGATCAGGTCCAGACCATTGAGGTCGGGAGCGCTTGCATCGCGCCGATTGGCGTCGGAAACAGCCACCGCGTCGGTCACTTGCTGGTCGAGGGCAGCCGAGTCGGGGGCTGCGCGATCCGTCGGCGCGCGGTCAGGGGCAGCTCGGTCGCCCCCAGTGCGATCGGCTTCGCGCAGGTCGGCCGCGGTTGCGTCGGCCCGCCCAGCGTCCTGGGCGACGCCATTGGCTATGCACAGACTGTCCGCGCCGCAGTGGTACCCGACCGGGCACTGGTCGTCTTGGTCACAGGTTGCGCCCGTGGCCGGGATACAACCACTGGCGGCAGCGACGAGCAGCGCCAGCGCAGCCGGTCCCGCACCAGCGCCGCGCACGAACCAGGATCCAGTCGACACCTTCTCCTCGACGCCAGCGCCATGCAACTCCCCGATTATAGCCGATCCGGACCAGGCGCCCACCAGACTGTCTTCCCTCGACGGTGCCGTTGCGCTCGCCTGGACGATTGGCGAACATGGCCACGTGGAGGCTGCAGCTCGGCCGCGCGAGGAACCTGTCCAATGAGAACCGTCTCACGCTGTGCGTCTCTGATCGCGCTGGCCAGCCGGGCCCTGCTCGTCCTGGCCTGCCCCGACGACAACCGCGCGGACAGCGGCGGCGCGCCGGTCGCCCAGACGGCCAACGGCACCTATGGCCGCTGGCGCTACGCTGCGCACTACAACGTCTTCGTGCTGGTCAACGGCGCCGGTGACGACGTCTTCTTCTACAAGCACACGGCCGGCTGCGGGCAATGAGCCAGCACCGACAGCGCCTGGTCGGCCGCGTCGATCTGGTGTCGGCCAGCGTGGCCGGGCTGATCGCGCTGGCGCTGCTCGGACTGCCGCTGCTGTTCGGGCAGTACTATTTCGGTCTCGACCTGACCCAGGCCAACCTGGGCGTGCGCTGCGCGATCAAACAGCTGCTCGTCGACCAGGGGCAGCTCTGGTTGTCGCCAGCGCTGGGCAACGGCGCGCCGCTGCTGCTGCGGCCCGAGGCCGAGCTCTTTTACCCGCTGCGCTGGCTGACGCTGGCGCTAGCGGTCGACGCTGGCGCCTCGCTCGAGGCGGTGCTGCACCTGGCACTGGCCGCGGCCGGCGCCTGCTGGCTCGGTCGCACGTTTGGCCTTCGACCGAACGCGGCGATCGCGGCCGGCCTGCTGACCGCACTGTCAGGCAGCTTTCTCGACCTGCTGCTGCACACCTCGGTCTACGCGGTTGGCGCTGCCTGGTTGCCGTTTGCCTGGGCCGCGGCGCGGCGTGCACTGCACCCGAGCGGCCGGCCGAGCGCGCTGGTGACGACGGGGATCGCGATCGCCATGCTTCTGCTGGGCGGCGAGTCACAGTCATTCGGCATCGCCGTCGTCGTCGTGGCTGCC
>Ga0315268_10001702_pt1 | contig 25324 bp, 24 predicted proteins | sample C1_top_MG_FD_204535 | JGI IMG/M metagenome (GOLD analysis project Ga0315268, IMG submission 204535) | Sediment microbial communities from Yellowstone Lake, YNP, Wyoming, USA - C1_top | ecosystem: Environmental > Aquatic > Freshwater > Lake > Sediment | place: USA: Wyoming | collected 2017-08-01
CGTGCCGTTGCCGCACCCAGGACAGAACACATGGGGCCATCGGTCCCTCCGGTAGAACTCGAACAGCTCCATCAGATCGCCCCCATCGCCCGAAGCTTGTGCCGTACTTCGCTCGGGGTTGGAGGATCCCCGCCGACCTTCGAGAGCAACTCGACCTTCTTGCAGCCGGCTTCGAGAGCCACTCTCTTGATCGACCAATAGAGCATCCCGAGGTTCATCTCGCAGACTAGGATCTGGTCGCACTTGCTGGCAACCTCATAGATGGGTTCTTCGGGAAGCGGCCAAAGGCTCTTGAGCCTGAGAAGACCCACTCTCTCATCCGACGCGGCGACCTCCTTCGCGCCCAGGGCGGAAGAACCATACGAGACAATCATCGTTTTCGAGTCCGGACAGGTGAGTTCCCACTTGTTGATGTCCTTCCTGTTCTTGAGAACCTTCTCCGACAGCCGTTTGATCAGCTGCTGGTGGACCTTGGCATCTTCTGGCTCGATCCGCGAATCATCCGTGTGAGTCATGCCGGTTATCATGGTTTTGTGTCCTTTGCCGAATATCGGGAATGGATGGACAAGGTCGTCGGGCACGTCGTATGCCTCGTCTGGTCTACGAAGACCCTTTTCCTTTCTGTTCACTATCCTGATCTTGTCCGGGACCGCCAGCAGCCCTCTCATGTGGCCCACTTCGGCATCTGAAAGAAGGAATGCTGGAACGCGGTACTTCTCGGCGTAGTTGAAGGACTCGATTGTGAGGTCGAACATCTCCTGGACTGAGGCTGGTGCGAAGGCGATGACTTGGTAGTCACCATGCGAACCATACCGCGTCTGCATCACGTCGCCCTGAGATGCGCGAGTGGGCTGACCCGTGGATGGACCGCCCCTCATCACATTCACGATCACTACCGGGGTCTCTGACATCGCTGCATAGCCGATCGCCTCTTGCATGAGTGAGAAACCAGGGCCAGAGGTTGCCGTCATAGCCTTGACACCGCCCCAGGACGCTCCGATGACCGCAGAGATGCATGCGATTTCGTCCTCCATCTGGAGGAATACACCGTCAGCACCTCTCAGCCTATGAGAGAGACCTTCGGCAATCTCTGTGGAAGGCGTGATGGGATAGCCCGCAAAGAACTTGATGCCGGCCGCGATCGCGCCTTCGACGCATGCATCATTCCCTTGGACGAAGTATTCACCGGGAGCTATCGTCATCGTTTCTTCTCCTCCTCGGTTTCCGGCTGCCACGAGATTGCCTGATCAGGGCAACTGAGCACGCACAATTCGCAGATGAGCTTGCCCTCCCTGTTGTGATTGTAGCATTTCTCGGTTGAGCTTGCCACCGCGTCGAAGTACCCCATTTCGGATATGTCGGCCCCCTTCGAGTAGCACTTCTTGGGGCAGATGTAGACGCATATGTTGCATCCTTTGCACAACTTTGGGTCTATCACTGGCTTCATTGACAACCTTCAAGCATCGGTCGAACGATATTTGAATGTATTCGAGGTAACAGAAACCGCTAGATTGGTTTCTGGCCCTCCCATCATCGACTGCAGGAGACAGGAGGCGACCATGCGTTCGGACGAAAGGATTAATATCGACCTGTCACTAACCGCGTTCGAGACTTTGAACGCCATTCAGAAGCAGATCATGGGACTCAAGAAAGAGAAGAAGGCGATCATTCTTGGCCACAACTACCAGAGGAAGGAAGTCCAGGAGGTTTCTGATTTCCTTGGTGATTCCTATGGACTATCCGTTCAGGCCTCCAAGACCGATGCGAAGATCATCGTCTTCTGCGGTGTGGACTTCATGGCGGAATCAGCCAAGATCTTGAATCCACAGAAGGTCGTCCTCCACCCGAACCTCAAGGCAAGGTGCCCTATGGCCGCGATGGTAGATGTGAAGTCTCTGAAGGACCTGAAGGCGGAGCACCCAGGGGCACCAGTCGTGTCCTATGTGAATACATCCGCTGATGTGAAGGCGGAATCTGACATATGCTGTACATCGGCGAACGCGGTCAAGATCGTGCAATCACTGCCAGACAAGAAGATCATCTTCGTTCCTGACACGAATCTTGGCCTCTACGTTCAGAGGTTCGTGAAGGATAAGGAAATCATCCTTTGGCCGGGATACTGCCCAACTCATGTGAACATCAAGCTCGAGGATCTGAAGGCCCTCAAGAGGAAGCACCCTGAGGCCGAGATACTGGTGCACCCCGAATGCACGCCGGATGTCGTCGACTTTGCGGACTTCGCGTTCTCCACGGAGGGCATCATCAAGCATGTTGTCTCATCTCCCAAGAGGGAGTTCATTATCGGGACCGAGGCGAACATGCTCCACAGGCTTCGGAAGGAAGCGCCTGACAAGATCCTGTACGAAGTGCCAAACGCCACATGTCCGAACATGAGGGAGATTTCCTTAGAAGATGTTCGAGATTCCCTATTGAAGATGCAGCACAAGATCGAGATCCCGCCGGACATAATCAAGAGAGCGAAGATTCCCCTCGAGCGGATGATAGCTGCTGGCCGCTAACCCCATCGTTCTGTTCAGGTCGAACCGGCCAGCTCGCTAGCCGGACCGAGCATGAAGTAGATTCCAAAGATGATCATGAGGGCGCCGCAGGCGCCGAATATTAGCTCGTGGACAATCGGCGTCCACAGGTGTTTCGTTCTGAAGACGGCGAATGATGTGAAACTGTACCATGCCAGATCGCATGTCCAGTGAACGATCGCGAAGGCTACAACGACGATTGCACCAAACTCCTGTGCATTGGATATGAGCAGAGCTCCGACGGTAGCCCACCACAGGAAGAAGTACGGATTCGCGGAAGTCGTCAGGACTCCCGTCGTGATGGAGTTGTATGGAATGTAGTCCTTGTCGCCGGTTGCGATCTCTTTTCGGGACCTCACCATCATACCGCCGAGGAAGACGAGAAGGAGTCCTCCGACCAATCCTATCCCCAACTTGACGGCGGTGTTCTGGAAGACGTATCCGAGGCTCAGGATGATCAACACCATCAGGGGGAACTCGACAAGACCGTGGCCGAGGGCGATCTTGATTCCAGCGCTCTGGTCCTTGTATCCCTTTGCGATTGTCGCTGCAAAGACCGGTCCAGGCGTCATCACCCCAGACAACGAGATGACTACTGCGATTCCGAAGAATATCCAGATGTTGTTGGTGAGGTCATCCACCTTTGGTGAACGGGAAATCGTGGTATATAACTCGTGGCACTAGCTGACCTCCTCACGACTCCAATAAAATACGTGGATGGCGATGGGGGTGGCACGTGATGACAAGAGGGTCAGCTGAGGTCCGCAAGGACCTGTGATGAACCCTATGAGTGCTGACGCTCATCGATGGTGCGCCATCAGTTGAGCGGACACGGAAGATAGAATCGCCCCAGGATGTCCATCGAGTATGCCCGAGACCGCACCGAGAGCTCAGAATCGACCGCTTGGCGTGACGGTGCTTTCCGTCATCCAGTTCATCCTGGGGCTAGGGTACCTCTTGAGCATGCTTTGGGCACTGTCAATATCCGCTTGGGCGGACAGCGTTGACGGACAGACCAGACTCCAGTCCGTCGGCGGCGAACAACTGGCGAAATCCATTTCCACTTTGTTCCTGGTCGTAGGCATCGTCTACCTCGTGCTGGGGGTCTCCTCCCTGATGTTGTCGAGAGGCTACTTCAAAGGTCGCGAAAGAGCAAGACACAGGGGGAGGACGATGGCAGTTCTCGCAATCGTGTTCGCGCTTTTCTGTCTCCTGCTTCCGGTTCCAGCGAAGCTCGGACCAGACTCTCCTTTGTGGGCGATCGTCTTCAATCTGGTATTGGTGATATACCTTGCGAGACCCAAAGTCCTGGCATTCTTCAGATCTCATTCCGGCGCGTAGTACTCCTAGAACAGAATGACCGAATGACTCCGGGTCCTGGCAACTAGCTGTAGATCGTGACGATGTAGTCGATGAACTTGCTCAGGGGCATGCCGTCGTGCCACCTCATGATCAGGTTGCCCTCTTTTGACGGCGCGATCTTTGGGAGTCTGCTGTAGACGACCTTGAGACGGCCGTTGATCGGGCCGACATCCAGCGTGAAGATCCTCCAGGCATCTCCTCTCTGCCGCTTGTACCTGAACGCGTATATCGGCATCAGTCCGACGCGCCTGCAATCGTCCATCATCTCCTGAGCCTGGATGGCGAGCTTCTCGTTCCTGCTGAATCTGAGGACGTCGCTGACGGAGCTCTTGACCTCGATCGGAAGGGATATGTCGGAACGTATGGCCACGATGTCGATTCCCAGTGAGCCAGCTCCTCGGATGACCATGAAGGGTCTCTCGCGGATTCTGTAGTATGCCTTTCTCTCGTGCTCCTCGCAGGTCTTCGTGACTCTGACCAGCATATCCTCGTCCGCTCGAAGAATGCCCTTGAGCTCACGCTCAAAAATGCGCCCCATCGCCTTCGGCCACTGAATGCGCGTTCCAGTTAAATCACTTTTCGATACAATCAGCCACTGCGCACGCGAGCATCTCGTCCTTGGAAGACGCTTCAGGAATTCTTGCGAAGAACGTAGCCTGTATCGCGCCCTCCGCTTCGCCATGAGCGCATTCACAGTCGTCGGTGAGAGCAGCGTAGACTAGGTGGAGCCTCTTGACAGACACGTCAGAGTAGTGCCAGACAACATCATACATGCCTGCCAATTCGACGCTCCTGAGACCGACGCCGCATTCTTCCTTCGCGATCCGTTTCGCAGCTTGGACCGGGTCTTCGCTTGTTCCGATCCTGCCGGAGGGAAGACTCCACGCCCCTCCCTTCTTCTTTGTCAACAGCACGCCGTTCTTCCCGGATATGACCAGTACAAGCTGTCCCTTGCACGGGACGTAGTTGAGATCCGCCTTCATCCCCTTCATATCGAAATCGAACTTGCGAACCTCGAAATGGGGCGTGGTCAAAGCAAGCGCGTCAATCTCGTCCGCCGTAGGAAGCTCAATCAGCATCCGTTTGGGAGCCTCTTTCACGGGACCAGCCTTGACCTGTCTCTTGGGAATAGAACAGCCTCCCTGATATTGGGCAAGTCCAGCATCTTCTGGACATAGCGCTCGACCCCGAATCCAAACCCTCCGTGCGGGGGCATGCCGAACCTGAATGCCTTGAGGTAGAAGTCGAAGGAGTCGAGGTTGAGGTTGTTCTCTCGCATCTGCTCCACGAGGACGTTGTAGCGGTGTTCCCTCTGTCCTCCCGAGACTATCTCCTGCCCCTTGTAGTCCAAATCGAAGTAGCCTGTGGTCTCTGGGTCCTCGTCTGACCGTTTGGCGTAAAAAGTGCCTCTCTTGAGTGATGTCGGAAACTCTGTGATGAAATAAAGTTCACAATTCTTTTCGCGCTTCATGACCTCTCCGAGCGCCTTCTCGCCCTCCGTTCCGAGGTCGTCGCCGTGATCGATTCTCAAGCCGGCCGCCTTAACGATCTCGATCGCCTCTCTGTACTTCACGCGCGGGAAGGGGGTCGTCGGCCGTACGATCTTGATTCCCAGCTTCTGGAGCTCATCCTTCGCGCGGTCGCGCACGTACTCCAAGCTGTTGACGACGATTCCCTCGGCCACGGCCATCACGTCTTCTGATGACTCTATGAACGCCATCTCCACGTCGAGAGAGATGAACTCTGCGATATGCCTGATCGTGTCCGACGCCTCCGCCCTGTAGGCGTGGGCGATCTCGTAGATGCGGTCAAGACCAGTCGCCATGAGATTCTGTTTGTACAGTTGTGGGCTCTGGGCAAGATAGGCGCTGCTGTCGAAGTACTTGATCGGGAAGAGCGTCGAGCCGCCCTCGGCGCCCGCCGCAACGATCTTCGGGGTACTGACTTCGACAAATCCCTGGGAAACGAGGAACCCTCGGATTCCCTCGAGCGCCTTCGCTTCGATCTGAAATATCGCTCTGACATCCTCTTTCCTCAAATCCAGGAAACGATTGTTCAAGCGAGTGTCCAGATCCGCCCCGACCTTGTCAATGACTCCGAGCGGCAACGGAGTTTCCGCCTTGTTCAGCAGGACTATCTTGTCGGGGAGCACCTCGAAACCCGCCCTCGCCTCTTTGCTTTCCTTGACCGTGCCAGTCACAAGGAGAACGGACTCCCGTGGAAGTGAAGCGACAAGATCGAAGAGATATTTGCTCCTCTTCTTCAGAGTCGTGACCTGTATGACCCCGTCTCTGTCACGCAGCTGCAGAAAGGAGATGCCGCCCAGATTCCTTAGGTCTTGGACCCAACCGCCCACCGTGACCTGCTGGCCGAAGAGGGCCGACGTGATATCCTTCGAGTATGTGATGTGTTGCCATTGCGGCAAGAAACTACACCTGTCCTGCGTAACCTAGTGGAGGGTAATAACTGTTTCTCGGACTCGGAACTCGCCCTTCGCGTTCCTGCGAAAGTTAATCTCGGCGTAAAGCCAATCCCGCGCAATCTGAGGACGGTGCTCCCATGGATCTCATGATACTCGTCTACGTCCTTCTCATCATTGCTTTCGCCAAGGCGCTTGGTGAGGCCGTATCTCGTATCAACCAGCCGCCCATCGTTGGTGAGCTTCTCGCTGGGATTATGCTCGGGCCATTCATGCTCGGGAGAGTCTTCGTTGGTTTGCGCGACATGTGGGAGCCCGGCGGGTCGAGGAGCACATTCATAGGACAACTCGCGGACCTGGGGATGCTCTTCTTGATGCTGTATGTCGGTTTGGAATTCTCTCCCAAGCTGATCAAGGCCTCCTCTTGGCTTGGCACCGGCATCGCTGCTGTCGGAATTGCTGTTCCTGCGGTGTTGGGACTCTTGGTCGGACTGGCGTTTGACCTTGATGGCCTGACACTCGCATTCATGGCGGTCGCAATGGCCGTGACAGCTCTGCCAGTCACAATAAGGATCCTCAAGGATATGGATGTCATCGGCACGAAGACCAGCGGCATAATAGTGAGCGCTGCGTTGATTACTGACATCCTGCTCCTGCTCGTTCTCGGGATCATCATCGGGGCGTGGGAGGGCTCGGCGACTTGGTCCACTGCAGTCTACATCGCAGTCAGTTTTGCGTTGTTTTTCGTTTTCGCGTTGCTAGTCGGGCGCTTGGTCGTGCCCCACCTCTACAGGCTCTTGAGATGGATGCGGACTGGCGAGGCGGCGTTCGCTGTGGCAGTCGGCATGGCGATGTTGTTCGCCATCGCTGCAGAATGGGCGGGTCTTCCAGGAGTCATCGGTGCGTTCATAGCGGGTCTCCTGTTGCGCGAGACAGGCACAGGCCTCAAAGTGTGGACGAGGGTTGAGGATATACTGTCCGGCGTCACGCTTGGGTTCCTCGCCCCGATATTCTTCGTCCTGATAGGATTCTCGGTCAAGTTCGACCTCGTGGCGGAGCATCTTCTGCTTTTCGTCGCAATCCTTCTGGTCGCAGTAGTGGGAAAGGTAGGAGGCACTTTCGTGGTGGCCAGGCTAGGCGGTCTGAGCGCCAACGAGTCCATGGCTATCGGTTCGATGATGATGGGAAAAGGCGCGATGGAGCTCGTCTTCGCGCAGATCGCGCTCGAGGTCGGACTGTTCGCCGAGAGGGAATACCTGTTCTCCCTGCTCGTCCTCATGGCGTTCATATCTACAATCCTTGCGCCAGTGTTCTTCAAGGTGTACTACAACAGGGGCGTAGTCGCGGGGGAGATATCAACGCAGAGACCGACGATGCTTGAGACGTACAAGGACATTGGCTCTTCTCCCTAGACCGAAAATGGTCTCAGGCGGGCTCGTGACCTCTCCTGTTGGCGATCGCGATCCCTGCCACGATGATCAGACCGCAGAACGCCGTCCAAGGGGCGACTCCCTCGTCTCGTATGGCCCAAGCGAACAGAGACGCGAACACTGGCATAAGATAGATGAAGAACGCCATCCGCGAGACCTCCTCATGTTCGAGGGAACTGAGATAGAGCACCGATGACACCCCGGCGCAGAGGAATCCTAGCACGGCGATGTTCAGGATGGAGTGTTGAGTGAATTCCATCCTCAGTCCTTGCTCGAAGGGAACCGCAATTCCAAGAAGGGCCGTTCCGAACATCAAGGACAGTCCGATGACCAGCACAGGTGGGTTCCTGGCAATCATGTTCTTCGCTGAGACCCATGCAAGGCCGTAGGAAGTTGCAGATATCAGGATGAGAATGTTGCTGACGAAATCCTGATTCTCTAGAGATATCCCTCCGCTGGCGACAAGCAGGATCGTCCCGGTCATGGCGACGAAGGTCCCGATCGTCTTCATCTTCGTAAGTCCCTCTTTCAGGAGCAGGACGGCGAAGACCAGGGTCATCACGGGACCCGATGACTGGATGACGGATGCGATCGAGGACGTCCCATGCTGAAGGCCCAAGTTCTGCGCCACATTGGGTATTGCGACATATAGAAGCCCAAGGACAAGCAGTGGTTTCCATTCGGTCTTGACTGCCTGGACTATCCTCGCCCACGGATATCTGATGCTGATGACCACGAGCATGAGAGCCGATGCCAGGAGGAATCGAACAAAGCCTAGGAGGACCGGAGAGAAATCGACAAGTCCTTCCTGGATGAGAGGAAAAGCCAGTCCCCACAATGCCACGGCCGAGATGGCCGATGCAGACGTCACCAGCGCACTCTTGGGCAGAGTCATTCGTCTCTGGGCCATGACGACCTAGGATTTGAGTCTTCTCAGAGCGTCACCGGTCAATTGCCTGAGTTTTCCTTGGGCGCCCTCTTCTTTGTCAGGATCTCGAGCCTCTTACCTTCGTCATACAGAGACCTGACCGCCTTCGCCGCTCTCATTGCTGACGGATAGACTGGAATGTTCTTGACCCTTAGTTCCTGAACGACCTCATCCACTTCGGGCCCACCTACCCAGCATGCGACGATGGGCTTCTTGAGGTTCCTCTTCTCCTCGACGAGCTTGATCACTGCGCCGACGTATTCTCTTGGTCTGGCGATCCCTGCATGGACGCATGTCATGATCAGAGCGTCAACGTTCGGATCCGAGAGCATTATGCTCCCGGTGGCGTGGTATCTGTGGAACCTCGCATCACCGGTGACGTCCAGCGGGTTGCGCGCGGTCGTGATTGACGGAAGATGCGGCCTCAACGCATCGACAGTCTTCTTCGAGAGACTGGGCACTCTGAGACCTATGGATTCGCACCAATCGGCTATCATGATGCCCGCTCCTCCACCGTTGGATATTATCCCGACCTTGTTGCTGAGGGTCGGCGGCTGGTAGGCCAATGCGCGGGCGAAGTCGAAGAGTTCTATCACATCGTACGCTCTTTGGATATGTACCTGCTTGAATGCAGAATCGTAAACCGCGTCGGAGCCGCTCAAGGATCCAGTGTGCGTCGAGGCAGCTGCCGAACCTGCTGGAGTCCTTCCCGCTTTGATTGCCACGATCGGTTTCTGACATCTGCGCGCGGAGTCAAGGAATTTCTTGCCGTCCTTGATTCCCTCGATGTACATCGCTATGACCTTCGTCGATGGGTCGTTGTTCAGGTAGTCAATGAGGTCAGCGTCGTCGACGTCTGCCTTGTTGCCAATGCTTATCACTCTCGAGAGTCCGATGTGCTCCCCGTTGGCGTAGTAGATCATGCCTATGCAAAGCGCACCGCTCTGGCTTATGAGGGCGATCTCGCCTGGCCTCGGCATTCCGAAGACGAACGCCGCATCCAGGTTGTCGATCGGATCCTTGTATCCGAGGGTGTTTGGTCCGATGAGTCTAATGCCCCCTTTCCGGGCGATTTGAAGGACCTCTTCCTCGAGCAGTCTTCCCTTTTCGCCGACCTCGGCGAATCCCGATGAGATGACGATAGCGCCCTTGACTTTCTTCTTCGCACACTCGGTCATGACCTTCGGCACGAACTCCGCGGGGACCGCGATGATCGCGAGATCGATGTCATCCTTCACCGCCAGCACGCTGGGCTGTGTCTTCAGACCCATGATCATCGGCGTTTCCGGGTTGATGGGATAGACCTTGCCCGTGTAGCCCTGGACGAGTATGTTCTGAAGAATCTCGTATCCGATCTTCATAGGGCTTCGGGAAGCACCGATGACTGCGATGGATTTCGGCGAGAATATGGGTTTCAGGTCTTCAACGGTTCCCATGAGTATTTCACTCGCGGTCGGAAAAGAGTCCTATGCTCGTTTAAGTCTTTCCACAGAACGGTTCTGGGAGAATTCGGGTCGTGAAGCCGCCTGAAGACACGGAAGTCGACTAAAAGGAGCTACATGCAGTCGCAAAAGTGTAATTGGTCCAATACGAGCGAGCGATGGCCGAAAGGTCAGAGACGAATGGAACGAGTGGCATTGCTGGCGTGACCTAGAGGTCACCACCCGACAATGCAACAAAACCATATATGTCAAGAGTCTTATTGGCCGCATCAATATCAGTTCCGATTTGCAGCTAATGGAGGAAACTGAAATGCCAGAAAAAGTGACAGTATCACTTATCAAAGCGGACGTTGGGTCGATCGCCGGGCACTCGAGGCCACACCCGAGGATGATGGAGGTCGCCTCCGATATGCTAGGGAAGGCCGTCAGGGATGGCCTGCTGAACGACTACTACGTCACAAGATGTGGAGACGACATGCAACTTCTGATGACTCACAGGAAGGGCGAGAACAACAGAGGCATACATGAGCTTGCGTGGAACGCATTCATGGCCGCCGCGAACGAGGCGAAGAAGATGCATTTGTATGCCGCGGGGCAGGACCTGCTTTCCGATGCCTTCTCCGGTAATGTGAGAGGGCAAGGCCCAGGTGCGGCAGAGATGGAGTTCGAGGAGAGGCCCACCGAGCCCATGCTCGTGTTTATGGCGGACAAGTGCGGCCCGTCCGCCTATTCGCTTCCGATCTCAAAGATCTTCATGGACCCGTTCACTACTACTGGCCTGGTGATAGATCCAAGAGCCCACCTAGGCTACGATGTCGAGATTGTGGATGTCGTCGACCACAAGAAGGTCTTGATGAGCTCCCCCGCCGAGCTCTATGACATATTGGCCCTTCTGGGAGACACGACCAGATATGCTGTCAAACGGGTCATCCACCGGTCGGTCGGCATAGCAGCGGTCGTCTCGACCGAGAAACTGAATATCCTCGCTGGCAAGTATGTCGGCAAGGACGACCCCGTGATGTTGGTCAGGTGCCAGTCTGGCCTGCCTGCAGTCGGAGAGGTCCTCCAGCCGTTTGCATTCCCACAGTTGGTAGCCGGCTGGATGCGCGGCTCTCACTATGGTGCTTGGTACCCCTGCGCCGTCGACCAGTCCGACCCTACCTACCACGATGGTCCTCCGCGGGTATGCTCACTTGGCATTCAGATCACGAACGGCAAGATACAAGGTTCAGAAGCGCCGGGCTCGAAACCTGGAGACCACAAGCCGATAGACTACTTCGCAGGCAGAGAGTGGGACGTCGTGAGGAACAAGGCCATGGAGATATCGATCTACATGAGAGGGCACGGACCATTCATGCCAGGCATCGTGTCCCCAGAGGAGCTTGAGTACACCACTCGCCCGGACATATTGAAGAAGCTCGAACCGAGGATGCAGCCTCTGTAACGAGGTCGTGAACTTTGCCCATTCGAAAACCAGTGATCGTGGTCAACTTCAAGACATACCCCGAAGCGAGCGGACTAGGAGCACTTGCTCTTGCGAAGCTCTGCGCTCAGATCTCATCGGAAACCGGGGCATCACTGATTGTGGCACCCCCTATGCTTGACCTCGCCATCGTAGCATCGGCCGTGAAGATACCGGTATTCGCGCAGCACATCGACAGTGTGCAATCTGGCAGCACAACTGGACACGTCACGGTCGAGAATGCCAAAGCCTCCGGGGCGCTGGGAACGCTCGTGAACCATTCGGAGAGGAGGATCAAGATATCCGAGATCCACGACATCATTGACAGATCCAGGAGAGCCGGTCTCGTGACGATAGTCTGCACCAACAACCTCGCTGTGAGCAAGGCTTGCGCTGCCATGGAACCGGATTTCGTCGCTATCGAACCTCCTGAACTCATCGGCGGGGACGTGTCCGTTACGACTGCAAACCCGAAGATTGTCGCTGACACAGTGTTGGCAATCAAGGGGATCAACAAGCGCGTTGGCGTGCTGTGTGGCGCAGGAGTCAAGAACGGTCGCGACGTTGCCAAAGCGCTCGAGCTCGGGACCGACGGAGTCCTCTTGGCAAGTGGAGTCGTCAAGGCGAAGGACCCCAAGTCAGTCTTGCTGGACCTGGTCTCCGGTCTCAAGGGATGAAGAAGCCTACTTGTAGCGCACTCAGTCTTCTCCCCTAGGTTGTATCAGCTGGTCGATGCGGCGCAAACGCGTTCTGGCGGTGTCATCGGCCTTGCTCTTCATGTCGGTCGCGTTCGCGCCGTGTCACTTCCTCTCACCCGACCGAGTTCATGCCGAGGCGGTCCCCGGCGAAGCATCAATACTGATCTGGGAGTTCTATCCATGCGGTCTCCTTGACGACGAGTACGTGAGGCTAAGAAGCACAACGCAGACTCCTGTCAATCTCAGGAATTGGAGCCTGACAGATGGTGAGGGCGTGTTGCGCGTCTGTCAGGATCAGTGGCTCCAGCCCTCTGCAAGCCTGACGATATCGATGAACGCGAGCTCCTACTTCTCGGCCTACGGCGTATGTCCAGACATTTCGACGAACGACCCGAGGACACAATGGAATGTCTCACTCAACGGGAGCTGGCGTTTGTCGGATGCGGGCGATTCCCTCGCGCTCTTGGATTCCAAGGGCATGGTCATCGATTTTGTCGAGTACGGGAATTGCATCGATGTTTCTCCATGCTGGATTGGTCCTCCAGTCCCAGCGTTGAGGAAGGGCGAGGTGTGCAAGAGGATTGCGATTGGCTCATCTTGCCAGGACACGAACTGCCGGATGGATTGGCAGCCTTTCAGGGAGTACCGATATGGCTACACGGAGTTTGTGCCGCTTGAAACGACGGTAGCGTCGGGCGCTTTGACTGCGTTCGTCAGCCCTGATTGCTCTTTGGAGATTGTGACAGAAACGCTCAACTCGGCCCGTTCGAGCATAAGACTCTGCGCCTACGAGTTGGACTCAGTCGCTGTATGCACTTCTCTCCTGCAGGCGGCGGCAAGGGGAGTGAGTGTTCGGGTGTTGCTCGACGGTGCGCCCGCCGGAGGTATAGGAGAACGGGAGAAGACCTGCGCGTCAGTCCTAGCGGCAGGAGGAGTGCATCTGGACATGCTCAATGGGAACCTCAGCTCCAAGATCGTGCAGCATATTGGGCCGCTGCACGCGAAGTATGTGGTTGTGGATTCCAGAGCTTCAATAGTGCTCTCCGAGAATTTCGTTGAGAGCGGCCTCCCTGTTGACAAGCTATGCGGAAACAGAGGGTGGGGAGTCAAGATCGAGGACTTGAGCGTTGCGAGATATCTCACTGAGATCTTCGATTCTGACTCTCGAGCCTGGCGGGACGATGTTTTCGAATGGAGGATGTCCGATCGTTTCGATGCGCGTGCTGTTTTGCCAGCAAGCCCACAAGTCAATCATACGAGGGGAATGCTACTTCCTCTTCGCTCGACGTACGAGTCACAGATAAAGCTGATCCCTTCCCCCGATGGATCGTTGATTGCTCCATTTGCCGTATCAATTTTCTCATCCTCGTCCTCGGTCAAGACAGAGCAATTTCAGGTGGATCTACAGTGGGACACACGATGGGATGGGTCTCCACGCATCAGCCCGTTGCTCGAGGCACTTGAGGCCGCGATGTCGCGAGGCTCCCGCGTCGAGATGCTTATGGACTCCACATGGTTCAACTTGGAGATGAACTCGAAAGTTGCCGCTCACATGGCATCAGACGCACTGAACGGGAGCTGGGAGGGGGAGTTCAAGTTATTGGACGCTTCGGGTCCAGTGACCGTGTTGCATAATAAAGGCGCGGTGATTGATGGTAGACGCGTGCTGATTACCAGCAACAACTGGGGATATTCGTCCTTTGCCCGGAATAGAGAGCTTGCGGCTGTCCTGGAGTCGAATGAGCTGGCGACATACTTCTCAAAGGCGTTCTCCTTCGATTGGACTCCGGACGGCATTCCTCCAATTGCGGATGCTGGGGAGGATCAGACGATCAGGGTTGGAGGGCAGGCACAATTGGATGCGGGAGGCTCGAGCGATGACCGCGCTATCGTTCACTGGGCCTGGGACACCGATGAGGACGGGGAGGTTGAGTACACGACTGAGCAAGCTCGGTTCTTCGCCACAAGACCAGGACGGACAGAAATCTCCCTGACAGTCGAGGATGCTTGGGGCAACAAGGGATACGACACCCTCACGATCGAAATCCTGTCGGATGGCACCTCCTCATCCAACGGCGGCGATTCCGTGGGGAGATTCGGAGTGTATATTTCAATTGTGGGCGGCTTTATAGGTCTTCTGACAGGAACTCTCGTCGCAAAGCATCAACACCGGCCAACTCGCAAACTTAATCATCCGAGAAGAGATTGACATCGCCGCCATGATAGTCACCAGACCGTTCTCCCCGACCGATATTCCGTTCATAACCAAGATCGTGAAGAAGTCGCTGGGTGAGACTTATCCTCCATCCCTTTACCTGACCGTCCACAACCTCTGGCGAGAAGGTTTCCTAGTCGTTCAGGACGATGGAGACATTGTCGGATTCGTGGCGACAGTACCTTCCGGTCCCAAGGTCGCGCGAATATTGATGCTCGCCATCCTCCCTGAGAAGAGAAAGAGGTCGCTTGGCCGGACGCTCATGGATGGACTGTATTCGAGCTGTCTCGCGAAGGGATTCGACACAGTGATCCTGGAAGTGAGGAAGAGCAACAAGGATGCGATTGCGTTCTACGAGCGACAGGGATTCTCCCTCTACGGAGAAATCAGAGAATTCTACACGAACGGTGAGGACGCCTACAAGATGATGAAGGTCCTGCAGACATAGATGGGATGCTCAGCTGTATCCGCGCTTGTCGTCATGGACGTGGTAGTTCCAGTAGTGGTATGGCGATGACTCCTTTTCCGAAGTGCTTGAATCTGAGGAGACACCGCCCATGTAGCTCCCGTATCTCTCCTTTATCTGCTCCTCGACGGGGCGAGCCCGCTTGAGAGCATCTTTGATGTGCTTCGCTTCGATAAGCGTTGAACTCTCAATGACTGCGATGTCCCCCGCAGCTCGCACGAGTCCGCCGAGTTCCCTGAGCCTCAGAGTGAGCGATTTGTCCTTGTTGTCGATGGCCTTCGCCCTCTTCCTGGCCTCTTCTATGATCAGCTCAACCGCGTCCCTGGTCGCGTGAGGGATCCTCGCGTCCATGACGATCTCCTGCGCGACGAACTGCGTGAGCTTGGACCTGTTGTCTTCGGTGTCGGGCATGACTGTTTCAACCAGCACCTCGTAGCCTCCGCCATTGATCCTCGACCTGAGAGGGGACATTATGTGAGGCAGGTCCTGTATGTTGCAGGCGCCGACGAATATGAAGTCGCATGGAACGTTGTCCACACGCACGCTCGCGCCAGCGCTTTGCGGGTTCCTACCTTGGATCGGGAAGCGCTTTTCCTGCATTGCCGTCAATATGAATCTCTGGAGATGGCCCAGGTGAGGCAGCTCATCGATGAACAATACACCCTGGTGGGCGCTGTGGATGGCGCCTGAAACGACTCGATCATATGGCTGAGTCCCGAGCTGAGGATGGCCACCATAGGGATCGTGCCGTACATCGCCTAGAAGCTCGACCTCGCTTGCACCGGTTGCCAGGACGAATGGATTTCTGTCGATTGGCACGATGACCTTCTTCGGGCTCTCCTTCTCGAGCTCGCGTCGTTTCTCAAGAGCCTGCTGGTCCAGAACCTTGATCATTTCCCCGGCCCGCTCGAAAACAACGACCTCCTCCTTGCCGAACCTTTTCCTGGTCGTCGTCACGCGCTCCCTGCCTGCCATCTGCCCCATCGTGACTTCGACAAGGCCGCCCAGCAGGTCTCCGAATGGGTTGTTCGGCGTAGAACGGACCTGAGCGACTTTAGCCCTCGAGCACTTTGGGCAGAAGCTATCTTTCGGAGAGGAATAGGTCCCGCAGCTCGCGCATCGGTATCCTAGGCGCTCGGCAACGTTTACGGGAGCCTCTTTCGGATCGATGAACTCCCCCTCTGCGTAGCCTTTGGATTCGAGTTCCTTCGTGACCTCGTCGAATCCCTTGACCTCGACGAGCGGTCTCTCAGGGTTCTCAGGATTGTGGACCACCCTGATCTCCTCTGTCGGCCGGCTGAGATGGAGGGCCAGCGCTTGCGCTATCATTGATTTCCCTGTTCCAGGAGGCCCTACCAGGAGGAAGTGGCGTCTCTGGGATGCCGCTATCCTGGCAAGTCTGACCGCTTCGTCCTGTCCGATGACTCTCTGCAGCGGGTCAGATGAGATCTTGATGTCCTCGGTGGTCTCAAGTTCGCCAAGTAACCTTGGAGATTCCTTTGAATGCTCGTCTTCCTTGGGCATTTCGGTCACGATGTTCAGCTGAGGTCTTCTTTCGTCAGCACCTCGACGCTCGTCGGGAGCTTGGCGATGTTACCCAGTTTAACACCGACTACCGTACTGATATTCTTTTCCACCGCGATGTCGAGGACACGTTGCGTGATGATCCCGTCAAGGATGACTGCAATCACGGCCTCGGTAGTTTCCTTGAGAGTATCCGCCAGCATGCTCACATGGACTTCCTTGAGGACGTTCCCAGCGGAGTTGAGCAACTTGGCCTTCGATGTGTTGCTGAGCTCCTCCAACACCAATTTGTATCTTGCCTGCTCAGGGGAGAACCTCTTCACAGCCTTCTCCTCGACAGGCCGGGGTAGGGGCTTCTGTTCCCTCTCCCTGACGTGTCTTCCTCTGTCCTCTTCACGCCTGTTGCGGTCGCCACGCTCTTCCTCGCGTCTGACCTCTTTTTGACCATTCTTGGGTGCTCCAGAAGGTATGTTGAGCATTTCTGCAAACTGGTCTGCGGGAGTCTTGTTCCTCAAGCATTTGACGATCTGCTTCTGCGTGAGCTCCTCGACTTCTTGACCCGCAGGGGCTCTCGCGACGAAATCGACCTCAGCAACTTGCAGAAGCTCTCTGAGTATTAGCTCGCCGCCTCGGTCTCCATCGACAAAGGCTGTCACGACCTTCTCCTTGGAGAGGTCTATGATCGTCTGAGGCACGTTGGTTCCCTCGACGGCTATGATGTTCTTGATGCCGTACTTGAGAAGGTTCAGGACATCCGAGCGTCCCTCGACCACGATGATCGCATCTGAGTCCTCGATGTTCGGACCAGCTGGCAGTCTCTCTTTGCCGTAGTGCATGACCTCTTCGATCTGTACTGATTGTCTCACGGAGTCTGCAAGATCGACCCCGCTCACCTTCGATGCCTTGAGCAGTTCGGTGAGCAGTTGTTTCGCGCGTTCGACGATCTTGTTCCTCTTGGAGACCCTGACATCCTCGATCTTCTCGATGGATATCCTCGCCTTGCACGGGCCTACCCTGTCGATAGTTTCCAGGGACGACGCAAGTATCGCTGTCTCAACTTGGTCGAGGCTAGAAGGAACATAGACTATTCCCTCGGACTTGCCCTTGCTGGAGCTCACTTCAACTTCGATTCTTCCAATCCTGCCACTCTTCTGAAGGTCTCTCAGATCCAGCTCGTCGCCGAGAAGGCCTTCAGTCTGTCCAAAGATAGCGCCTACGATGTCCGGCTTCTCGACAATCCCATCCGTCGAGAGCTTCGCGGAAATCAGGTACTTCGTTGTACTTGGATCTATATCCATTCTTTTCACTTCCTTTCGCGAAAAACAGCTCCGTCAACCTGCTCCTGTCAGCTTGCTGGGACTGCCGTTTCCAGCCTCGGCCCACTAGCCGACGGGGTGTTGACAGACATCTAGCCCATGAGGACCTGGCCACTGCCTCGAGGCAGTCCCAAATCCTTTGACATTCACTTGATTATAGGATGATATGTCAGATGAAGTTTGATGCGCTGTTCTTCGGCACTACTAATACGCGGGTCGATAAATACTTTTCCTCACGCGCAATGATAATTGTCCGTCTTATAGCCAGTAGCCCCGCGGTTCACCCTCCGGACACCACAGATATCAGTTTCAGTTCGTCACCGTCTTCGAGCTTCTCATCCAACGGCAACGGCTGGTCATTCCTGACGGGGATCCATTGGTCCGGGAAGAGCCCGAGCATTCTGATGGCTTGCTCGACGGAGGAACCTTTCTCGAGGTTGATGCGCCTCGTCTCCTTTCTCGTCGGGAGCAGGTGAATGGTTACTATCATCGCACGGCCGTTCGCTCGAATGGGCTCATCCATATTTACCCTTTCTATGTCTTCGAAGCCTCTCATTGGTCGCGCCCAATCCGGCTCCGACCGAAGCATGTCTATTGAAAACGCCAAATACTTGACCGATAATGCATGAGGGACAATCCAGCACACTGCCGAGGTAGCTAAGCTCGGTTTAAAGCGATAGCCTCGAGAGCTATTGGTGCTCGTCACCACGGGAGTTCAAATCTCCCCCTCGGCGCTGGCCTCGCACATCGCGTGCCGCCTGGCGAATGCTAGGGGTTAATATCGAGCCGCACCATTCAGCACTCGCGCCATGACAGCCAAGAAGATGCTAATGATCGTATGCGACGGCCTCTCCGACCGGCCGGTGAGAGAGTTGGACAACAAGACCCCCCTTCAATTCGCGAAGAAGCCAGCAATGGATGCACTCTCAAGGCACGGTGTCAACGGCACCATGGACGTTGTTGGGCCTGGTGTCATCCCTGGAAGCGACACTGCACATCTTGCTCTCTTTGGATACGACCCATACAAGGTCTACACCGGGCGCGGCCCAATCGAAGCAGCCGGTGTAGGTGTCGCTCTGAATAAACGTGATATCGCTTTCAGATGCAACTTCGCCACTGTTGACAAGAACGGCATGATCACAGACAGACGGGCTGGGCGCATCAAGTCCGGGACTGTCGAACTGGCCAAGGCGATTACTGGCATGGAAATCGATGGTGTCGAGATCATATTCAAGGAAGGATCGGAACACAGGGGTGTCCTCGTCCTCAAGGGAAAAGGCCTGGACCATAGGGTCTCGGATGTCGACCCTCACCGCGAGGGCCGTGTGCTGGAATCAAAGCCCCTGTCGCCAGAAGCGGAGAAGACGGCGAGGGTCGTGAACCAGTTTGTGAAGAAATCCTCCGCTGTACTCGCATCCAATCCTGTTAACGTGCAGAGAATGAAAGACGGACTCCCTCCAGCGAACATAGTCCTCCCGCGGGGAGCGGGCAGCACTAGAGCGCTCGAACCTTTGACCGACCGCTACGGGATCACTTGCGCTGCTGTCGCGGGTGTAACACTTGTGAAGGGAATCTGCCGCATCGTGGGCATGGATGTGCCGGACATCGCCGGAGCGACGGGAGGTTTGGATACGGACTACAAGGCAAAGGCCGACGCCGCGCTCAGGCTGCTGCAAAATCACGACTTCGTTTTCGTTAACGTCAAAGCTGGCGATATCGCCGGCCACGATGGCGATTTCCGAATGAAGGTTCGCGTGGTAGAGAGCATTGACATGATGCTGGGAATCATGCTGAAGGACATGAAGGAGGATGTCGTCGTTGCCTTGACTTGCGACCACTCGACGCCTGTTGCCGTCAAGGAGCACAGCGCAGACCCTGTGCCTATGACAATCTCGGGAGGGGGCGCGAGATTTGACGGAGTGCGCGAGTTCGACGAGATCTCGTGCGCTTCGGGTGCTCTCGGAAGAATGAGGGGCATGGACTTGATGCCGACGATGCTGGGAATGGCGGACCGCGCGAGAAAATTCGGAGCCTAGCGTGACCTGAAGTCTCAGGTCTCCCTCAAGGTCTTGTTGATCTGGTCTTCCATCACGTGACCTACGACTTTCACGTCGGCCTTTTGGATGCCCTCTAGATCCTTCAGCCTCCGCTTGATGTTCTGAGCGAGCTGGATGCCCAGAGGACAGAACGGGGATGTGGGTCTGAAAGTCAGACTAACCGATTTGCCCGTAACCTTGAGTTCGGAAATCAATCCCATCTCGTAGACGCTCACGTTGGTGTGTGGATCGATGATTTCATTGAGGGCCGATATTACATCCTTCACTGTCGCCATTTTGTGATCGCCTGTTCCCTTCTGCTGGTCACTTGCTGTCGTACCTTCCAAGCTGTAGATTAATTTAACGCATTTGTCTTCTGGTCTCTAGATGGATTGTCTCTGCTTCTTGAAGTAGTCCAGGACGATCTTCCTCTGTCCTTTTCGCAGTATCTCGGACAATGTCGAAGGGGATACTTCGAACATGCGCGCCAGCTCCCGGAGACTTATCCTCTTCGGATAGTCGAAATAGCCCCTCTCAAAAGCTACATGGGTGATCTTGTCCTGCCGCTCTGTCAGGCTCTCTTTGTCGTCAATCTTGGTGAGCTTGATGAGCTCCGCCTCGACGCTCTTGCTCTTGAGGTGGTCGAATATTCCCTTGAGGACTTCCTTCTCGCTCAGCACCAGGGTCCACTCTACCTTCCCACCGCTCTTTGTCTCGGCGGAGATCAGAAAGACATCCGAATCGGTGAGAATCCTGCAGATGTCGCATCGCGATGTTGTGACGGCCCCGATGACCTTGCCCTTCTCGGTGATGGTAGTGTCCAGTTTGGAGACCAAGGGGTTCTTCCTGATGTCTTTCAGAACCTCCTCCATTATGTCCTGAGGCCCTGAAATCTCGACGAGATCCTTGACTCCTCTGTCGGAGTATGGCACCCTCTCGATCACCTTGATGCTCACTGGATGTTTCTCGGGAATTTCACTCATCCAGTTCTTTGGGATCTTGAGAGATATGACTGCTTCCATCATCGACTGACACTGCCCCCAAACCGAAGACGACCAGCTGGAACTGAGTCGTGCATATATCTACTTTAAGGTGGGCCATGACCCGGTCGTGGCGGGGCCCGTCTGCACTTTCGCTTGTCCCATCATCCTCCTTATCTATCCTCTCGGAGTTTACGAGCCAGGATGGACCTATCTTCTTTCAGCCGCTCAAATGCCATGATCGATAGCTCGTCCGTTTTCGACGAACTCCTCACACTGGATGGTGTTTCCGCAAGATCCTCGAGATGCGTCTACTGCAAGGGCTCGAAGATGCTCTGCGGTAAGGAGAGGTGCTCAGTAATCGCGCGATTCTACTCCGCCTCCAAAACAAGGTCTCAGATAGACACCACTACTCTAGATGGTGCCTGCCCACCGAGCGTCTTCATCGGTAGAATGGGATATCCGAATGTATCCATAGGACCGATGATCCCGCCCGTCCACGGTGATACATCCCTACTCGACACACCGGAGAGATGGGTTGGGCTTCCCATTGATGACATAATAGATTTCAGGTCGACACTTGTGAGGGGAATGCACAGGGTGAAGGTCGGCGATGTCGAGAATCCGAACAAGCTCGTGACGAGGACCAGGGATCTTGCACTCGCCCGCAATCCTCCTGAGGTGATCGCCGAGTTCCAGAGAAAACCGACTGGCAGGCTGACAGTCGATGACGACGTCCAGCCATTTGGGCCGTCCGCTCCTCTGAGCAAGTTCGATGTCTCAAATTGCAGGTTCGACGACAGACTCGAGAAGGCATTCTTTGACACGGACATGAGAGCGCGGGACGCTCTTGTCACATTGTACAATCAAGGGACTCTGGTGTCCCAGATACAGCGCGCCTTTAGCATCGGGGCCTTCGGGGTCGGCAAGCGCAGACGGTTCGTGCCAACTCGCTGGAGCATCACGGCCGTGGATTCCAACCTCGGCCTGCACATGCTCGAGACAACGAAAACCTACCCAACCATCAACGAGTATCGAGTCTACGAAACAACGAGCCTGGACAATCGTTGGGCGATAATGATGATGCCCACTTCCTGGAGGTATGAACTCATAGAGGCTTGGTATCCCAAGACTGCGTGGAACCCCAACAGCGACAGGATTGCAATCATGTCCGATTGGGAGTTCTTCGACGGGAGAACGACCTACGCGAGCATAGGAGGCTGCTACTATGCAGCTAGACTCGCGGTCAACGAACTTCTGCAGAGGGAACGGAGGCAGGCCGGAGTGTCAATCATGCGAGAGGCGCACCCAGGATACATCCTCCCCGTGGGTGTCTGGAATGTGAGGGAGAATGTCCGCGCGGCCCTGAGGAAGACCCCGAGACGATTCCCGACCCTTAGGGAAGCACTGACGCACATCTCCACAATCATGGACATACCCGTCTCAAGATGGATCAAGAACAGTGCCATTCTCAAGGACGCACTCTATCAGAAGCGTGTTGACGACCTCTGGAGTTGAGTTGATGGTCGTCAGGTTGGTCGAGTGCAAGAGCGCGATCTCTCGCTCGCGGTTGCCAGGCTTGGACTGGGCCATCAACCCTTATCGAGGATGCGCGCATGCTTGTAGATACTGCTATGCACAGGATGTGACCAGGTTCGAGATGGACAAGGAATGGGGGAGTGTAGTCGAGGCGAAGATCAACATCGTGTCAAGGCTGAAGAAGGAGCTCGACAAAGGCGCAAGGGGAACCTATGGCATAGGAACCGTGACCGATCCGTATCAGCCCGCAGAAAAAGAATACGAGCTAACGAGGGGTTGCCTCGTCCAGCTGAAACGCGCGAAGGCAAGAGTAAGCATCCTTACGAAATCTGATCTCGTTCTCCGCGACTTCGACATTCTGTCCGATTGGGATGGATCTGAAGTGGGGATAAGCATCGGTTGTTCGGACGACAACGTTGCCTCTGTCACAGAACCTGGAGCTTGTCCTCCGAGTCGTCGATTTGAAGCCCTGGCGAGATTGTCGGAGGCCGGGATTACGAACTACTTGATGGCAGCCCCGATACTGCCTGGCATTGGTGACTCCGGAGAGGCGTTCGAGGATTTGGTCCAGAGAGCCGCTGAGGCGGGAGTAGGCAGGATCATCTGGGATGTGTTCAACCCGAAGCCGTTGGCTACGGCTCGCCTCAAGCTGGCGTTGTCCTCCCAAGGATTCACCCTTCGGAACCCGTCCGGGCGGAGCGATGCAGACGCCGTGCGTGCGCTCCTTGCCCACCAGTGTACCATTCGCTGGATCGAGCTCATGGATGCCTTCTGAACGAAGCAGGAGCGCTGACAACTGAAATGGTTTCTGATGGCATTGCACAACGCTTATATAGAAGCTCTAGTATATTCGAGTTCTGGAGGCATATTTGATGTTGGGAGGCCAACCCGTAATAGTACTCAGAGAAGGGACGGAATCGACGAAGGGCAAGACTGCACACAACAACAACATAATGGCAGCTCGAGCTGTAGCCGACGCCGTGAGAAGCACCCTGGGTCCGAAGGGCATGGACAAGATGCTCGTGGACGGCATGGGTGATATCGTGATCACCAATGATGGTGCAACGATACTGAAGGAACTGGATATTGAACATCCTGCGGCCAAGATGGTCGTCGAGGTCGCCAAGACTCAGGACAATGAATGCGGCGACGGAACGACGACAGCCGTGGTCATCGCGGGAGAGCTACTGAAGAAGTCCGAGGTACTGATCGATCAGAACGTCCACCCGACCGTGATTTCGAACGGTTTCAGACTCGCAGCTCAGGAGGCTGTGAAGATCTTGAAGCGCATGGGGATCGAGGTCTCGCCCACGGACAAGAAGACACTGAAGCTGGTCGCTATGACCGCCATGACTGGAAAGGGCGTCGGTGGCGAGCGCGATATGCTCGCGGACATCGCAGTTGATGCAGTCTCATCCGTAGCAGAGAAGGAAGAAGGGAAGTACCGTGCGGATATTGACAACATCCAAGTGGAGAAGAAGCACGGCGGCGCTGTATCGGATACCAACATGATCAAGGGACTGATTCTCGACAAGGAGCGCGTGCACTCGAGGATGCCTCGCGTTGTAAAGGACGCGAAGATCGCCCTCGTGGATTCAGCGCTCGAGATCAAGAAGACTGAGGTTGAGGCAAAGATACAGATCAGAGACCCGAACCAGATGCAGAAGTTCCTCGACGAAGAGGAAAAGACGCTGAAGGCAATGGTCGACAAGGTCAAGAAGTCCGGTGCAACCGTTCTCATTTGCGAGAAGGGCGTGGACGACCTTGCACAGCACTATCTGGCCAAGGAAGGCATCTACGCCGTAAGAAGGGTCAAGAGGTCCGACATGGAGAAGCTCTCCAAGGCAACCGGTGCCAAGATCATCACCAACCTCGACGACCTGAAGGCATCCGAACTCGGATACGCTGCACAGGTTGAAGAGAACAAGATCTCTGATTCCGACATGACTTTCGTCACGGGATGCAAGAACCCTAAGGCCGTCTCGATACTGATCAGAGGCGGCACGGAGCACGTCGTGGATGAGGTCGAGAGAGCATTGCACGACGCCCTCAAGGTTGTTGCAGTTGCCATCGAAGACGGCGTTGTCGTTCCTGGCGGAGGCGCACCCGAGATCGAACTTGCGCTCAAGCTGAGAGACTACGGCCAGTCGGTCGGCGGCAGGGAGCAGCTGGCCATCGAAGCCTTCGCGGAAGCGCTTGAAGTAATTCCGTGGACACTCGCAGAGAATGCGGGCATGGATTCGATTGACGTTATCATCGAGCTCAAGAATGCCCACAACAACAAGAAGGATGGCAAGAACTTCGGAGTGAATATCTTGGAGAACAAGGTCTCCGACATGATTGTCGCGAAGGTCATTGAGCCACTCCGCGTCAAGACGCAAGCCGTTCAATCGGCGACGGAAGTCGCATCGATGATCCTCCGTATCGACGATGTGATTGCATCGAAGAAGATGAGCCCGTCAGAGATGGGTCCACCTCCAGGCGCTGGTGGCATGGGCGGCGGAATGGGCGGTATGGGCGGAATGCCTCCGGGCATGATGTAAACTATTCGAGTTTTTCAGGAGGCCCAATGGCCTCCTAAACTGCTTTCTATTCTCACTTTCCATTTCTCTTCTGGCTCTTTGTTACCTCCTCAGTTTCATGAGCGAGGAGTGTCTGACTAGTGGAGACTGTATTGATCTTCTCGGAATGCTCCATCGCTCCGACTTGCGTTGCTTTGACATCGAAGATTTGGCCGAGCACGAGGACGCACCGCGTGGGAAGCTAGTTTCCTACGCACCGTCCTTTTTTTTCGCACACGCTAGGGGAGCGAGAATCACTTACTGGTCTTCCCCTCTCCCAAATCTGAATTGCACTTTTCGAGCGTAGTATGCTTTCAAAGGAGCATCTGTTTGGCTCGCTTCTCTTGCCTTCGTCCAAGAGTCCTTGTGGATCTCATGCACTTGATTCTCGCAAAGCCTATCCTGAGCG
>Ga0315268_10001703_pt1 | contig 25293 bp, 30 predicted proteins | sample C1_top_MG_FD_204535 | JGI IMG/M metagenome (GOLD analysis project Ga0315268, IMG submission 204535) | Sediment microbial communities from Yellowstone Lake, YNP, Wyoming, USA - C1_top | ecosystem: Environmental > Aquatic > Freshwater > Lake > Sediment | place: USA: Wyoming | collected 2017-08-01
TCAAAGAAAGGGTGCGCTCAGTTGTGACTGAAGGAATGGATGCGGAAATACTCTTCTAGATTTCCCGCCTGTAACTCATACTTCTTTTCTTTTGCACGAATCCCATTTTCTCATACACACTCGGGGCATTCGGATTTTCGGCATCCATATCAAGTTCAAGAGCCTGCATGCCTTTCCCTTTCACATATTCCCCTGCGAGTGAGAGGAGGTGGCTTCCTATCCCTCTCCTTCTATACACTTTGTCACATGCGAGGTCGCCCACATAGGCTACCTTATCTCCAGTGTAATTCACATGCTCCTCGTCTATAAACACAACGCAGAATCCCTCTGCCATGCCATCATGTATGGCAAAAAAAATGCCCCGGGGATCGAAAATGGATTCCTTTTTCCACTGATTGATATCGTCCATCGTTATGGGAAAATAATTCCAGTGGTCGACGAATCCCCTGTTGTGGATGTCGAGAAGCATCCCCTCATCCCCCTCCTTAAAGGTCCTCACAAGAATATCTTCAGGCTTAGTGATATGGGGTATGTCTCCCACTTCGGCTCTCAATCTCAGAAAGTATCTCGCCACCCGAAAACCAAATTTCGTGGCAAACCCATGGCTGGACCTTTCCTCAGGAATGCTTGAGAAAATCTGACTCGCCCCTCTCTTCCCTGCCTCTGCAAGCAACACCTCAAGAAGTGCCTTCCCCGCTCCTCCCCCCTCAAATTTCGGATGGACATATGGACCATGGAGATATATCCTTCCCACTCTCAATGCCTCCACGTGTGTCCGGAGGGCACCGAATCCCCACATCTCCTCTTCTTCGGCGACAAAACAATCCCTTTCAAGCCTGACATCCGGTCCAAACCATTCCCTCCACGTTCTCACCGAGAGCGGAGAAAAGTCCCTGTCATATTTGCATGCCTCGTTGAAGATGGATACCACATTATCTACGTCTTTTTCCGTGAAGGTTCGAATCTTCATGGTGCTGCTCCGAACACGAATATAAAATCGTTTGGGCACGGGAGGGAGGGAATAAGCTTAAATAAGCTCCCATACGTTTCATTCATGGCAAAAAAGAGGGTCGAAAAAAAGCAGAAAAGCTATGAGGCATATAAAAAACCTGCTGCACGTATTGCAGTGGTGGGTTGTGCTTTAGGAGCGGGATTTCTTTTGGCTTCATTTGTCAACCTCGCATTCGACGTGCGTGCGAAGGCTCTTGAGTTCTCGGTTCAGAATCCCGGAGGTCTGACCGCTTACCTTCGCGAAACGATAATCCCCCAGTTCGCCCACACATGGTTTTTGACCTTCCTCTATCTGGGAATACTTTTCTGCGCCCTCTACTTTCTTTACGGAAAATCTGAATGGAAAACATATGCATGTTCTTCTCTCATCACCACATCCCTCTTCGGGTTTGTCCGCCCGTCCTACGAACTCTACCACATTGCGCAGGCGCTGAAAGACAATATGGTAAAAATAACAGAAGCCCTCGCCTCGGGAGAGGAACCTCCCTCCCCTACTGTCAAAGCGTATGTCATTCAAACCTTCCTTCCAAGCTATCTGATACAGGTTGCCATTGTGATGGTGCTTTTAGGTGTTCTCCTGCTTGCGGCATATTTCCTCACCGACAAGGAACTTGCGAGAAAAGTGGGATGCGCAAAGATTGTGGTGGGTGGAGGATTGGGATTCGTGGGTGAGGTGATGACTGTTTACTACTTGGTACCTCGAATAAAAAACGTCATGGAGATTGTGTCCCAATACATAGACGCTGGACAGGGGGGGCAGATTGGATTCACGAGTGTAGAGGAATTCATAGGAAAGCAAATTGTCCCTCTCATGCTTGAAAATAGTGCGCTCGCTCTATTCTTTTTGGGAGCATCGCTCCTCTCCCTCTACTTCATCTGGGAAGTGCTATGGGGAAAGAGTGCGGGAAGTCTGCTTCTTTTGTGCAGTGGGTTTCTTGCTGCGTTCCGAGTGTTTCTCACGACAGCATACCAGTCCATGAGTCTGGGGAGTGAAATTACGAAGGTGAAAGGAGCGCTTGCAGGAGGACAGTTCATTAAGGTGGGGTGGGGAGGGATGGAGGCAGAAGTCTCCTCCATGCTCGGGTATTTCACGCGCAAGTTCATTCCCTACTACCTCGACCAGTTCTCCTCATTCCTCTTCTTTGTCGCCGCAATGATACTCGCATTCTACGTTTTGAGGAGAAAGTTTATCTTCAATCGATGAGAAGTGCATAAACCTTTTATATGAGAAGCATGCAGGTAGCACATGAGGCTCTTTCCCGATTCATGGTGGGTGGAGGTGCCCGAAGAGGAGGCAAAGATACTCGACTATCTTGATGCCGCCATAAAAAATGCGGGGTATGAAAGTCAATTGCTCAGTCAGGGAACAGGCGTGGGGTATCTTCTCAAGGAATTCAGGATAACAGGGTTGGGGGAAATATACGTGTACCTCGTACCAGACACGGGAAGGATCGCATTGGAGATAGAGATGGATGAGAGAACGCGGGAAGGGTTCAAACAAATTCTAAAAGAGTTTGTGAAAATATTCCCCAAAAAACCATATGGGTTCCTCGAGTTTGAGATGAAGAGACGGTGGGACAATATTCTAAAATAACGGGAGGGTCATGTATTTCGGGAAATCTTTTCCCATACCAAAGCCATGTGACGGGAGATGAGTGTCTCTGATCTTTTCTCGAGTATATTTTCCGGAATGCCGAGTTCACACAATTTCTCGCGTGCTTCTCTTTTGGTGAGCCCTCTGCCCTCAAAATATCGTACAATAAAATTTCTTACCTTGGCTCTTGAGGCAAGAAGGGCGCATGCGAAAAGTGATTTCTCATCATCTCTCTTTTTAATGAGGAGTGCGAGGGGGTTCGTCTTGGGAGGTGGATGAAATTTCTCGGGAGGAATTGTGAAGGTGGGGTGAATTTCATACAGGGAGGAAAATAGGAAATCCTTTCCCGCCTTATGCGCAAATCGTTCCGGCACGATGAGGACTGCACAGGAAAAATCTATGCAGGCGAGGAGGCGAAAGAGGGATTCAAGTAGGGTGAAGGGTGGATTGCAGATGACCTTGTTGAAGTGAAAATGTGCAACCTCTTCCATGGCATCTCCGAAGATGACGCTCACCCTGTCATTTGCATAATTTCTCAAATCCACGACTTCCTCCTTCTCTACTGCGATGACATGTGCCTTCTGTGCGATGATTCGTGTGAGAAATCCTTCCCCCGCTCCCACCTCAAACACGACATCACCATTACTCAAATCTGCAAGCTCCACGACTCGTCTTGCTATCGCCTCGTCTATAAGAAAATGTATGTCTACCACAAAAAGAAAAAGAACAATCCCTTTTATCCTTTGTGCTCGTCTTTTCTCGTCAGCCGAGGGCGGAGAGTTTTTCCTCTGCCTTCTTTTTGAGCTCGAGCATCTTTGTGTAGTGTTTGACGTCGAGATCTGACATATCCGTTACCTCTTCGGCCTCTATCGTGTGAAGGTAGGCTCTCCCTATGATACGCACTATGTTGCCCGCGGTGAAGGGAATCGATTGCACAAGAAGAACGGTCGCTTGGCCACTCCCATCGTCGAGGATGAGCCTGTCTGCATCTTTATTGACAATCGTCCCCACGACTGCGACCCTGCCCTGCCCCATGTCTGCAATGCGCGCGATGCGTGCCGGTTTGCGTCTCAGTTTCTCCATTCTTCCACCTCAGTCATACTCACGCCATGTGTATTTGCACTTTGTGCAGCGGAAGAATTTTGTAGCAGGTTCATCCCCTGCCCTCGTCTGTAGCATCCAGTAGTAAGCTTCGCCGTTCTTGCACTTCCTGCATTCGACCTTCACCCGGGGCATGGTGGCGATGTCCTCCTCAATCACGGGAATCTCCCTTTTTTTTCCTATGTGCTCCTCAAGGTTGTATTTCTCCTTGTCCTCCTCCTGAAGCGCGCGCACATATCCGCACTTGCATTCAAGATTCCCCTCATGAGGGATGAGGAGGGAGCCACATCGCGGACAGAACTCCATTGTATCAGACGCCTCCCACAGGATACCTGATGCGCCACCAAACATCCTTGAACCATAGTGCCACGAGCCCTACCTTGGGGACCTTAAAAATCACCTTCCCCACTATGCCGTCTTCAGGAATGCCGGGGGGAGGATAGTAACTGTCAGGGGAAAAGTTGTTGTCTCCTTTTGTGGCAAAGTAGCGCGTGTCACCCTGCTCGCTTATCTTTATGATTCTGTGCACAATGGGTGTGTCGTCATAGGGATTCTTGAAAACGAGTATGTCGCCCTCGAGAAGGTCGTCTGGATTCATATGTCTTATGAAGACGACATCGCCGCGATGGAACACGGGTTCCATGCTGCCCGATACCACCACGCGGTAGGCGGGGTAGACGCCGAGGATGGCGTAGAGTGCTACCTGAATGGCGACGAATAAGAGGAAGGCGATGAGTATCTCTTTTGTGATGCCCCATATCTCATTACGAATCTTTGTGAAATCCATAAAATCGACCTCCATTCACCCGCACTCTTTTAAGCTTTGTGGCATTCCCAATCTAAAAAAATTTTAGGACTGACCCAATAAACACTGCGCTTCAATGGATTCTGAAACAGAGTGGATTGAAAAGATATACGCGTGAAAGCCGAAATCTTTCCAGAGTAGATAGAATCTCCATAGTGAGTTTGGGGAAACACCCATTATTGTGATGAGTTGGGAAAGGATATCCTGGATACTTCTCCTATGATATAATAATAGAAAACGGATGAGTATGCCACGGGATGGAAATCAGAATTTGCAAGAAACCCGCGTGTTCCTGCAAATGTAGTTGCAGAGGTTTGAATCACAAGTTTATATTTTTATATGATATTCACTCTCATTATGGCATCTCTCAGATTCTAGAAATGAAGAGGTCGGAATGGGTAAAGACTTTATCTTGACCTCCTCATAATCGTTTCCATCACTATATAGAATCATGAGCAAAAACTTTTTAAGGAGAGATGTGTAGATATGTATGCTGGGAAGGCAGGTCATCTCCTTTTGACGAGACTTTCCTCCACTGCCTTCCCAGTTCATAATATGAACGTATATTTATATTATGAGAGATGCGAAAGGCATTCGAAGAATGTAGGAATCCCTATGGGTGCATCATCTTCCAGGAGAGGACTGGCTCCTTTGTGGCACGCACATCATCGAGCCTGCGCACCGAAGTGTTGTGGGGAGCCGACTTGACTATGTCGGGTGTGGAGTAGCACTCACCATGAATGCGTATCATGGCATCACAGAACCTATCCAGTTCCGCTCTTGACACCGACTCTGTGGGTTCTATCATGAGGGCTTCGTGGACTATGAGGGGGAAGTAGGTGGTGGGGGCATGCAGTCCGAAATCGAGGAGACGCTTTGCTATGTCTGCGGCAGACACGCCTGTCTCGCGTTTTATCTTCTCGCATGAGATGACCACCTCATGCTTCCTGAGTTCCTTGTAGGGAAGCTCATAGTGCGTCTTGAGCTTCTGGGCTATATAGTTGGCATTGAGGACGGCTATTTCAGACATCTCCTGGAGGGCATTTCCCATGCTCAAAAGGTACACATAGGCACGCACCATTATGCCAAAATTACCATAGAAGGTGTGCACCTTGCCTATGGTCTCGGGTTTCTTATAGTCCCAGAAATATCTGCCCTCTTCTTTCTTAATTCGAGGCACGGGAAGATATTTTTCAAGGGTCTGTTTCACGCCGACGGGTCCGGAGCCGGGTCCCCCGCCGCCGTGGGGTGTTCCGAAGGTCTTGTGCAGGTTGACATGTACTATGTCGAATCCCATGTCTCCCGGACGCGCAATGCCTGCGATTGCATTGAGGTTGGCGCCATCGTAGTAGAGAAGACCTCCCGCATTATGAACGATTTGGGCTATTTCGAGTATGTCCTCCTCGAATATCCCCAGAGTGTTGGGGTTGGTGAGCATCATGCCTGCCGTCCTCTCGGAGACCGCAGACCTGAGGGCATCAATGTCAACCATGCCTTCTTCGTTGGAGGGGATTTCTGTGACGGTGAATCCCGCCATGGCGGCTGAAGCGGGGTTGGTGCCATGGGCAGAGTCTGGAATTATTATTTCATTCCTGTGGGGGAGGCATCTTTTTATTATGAGCGCTCCTGTGAATTCCCCAGAGGCGCCAGCCGGTGGCTGCAGGGTGAAGGCGTCCATGCCACACACCTCACAGAGCATGCATTCGAGCTCATGCATGAGTTCCATTGTCCCCTGCACAGACGATTCATCCTGAAGAGGGTGGGTTTCCGCAAATCCGGGAAGTGAGGCGATTCTGTCCGCGATTTTAGGATTGTATTTCATGGTGCAGCTTCCGAGAGGGTAAAACCCGCTGTCCACACCATAGTTTTTTTGCGAGAGGGCGAGGAAATGGGCAACCACCTCAGGCTCTGAGAGCTCGGGCAAATCGAGGTCATTTCGTGCGAGGTGGGAAGGAAGGGTTACCTTCGTGCCCAGAGGGGCAGGAAGGCTGTATGCGGTCCTTCCACAGCATGATATCTCGGATATGAGTGGCGTTTCGCGCTTCGTCTGACAATATTCACCCGCCACCCTTAATCACCTGCCATCTTCATCACATCGATGAGTCCTCCGATGTCTTCCTTCGTATGCTTCTCCGTGACGCAGTAGAGAGAAGTCTGATCATCGAGGAGCAGCCCACCCTGGATGCCATGTGCAAGCATCCTTTTCTGGATGTTCTCCATGCCCTTGTGCCTCACCGTGAATTCTTTGAAGTGGACAGAATCATAGACGGGTGAGGCGAATCCCTCAAGCTCGTTTATTTGCGAGGAGACATGACGGGCATTGGACATACACAGGGTGGCAAGCTCCCGCATGCCCTCCTTGCCCATGAGGGAGAGGTACATGGCTGAGGCCACGGCGCAGAGCGCCTCATTGGAGCATATGTTGGAGGTTGCCTTCTCACGACGTATGTGCTGCTCCCGTGTCTGTAGTGTCATGATGAACCCACGCGTGCCTTCTGAATCGTTGGTGAGTCCTATGAGGCGCCCCGGCATCTTTCGTATTGTGCCTGGGTCGTAATACATGGCAAAGATACCGAGCATGGGACCGCCGAAGCAGGGTGGATTCCCGAGCGACTGGGCGTCCCCCACGACTATGTCTGCTCCGTATTCTCCTGGAGGCTTGGCAATGCCGAGGGAAATTGGGTCTATACCGACGACAAAGAGCACCCCTCTTTCCTTGAGCAATTGGGAAATCTCCTCGCATTTTTCCTCGAAGAATCCATAAAAGGAAGGATTCTCGATGTAGAACCCGCATGTCTTGTCAGAAATCTTTTTCCTCAAATCCTCGACATCCACCTGACCATTTTCGAGATGTGAAACTGTCTTTATCTGCATTCTTCCCGCGACGTATGTCTCCATGACCGCACGCCTGTGTGGCGAGATGGTGTCTGCGATGAGAAATTCACCCTTGTTTCTTATGCGATGGCATGTGAGAGCGGCTTCCGATGCGGCTGAACCCCAGTCATACAAGGAGGCATTGACCACGGGAAGACCCACGAGTTCAGCCATGAGTGATTGGTACTCGAAGAGTGCCTGGAGCATGCCCTGGGATATCTCCGCTTGGTATGGCGTATAGGAAGTATAAAACTCGCTCCGGGAGAGGAGATGGGGAATGACAGAAGGGATATGGTGGGGGAAGCATCCCGCACCAAGGAAACTCTTCACTTTCCTGTTTTTTTGAAGGAGGGCTTCTATCTTGTTCTCTACCTCGATTTCTGAGAGGGGTGGCGGAAGAAAAAGTCTTTTTCTTAGAGTGGCGGGAACATCTGAGAATAGTGACTCGCGTGTGAATCCCATATCGCCAAGCATGGCGTCACGCGCCCCGGAGTTGGGTATGAATTTCATGAAAAAAATCTGGGGGATTTGCATATAAGCTTGTGGGTATTATTCCCGAGAGAATCATATCGATGTCAATGTATCTAATTGAGAATTTGTTTTACTCCACATTGTTTTAAAATCAGAGACGAGAGGGGAGAGTCTGTAAGAAAGGCTGGATTGGGTATCTTCTACCTTCCCAACGTAGGCCTTCATATTGTTTTTCTCCTCCTTACGCCCGTCATCCTTCTCTATTCCCTTCAGGGGAGCAATTAGATTATTCCTGCCGAGGGGTTTCTCGATATGGTAGATGACAATCTGGAAAATGGCTTTCATGATGTTTCTTTTAGGCTTGAGGAATGCCGTACTGAAGACTGTGTGCGAGGAAGGGTCGATGGAAAAAGCGTCATCGAGCCTCTTGGAGAAGTCATGGAGTGAGAGGGTTACACCGGGTGTCTATTTCCCTCATGGATGGAATGAAAAGAGACAGTATATAAGTAATCAGCGGGATATGAGGTAGGTAGGGGTGAAGTCTGCAATCTCGACTACTTTCTTCTCTCCCAATTTGCCGTCCGCGAGGACGGGTTTGTAGTTGGGGAGGCGTCCCATATTCCTTTTTATTCCACATTCGTCTATGAAACATGAGAATCGCTTTCCCACGTAACTCCTGTTTATCTGCGAGGCGATATCCATCCTCAATCTGAAAAGCTGCCGCGATCTCTCTTTCTTTAACCTGTCTGGCATGTCTTTCATACGCGAGGCAGCGGTACGAGGACGGGGTGAGAACATGGTGGCATTCACCTTATCCGGAGTAAGATGCCCAATGACTTCTAGTGTTTCTTTGAAATCCTCTTCAGTTTCCGTGGGGTACCCTACTATGATATCCGTGCAGAGGTAGAGTCTTTCTATCTTCTTCCTGAAAGCCTGCACGATTTCAGATACATTCTGTAAGGTGTATCGCCTTCCCATGTCATGCAACACCTTCTCGCTCCCTGATTCTATGGGAAGGTGGAGAAATTTGAATATTCTTTCGTTCATGAAGGCGTCTGTCAAGTCGTCAAGGAGATTTATTATACTGCCAGGGTGCATCATGCCAATCCGAATGAGGAAGTTACCCTCCATGCCTTCAATGGCGGAAAGAAGGTCGGGAAGGGTCTCATTTGAATCATGACCCCAGCAACCTACATCCTGTCCTGTGAGATGAAACTCGCGAGCGCCCGACTCATACGCATCCCTCATAACCTGGACGATGGTATTTTTGGGGAAGCTGTGAAGGCTCCCGCGCGCAAACCGCGTGGCGCAGTAAGTGCAGGCATGCAGGCACCCCTCGCTTATGGGAATCGTCGTGATGAGTGAAAACCGTTTCTGGAGCAAGACCTTGTTCTCACGCCTGTCTGCAACATTTACCACACGATTTCCCTTTTCCACCTCTGAGACGACCGAGAGTATATCCGATACGTTTATCCCCAAAAGTGATGCCCTGATGTCAATCCTTTCTGTTATCTTGGGGAGGCACCCTGCGACGATGACCTTCTTTTTTTCACATAACTGTGAGACCCTCTTGAGTATCTTTCTCTCGGTCTGCCCCTTGACGCCGCATGAATTGACGATGATGATGTCTGCCTCTTCTTCTGTCTCACATACCCTTTCACCAAGCAGTGCCTTCATGGCCTCTGTATCTGCCTTGTTTGAGGGACAACCGTATGTCTCGAAGTATATCACGGCGATATGTGACCACGCAATAATAAAAATCTATCTAGAAGAGGGCGAGTATGGAAGGCAAAATGAGGAGAAAGATGTATATGGAAACAAGCACGATGAGAATGTCGAGGATTTTTTTGGAGTAGTCGTGACCGAATCGTATGACGAGGAGGAGTATCAGGAGCGCTACGTCATCCACGGCATTGGCAGGCACGAATCCGCCCGTAACCTGGGAAAGCTGTTCGGCGACGAATTTCGCAAGATCGAGCAGTTTTGTGACGAGCGTGAGTACGAACTCAATGACGTCCATGGCTCTACAGAGAAGGTGCATTTATTAGGTTTGCGGTCAGTGGGGAGTATGTTCAACTCCTGTCTATTAGGAAAAATAATTATGATAATACACACAATTTCCATTTTTTCTCTCATCTAATCTCACATTCCCTGCTGACAATCGCTAAATCGTTTCATATTGAAAAAATTCTTCTCCTCCCCCTTCTTGATTTGATTTTAGAATCTCCTCACTTCTTCCAAAAGAATGCTTATAGGGTTGTCCATTTTCTTCAGGAGGGGTCTGCTGTCGTAATCGGTGTTGAAGAGCTGCTCCTGCATCTTTCCTATCGTTTTGATGTTGAGGGAGTGTTTCTTGAGTCCGAGGGAGATGAGGTGGCGTGTCACCGATAAAAGCTTTTCGGGGTAGGTCGATATGGCAGGCGTATTCAAGGCAATGGCTTCCCTGTTCATCGTTCCTCCCCCCGATATGACGAGGTCTGATTGGCCCATGAGACTCAATGAATCCAAGGCATGCGAAGGCAGGAAAATGTTGTCTCCCACAAAGAGGCTCCTCTGCTCCTCCGAGCGCGGGAACACCACGTACTGGACGTCTCTGTTGTCCATGAGATATTTGGTTATTGTCTTTTGGGGGTCAGCCCTGCAGTAGTCTGCCATGAATGGCTCGGGACGGAGCACCACGGTTTTTTTCTTGCGCGATAATCCCAACGTTCGTGAAACATCCTTTTGGGATAGGTTCATGACATGGGCAAGCTCGCAGAATCCATCGAAGAATACAACTCTTTCTTTCTCCACACCATAGCGCCTTATTTCCCGAAGAGGGATGCATGATGGCGCAATGACCTTTGTGGCGAGAGGGAGCATGAGCCTGTTTTGGGCTTCTGCCGTCTCATTGTCGAGAACGCAGAGGGAAGGTATCTTGAGCCCGAATGACACACGGGCTGCTTCCACGGAGTGCTTGAAGAGGGCGAGGTCTGGTGCATCACTCTTGAAGAGGCGGGCTAATCCGAGAACCCTTTGAGAACTCCTCATGAGCTTTCGCACATCGGATGACCCTCCATGTTCCCCCACCATTGTGTGCTCTATGCCCTCCTGGGTAAGTAGCTCCTTCATGGAATCAAGCCTTCGAGCGGTCACTATTACATCGTTTTCCTTCTTGAGTTCTGATATTATGCCCTTGAAGAAGTGTATATGGGGGACATTAGAGATATCTATCCAGACCTTCATTGAGTGATGAAGACTCTTGTTACTATTTAATGTTTCCAGGAAAACGATTCTTTTCAATAATAATAAAAAGGAGAATTTTGAGAGATTTTGAATAATTAAGTCAAAAAAATGATTTGAATGCTTCAATTGTCTCATATTTAGGATTTTCATAAACCAATAGATTTATAATATATGTAAATTACATGAAAATTACATGAAAAATGTTCAGGCTGTTCTCACAAAGGAGGAATATGAGGCATTTGTGAGAGAGGCGAAAAGAAAGGGGCTGTCAATAAAGAAGTCCTCAAATCTTGCACTTAGGAGCTGGACGGAACAGGAGGGAAGGATATTCATCGAAGGTGTGGGAAGGGAAGTGCTCCTGCATCCCGTCTTTGAAAGATGGCAGAAATTCTTCTGCGAGGAATATGTCCCTCTAAAAAAAGAAATACTCTTCATCTCAAGCTGCTTTTGGGGAAAACCATTCCATGAATCCTGGATTTTCAGGAGAATAAGGGGAACTGCTGGTGCCCGAAGTATCCACTACATAGCGCTCTCATCGGCGGGACTCATCCCCTATGAATACTGGGATGCATATCCCTTCAACTCCTACGACAGCAACCCATGGAGGTTTTCGCCACGCGACAGGGAGGCATTTGTGGAAATTAATGGGAGACGTGTTTCCAACTATTTTTCAAAGAATGGTGCCTTCTATTCGCAGGTTCTCACATATCTCCCTCAACACGACGCCGCCCTCAAGGCAGTTGGGGAGGGATATTCCCTATCTGGCTGCTCCCTGCCTCTTCATATGGTGGAAGGAATAGAGGTGGAGGAGGGGGCAAGGGATGAGGATTACTATGCCTGCCTCGCAAGTGAGGGAAGTCTGGAGAAATTGAAAAGGAAACTGGAGGAAATTGGATGAAAGCAAAATCGATTTCAGATATTGGCATTGTGGCAGCACTCTACGCGGTACTTGTGGTCATCTTTGCCCCTATAAGTTTTGCGGCAATGCAATTCAGGGTAGCAGAGCTTCTCAAACCCATCGTCATTAGGAGGAAGCACACCATCTGGGGCATTGGTTTGGGAAATCTTGTAGGGAACCTGGCGGGGGGAACCTATGGCGGTATACTTGAGCTCACGCTCATGCCTGTCACCTGTGTGGTGTGGGGGTTTGTGTGCTGGTATGTGGGAAATCAGAAATCCAGGCTCGCACCCTATGCGGGGAGTTTTTTATATGCCATGGGGACTGCCCTGTCCGTCGCCTTCATGCTCACTCGAGTCACCAATTTGCCCTTCCTTGTGCTCTTCCCCAGCGTTGCGATAAGTGAAACCATTCTTCTACTCGTGGGAACGCCCATAATGACGAGGATTTCAGACACCCTTGAAAAGAAAAATCTTTAAAGGATTCTTGTGTGATTCTACGCATGGAAAAAGAGGCAATCCAGGAAGAAAAGCCGAAAGTCTCGCTCGGGCTCACGAGGGTGGGAATAAAGAACCTCAAGACACTTCTCAAGGTGGCGCGGGACGGGCACGAGATGCGATTCATACCACAGATAGACATCTATGTCGATCTGCCTGAAGAGAAGAAGGGAATACACATGTCCCGCCTTGTTGAGAGCATCACAGAGGTGGTGGAGGAGGAAGCCGAGTTCAAACATAATTCCCTTGAACTCATCGCCCTCCATATTCTTGAATCCCTGAAGAAGAGACACAAATACAGTTCTGCAGAAGTGTACCTTAAGACAGACCTCGCCGTATATGCGCAGACACCTGTGAGCAAGAAGAGAAGCATAGAGGTGCATGAGATTGGGTTGCAGATTGTAAAAAAGGAAGGCTCACTCGTCAAGCACCTCAACGTCACCGTCATAGGGAATACTGCCTGTCCCCATTCCCTCGCCAATACAGGGACCCCCCACATCCAGAGGGCGTATGCCTTCCTGGAGGTTGAGACTTTTTTCAATAATCACATCACCTTCGAGGAGCTCATAGACATATGCGAGAATAGTTTTTCCTCGCGTGTCTATACCCTCCTTAAGACAGAAGATGAATCAGAAATCGTCTCCCGCATGTATGGGAATCCCCTCTTTGTCGAGGATGTGTGCAGGAATATGCTCCATATGTCGCAGACCCGCGTCTCTCATGCGAAAGTTGTCGCCAAGTGCATCTCCGAGGAATCCATACACAGGCACGACGTGTACGCGGAAGGATACGTGGAGACCTAGAGGGAGGCTCTGCACAAAAGCTTTAAAAAGTCTGTAGGCAGGGAAGTCCATGATTCGTACGATTCTCATCTACATGTCCCAGAATGAAACATTCAAGAAGTTCGTCATGAAATTTCCTCTTTCGAAGAAGATGTCACGCAGATTTGTTGTCGGAGAAAAACTCTATGAGGCAGTCGAAGCCATAGCGCGCCTCAACGAGAAGGAAATCACTGCCACCCTCGACCACCTCGGAGAGAATGTGAAAGACCAAGAGGATGCGAGAGCCTCCGCGGCTGCATACCTTGAGATACTCGAGGAGATAAAGAGAAGTGGCATCGACTCTCATGTCTCCCTCAAACTCACCCAGATGGGGTTGGATGTGGGGGAAGAGGTGTGCTTTAGGAACGTGGAGGATATAGTGAGACTCGCCGAGAAGAATTCCAACTTCGTGAGGATTGACATGGAAGGGTCTCCCTACACCCAAAAGACGATGGACATCTTCTATCGCCTCAGGAGAGATCACAAGAATGTGGGAATCGTCATCCAATCATGTCTCTACAGGAGCCAGGGTGACATTGAGAAAATCATAGAGAATGGATATGGCGTCAGGCTCTGCAAGGGGGCATACAGGGAAAACGAAGATATCGCATTTCCAAAAAAGAAGGACGTGGATGCAAACTACATAAGACTCACAGAGATGCTTCTCTCAGAGAAGGCGCGCGGGAATGGCGTCTACCCCGCAATCGCAACCCACGATGAGAAAATAATCAACTGGGTTAAAGGGGTTGTGGCAAAGAATAACATAGGGAAAGACACCTTTGAGTTCCAGATGCTCAATGGAATACGACGAGACCTCCAAAGAGAGCTTGTCGAGGGAGGATACAGGGTGCGTATCTATGTTCCCTATGGAGACCAGTGGTATCCCTACTTCATGCGCAGACTCGCGGAGCGACCCGCAAACCTCATCTTTCTCATAAAAAACATACTCATAGATTGACTTGACGTACAGTGACGAGTGCGGATTCTACCAGTTGTCCCGTGTCGAGATTTGACTCTTCATGAAGAATGGCAGAAAGACGTGAGGCGACTGCGGGATGTCTGGGACCCAGTACATCACATACCTCGGGCCCGCATGAAATCTCGTATGTTCCTCTCGCTTTTGCGCTGTTGACTATTTCGAGTTTGTCATACCCTATGAGAGGGCGCAGCACGGGCATGGATACCGCACAGTCAATGACAAAGAGATTTTCCAGGGTCTGCGAGGAGACCTGTCCCAGGTTCTCCCCTGTCACAAGACAATCACACCCATACTTTCGGGCAAACGCCTCAGCGACGCGAAGCATGAATCGTTTGGAGAGGACGAAGTAGTAACGGTGGGCGCAGCGCTTCACAATATTTTCCATCATCTCACCGCTCCGACACACGAAGAATTTCCATCCCATCATGTGCGCTATTGCAGATGACTTTTCCTCCGCAGTTGCATCGGTGAAAGGCTGGAGCGAGAAGTGCAGGGCATCTATGGCACATCCCTGTCGTGTCATGATATGTCCCGCGACAGGGCTGTCAATCCCTCCCGAGAGCAGAAGCAATCCATGCACGCATACGGTAGGATGATGTGCTTATAAATTTGTGGAGGGATGATTGATGGTGAAGGTGTCTGTGGAAGAGGGGAACTTTTTTAAAGCGGCTCTGTGAATTCCCACATGCACACGGAAAAGTCTGCGGGGGTTGTCGTTTTTCATGAAAATGGTCGGAGGAGATACCTTCTCCTCCTCTATGGTGAAGGGCATTGGGATTACATAAAGGGACATATAGAGCAGGGAGAAGACGAAATGCAGACGGCAACCCGTGAGGCTGCCGAGGAGACCGGTCTTGAAACGCTTGAATTCATCGATGGATTCAGGAAACCCATATCCTACTTCTTTAAACGCCGCTCCAGCCTCGTCTCCAAAGAGGTAATATTTCTCCTCGCGAGGACACAGACAGAAACGGTTTCCCTCTCATTCGAGCACAAGGATTACCTGTGGCTGCCCTTTGAGGAAGCCATACAGAAACTGACATTCAAAAATGCGCGTGATGTGTTGGAGGAATCCGAGGAATTTTTGAAAAAAATACATGCGCAGAGGAATCTTGAGGATTTCAGTTGAGCCGCAACCTTTTAAAGGATTCTTCTCCCATTCGCATCATGAAAACTGTCATGTCCCTCTTCGCACATCCAGACGATGAACTCTCCGCCTTCGGTACACTCGCCAACCACGCGCATGCGGGCGACAGGGTGGTGCTCGCATGGATGTGTGAAGGCGAGATGACCACGGCAATAAAGGGGACGCCCGAGGAAAAAAAGGACATACGGCGCGCACACATGAAAAGGATTGCAGACCTGATTGGTGCAGAGTTCCGAGTCCTCGACTTTGCAGATGCACAAATTTTTCCCTCTCAGGAGAATGCCCTGCGCGTCGCAGAACTCATACGAGAGATAAAACCCTCAATCCTTATCACATGGAATATGTTCTGGGGCACCGGAGCCGGACATCCTGACCATCGCTATACATCTGTCATTGCATTGGACGCCGTGACTTATGCCAGGTTCCTACAACCCAACTCACCCGTTATGCCCCACAGGGACTTTGTGAGCATCTACCTTTCCCCGGCGAGACCCTGCGACATGCCCACACAGTATATAGACGTTTCAGACCGGGAGGAAGAAATGAGGAAGTTTGTGGAAATCTATACAGGCATGTACGGATGGTTCGATGCCCTCACATGGAAGATGAACGAATGTCTGCGAAATGGCAGGCTGGCGGGATGCAGATTAGCAGAGGTTTTCAACGTGGTGCAGAGGGCAAGCTTTTCTGTGAAGTTGCTCGAATGACGGATTTTCTTTATATGAAAATACTTTTATCGTTTCTTCGTCGACTTCTTTCCCCACCCTCCACCGCCCACTGTCTCTATGTAGAATCTGTCTCCCTCGGCAAGGGTCACCGTCGATTTTGATGAGATGGTAATCTTTCTATCTCCTAAAAGCGTTATGCCCTCCCTCACCGCCTCATGGGGTGCGTGCGGGATTGATGGAATCTTTTCGTGGTGAAGCCTGCGACCATCGAAAAAGACTATATCGGTGAAGATGCCTCCCACGTCTATGCCGACAATCATGAGAGAGGTGAGGGGTAAACTATATAAGGTTTGGGTGGTAGCGACACCTGAAAGAAACCGTTTGCGGAGGCATCGCAATGGAAGAAAAATTGTATGAGAGGAGAACGAAAAAATCACGCGCGCTTTTCAAGAAATCAAAATCCTATTTCGTGGATGGCATAAATCACAGGATACGCTACTTTCCTCCCTATCCTTTCTTTGCAAAAAGAGGGCGGGGGGCATACATCTATGATGAGGATGGAAACAAGTATCTGGACCTATGGTGCGGACACTACGCCAATATTCTGGGCCACGCACACCCCCTCATCACAAAGGCAGTTTCCCTCGCACTCAAGGATGGCTGGCACTGGGGTATTCCCTCGGAAAAACAGGTGCGCCTCGCAAAGCTCGTCTCAAGAATCCTTCCTTCTGCGGAGAAGATGCGGTTTAGTGCTACGGGCACAGAGGCAACCATGTACGCGGTGCGCATCGCACGCTCATATACAGGGAAGAACACCGTCTTCAAGATGGCGGGAGGATGGCACGGAGCCAACGATGACCTGAGTTTTTCCATTCACAAACCGTTTGCCTCCGAGACGCACGGACTCATACCCGAGGCGGGAAAGTATGTCGAATCCCTCCCCTTCAACAACATTGAGGAGAGTGTCTCAAAGATAGAGAGATGCCACGATGGCGCCTGCGTCATACTCGAGCCCGTCATTGGCGCGGGGGGAGCCATCCCCGCACACGCCGAATACCTCGCGGCACTCAGGGAGACGTGCGAAAAGAAAGACATGCTCCTCATATTCGACGAGGTCATCACGGGATTCAGGGTCAAGCTCTCAGGCGCCCAGGGGTACTACAGGATGAAGCCGGACCTCACCGTTCTGGGAAAGATACTGGGTGGAGGATTCCCCATAGGCGCAGTATGCGGAAGGGAGGATGTCATGATGATATGCTCTTCTGAGAGTCCGAAGAAAACGCTTGTGGGTGGAGGAACCTTCTCAGCCAATCCCATTTCCATGACCGCGGGTGCGGCAACACTGGAATTCTTGATAAAAAATGAGAGAAAGGTGTATCGCCACATCGATAGGCTGGGAGGAATGGCACGGAGGGGGGTGGAGAAGGTGTTCAACGATAATGGCATTCTCGCCCAATGTACAGGTGTCGGTTCATTTTTTGCCTGTCATTTCCCTTATGAAAGGTGCGAACTGAAAAACTCCCAGGATGTGGAATATCACACGAATATGAAATTCAGGGAGGAGGTCTTCAAACTCATGATGGCAGTGAGAGGCATATACCTCATGCACGGAGGCGGCGCATTTTCCTATGCCCATACCGAAAAGGATGCCTCCAAAATCATAGAGGCAGCGGGTGATGTTGCTGGTGCCCTCAAGAGAAGAAGTTCTTGACCTCGTTTTGAGGATACGAAGGGAACATGATATGGAGGAATCGCATCCTGTCATAAAAGAGGTCATAGATGGTCCACATTTCTTCATCATTGTTGAAGACAGACCGGACAAAAGCATTATTATTGGAAGTTCTATTGTTGCGGGTAAGTTGAGAAAAATTTTAGGAAGACCCGTCACCATCATCGCCGAGACAGATCTCATCGTGAAGAGGAGGAAGATTGAGGAGAATATGAGGTATTTGAGAACTATTTCCTCACGGCATAAGGAGAGGCTTTATGCCCTCTGTGAAGAGGAAAAGAAATACCCTCTTGCAACTCCACTATCGTTTCCGCATTGCGGTGAGAGTCTCATCGCATACTGCAACAATGCCTACGCCCTCACATTCTCAGAGATTTTGGGATTGACACCGATACTTGTCTCATACCGGTATTCTTTCCCTCAAACCGCAAAGACGCATCATTCCATACATGTGGATGGAGACTTCAGATGTGACGTCTGCGTATCACGCCTTTTGAAGGAGGCATCTGAATTGGCAGACCAAAAGGGGATAGACATCATTTTTGCCGACCTGGAGGTTGCGGTGGAAGAGAGGGCGGGTCTTCTCATAGTCAATCCACAGCGTCTCCTGCACAGGACAGACTGGGAACTTCAAAGGTCAGAGAGATGCCTGAAGATTTCCCCCAATGAAAAGAATCTGAGATTCTGGATAGAGAGAATAACGGAAAAAGTCTATGAGGGATTGATCGAACCGAATGAGGGAGCGCGAAAAATACATGCACTGCTTGAGAGAGTTACGACTTGAGGCTTCATTGAGAGCCATCGATAGGATTTCCATGTGCAGCGGAATAAAAAGGAGGCTGCAGCAGCTCATTGAAGAGAGGAAGGGTGGATGCGTGGAGTACATTCCTTCGCAAAAGAATCTGTGTGTCGTCGCTCTCTCGGGTGGCGCCGACTCAACGGCATCCCTCATACTCTCGGTCCGTGCGGGAATGAATCCCATCGCAGTAACCATACACCCCCATGAGCATTCCATGACCCCACTGGTTGCCGAAGAGGTGGAAACTCTCTGCCTGACACTTAATGTCACTCGTGAGGTTTTTGATGTGAGGGAGGAAGCGTTCGCTCTATTCCAAGGTGCCCTCGAGGGAAGGTACCATCCCTGTGGGAGGTGTCATGCATACGTCGAAAAAAGAATCTATGAATATGCGAATAAGAAAGGCATTTCCGCTGTGGTCTTCGGTGATTTACTCTCCTGCGGCTCTGAGTGTGTGAAGAGGGTGGATGGCATGTTGAGAATAAATCTGCCCGCCATGCTTGCCATGACCAAAGAGGACACACGATTGGTATCGAATAAAGAGGAGGAGATATACGGCTGTGCGTTCCTCAGAAAGGTACACATGGAGTTTCCACATATGAGAAGATACCCCATTTCTCGCGTGCTGCGGGAGACGAGGGCTGGCGTGCTTACACCCGCACAGGCGACAAAATATATAGAGAACATCATTTCTTATAGCCAATGAGACGCGCGGCAGACAACATGCGCATGAATTGGATTGTGGAGTGGGTAATGGCGTCCCTGTCCATATGTCTGAACTGCTCTTGCTCCCTCACCTCTCGTTCAATGAGTTTTATGATTGCGCCCACACTCGTATTTCCATCTATGAGTTCCCAGACGCGCATGCCGACGGGGTCCTCAATATCCACGCGGTGGTAGTGCGATGTCTGGCGTGCCCATATGAGGAATTTCATCATGAGAGACGTATTTTTCGACTTGTCTCTTATTATGTGGATGCTATTCTCCTTTCTTGTTTCCTCTATATCTTCCCTTTTTTCAGGAATGGCATCAAGAACTCCCATGGTATCATTTTGAGGGAGGCTTTAAAGAGTTACTTCTCCACAACCGTCGTTCCCGTGAACCCATCGAAGCATCTCGCATATCCCTTTTCTTCAATCCAAAAAGCAGATCGACGAAGAGGAGAAAAGGGATGGATTTGGAAAAACTGCGCATAGTGGCATCGGGATAGGTTATGATTCTGCCGTCTGTTTTTTTTACTCTCAGCCTGAGGAGTTTTTTTCCAAACGTCTGGTCCCGGTAACCCTCGAAGAGGGTGAAGTAGAGCCACAGGAGCAGGAAGCATATGACCTCAAACTCGGCAGTGATTGATGAGGCAGGGTCTTGTGATCCTATGATGAATTTGGTCTGCCCCACCAAAAGGTATTTGGGAAAGATAAGTAGCGAATCTATGATATAGGCAATGGTCCGTCTTGGCAATCGTGCGATTGTTGACCCCGTCAACTCGGAGGAGGGATGAGGGGTGCCCTCAATGTCTGATATGACGAGGGAGGCTTTGCAACAGATGGGGAAAGCACGTACCTCTTCTCCTCATTCTGGAAGAGGAGAATCTCCCTCTTCCCGAGATGAAAGGATAGTTTGCCTTTCTCTATGATGCGCAGGGTAGACATGAGCTCTGTGTAACTCATCGTCGTATTCAGGAAGAGCACCTTCACTATGTGTCTGCGCACTCTATGGGAAAAGGCATCGAAGAATTTATCACTCTCCATGCAAGGAGGAGTGGTGCAAATTTGTAAGGATTGTCACACCAAAGAGCGTAACCAATTCACGAGTATGTCTGCCCCAATGACAAGTGCGGCGCACCCTACTATACTCCCCAAAATGTTGAGGACATAGCTTTCGCGTTTGGGAAGATTCAATAAAAAGGTCATGAGAACGCCCGACCACATCCCACCTCCTTGCAGGGGACTTGCAGAGATGATGATGATACCAAGCCTGCCCGAATTTTTTGCGAGTGTGAAGAGACGACTCCTCTCTAGATTTCTCTGCCTCTCCTCACTCTTCCTTTTGAGAGAGGCGACGATTGATATTCTTGTGCTATGTTCATAGAGATGGTAGAAGAAGGGAATCTGGATGACGTCCAATAGGAATGCCTCCGCCCCCACCACATATGGATTAATCCCCAAGGCGACCCCGTAGGGTATGGAAATCTTTCTCCCGAGAAAAATGTGTATGAAAATGAATGAGAAAATGAAGAGATAATCCCGCATCCAAAAGACCTCAGAACTCCATGGGGGCAAGATAGAATGCCACAAACGTCCCTCCCTCAGAGGGGAAAAGCAGCTTTAAGGGAATCTCTTTGTTCCCAAATTGCAGAACCACCACTTCGGATATGAAGCTCGCACGCAAAAAACTCAGAAGGTAGCCCAAGTTGAATTTACTCATGCAGTCCATTTTATAATCGAGTCGTTTTATTGCCGGGTTTTCCCTTGGTATATCTATTCTCACCTTTCCCGTGTCGCCTTCTGTGGTGAGGGAGAATGCATGCTCGTCAACGCATAAAAGGACGTTGTTTCCCACTGCCGCAACATCCTTCACGATCTCCCTGAACACGGAGGAATCCATCTCGAGACGGACAGAATATTCCACATCAATTCTTGGAAGCTCCTCCTGGTGGGGCTCTATGAGGGCATTGTGAAAATCCCTTCTCACCTCACCTGCGAGGCTCACCCTCATCAATCCTTCTTCGAGTGAGAGATGAATGACGTCTGCGTGCCGTATGCGGCGGGTCACCTTTGCGAGTGACTCCACGTCGATTGCCGCCTTCTTTTCCCCCTCGGCCTCATACTCTGTGAATTCGCCTCGTGAAAAGAAAGCCTCCACCTTGCAGATGAGTGAGGGGTCAGCGGCTTCAATCCGTATCCCCTCCCCATTCATGATGATGTGGGCGTCCTCGGCAAGTTCTGAAAGTGCATCGGTAAGGTATTTCATGTTCTTTGTATCCTTAAAAGTTGCCAAGAACATGATGCACCTTGATAGCTTATCTATTAAACGTTTCGTTTTCGGTGAGTAAAGTTTTTAAAATCGTTAAACTAGATTTTTGGTTGAGGGGTTCTCTCTGGCATCGTGAGGGTGAGGGGGGTAGGGGAGGGTTTCCCCTTTTGCAGTGTAACATAGAGGAAGAGGAGAAACCCCACCACAATCCCCGCGATATTGATGCCTTCCAGTCCGCGTATCATGGCGTGAAGGGCAAAAACGAACATTATGACAATCGCAATCATTCGAATCTTCTCTTTCACAACCCCCCTCACTCTCTTTTAATTTAAATCTATGTGTTCTTTCCCAAAAGGATTATAAATGTGGAGACGCATCGTGCCCCATGGTTTTCATAAAGAAGGTGACCATGAAGGGGTTTAAATCCTATGGACCCCGAAAGGTCGCGGTCACCATGTCACCTGGATTCACCTGTATCGTGGGACCCAATGGTTCTGGGAAATCCAACGTCGTGGACGCGGTGGCATTCGTCATAGGACTTCAGAGCTCGAAGCAGTTGCGGGCGGGTGTCTTCTCTGATTTAATATACGGAGGCTCCAAGAAGGTGAGGGCTGCCAAGTTTGCAGAGGTTTCCATATATTTTGACAATACGGATGGAAAGCTTCCTGTCGATGCGCCCGAGGTTGTCGTTTCGCGCAGTATCGACACCTCCGGGAAGACCGTGTATCGCATCAATAAAAAGCGCGAGACTCGTACCTATGTGGTCGACCTTCTTGCTCACGCTGACATTTTTCCCGAAGGCCACAACTTGGTCATGCAGGGCGACATAACCCAGTTCATAAAGATGTCTTCAGAGGAGAGACGAGGCATCATAGAGGAAATATCGGGTATCGCCGAGTACAACGAGAAGAGGGAGAGGGGACAGAGGGAGCTCGATCGCGCCAATGAGAATTTAGCGCGCGTGGAGCTGGTCTTAAACGAGGTTGCGTTGCGACTCGAGAGTCTCGAGAAAGAGAAGAATGATGCCACACGATACAAGGAACTCAAGGATGAAATCTATAAGAACAAGGGGTGGCTCGTTCGAGGGGAACTGAAATCGGTGCGCAATGCCCTCACCCGCATCCATGAGAACATCTCCCAGAGAACTGAGAGAAAAATGTTTTGCGAGTCGCGCATAGAGGAGCTGGAGCGTCTGCTCATCGAATGCGAGCAGACACTTCGCGATGCGGAGCATGAGATCGAGAAGATCTCTGAAGAGCGACAGGTGGGACTCGCCCGAGAGATAGAGGAGATAAGGGGAAAAATGAGGGTTGCGGAGTCGGAGATGTTTCATGTGTCTGCAGCCCTCGAGAGCCTCGAGAGGCAGAAGGAGGCTTCATCTCGCGCGCAGGAGAGGTTTGAGGAAGAAAAAAAGGAGCTTGGGGAAAGGCTCACACTCTCGCAGCGCACACGTGAGAATGAGAAGGAAATTCTCGAAGGAAAGGAGGCGGAGCACGCGCGCATCATCGAAGGACTCTCGCGCTCACAAGAAATACTTGACGAAATGAAGAGAAACCTTGAGGAGGTAGAAGGTGAGCTCCAGGAAAAAAGGACAGCGACCTTCTCTCTCAAGACAGGAGTTGAAAAAATCTCCTCCGAGATGACCTTTGCCTCCCAGAAGAGGGAGGAATATGAATCAGAACTTACTCGTCTCAGAGAGAGTATGAGAGTGATTCATGAAAGACTGGAAAATGTCAAAAAGAAACAGGATGAGAGCCAGTCGCATCACGACACCCTAATAGCGTCTCTTGCCAGCCTCGGGGAAGATGAAAAGAAAACACGCGAGATGCTCTATGCGACAGAAGAGGACCTGTGGAATAAAAGACTCCGCCTCTCTGAGCTGAATGCACGCCTGAACGTGGCACGGGAGTCTGAAGCCATAAGGAAAAATCTGGGGAGCGGAGTGGTTGACATACTCGAGGCTGGAGAGAAGAAGTCGATAGACGGAATCTTCGGAACTATTGCCTCCCTCGGAACAACAGAAGAGCAGTATAAGAGTGCCCTCGAGGTTGCAGCGGGGAATCGGATCAATAATGTTGTTGTTGACACCGATGAGACGGCACGCCGTTGCATCATGTACCTCAAGGAAAGGAAGAGCGGAAGGGCGACCTTTCTGCCTCTCAACACAATACAGGGGGTCTCCCTCAGGGGGGGTGGCATCGACGGCAAAGAGGGTGTTATCGACTATGCCATAAATCTCGTCAAGTTCCAGGCTCAGTTCGAGGCCGCCTTCAGGTATGTCTTTGGCGATACCCTCGTGGTGAGGGGAATGGAGGATACGAAAAACAGACGGGAGCGCATGGTGACCCTCGACGGAGATTTGGTGGAAAGAAGCGGCGCCATCACGGGAGGCCACTATATCAAGGCACGGTACCTCTCTTCCTTCAATGCCGAGTCTGATGAGGCCGAACTCTCCTCACTGGAGCAGGACATTTCTTCCCTTGAATCCTTGAAGGAGGAGTGCAAGAGACGGGTTGTAGAATTATCCCCAAGAATCGCTGAAGAGGAGAAGCGTGCCTCCTCTGTTGAGAGGGAACTTACCCTCCTCCAGTCAAAATATGAGGATGAGAATCTTTCTTGCCATGAGAAGGAAGAAAGTGAGAAATCAATTCTTTCAAAGATGGATGAGCTTGACAGAATCATGACGACAAAGAAGGCTCTCCGGGAGGAAGGAGTCTCCTCCCTCGCATGCCTCGAGCCAGAAATCCTCACACTCGAGGAGAGAAAGAGGAAGATAAATGCTGAACTCTCATTTGAAGGCGTCGACCTTTCCTCACTCGAGCGCGAAATGACTTCCCTCCGCGAGAGCCTCTCAGGCGGAGAGCGTGATATTCAGGACAGCACCTCAAGAATAGAGTTTTTGAAGGAGAAAATGAGAGGCTTGGATGAGAGCATTTCCTCAGGCGAATCGCTCATCACCACTAGGAGAGGGGAGATGGATTCACTCAAGTCTCAAAAAAATGTTGCAGAAAAAGAGCTTGAGAAAAAACTCGATGAGGAGAAATCCTTCTTTCACACGCTTCAAGAAAAAAGGGAACGCAAGGACGCACTCAAAATCCAGCTTGAAACCTACAGAAAGGAAAAGGAGACCCTCAAGGAGGAAATGTATGGCGTTGCGTCCAAACTGGAAATCCTTGCAACGCAGAAGTCTGAAAATGAGCAGCGCGTCGCAGAACTTGAGGAGGAGTCAAAGAACTTCATCGTGGAGGGCGAGTACAAGGATCTCAAGGAGCTGCGGTTCAGGATAACCGCCATGGAACATGAAAAAGAGAGCCTCGAACCAATAAACATGAGAGCCATTGAGGAGTATGATGAGGTGCTCGCCCGTCACTCCCTCCTCAAGACGCGTACGGAGAAACTATATGAAGAAAGGAAGAGCATCCTCGATTTCATAGCAGAGGTGGAAGGACAGAAAAAAACTGTATTCATGAATACATTCTCCTCTGTTGCCCAAAACTTCACCATCATCTTTTCGGAGCTGTCTCCTGAGGGTACTGCCCGCCTCTTCGTGGAAAACGAGGAAGACCCCTTCTCGGGGGGGATAGACCTCGAGGCGAATCCCGGAGGCAAAGAGGTGAAACGGGTGGAAGCCATGAGCGGGGGGGAGAAGGCTTTGACCGCACTCGCATTTGTCTTTGCCATACAGCACTTCAAGCCTGCACCGT
>Ga0315268_10001704_pt1 | contig 25259 bp, 19 predicted proteins | sample C1_top_MG_FD_204535 | JGI IMG/M metagenome (GOLD analysis project Ga0315268, IMG submission 204535) | Sediment microbial communities from Yellowstone Lake, YNP, Wyoming, USA - C1_top | ecosystem: Environmental > Aquatic > Freshwater > Lake > Sediment | place: USA: Wyoming | collected 2017-08-01
GCCCGTTCACGATTGATGTCGAGACTGGCGAGCGGCGACCTCCCACAGTAAACGACGTCGAGCGCATTGCCCGCTTGTGCGATGGATTGGATCAGATTGACTTTGTGATGTGCATGGGAGTTCCCTGCGATGTCCCACCGTTCGATCACTATCTGCACTCATTCATCGCGATGGCGCGGGGATCGGTCAAGCCAATGGTGTACACAGCGCGCGACCGCCGCGACATGGAGGACATTTACGAGATTGCCTGCGCCATTGCCGGCGGGGAAGAACGACTGCGGGAAAAGCCTTTCATGCTTCATTATGCCGAACCGATCTCCCCGCTGCTTTACCCGTACGAATCGGTGGATAAGCTGTTGTTCTGCGCCGAAAACGGCATCCCGGTCGCTTACGTGCCTTCGCCGAACACGGGCGGAGGCGGACCCATCACGCTGGCCGGGGCGCTGGCCTTGGGCAACGCCGAGTGTCTGGTCGGGCTTGTGCTAGCCCAGTTAGTGCGCCGAGGGACACCTTTCCTGTACGGCATGAACACAGCCGCGCTCGATATGAAATCGGCCATCGTCAGCTATGGCAGCCCGGAATGGGCGATGGGCATGCCAGCCTGGGCGGACATTGGCCGTTACTACAACCTTCCCGTATGGGGATTCGCGGGCGCTACCGATAGCAAAGTAGTTGATGCACAGGCTGGCATCGAGGCCACTGTCACGATCATGACCGCCTTTATGGCCCGCACCAACTTGAACCACGACGTCGGGTATATCGAGTATGGCTCGACTTCCTCGATGGAAATGCTGGTCATGGCCGATGAAATCATCCGCGAGATGCGCTACATCGTGGGCGGCATCGAGGTGAGTGAGCGCACGCTGGCACGCGAGGCGATCCATCGAGCAGAGCCAGGCGGCGGTTTTTTGGCCGATGACCACACGTTGAAGAACTGGAAATGGGCGCAGTGGCGTCCAGCGCTGATAGATCGGACGCGCTATGATCGTTGGGCGGAGCAGGGCGGCAAGGACATGACGACTCGCGCGAGCGAGAGGGCACGTGCGATCCTGGCTGCTCATCAAACGCCCGGCCTGTCTCAGCAAGTCGAACAAGTCATCGCGCAAGTGCTTGCAAGGCGGCAGGGTAACGGCGCTCCCGCGTGATAGCAGTAAAGTCAATCATCGGTAAGCAAATGGCGCCGAGGCACACATCAATGAACTACGTATCCCGACGGTAGACAGAAAGGAGGTGACAGGTAGAGCTTGGACTAGTTTCAACTGACGCACGTAACGCCAGCTTTGTCAAGTCTCACTTTCCAAAACTCTTGGAGGAGTAACTCAAATGGAGATCATCAAGAAGAAACCAAACAACGGGATGCATCCCGCTGTCCCCGAGTTGCAGGAAGCCTTGCGCAAGGGTGAAATCTCTCGCCGCGAGTTCCTGCGTTATGCGGCGCTGCTAGGCCTGTCAGTGAGCGCTGCATCAGCTCTGGCCGCCTGCGCGCCAGCCGCCGCGCCAACGGCCGTCCCGCCGACGGCTGCACCGGCACCCACCCAAGCGCCCGCCGCGACCATGGCCCCTGCGCCGACGGTAGCGCCCACTAAAGCAGCCGCCACCATCATGCGCGGCGGCAAGCTGACCTGCGCCAGCCGCGTGCAAAGAGTTACCCACCCGGCCCAGTTCTCTTGGGTGTCGGCGTCCAACCAACTACGCCAGGTGGCCGAGTACCTGACGTACACCGACAGGGATAATGTCACCCACCCCTACCTCTTGGATAACTGGCAAGCCAGCGATGACCTCAAGACCTGGACGCTCAATCTGCGCAAAGGGCTCAAGCACAACAACGGCGACGCATTCAACGCCGACGACGTGGTCTTTACAATGGGTGAATGGTTCAAGAAGGACGTCGGCTCTTCTATCGCGGGCCTGATGTCCTATATGGACGCCAACGGCATCGAGAAGGTGGACGATTACACTGTCAAGCTCCACCTCAACCGGGCCGAGATCGGCGTGCCCGAGCACCTGTTCCACTATCCGGCCTTGATGTTGAACCATCGCACGTTTCAGGGCGACTTTCTCAAAGCGCCGCATGGCACCGGCCCTTATACGCTGGATACCTATACGGTCGGCGAGCGTGTCCTGCTGACAGCCCGGAAGGACTATTGGCAGAAAGGCGCCGATGGACAACCGTTGCCCTATCTAAGTCAAATGGAATTCATTGACATGGGCGACGATACGTCGGCCTGGATGGCGGCGATCAAGGGCGCGCAAGTGGATTACCTCGACCTCGCCGATAATGTGAGCCCCGACTTTTACAATGGGTTGAAGGACGATCCCAACATCGCCGTCGCGGGGCTTCCTACCGCGCTATGCCGTGTCATGCGCATGCGGGTAGACCTTGATCCCTGGAAGGACAACAAGGTGCGGCAGGCGCTCAAGCTATGCCAGAACCGGGAAAAGATCCTCAGCCTGGCCTATTTTGGGCAGGGAGTGCAGGGTGGAGACTTTCACGTTTACCCCAAGCACCCCGAGTACTGCGACAAACCCGTTCCCAAGTACGACACGGCGAAAGCCAAGCAACTCTTGGCCGATGCCGGTTATCCCAATGGCCTGGATGTGAAACTGGCCGTTGGCTCCGGCTGGCCCGACATCGTCGCCTATGCCCAAATCCTCAAAGAAGATGCCGCTCCGGCCGGTTTCAGGATCACGGTTGACTCGATGCCCAACAGCCAGTATTGGGACAAGTGGACCGAAGTGGACTTGGGTGTCACGCCGTGGACGCATCGCCCGCTGGGTACCATGGTGCTGAATCTGGCCTACACGGCTGACGACCAGGGCAAGCCAGTGGCCTGGAACGAGTCCCGCTGGGTGGATGACGAGTTCAGCAAGCTCTTGCAACAGGCCAACGGCACGCTGGATGTGGAAAAGCGCCGGCAGATCATGTGCCAGCTCGAGCAGATCCAGATGGATCGCGGCTCGGTCGGCATTGCCTGGTGGATGAACATCTGGACGATCTATCGGAAGAACGTTCAGGCCATCCCAGGGCATCCGACTTTCTACATGCTCTTCAACGAAGTCTGGAAATCGGCCTAGTCACGTTGCAGGCTGTGTTGGCAACCCCTGGGACTTGCCACGGGCAATACGCCTCGCCTGCGACTGCTGAAAGAATTGTCGCCCGTCGCGGTCAGTTCCGCGCACACGCGACGGGCGACAATATGTAAGGAACAGTGCCTATGGCAAAATTCATCTTGCGAAGATTATTGCTAATGCTGTTGACAATGTTCCTGGTCTCGGTGGCGGTGTTTACCATCACGACGGCAGCGCCAGGCAACGTGGCGCGCAACGTGCTGGGCATTCAGATTACGGCCGAACAAGAAGCTTCCTTCCTGGCCCAGAACGGTCTCGACAAGCCGATGTATGAGCGCTACCTCTACTGGCTGGTTGGGACTGACTGGAAGGCCGCCGGCAAAGTTGGCTTGCCGCTGCGACAGATCACCACTCCAGACGGTTTCAAAGAATGGTGGGCTGTTGACAAGGACGGCACATTAATTCAGTGGCGGCTGGAAAGTGACAACCTGATTGTCCGGCAGCGCCAGCCAGATGGCAAGGTGATAGAGAAGACAGATAATGCGCGGTGGCAGGTTAAAGATCCCGCCGTCGAGGCAGTGCGCCTGGAAAAATATCGGGCCGAACTGCCACGTAATACTCAACTGACCGAAGCTGATCGGCAGGCCATCCTTCAAGCTGCGGATCAAATCCTGGAAATACTCCGTGGCAAGGATCAAAGCCAGTCTGCACTGCTCGCGGCATTGGCCGAGCCAGAAGGCACCTTGGACGCCCTGCGGGATCCGAACGCGCCCAAAGAGAAACAGTCGCTCCAAAAAGCCGCCGGAGACGTAGCGAGCAACGACACACTCATCGAAGCCATCGCCGTTTACCAGAGGTTGTCTTCTCCATCCGCCAGCGAGCTCAATTTAAGCGATCTGCAATTCATGGCGGGCCAACTCAACCGCGCGTCCGCCAAACTGCACGACGTTGACGCTGGAAGCGCCGCCAAGTTGCAACAGGCGTACGAGAGCTTGAAGGCCGGCGACGCTCGAGCAGCCAGCACGACGCTCGCGAGTCTAGTCCCAACGCTCGAACAACTTACGGGCAATCTGGGCGACTTGACGGACGCCTTGCAAAATGGCAATTACCAGGCAGCGGTAAACGTCTTGCGTGACCTGGGCGACTCGGCCAAAACTCCGTTCGATGCAGCGCAGTTGACGGTCTTGCCGGGGAGCCTTCAGGCTATGGCCAATGCGATAGATGACGCCGACCCCAAACTGGGGGATCCGCTGCTACAGGGCGTCAAGAGCCTGAAGGCCGGTAAAGCAGACGATGCACGAAAAGCTTTTGGGCAAGCCGCCGATGTTTTGAGTGGAATCGGCCCGGTGATCGCGCGCACCGATGCAGCCGGCCAAGCCCGAGTCGGCAGGACGTTTTGGGGAATTGATGTGCAAAATCATGCTGTACGGTGGGAAACGGGCAGCGGCACAGAAGTCTGGGTCTTTATTCAGGGAACCGGCTGGAAAGCTTTCACCGGCGGCCCGATGGAGTACATTCCACTGCAAAAGGGGTTGTTGCGGGGGGACCCTGGCATATCTTTACGCACCGGACGCCCGGTGGCCGATCTGCTCTTCCTACGGCTGCGCAACTCACTAGTCCTGGCCGGCACCGCTTTTGTGGTTGTGATGCCGCTGGCATTGATTTTGGGCATCATCGCTGGGCTGAACGAAGGCAAGTCGTTAGATCGGCTCCTTTCGATTGGCGGCATGATGTTTTCCGTGACGCCCGAGTTTGCTACGGGCATTTTCTTGATCTTGATTTTTGCCTTCTGGTTAAAGCTGGTGCCCGGCGCCACCGTGTTTGGCGAAAAAGCGCCGTGGACCAAGCCCGAGATGCTCATTTTGCCTGTGATGACACTCGCCTTGGAAGAGTTGGGCTATGTGTTGCGCATCACGCGCGCCAGCATAGTAGAAGTGATGAAAGCGCCTTACATCCGCACTGCGTTTCTCAAGGGCTTGCCTTATTGGCGCGTTGTACTCAAGCACGCCCTCCGGAATGCCTTGATGGCTCCAATCACCGTCATCATGTTGCACGTCAACTGGCTGCTGGGGGGGATCGTGGTCGTCGAAGTCATCTTTGGCTATCCGGGCCTGGGCAGTTACTTGTTAGACTCGGCGATGTTCAAAGACTTTAACGCCATCGAAGCCGGCGCGATGATCCTGGTGGTGGTGGCGGTCGCGACCCAGTTGCTGGCCGACATCATCTACACGTTTATTAACCCACGCATCCGATATGCGTGACGTCGAAGACAAGTCGCACGATGTAACGTGGTGAGCATACCCTACAGAAGGGAGTGACCCATGGCAGTAGCCGAACAGAGCGTTCAAGCGGTCACCCGCCCGTCATTGTGGCAGCGCGCATGGGGAGGGCTTGCGGTCCTGTTTGCCTCCAAGATCGCCGTGATCGGCCTGATCATTGTTCTCTTTTGGATCGTAGTGGCCATTCTAGCTCCTGTGTTGACACCCTATAGCTCCACCGCCCAGGACTATAAAGCGCAGAACTCGCCTCCCTCGGCAGCGCATATCCTGGGCACAGACGACTTGGGCCGAGACATCTGGTCACGGCTGATCTATGGCGCTCGGGTGGTGCTGGTGATGTTGCCGGTCGGCGAGCATTTCTGGCTGCCGGTGGGCACGGCGATATGGGGAGTTTTGCTGGGGTTGCTCATCGGGTCAACGTTGGGCTTGATGGGTGGTTACCTGGGAGGGTGGATTGACGAGGTGGTGATGCGCCTGTTGGACGCGATGATGGCTTTTCCCGTCATCTTGCTCTATATGATCATCATCGCGGCCGTGGGGGCTTCGGCCACCAACGTCGTGTTGGCGATTGCCATTGTCGGCACACCGGGGATTGCCCGCCTGGTGCGCAGCCTGGCCCTCGACATCCGCACCCGCGACTATATCCGTGCCGCCGAACTGCGGGGCGAGAATCCGTTCTACATCATGTTTATCGAGATCTTGCCCAATGCCCGTGGACCGATCATCATTGACGCCATGCTGCGCGTCGGTTACGCCATTTTTGCGATGGGCACCTTAGGCTTCCTGGGACTGGGTCTGCCGCCGCCGTCGCCGGACTGGGGGAGCATGGTCGCCGCAGGGCGGCGCTATATCCTGTCCGGCAGCCCCTGGGCAGCAATCTGGCCTTCGCTCGCGATTGCATCGCTGGTTGTGGGACTCAACTTGCTGGCCGATGGACTGCGCGAAGAATCGCTGCGATATCAGTAGAGATGGGGAACACGGGAGGTACACGTGACACCGACCCAACGTGACCAGGCTCCCATTCTTAGAATTGAGAATGTGGCGATCTCTTACGAGACACGCTATGGCGATGTCGAGGCAGTCCGCGAGGTGTCATTTGAAGTTTGCCGCGCCACCACCTTTGGCCTTGTAGGCGAGTCCGGCTGTGGCAAGTCCACGGTGGCCTTTGGCATTGTGGATTTTCTGGGACCTAACGGCAAAATCGCCGGGGGCAGCATCAAGTTTCAGGGCCGCGAGTTGGTGGGCCGCTCGCAAAAAGAACTGCGCCTCATCCGGGGCGACCAGATTTCGATGGTTTACCAGGACCCGATGCAGGCTTTGAACCCATCCGTCACCCTCGGCGACCAGTTGACCGAAGTCCTGACGGTCCATCGTGGCATCTCACAGGCAGACGCATGGAAAAAGTCCATTGCCATGCTAGAGCGAGTGTACATGCCGGATGCTGCCAACGTGATGAGACGCTACCCGCACCAGATCTCGGGTGGTCAGCAGCAGCGTGTGGTGATCGCCATGGCCCTGCTGACCAACCCGGCCCTTCTCATCATGGACGAGCCGACCACTGCCCTCGACGTGACAGTCGAAGCCGTCGTGTTGGACCTGATCGAAGACTTGAAGCGTGACTTTGATACCGCCATCGTGTACATCACGCACGACCTGGGCGTGGTGGCCCGCGTGTGCAACGAGGTGGGCGTGATGTATGCGGGCGAGATGGTGGAGAGCGGGCCGGTCGGGGCTATCTTTGACGACCCTAAACATCCCTACACGCAAGGGCTGATGCGCTGTGTGCCTAGACTGGGCGCGACCAAGGAGAGCAGCCGCCTGTACCCCATCCGGGGGCGGGTGCCGGCGCCCAAGGATAGGCCCAAAGGGGCTTGCATCTTTGCCCCGCGCTGCGATTATGCCACCGACCGCTGTTATCAGGAGCGGCCTGCAGTGCGGGAGATCGCATCCTCGCACAATGTGCGCTGCTTTTATGCTGAGGAAATAAGTGCGGGTGACTGGAAGCCATCCGAGGGTTTGGTACCCGACCTGACCCCTGCGGCAGAGCCGGAAAGCCAGAAGCCCATCCTGGCGGTCAAGGACCTTAGGACTTTTTACGCGCAAGAGTCCAAGTCAATTCTGAGCCTGGTGGGACTGGGCAAGAAGCGCTATGTAAAAGCAGTTAACGGCGTGAGCGTGGAGGTGCAGTCCGGCGAGACCCTGGGCATTGTCGGCGAGTCGGGCTGCGGCAAGAGCACCCTGGCCAAAACCATCGTCGGCCTGGAATCGCCGACGGAAGGCCAAGCCGAGTTCTTGGGCTTTGACATCAGCGTGCCCGTTTCTCGTCGCGACAAAAAGCTGATCCAGGAATTGCAGATGGTGTTCCAAAACCCGGACTCGACGATGAATCCATCCTACACCGTCGGCCAGCAAATCGGCCGCCCGCTGCAGCACTTTAAGACAGTGCCATCTGACCAGGTGCGTGGCGAAGTCATCCGCCTGCTCAATGCTGTGCGCTTGGATGGAAGTTACTATGATCGCCTGCCCCGTCAATTGAGCGGCGGCGAAAAGCAGCGCGTCGGCATCGCCCGCGCCTTCGCCAGCCGGCCTGAACTGGTACTGTGCGACGAGCCGGTCTCGGCCCTGGACGTGTCGGTGCAGGCCGCGGTGCTCAATCTGCTGCTCGAGATCCAGCGCCAATACCATACCACGATGTTGTTCATCGCCCACGACCTGAGTGTGGTGCGTTTTTTCTCCGACTATGTGGCCGTGATGTACCTGGGCCACGTGGTCGAATTCGGCCCGGCTGAAGCGATTTACGCTCCACCGTACCATCCCTACACCGAAGCACTCCTTTCGGCTGTGCCGATTCCCGACCCAGAAGCAGAGCAGAAACACATCCGGCTGGAGGGCACAGTACCGAGTGCGTTGAACCCGCCCAGCGGCTGTGTTTTCCATACCCGTTGCCCTCGGCGCTCGATGCTGGCCGACGGCGGCCGAGTCTGCGAATCCGAGGTTCCACCGTGGCACTATAACACGGAGAAGCATCGCATCTTTTGCCACATACCTTTGGAGGAGCTGCGCAAGATGGAGCCAGTGGTAACAACCGGGTGAGGAGGAACCAAATGCTCGTCAAAGACTATATGACCAAGCATCCCGTGATGATTGAGCCGGCGATGTCCATTGTCGAAGCCCAGGGCCTCATGGCCGAAACCAAGGTCAGGCACCTGCCGGTAACCGAAGAAGGCAAGCGGCTGGTGGGCCTGATCACACAAGAGACGCTGCGCGTCCCTCCAACCAAATTGACCAGCCTTAATGTGTGGGAGATCACCCGGTTCTTGTCCGACCTGACCGTCAAAGACGTGATGGTCAAGGGCAAGGACGTCATTACCATCGGGCCGGACACCACCATCGAAGAGGCCGCTCGGGTCATGGTCGAGCACAAGATTGGCTGCCTGCCGGTGCTGGAAGACGGCATCGTCGTGGGCATCATCACCGACACCGACATGATGGCGCATCTGATGGAGATGCTGGCCGCGCCGGTTCCCAGCGTGCGCGTCACCATTCGGATGCCGAATGTGCGTGGAGAACTCGCCAAGCTGGTCGCGGCCATCGCGGCGCAGGGCTGGGGCATTTGGGCGCTGGGCGGTGTGTTTGCGCCCAAGGACCCGGACAAGTGGGAGGCCGTGTTCAAGATCAGCGACGCGCCTCGCGACCAAGTGGTGGCTGTCCTGAGCCAGGTGCCCGGGCAGCAAATCATTGACGTGCGCGAGGTCTAGTCCCTGATGCCTCACATCGCGCGTGTGATGGCCGTGCCCGTCGTCGGCGGTTACTGGGCCGAAGACCTGGCGGCGCTCCAGTCTCGCTCGATTCCAGTGTCTGAGCGATACACAGCGCAGCCGGTGACGCCGGGCTTTGACGCCGTCCGACAGGTAGCCGAGACCGTCTCGGTAGGGTTGGTTCTCGACGATGGCCGCGTGGCCTGGGGTGACTGCGCTGCCGTCGCCTACAGCGGCAAGTCGGGACGCGACCCGGTGTTTCGTTCGCGCGACGGGCTGGCGACGATTGAGCGCGTGATCGTCCCGTCCTTGCAGGGCCGCGAATTGACGAGCTTTCGTGAGCTGGCCGCCGAGGTGGACGCGTTAGTCGAGTCGGTGCAGGTAACCTTCAAGAAGCGGGTGAATGAAGGCGAACTCTCGCGCCGTGAATTGTTTCAGGCGCCGGCTCGGCTGTGGCAAGCGATTCAGCGCGATGACAGTACGACCTCTGCTCTTGAACTCGAGGAGCAGGTCACGGTCGAGCGCCATTTGCACACGGCGGTTCGCTATGGATTGAGTCAGGCCATCTTGCAGGCCGTGGCGAAGGCGCGCAATGTGACGATGGCCGAAGTGATCGCCGACGAATGGAACCTGCCTCGACCGGATGCGCCTGTGCCGATCCATGCCCAATCCGGCGGCGAGCGTTATCACAATGCGGACAAGATGATTGTCCGCCGCGTGGCGTCGTTGCCTCATGCGCTGGTAGATAACGTGCCGGAGCAGCTTGGCGAGGATGGCAACCTGCTCTCGCAATACGCTCGCTGGCTGAGCGAGCGCATCAAGCAATTGGGCGGGAAAGACTATTGTCCCACGATTCATCTCGACGTCCACGGCGCGTTGGGTCAGATTTGTCAGAATAACCTGGGTCGCGTGTTGGGTCAACTCTATACGCTCGAACTGGCAGCGCAACCTTATCCGCTCCGCGTCGAATGTCCGGTGATGATGGACAGCCGCGAAGCTCAAATTGAGGCGATGAAAACATTGCGCGAGTACGTCCGCTTCCGCAAGATGAAGGTGCAGCTCGTCGCCGACGAATGGGCCAACACGTTGGAGGACATTCGCGCGTTCATCGAAGCGCAGGCCGCCGACATGATTCAAATCAAAATGCCCGACCTGGGCAGCGTGCACAATTCAGTCGAAGCGGTGTTGGCCTGCAAGGCCGGAGGCGTGGGCGCGTTCCTGGGCGGCAGTTGCGCCGAAACCGATTTGTCCGCGCGTGTATCGGTTCACGTCGCGCTGGCGACTCGCCCCGACATCGTCATGGCAAAACCCGGCATGGGCGTGGACGAAGGCATCATGCTCGCGCAAAACGAAATGTCACGCACCCTCGCTCAGATTCAATCCTTGTCCGCGAATAACGCGAATCTTGGCTAATTCTTCTTATTCAGGTGGATTCGCGAGATTCGCGGATCAATGAGGCGATTCATGGACACTAACTATCACGCTCATCAAACTCCGCAGTTCCGTGTTCTATCCGATCAACAGATCGAAAAGGTTTTTCATGCGACGCTCGAATGCTTGAGCCGCACAGGCGTCAACGTGCACAACGCCGAGGCGCGCGATCTGCTCGCGCGTGCAGGCGCACACGCCGAAGGTGTTCGCGTCCGTATCCCGCCGCACATCATCCAGGATGCCATCGCCGCCAATCCGCGCTCATTCACAATTTGGGGCCGTGATGGCAAGCACCGGATGCACATCGTCCCCGACCGCGTCCACTTTGGACCTGGCCCCACCTGCACCAACTTTGTTGACCCCGAGACCGGGGAATTGCGCAGGACCCGACGCGGCGACCCTGGCCTGACCGCTCGAGTCTGTGATGCGCTCGATAACATTGACTATGTGATGTCGCTGGGATTGATTGACGACGTGACACCCAGGTTGGCTCCCGTGTATGAGTTCGCCGAGATGCTCGCCAACACCGGCAAGCCTGTTCTGCCCTGGGGATATGGACTGGAGAACGTCTCGGATATCTACCAGATTGCATTAGCCGTTGCGGGCAGTGAAGAGGCGTTGCGGCGCAAGCCTTGCTTTGCCTTCTTTTCCACGTACCAGCCGCCGCTCACGCATACGGATGAAGATCTGGCAAACGTGCTGTGGGCTGTCGAGCATGACATTCCTGTTGTTTACATTGGCGGTGGATGCGCAGGCGCGACAGCGCCCATCACCGGAGCGGGGTTGTTAGTCGCCTATCTGGCCGGCGCCTTGAGCGGACTGGCGATCATGCAGCTCAAGAAACGTGGCGCATCCGTCTGCATCGGCGGCGTGCCGGAAGCGATGGATTTGTCCACAGGACGTCCCGCTTACGGCAGTCCAGAGATGAGCCTGTACAGTGCGGCTTCGGCAGACATCTCGCGCTATCTCGGCCTGCCGTTCATGGGCACATCGGGCGCGTCGGAATCCAAAGTGCTCGACCTGCAAGCCGCCATCGAAAGCTCCATCCAGACCGTGCTGTCCGGGTTCAGCGGCGCGACGCTGGTGCATGATGTGGGCTTCTTGGACTGCGCGCAAATCGGATCGCTCGAAATGTTGGTGATGAACGACGAGATCATTGCCATGACTCGCCGCGTCATGCGCGGCATAGAGATCAGCGACGATACGCTGATGCTCGACTTGATTGACCGCGTCGGCCCGGGCGGCGAGTTCATGTCCACCAAAGAGACGGCCAAGCGTTGCCGCGCCGAGATCTGGAATCCCACGTTGATGGATCGTCAGCCGTACGACAACTGGCAATCGGCGGGCGCGCAGACCACGAATGACCGCATTCGGGCCAGGCTGCGCAACATCCTGGCCACACATCAGCCGCCGCCGTTGCCTGCTGGAGCCGCAGAAAAAATCGAAGCAGTCCTTCGGGCTGCAGAGGCGCGCGAGGCGCAGCGCAAGTAGCGACACGCGCGGCAAAACAAAAAGAGCAAGGCTTTGCTGGGCCTTGCTCTTTTTGTTTCGTGCCATTTGTAGAGGCGAAGCACATCGTCCCCGAAGCGCAGCAGAGTGGGATGCTTCGGTCCTACGCCAGCGAATTTACACAAGATTCGCTGCATTGCCCGGCAAAGCGGCCATACGTTGGCGTTGCGCCTCAAACAAAATCACCGCCGCCGCCAGCGCCGCGTTGAGCGATTCAATCCCGTGCTGCATCGGAATAGAGACGCGTCCGGCGGCGAGCTTGTCTGCCTCGTGCGATGCGCCTTCGGCCTCGCCGCCGACGATGAGGGCGCAGGGCCGGGTCCAATCCACTTGCGTGTAGGGAACCGCGCCGCGCGCATCGGCCAGCCACACGGACACGCCATTGAGATGTGAGCCAATCGCCGGCCACGTCATCGCAGCGGTGGGCAAACGAAAGTGAGTGCCCATCGCGCCTCGGACGACTTTGGGATTGTAAGCGTCCACGGTGCCAGGTCCCAGCAAGACTTCATCCGCGCCCGCAGCCGCAGCAGCCCGCAAGAGCGTCCCCAGGTTGCCCGGGTCGCGCAGCGCATCGGCGACGACGGACAGCGTCGGTCGAATCGGCAAAATGGAACTGGCAAAGGGCAACACGGCGAGGATGCCTGGCGGCGTTTCGGTCTCGGAGCAAAACTTCATTATACCCGCCGTCACATCCAGACAGACCACGCCGCTTGCGTGCAGATGATCTACCAGTTTTTTGCCGCGCTCGTCCAGCTCAGTGGTATACAGCAGATAATCCGGGCGGACGTTGGCGCGGATCGCTTCTTCGAGCAGCCGGAGACCTTCGACAACAAAACGCCCTTCCTCCTGCCGCGTCTTGCGGCGAGAAAGGGCGTGGACATACTTGACTCTATCGTTCGATGTGCTGGTAATCATTTCGAATGTCGAATGTCGAGTGTCGAACTGTCAATTCGTCATGCAGCGTCAATCCTAATTCGGCATTCGCAATTCGACATTCGGCATTTCAAGCGCCTTTGGCTACCTGTACCAGCTTGGCAAACGCAGCACTGTCAGCCACGGCCAGATCAGCCAGCACCTTGCGGTCGAGGTTCACGTTGGCCTTCTGCAGGCCGAAGATGAACTGGCTGTAGGTCGAGCCATTGAGCCGGGCAGCGGCATTGATGCGCGCAATCCACAACTGGCGGAATTGGCGCTTGCGCTGGCGGCGGTCACGATAAGAATAATACAACGAGTGAAGCAGGCCCTCACTGGCCTTTTTCCAGAGACGACGGCGGGCGCCTTTCTGGCCCTTCATCATCCCAATGATCTTGTTATGGCGGCGACGCAGGACGATACCGCCCTTTGCTCTTGGCATGGCTTACTTGTCCTTCAAATAAGGCGCGAGTCGCTTGACGCGCTTGACGATGCTCTTGCCCGCGACAGGCAGCATCTCGATAAACTGCGCTTTGGTGCGGGCTGACGTGTGCCGGCGCAGGTGACCCTTGCCGAGCTTAGTGCGGCGCAGCCGGCCCGTACCGGTCAGGCGAAAACGTTTAGACGTTGCTTTGTGTGTCTTGATCTTGGGCACTTGCACTTACCTCTTTCGTACCAGACTTTTTCTTGGGCGCGGGCGCCAACACCATCAACATCGTCCGGCCTTCCATGTCCGGCTTTTGCTCGACCACCGCAATATCGGACAGTTCGTCGGCCACACTTGCCAACTCTTCGCGCGCAATATCCGGGTAGGTGATCTCGCGTCCCCGGAAGTGAACGCGAACTTTGACCTTCATCCCCTCTTCGAGCCACCGGCGCGCATCGCGCACCTTAAAGCCTCGATGGTGATCGTCTGTCTTGGGGCGCAGCCGGATCTCTTTGACTTCGATGACCTTTTGCGCCTTTTTGGCTTCGCGCTCCTTCTTGGCCAGCTCGTAAAGAAACTTGCCATAGTCCATAATCTTGCACACGGGGGGCTCGGCCGTGGGCGAGACTTCGACCAGATCGAGTTCGCTTTCGCGAGCGAGGCGGAGCGCTTCCTGAACCGTCACCACGCCGACGTGCTGACCATCGGCGCCGATCAGACGGACTTCACGGACACGGATGCCTTCGTTGATACGATGATCTTTGGCGCTAATCGCTTCCTCTGTCTAGTATCCAAACGCGCCCGGAACGCTCCGGGCGCAACGCGGCGACATGATAACACAAAGGGTTCAAATCGTCAAACCGATCTCGGATTTTTGATTGCAAAATGGCCGACGCAATGTTATGATGCGGGTATTCCTGGCAACCGAGGCTGGCGTGCCGCCTTTCATTTTGACCAAGCATACCATAGGGTTATCAGTCCGCCCGGCGCGGAGCGGCGATCTGGACGAGGTGCGCCGTGTAATCGAGGCGAGCCGTCATGTCCATCTGCAACTGGATTGGTGGACGCTCGAAGATTGGATAGACAATCCAGGCTTTCTCGTCGCACAGAGCAACCAGCACATCGTCGGGATGGGGTTGGGTGTGCGAGACGCTGCTGCGGTGGCATGGCTGCGCGCACTCGTCGCAGAAGATGGCCTGGACACAGGCCGACTGCTCAGCGCGCTTCTGCCTCCCATGCTCGCTGCATTGCGATCGCAAGGTATTCAAGCAATGAACTGCATGGCGTGGCTCAAGTGGCTGGAGATGAAATTGCCCGAGCATGGCTTTTTCCCGCTGGCGCGCGTCGTGACACTCCGGAAAGATGATATGGCCGCGCCGATCCCATTGGCAGGCAAAGCAGTCTTGCGCGAAGCCAATTCGGCCGACCTGGACGCTGTCGTCGCCATTGACCACGCAGCGTTCGAGCCGGATTGGTGGTATGGTCAAGCGATCTTTTTTAGGGCGATGCGTGGCGCGATTCGGTTCATCGTCGCAGAGCGAGACTCGCAGACAGTGGGTTACGCCTTTGCACACATGAACAGCTCGCAAGCGCACGTCACCCGGCTGGCCGTTCATCCATCGTATCAAGGTCAAGGTATCGGCGCGTTGTTGATGGCTGACCTGATCGAGTACTCGCGGGCACATGGCGCGGATGCCATGACGCTGAACACGCAGACCTACAATCAGAACTCGCTGCGCTTGTATCACCGGCTTGGATTCATCGAAACGGACACAGCGGTCACGATGTTCCGTCGCTCTGTCAACGAGTGACCGTGTCCCTGCATCCTTACAAGAGAAAGCAAAAGGGCGCGTCTCTGTGGAATGAAAGCAGCGCATAATCATATCACTTTTTAGCGAGATGTTTGCCACAATGTCATGCTACATATCACAAAAACCAGAACGAGCATCACCCCGCAATCATGCCATTCGTCACTAGGGTACAAACGAAGGTCATAATAAAATGCAACCATCATCTGCATTGACAACATCATTATCCAAAGGTCTCCTCCTTTCCTTGGCTGCAGCCTCCGCCTGGGCACCCCGCTCCGGCGGAGGCATGCTTTAACCAACAGGCTCAATCCGGTTAGAAATTTGCTGTTTCGTGGATTGACACTCCCTGCCTCTGGTGCTATATCTCCGCCTTATGTCGGCGTGCCACTCATGGAGCGCTACGCCGTGATTGGCGTGCTCTCGATGCAGAGCTATCGGCCGAATGCCTACGGCCTCGATCAGATCCGCCTGATGTCTTGATCGTCGGCGCAGGCCCAACGGGGCTAACGTTGGCGTGTGAACTGCTCCGGCTCAGTATCCGCTGCCGCATCCTCGCGAGTACAACGAATTTCCCATTTTGTCCGTATTGTAAGATCAAATGGGCGTTCTCCGCGTCGCGAAATTTTGCACATGCGTCATGAAATCGTTGGTTTACAAGCTGCAGTGATTGTGCTATATTGATGCCCGCCAAGGATTTGTGACGGCAACCGTCGCCTAAATTTAGCATTTAGCATAACGTCTCTCCTCAAAGGCGCTTCTACTTCCTATACTCTCTTCCATTGCTACAAACAATTCTATATGACCAGTCTGAAATGGAGGCGACCGCATTAAACCCTATTCGATCTTCAGGCGTAAGGAGTGAAAGTATGAATACGAACCAGCGACTCGTGCGAATCGTGGCATTAGTGTCGAGCCTGGCCCTGATGCTGAGCCTCGTCCCGCCTGGGAGCCAGTCAGTTCTGGCGGTGTCGCCCAATATTGTCGTCAGCCAAGTCTATGGCGGCGGGGGCAACTCGGGCGCCACACTCAAAAACGATTTTGTTGAATTGTTCAACCGTGGCGCAACGTCCGTCAGTGTTGCCGGCTGGACAGTGCAGTATGCCTCCACGACTGGAATCTCTTGGCAAAAGACAACGCTATCCGGCTCCATAGCGCCCGGCCAATACTACCTGGTTCAGGAAGCCCAGGGAGCCGGTGGAACCGTTAATTTGCCGGCGCCGGATGCCATTGGAACAATCCCCATGTCTGCGACGGGCGGCAAAGTGGCGTTGGTGAACAACTCGACGACCTTGGCCGGCTCGTGCCCGACCGGCGTGAATGTTATTGATTTCATCGGCTATGACGGCGCGAATTGTTTTGAGGGCAGCGGCCCGGCGGCGGCATTGAATAACACGACAGCCGCGTTGCGATTCTTGGATGGTTGTGTGGACACAGATAACAACGCCTCCGACTTTGCCGCCAGTGCTCCCAATCCGCGCAACAGCGCTTCGCCCTTCAAAGATTGCTCGGCGCCTCCACCGCCTCAGGTCCATATCCATGACATCCAGGGCGCCAGCCACATATCGTCCATGAATGGCCTGACGGTGTTTCATCTGCCCGGCGTTGTGACCGCCAAACGTTCCAATGGCTTTTACATGCAGGATCCCAATCCCGACGGCAATGACGCGACCTCGGAAGGCATCTTTGTCTTTACCTCGTCTGGTCCCACGGTCAATGTTGGCGATGCGGTCGCCGTCAACGGCATCGTGACCGAATTCCGATCTGGCGGAAGCGCCAGCACCAACCTTACTACGACAGAGATAGGTTCGCCTTCCATCGTGGTCGCCTCGGGTGGAAATCCCTTACCCGCGCCCGTCATACTTGGGATAGGTGGGCGTATCCCGCCGAACACCATTATCGAGGACGATGCCACAGGCAGCGTCGAGACGACTGGCGTGTTCGACCCGGCCGCCGATGGGATTGACTTTTATGAAAGTCTCGAAGGAATGTTGGTGCAGGTCAACAATGCGGTGGCTGTTGGCCCCACCAGAGCCTTCGGCGGCTCTACTCCAAACAAGGAAATCCCCGTTGTGGGGGATGACGGCGCCGACATTGGCCCGGGTCTTCGCACGCCGCGCGGCGGCATCGTCATCCAGCCTGGCGACTTTAATCCCGAGCGCATCATCCTGAACGACCTGATCGCCGGCGGCCCGACGTTGCCGACGGTCAATGTAGGCGATCGCTTTACCACCCCGATTGTCGGCGTGATGGACTATAGCTTTGGCAACTACAAGTTAGAAGTGAGCGAACCAATGAGCGTCGCCTCCGGCGGCCTGACCCGCCAGACGGCGGCATCCACACCCGCCTATCAGCTTTCTGCCGCTACCTTCAACGTCGAGAATCTCGCGCCAACAGATCCGGCGACCAAATTCCAGACGCTGGCCGGGCAGATCGTCAACAATCTCCGGTCGCCCGACCTCGTGGCAATCGAGGAGATTCAGGACAATAGCGGCGCGGTGGATAACGGCGTCGTGGATGCGACGACGACGTGGGACGACCTCATCGCGGCTATCCAGACCGCGGGCGGCCCGACGTACCAGTTCCGCGAGATTGACCCTGTGGACGATCAGGACGGCGGCGCGCCCGGCGGCAACATCCGGCAGGGCTTTCTGTTCCGAACAGATAGCGGCCTGAGTTTTGTGGATCGCCCCGGCGGCAATTCGACCACAGCGGATGCCGTGGTAGGCGCTGGCGCGAGCACGCATCTCTTGTACAGCCCTGGCCGCATTGATCCTGCAAACTCTGCTTTCAATGACAGCCGCAAGCCATTGGCAGGCGAGTTTATGTTCAAGGGCAACAAGCTATTTGTCGTCGCCAACCATTTCAACTCCAAGAGTGGAGACGACCCGCTGTTTGGCCGCTTCCAGCCGCCGTTCCTTTCCAGCGAGGCCCAACGCGACCAGCAAGCGCAAGTTGTGCACGATTTTATTACCACACTTGTGGCCGCCGATCCAAACGCCAACGTCGTTGTGCTGGGCGACTTGAATGATTTTCAATTCTCCAATCCACTGAGCGTTCTCAAAAGTGGTGTGCTCAATGACCTGGTTGAGACTCTGCTGCCAAGCGAGCGCTACACCTACGTCTTTGACGGCAACTCGCAAACACTCGATCACATCCTGATTGGTAATAGCACCTTCACTCGACCCTTTGGCTACCAGGTGGTGCATGTCAATTCCGAGTTCGCCGACCAGGCCAGCGATCACGAACCCCAGGTAGCGCGCCTGTGTGTGGACAACACGCCGCCGGCATTAACCGTCACCGCATCGCCGGATCGGTTGTGGCCGCCGGATCACCTGTATGTGACCGTAACGGCGGCGACGAGTGTCTCTGATAATGCCGACCCCAATCCTGCAATCAAGCTCGTCTCAGTCACGTCGAACGAGCCTGACATTGGCCTCGGCGATGGCGACATGCCGAACGACATTGTGATCGTGAATGACCACACCTTCGATCTGCGCGCGGAGCGGTCCGGCACGGGCAGTGGCCGCGTGTACACGATCACTTACCAGGCGACCGATGCCTGTGGAAACAACACGGTCTCGACCGCCACAGTCACAGTGCCACACGACCTGGGTCAGTAGCAGAAAGATTCGAAAGGCGGGCATCCAATACTTTTTCAAGCCGGATGTCTCCACCGGTTCGGTCACGAGGAGAGTGGCACTATTGACGCGCAGGTCGGCGCGGGTGCGGCAACACGCGCGGTGCTCTGGACAACTGGTCCACACACATCAGTCAGGTCACACCCTAGAAAGAACATGCAAAGACAAGCCAGTAAACACTCGATGAAGGAGGTGAGAGGACTGCACATGTGGCTGGTCACCTGATTCCATTCGAAAGCTCGTTTCCAGAAACTTGCCATTGGCTTAACCCAAATTCAAGTGAAAGAGAGGAAAATCACCATGTACCGGTTTACCAGGATCATCACGGCACTGGTCATTGCCGTGAGTCTCATGTCATTTGTGCCAACATCAGCGGCGCCCAATCAGGCGGGCGCGATGCAAACATACATCGTGCTCTACAGTGCACAAGCAGTTCCTGCCGATGCTGCGACGGTCATTGCGCGGGCAGGCGGCACACTTGTCTATAGCTACGATGCGATTGGCGTCGTCGTTGCACGGTCGGACAACGATTCCTTTCGTGCAAATCTCTTGACGGATAGTCGCATCGAGAATGCTATGCCAACCGGTCGGTTCGCCACCCAGGTCGAAAGTGATCCGGCGACTGATGTGTCGAGTGCCGTCATCCCCAACATCCCGGCGCCAGGTAGTGATACCCTATCTGGACTCCAGTGGGACATGGATCAGATCCACGCGCCGGAAGCCCGCGCCGTGACCGGCGGAAGCCCGGCTGTCCTCGTTGGCGATATTGATACGGGACTTGATTTTACACATCCCGATCTTGCGCCGAACGTGGACTTTGCTAACAGTGTCTCGTGCGTGAGCGGCGCGCCGGACACGAACCCGTCGGCGTGGATGGACGACAACGGGCATGGGACTCACACCGCGGGCACGATCGCCGCGGCGAAGAATGGTATTGGCATCGTTGGCGTTGCGCCGAATGTCAAAATCGCGGGTATTAAAGCCGGCAACGCGGCTGGCTTTTTCTTCCCCGAAGCCGTGGTGTGCGCATTCATGTGGGCGGCCACGCATCACGTGAGCGTGACCAACAACAGCTACTTTGCCGACCCATGGCTGTTCAATTGTCGTAACGATGCCGACCAGCGTGCCATCTGGAAAGCGGAGCGGCGCGCCATCAGCTATGCCATCTCAAAGGGTGTCGTGGTTGTATCCGCAGCAGCGAACCAATCGGATGATCTCACCCACCCGACACAGGACGCCACCAGTCCGGATGATACGAACCCTGTGCTCCGGACTATACACAACGACTGTGCTGTCGTTCCGGTCGAGGTCGCAGGTGTGATCGGCGTTTCGGGGAATGGGAACCTGGAGCTCAAGTCGTTCTACTCAAGCTACGGAATGGGCGTTATTCAAGTGGTCGCCCCGGGCGGCGATTCGATTCTGCAGCACACACCAGCGGCGCCCAATGGGCGTGTTCTCTCCACTTACCCGGCATCTCTGATTTCCTCCTGCGCGCGGAAGGTTTTTGACCCGTCGGGGGCGACCTATTGCTACCTGCAGGGCACTTCGATGGCCTCGCCGCACGTTGCGGGCGTGGCGGCGTTGATCGTGAGCCAAGGGATTACTTCCCCTGGCGGCGTCGCGGCAAAGATCAACAATACCGCCGACCCAATAGCATGCCCGCCGGACCTGTCGATCTACGCGTTCTTCCCGGCCCTGGATAACGGAGCGCCACAAGTGTGTCAGGGCGGTACGGGCTACAACTCGTTCAACGGCCACGGGCAAGTGAACGCGCTCAGCGCGGTTACGCACTAACTTTACTGCTGGCGAAATCGTAGGGGTGACCCTCGCGGTCGCCCGCGCAAGGCAGCCACAAGGGTCGCCCCCCACAGCAAACGACAATTCGCCAGCGGTTTCTAACTTTGAAGGTAAACCTTTAGGTAGTGGAGCAGGTCGTGCGGACCCGAGTTGATGACCAGCTCTACGATCACAAAAGGAGAAATCTGATGAAGTCGCACAAAGTCTTGACGACTGTAGCAGTTTTCGCCTTGCTCGTCAGCGCAATGGCGGCCCTATCGGTTAACGCCGCGCCGGCAGCCCCGCGAGCGGCTCCGCCGCCGACGTTCTCGACAGCAGCGGCGTTCGACGTGTCACCTGCATTGCGCGACCTGGCGCGGAGCGCGGCGCGTAAGGCAGCACCGAGTGGGCCCTCGCAAGAGCCGCTGGATATCCGGCCAGAACGCGGGCCCGTTGCCAAAGACCGGGGTTTCGCCGGCGATGGAGCTATCCAGCAAGCTGCTGGAGCCCAGGCTCCTGCGGCAACAGCCGCGATTCCCGCCCCATTGCAGAACTTTGAAGGTCTGAGTAACCAGGATACCTTCAATGCTTATGGCTTCCGGGTCAACCCGCCGGATCCGATCGGGGATGTCGGCCCGAACCACTATGTCGAGATGGTGAACCTCACCTTTGCCGTCTACGACAAGCAGGGCAACCGGCTGCTGGGGCCCGTCCCGATCGGTGACCTGTGGGCGGGCTTTGCGATTAATGACTGCACCGACCCTTCGGGCGACCCGATCGTGCTGTATGACCAGCTCGAGGATCGCTGGCTCCTCAGCCAGTTCACTACCCGAGGGCCGATCTACTACAACTGCGTGGCGATCTCGCAGACCGGCGACCCTACTGGCGCCTACTACCGCTATGCTTTCACTTCGGGCGAGTTCTTACCCGATTACACCAAGTACGGGGTGTGGACGAACTCGTATATACTGACCTCACGCGATTTCGGGCCGACAGTAGAGTACGGCATCAGCGTCTACGCGCTGGAAAAGAACAAGATGATCGCCGGAAACCCGAATGCCCGCGCAGTCAAGTTCTTCCTCGACTCAGCGGTGGTGCCGATTAACCTGATGGGCGACGGCCTGCTTCCTCCGGATATTGATGGCACGCGCCGGCCGATCGACGGCGCCCCTGCTCCGATCGTCGGCACGCAGGACGACGGCGGCCCATATGGAGCGGCGTTCGATGCTCTCAACATCTTTGAATTGGCAGTGCAATGGCAAGCCAATCCTGTCGCCTCGCTCAACCTCGTGGTGCAGTTGCCGGTCGCCCAGTTCGACTCGATCTTCCCGTGCAGTCCAACTTCCCGCGACTGCATCCCGCAACCGGGCATCACGAATCCCAATCAATACCTGGACATCTTGTCCTACCGGCAGCGGCCGACCTGGCGACTGGCCTACCGCAACTTTGGCACGTACGAGGCAATGGTGACTAACCAGTCGGTTGAGGCGCGCCCGGGCATCGCCGGCGTGCGCTGGTACGAGATCCGCCGCACCAACGGCGTGTACTCTCTCTACCAACAGGGCACCTACGCTCCGGATGACGGCGTGGATCGCTGGATGGGCAGCATTGCCATGGACTGGCAAGGCAACATGGCGCTCGGCTATAGTGTGTCCAATGCGACGGATGTCTTTCCAGGCATCCGCTACACCGGCCGGCTTAGCGGCGACCCGTTGGGTCAGATGACCCTGGGCGAGGGCGTGATCATCAACGGCACGGGTGTACAGAGGACCACAAACTCCCGCTGGGGTGACTATACCTCAATGAACATCGACCCCACGGATAACTGCACGTTCTGGTACGTCAACGAGTACTATACCCTCGCCGGCCAGGCTTCCAGCACGGCAGGTTGGCAGACCCGGATCGGCAGTTTCAAGTTACCGGGCTGCACGCCACGAGGGTAAATCAACCCTCAGCGACCTGCGAGGTGATGCGCCGCAGTGCCGGTAAGGCCAGCCACCAGCACGGGTGGCACGGGCTACAACGGGTTCTATGGGCACGGGCAGGTGAATGCGTTGAGTGCGGTGACGCACTAAGGGGCCAAAACGACTCGATGGCGTTGATGCCACCGCCTGGACAGTCCGGTCGCTGAACCGTTAGTGTCGGCCATAAGGGCCGGCCAACACGAATAGAACCGAGCTATGAAGGTCGTGGGCGCCGCTCTCGGCTTTCATAGCTTGGTTCGCCGAAAGTGCCACTTTTTGACGCATTCGATCCTTTGCTTTCTTTTCCGCCCTCAGTTCAACGTTGGCTTCCTCTAGTCGTCGTGCCCGTGTCTCTGGCTGCTCGGCTTCTTCCATATGCAACGAACGGCCAGAGCGATTTCGGGACCGGGCCATTGTTGCGTTTTGCGCACAAAGATTTTCCTGCTGCAGGAACCGTTTCGCGGCTCGCAATGACAAAAGTCCCGATAGGGGCTACACCAACCAAGCCATCGGCGTGCAGCAGTGATCATGACCATCTCCGATAACGGCCAGGGGTTCAAGGTGCCTGAGAGTCTGGCTGAGTTTGCGCCGAGCGGTCACTTTGGCTTGCTGGGACTGCACGGGCGCGCTGGACTTTTCGGCGCCCGCCTCGATATTCAGTCTTCGCCAGGGTAGGGCAGGCGGGTGAGCGTCCACTTGCCGACCCGTCGGAACACCCCGTAATCTACGTTGCTCATGAATGCAGTGTAATCATCTTTTGATGTCACTCGCAAGACATGACAACTATCACTACACACGCTCCTGGGGTGGGGGTAAACTATATTCATAATTTTAGATGTAGAGGCGCAGCTTGAATGCTTACGACCACCAGGCCGGGTTGCTCAAAGCCTTGGCCCATCCGGTTCGACTGCAAATCCTCGACATTCTGCGCGACGGCGAGCAGTGTGTCTGTCACTTCGAAGCGGTGCTCAAGCTCCGCCAGGCCTATATCTCCCAACAGTTGATCACGCTACGCAGAGCTGGGTTGGTCGCCGACCGCAGGGATGGTCTGCGTGTCTATTACTGCATCACCGACCGCGCGGTGCTGCGCATGGTTGACCAGACTCGAGGCATTTTGCAGCGGCAAGGGGTGACGCTTACTGCGCAAAACCTCACGCCACACGAATGCTCTTGCCCAAGCTGCTCGCCCCAAGCTTCGGCGCATTCGACGCCTGTCACAAGTTAGAGCGAGTCTTCTTGGTTCTTATGGGAACACTGAACTGATTAGAGATGAGAATCGAGTTGAGCGGCCAACTGCAGGCCGGCTTCTGAAACAGGGGATTCCTGTGGGCGGATTGCAACAACTTTGAGTTGGCGATTGCCTGATTTGCCTAACATGCAGGCCAGAAAGGAAGGAACCAGATGCTCAACGCAGACTCACACAGGAGTGGATACATATTGGCTGCCGTCCTCGGCGCGATTGGGGGTGGGCTGGTTGTGGCTCTAGCCACGAAAGCTATTCCCAAGATGATGGCGGCGATGATGCAGAATATGATGGCCCAAATGCGAGAGGGCGGCTGTGACCCCGGCGACATGTGACAGCGCATGATGGCCGGCTTCGGTGAAGCCGCACAGAACAAGACTCGGGACGAATAAGGAGCACCCAGCATGGCATCCATCAAAATGATTCCCGAAGAAGAGGCGACGGGCAAGGTCAAAGATATCTACGCAGAGATCAAGTCCAAGCTAGGCATTGATTTTGTCCCCAATCTCTACAAGGTCATGGCTGCCAAGCCTGATTATTTGGAGGCGAACTGGAACAAGGTCAAAGCCGTCATGGTCGAACCTGGGAAGCTCGACCGCTTGACGAAAGAGATCATCGCCGTCGCCGTGTCGGCAGTGTCGGGTTGTGAGTACTGACTCGGCGTTCACACTTCTGCGGTGCAGAAGTTGGGTTTGGACGACGAAGCCGTGCTCGAACTGATGGCAGTTGTGGATTTGTTCGGTGGACTCAACAAGTTGATGGACGGCTTACGAGTCGAACCAGATGAAAAGCCCTGGTATGGGTGAGGCTGAGATTCAGGAATGCCGTGCGCATTCACTGATCTGTTGTGAGGGGGAGCGCCACCAGTCTCCCCCTCACGCATATTGATGCCCGAGATGCAGTTTCTTGATGCGTTGGTACTCACCAATCGGTGCGCTCCACTTTACCTCTCAAAACCTCACTTTGATCAGGCCGGCTCGGCCAGGAAATCGAGTACCGCTTTGACGAACAGATCGGGTGCAGTATTCATCGCCGTATGTTGCTGACCGGGCATGACCACAATTCGACTATTTGGCAATGCGTCGTGCACTTTGTTGATGGCTGCTGGGAAAAAGGCTGGACTGGCGCCGCCGAGCAAAAGAAGGGTTGGCGTCGTTACATTGGCGAACTTGGCTGGATCGAGGCGGTAGCCGCTGTTGCTCGCTTCCAGTTCCCTGAATATGGTGTGTGCCGCGGCAACGCACCCCTGCCACGCTGGCGAAGACCGCAGCAGTTCAAGCTCGTGGGACGGTACGCGTGGGACCTCTCTCATAAACGTTGCCACAACTCCGTCACGGTCACCCTTTGCCAACAGGTCTCGCATTGTGTTGACGACCTCGGGCGCATAGATGTTTACACCGGTTGGAATGGGCGGTTCGTACAGAATCAGACGGCGGAGATTC
>Ga0315268_10001705_pt1 | contig 25258 bp, 25 predicted proteins | sample C1_top_MG_FD_204535 | JGI IMG/M metagenome (GOLD analysis project Ga0315268, IMG submission 204535) | Sediment microbial communities from Yellowstone Lake, YNP, Wyoming, USA - C1_top | ecosystem: Environmental > Aquatic > Freshwater > Lake > Sediment | place: USA: Wyoming | collected 2017-08-01
GAGGAGTGGGTTATAATCCGCAAACACCCTATTATCGGTGAAGATATCTTAAGGCCTGTCTTATTGAATAAAGAGATTTTGACCGTTGTGAGGGGACACCACGAACGCCATGACGGAAATGGATACCCCGATAGGCTGAGCGGTGAAAATATAAGCGTCTTTGCACAAATCTTATCCGTTTCCGACGCCTTTGATGCAATGACCTCTCCCCGCTCATACAGGCCGGCTATGAGCAGAGAAAGAGCAATTGAAGAACTTAAGGCAAATAAAGGCGCTCAATTTAATCCTAAGATTGCGGATATATTCATTAAGAAATTAAAAGAAGAGGGATAAAAAATGTTGTCTCTGTCAGACTCTCATGATAAGATTATAAAAATGTTTGGGGAAAATTTGCTTCTCGCGGTATCTACCGCTTGAAGTCAATTTTTTTCTTCTATATTAATGTTTGGAAAAAAATTGAGGAGGGCAATATGTGGAGTTTTATTGTAAAAGGCGGACCGGTAATGATTCCCATTATTCTGGGTTCGGTCTTCGGTTTAGCGATAATCCTGGAAAAATTATGGTTTTTAAGCCAGATAAAGATAGATTCCTCGGCGTTCGTTCAGGAAATATTCAAGAATTTAAAGAACAATAAGATTCAGCAGGCTTTATTGTTATGTGAGAAAAATATTCATTATCCTTTAGCCGTTGTTTTTAAAATAGGTATTGAAAGGCGTAATAGCCCCGCGGAAAGGCTGGAGAAAATCTTAGAACAGGCGGGCAACAATCAAATTCAGAGATTAGAAAAACGTCTGGGCGCCCTGGCGTCGATAATCAGTATAGAGCCGCTTATGGGTTTTTTGGGTACAATCACGGGATTAATCCGCGCTTTTATGACCTGGGAGCAGGCAGGCGCAAACATCACCGTTAATGCCCTGGCTCAGGGTATTTATGAGGCGATGATTACCACCGCCGCAGGTTTAATGATAGCCATACCTTATTATCTCTTTTACAACTATTTTATCAGCCGTATAAAATATATCGCTAATGAGTTGACAAACCATGCTGTCCAACTTATAGAAGTGATTTCCGAGACTAAAGAGGTGGTCAAGATATGAAGATTTCCGGGCAGAGGACTTATTTTATAGGTTTGGAATCTGTTGCCATGACGGATATCGTGTTGAATATGTTTATTTTCTTTTTTATTTCTTTTAGCCTCCTCTATACCTTTAACCCTCACCGCGTGCAAAAGTTGGACATAAAACTTCCAAAGGCCGCACATACAACAACAATTGAGAATCTGGAGCAGGTCAATATAACCTTAACCAACGAGGGTATAATTTATCTGGGAGATGATATTGTGACAATAAGGGAGCTAAGACAGAGAATTTACGAAAGCCATAGAGATAACCCTAATTTAATTGTTATCTTGCGCGCTGATAGATTGGTAAGTTTTAAAAATATTGTCAGTGTATTAGATACGCTCGCCGAATTGGGAATAACCAACCTTAATATTGCAACGGTAAAAGAATAATTCCCTTTTAATACGACACACGAAACCTAAAACGATTTACGATGCGCCTGGCTGCCCTGACTCACCGTCAGGCAGGCAACCGTAACCGAAACACGTAATGTTTAAATACTATGGAAATAATTAAACTAAGAGCAGTTACCGCTACTGCGAAAATATTATTTTTTCTGGAAAGCCGTAATTTGATAAGGACACTTAAACCTACTAAAGGCGTATTGAATTCCAAATCCGAAGAGGGAGCGTTGGGGACTATATACTCTACTTCAGCTAAATTCGGCTCCCATAAGCTTATCTGCATTAAACCGCGTTTGGGAAAGATTAGATTATGCTCTCATCCGGATAACGAGGATTTTATTCTTGTTGACAGCACGGCGAATAAATTCAGGCCTCTGTATATGGCTGTAGGTTTGCACAAACACAGGCTGTTGGAAAAGAAGGCAAAAAATAAAAATTTAATCGAAGACGATTTTATCTTGGTAAGATTAAGATACAATGACCCTGAAACCTGCTTCTTTACGATGTTGAAAGATACGCCGCACTGTGAGTTAATTTTACCGGAAAAGGGAGAGACTCCTGTTTATTTTGTCACTGAGCCCAGCATGTTGATAACGCAAGATTTGAAATTGGACGGTTACAGTTTTATCGCTATCCCCAAATAGCCATCTGCTTCGCAGTTGCCTGCAGGTGAGGGGATATCAGGGAGACACAGTTGTTTAGATTCATTTTCTTGTTTTTTTTGGTTTTTAGCTTAAACGGATGTGTCACGGTACCGCGTCAAATTCCGCCGCCTATAGCCCGTCCGGAAGGTATATACCACGTTGTAGGCAGCGGGCAGACTTTGTGGAAGATTGCCAAGACCTATAATGTGGACATCAAAGAAATTATGCGGCTGAATAACATTCAAAATCCTAACCAGCTGGGCGTGGGCCAGGAATTATTTATCCCCCGGGCCGGAGTTCCCCTTAAAATAGAGGCTTATAAACCGGGTATTCCCAAAGATATCGAACAAATTGTAGGCCGCAAAAACTATGCTTATAAATGGCGTTGCATTACAATACACCACAGTGCAACACTTAAAGGTAATGCCGAAGTTTTTGACCGTAACCATCGTAAACGCAGGATGGGCGGACTTTTTTATCATTTTGTGATTGGGAACGGTTCAGGCTCAGGAGACGGTGAAATAGAAGTCGGATGGCGCTGGATGAGGCAGCGTCCGGTAAACAGGCCGCGTGACATACAGATTTGTCTGGTGGGAGATTTTAACCGCCAAAAACCCAGCACGTCCCAGTTTGATTCTTTGGTTAAACTGATTACTGTCCTGCGCAGGCAGTACAACATATCTTTGAATAATATCAGAAAACACAAGGATATCGCAGATAAAGTTACCGAATGCCCCGGGAAGAACTTTCCTTTTACCCAAATCATATCCGAACTAAAGAAAAGGCAGCCTCGCGGATAAAATATTAAATATGCTGAAGAAAAAACTGACTTTCGTACTAGTCCTATCCATCGGTCTTGTTTTGAGCGCATATTTTATATATAAGGCATATAGTTATTTACAGGACGCAAAAAAGAAACAGATAATTTTAGAAAAAAGGAAAGCAGCCTGGCTTAAAATTGAAAAAACTTTAGAATCCGAGGTCGCTAATTTTAAAGGAGAAGCTGCTATTATAATTGAAGATTTAAATACGGGTTGGAAGATTGCCTTAAATAAAGACAGATTGTTTCCTTCAGCAAGTTTAGTAAAAATCCCTATTATGGCTGCCTGTTTTTATGGCTCCCATGAAGGTAAAATATCATTAGAGGATAATTTAATACTTAAGACATCTTCCAAAGTCCCCGGCTCAGGGTTCTTAAAAAATATGGCTGTCGGCTCGAAGTTCAGCGTGGAAAGACTGATTGAGCTTATGATTACTGAGAGCGATAATACTGCGACTAATATGCTTATAGAGTTTCTGACTTTTGATTATTTGAACAGTTTTTTTAAAAAAGCAGGACTGACCCGTACAAATTTATCGCGCAAGATGATGGATTTTAAATACAGGAAAAAAGGAGTGGAAAACTACACGACCGCAGCAGATATCGCTTATATTTTAGAAAGGATATACCGCCGCCGGTTTGTAAATAAGAAGATATCCGAGCGGTGCCTGGCATTACTTTTGCGTCAAAAGGTTAATGACCGTATTCCTGCGAAACTGCCGTCGGATGTAATGGTTGCTCATAAGACCGGTCTTGAACGTAATGTCTGTCACGATGCGGGAATTGTATTTACACCCGAAGGGGGCCGCTTTTTACTCTGCATTTTAACTGCGGGAAAATCCGAAACTAAAAAAGTCAAGGAATTCATTTCCAGTGTGTCGTTATACATTTATAAGAGCTATCAGCAGTTGCCTGGTTTTTAAAAATGAAGCAATAATTGCATTGTAAAAATTATTCGTTTAGTATATAATCTATTAGACCCTTCCTTTAAAGGTATAGAAAGGTCTATCCTTTAGGATTACAATGGCAGACAACATCCAGCAAAATAATTATATAAAGTTTATTACAAACCTGGTGACTACTATACGCCAGATTTCTATATACCCTCCAAAACACCCTATCATAGTAAACTCGATTAAAGGCGTTTTCCTTGCCCTTGAAGTGCTATTAAAAGATAAAGGAACTCTGAGTTTGAATTTATCTCCGGATAACAAAATCCTTTTTAACGGTGAAGCCTTTGGGGATAAAAGTACCTGGGCAATTCAGGATATAATCCCTTACTTTAAAAAATTGGATATCGAAGGGATATCTTTTGATTCCGGAGTTACCGAAAAAGAGATTGATGAATTTATAAGGAGTATTTTATCTAATAGCGATGAGGTAAAGAAATCGGGGGATCTGAATACCCTCTTGTCAGATAAAGGGATCCAGCACATCAAGACAAAACAATTTTCTTATTTAAAAGTCGAGAAAGGCAAAGAGGCATTCGTAGTTGAAGGCGAAAAATCAAAATTATTAGAAACCCTGAAATCCAGAGTGAAGGATTACTGTGCGGATAAACCGGAAGCGTCGGGAGATGTTCAGAGCATAGAGAAAGAAATTTTCAACCTTATAAGCGTTGAGTTCAAAGAAAAGAATAAATTAAGCCTTCCGCTTAAGAATATTTTAAAAAAATTCATCCTGCACGGTAAAGATAGAGATGATACCCTGGCTAAATTAAAAAATGCGCTGTTAGATTACGGCTGCCCCGTGCAGGATGTCGATAATTTTCTAAATAAAACCAATGAAGAAATTTCCGGGGATGCGCTGATAAAAAAGAAAGCTCCTGCTGCGGCGGATATCGAAGGATTAATGAATGAAAACAGGCAGTTGAAGTTAAAACTCGATGCGCTTAAGGAAGAGGTGGAAACCAAAGCCCGGCAGGTGCAGCAGTTGGAAAAGCAGAATAAGCGGGTTTTTGACGAAAAGGGAAGAATAGACAATATCATTCACAATCTGGCCGAAGGTATGGTAGTCGTTGATTCGGAGGGCAAAATCCTGCTTGTGAATTCCGCGGCAGAGTCTCTTTTAGGCATTACCAAAGAAGACATAGGCAAACCCATAAAAGAGGTGGTTAAAGACGAACATCTGCTGACATTGACCAAGAATATTACAGCCGATAAGGATGGCGTAGTCGAGAAAGACATAGAGTTGTTAAGCCCCGATGAATCGACCAAGAAAATCTTGAGGGCAAGTTCCGCGGTGGTGGAAGACAATAACGGCAATACCGTCGGTATGGTGACCATGCTCAATGATATTACTAAGCAAAAAGAGATTGAAAAGATCAAATCGGAATTTTTAGCTAATGTTTCTCACGAATTACGCACCCCTCTTGTGGCTACGGAGAAGTCTGTATCAATGATTCTCAGCAAAGCTACGGGTGAGATTTCCGAGACTCAGAGCAAATTCCTTTCTATCGCCGAACGCAACTTAAAAAGGTTAACTCTTATGATTAATGATTTACTCGACCTCTCTAAGTTTGAGGCGCACAAGATGGAGCTTAAGCGCCAGAGCGTTATTTTAGAGCAAATAATTAACGATTCCACCGAGACTTTAAATAACTGGGCAAAGACAAAGTCCATCACACTGGGAAAAATTATCCCTGCCGACATTCCCCAGGTTAATATAGATCCCAATAAAATAATACAGGTCTTAAATAATCTGATAGGTAATGCCATTAAATTTACCCCTCAGGGAGGCTCTATTACCGTGGGGCTTGAGTTGGCCAAAGAAGGCGGCGTAATTAAGGTCATTGTGGCGGATACGGGTATCGGCATTGCCAAAGAAGACCTGCCGAAAGTTTTCGATAAGTTCTATCAGACGCAAGAAAGAGCTCCCACCGATATAAGCGGGACAGGAATAGGCCTTGCGATAGTGAAAGAAATTGTGGAATTGCACGGCGGTAAAGTTTGGGCGGAGAGCGAAAAAGGTCAGGGCGCAAAGTTTATTTTTACTTTGCCTTTAAGTAATACTACAGAGAATAATGCACAGCAGGGAGGTTAGTTATGGACGAAAAAGAAATTAAATGTCTTTTGGTTGACGATGAGGATGATTTTAGGGAACTTATGACTTTTTGGCTCAGGGCAAAAGGCTACCTTGTTATCGAAGCTTCCGAAGGAGAAACCGCAGTCAGGCTTGCCAGAGAACAGAACCCGGACATTATCTTCATGGATTTAAATATGCCTGTTATGGATGGAGTTGAGGCGCTTAAGAGGATAAGAGAGTTTAATAAAGATGTTCCGGCAATAATTATCAGCGCCTACATCGATGATAAAAAAGCCAAAGACGCCATGGCATACGGAATTTCAGGCGTATTTTACAAAGGCAAAGATTTTAAGGAAGGATTGTCTCTTTTGGAAGCCGCATTGAGAACCCATAAGCAACTTAAAAAATAATTTTGTTTCAGCTGCAGGTTCTTGAAGCCCCGGGATTCAATCTTGTGGTAAGTTTCGAATTCCTTACAGCAAATTCAACCTAAACCAACCTCCCTGAACCGCAAATTACACACAATTTATTTTGAATAAGGAACAATAATCCCGACTAAGAATGATATTTTTTTTGTTGACAAATACAAAATTTATGATATATATTAGATTTACGGTAACTTTGATAGATACTATAAGTTAGGAAAGTAAAAAAACGATGTGAAACATGGTAAAGAAGACTAAAAATTATAAAAACGGAAAATTAATCTCTGCAAAAGAAATAACCAGAAAGTACGATATTTCTTACCAGACTGTCAACCACTATACAGATTTTGGATTGTTAAGCTTGGTCCTTAAAAAGGGCAATGTCAGGTTCTATGATGGTTCTCAAGTAAGAAAGAGGATGGCTAAAATAACCAAATTGGCGCGCGAGGGATATTCTTTACGTTTAATCCGCCGGAAGTTATTGGGGATTTAGATGGTTAGAAAAAATTTATTATTGATTTGCTTCTTTATTATTATCTTTTTGTTATTTGGGCGGATTTTTGCCTACTGCCAGGAAGATAAGACTTTGAAAAATGAGTTTGCGGGAGAGTTTTCCGGATGGAATGCAAAGGTCCCACTGAGTAACTATTATTTTGTTAAAGGGGCAATAAGCGTTTTTGGGACAAAATGGGGAGCTCAGCCTCAAACAGAACAGGAACTCGAAGATAGAGTATGGGAACAATTGGTGCTTTCTTATGAGGCTTTTCGAAGGGGTATAAAGGCAGAAGACAATAAATTAAATGAGGAAATTACCAAGATGCTTACTGCTGAAAAGGTAAAATTTGACAGAGAGAAAGACCGCGGCGCTTATGTAAATTGGGTAAAAGATAGAACTAAAGAGCCCGCTGATCTCTTTGAAAATCAATTGCGTCATCTTATCCAGTTAGAGAATCTTCGTAAGGAGGTCTTGGATAGTTTCAAGCCAAAGGTTACGGAAAAAGAAGCCCATCAGGAATTCCTTAATGAATATAACTCGCTTGAACTGGAGCTGGTACAGTTTGACGGTTTAAAAGATGCCGAAGGATATTATAAAAAAATGAACAGGTCTGCCCTGTGGGAGGAAGAAGCAAAGAAGAATCCCAAATTTGCAAAACATCCGGGATTTGTTTCTCTTGAATTCTTGAGAGAAATCTGGAAGATACCCGAAGTTGACCTTTATAAAATGCTAAAACGTAAGGTTAATTCAATATATCCGCCTACGCCTATTTATAAAGGTTACGGCGTGTTCCGTATCCTTAATATAAGGGTCGCTAAGGAAGAAGATTTTCCCAAAGTACGCGAGTCTTATTTTAAACAGGTGGAGATGATAAAAAAATACGAGGAATTGAAATCTTGGCTTAAGCAGTTGAAACAAGAGGCACGAATTAAGGTTTATCCTGAGAAAGCAGACATAAAAAGAGGAAAAAACAAATAGTTATATAAAATGGCCGCAGGGACATTTCAAACCCAATTTTTAAGTTTTTTTTCTTTAAGCTTTTGGCCGGAGAGATTTCATGTTCTTAAAGAAAGCTGGAGGAAGCAGTTCGATATTAAGATAATAAACAGTTTTATGGTTGTTTGTGTTTTTATTCTGGCTTTTTATTTTGTAAATAATATTTTTCGTTCTTTTAAAAGAATAAACAATTTAGAATTCAGAGTATCCAACGAATTAAGACAAACTCAAGGGGCCAAACAAATCTCTCAGTTAAAAGAGATCCCTTACTATTTAGAAAAAATAGGGAATAGAGATATTTTCAAGATGGGGCCTAAAGAGCTAACCCCGGATATTAATGAGGTTATTTCTTCAAAAGCGGCTGAGGCAACAGCAAATTTAAAATTGGTAGGGATTGCCTGGTCAGATGATCCTGATGCAATAATTGAGGATACAAAACAGATGCGGACCTTTTTTGTAAAGAAAGGTCAGATGATAGGGGAAATTAAAGTCGAGTCTATTTCTAAAGATAAGGTAGTTTTGCGTTACGGCGAAGAATTAATCGACCTAAGATGATGAATGCTAAAAAGTTATTGAACTTTATTTTTTTATGGTACCAGGAGAGTATAAATGCTGTACCACTTCGAAAATTGTATTAAGTTATTGCCGAAGGCAATTTTCTTGATTTTTATAATGATATCTGTTGAGTTGGCGGCAATTCAAATAACCCCGGCAGAACAGATTAATGTTGTTCAGGATAAACTTGTTCAGATGACACAGGTTAATATCGGGCAGCCTATGCTTCCAATGAATAATAATACCGGTAGTAATCTGCTGGGGAGGATTACTTTGGACCTGCGTAACATAGATGTAGTGGATGCCCTAAAGTTTTTATCGGTTAAAGCAGGGATTAACATTATTACTACCAAATCAGTCAGTGGAAGAGTTACGCTTATGGTCCAGAATGCGCCGATTCAGGATGTACTTGATATTATGCTGCGCAGCAATAACCTGGCATTTGACAGGAAGGGTGAAATTTATAACGTAATGACCCATGATGAATACAAAGCGCTTTACGGGAGGAGTTTTTCCGATGTACGTAAGGTCAAAGTATTTTATCTTAAATATGCCATACCCGAGCAGGCCTTTAGCCTTTTGGACATGCTCAAGAGCGAGGTGGGCAGGGTCTTGGTTGACCCGGAATCCGGCAATGTATTGGTGATGGATTCCGAAGAAAAAATCGAACTTATTGAGAAAGTTTTAGAAGAATTCGAAGAGAAAAATACGGTCAAGGTTTTAAAATTAAATTATGCCAAGGCTAAAGATATCGAAGAGGCACTAAAGACGCAACTGGATTCAAAAAGAGTGGGTTTGATTAAAGCGAATGAAAGAGATAATCAGGTTATTGTTCAAACTTTACCCAGCCGGATGGAGCAAATCGAAAGATTAATTAAAGAACTGGATCAGAAGACAAAAGAGATTATAATAGATGTTAATATTGTGCAGATAAAATTATCAGATGATCTCAGTGAAGGCGTGCAATGGGAGGGTTTATTCGATCTGGGCAGAAAATTTGGGTTAACTTATTTGGGTTCTTATCCTTTCAGTTCTGTTTCCGCTGCTAATGACCCCTGGCGTTCAAGAAATCAGGTCTGGCAGGATGTGGGTAATGTCGGCTCATATCCATTTAGCGGGACTACCTCAAATTATTCCGCGGGTAAAAAAGTAATAGGTACTGAAGAGATGCACTTAGGCGTAGTCGGCAAGCAGGATTTTGACGTAGTTTTAAAATATCTGCAGACGGTGGGAAAAACAAAAATCCTTTCTAACCCGAAGATTGCGGTAGTGAACAACCAGGAAGCAAAAATCCATGTGGGCCAGAAAGAAGCTTATGTCACCACCACCACCACCACCGGCCAGACTACCAATACGATTTCAGAACAGGTTACCTTTGTGGATGTAGGAGTTATAATTTCGGTTGTGCCGAATATAAACAGTGATGGATATGTGACCTTGAAGGTAAAGGTGGAAATAAACAGCGTGATAGATACCCTTATTACTCCAACCAAGAATCAGATTCCTATTATTGATACGTCATTAGCAGAAACTACTGTAATGGTAAAAGAAGGTTCAACAGTTTTTATTGGAGGGTTGCGCAAAGAACAGAATGTCGAAACTACTCGGCTTGTTCCTGTTTTGGGTAAGCTGCCCGTTTTAGGCCATTTATTCAGGGTCAAGTCAAATGAAAAAGAATGTACGGAATTATTACTTATTCTCACTCCTAAATTAATCTCGGGAGATGTGTTGGTCTCCAGTACAGATAAAAATGCGATCGGAGAAAGTAAGTTTAAACCCATCAGGGATTATCTGGAGATAAAAAAAGACGAAACTTTAAAGCCGTTGGAACCGGGTTATTCCCCTGCAGTTGTACCGATTGGAAAAACAGGATTAGATATTAAAGGTTATAAATCGGTGGAACCTTGATTTAAGGTTATATAATTATCAGGGATTGTATATGCAAAATAAATATTTTAAAGCCTTTCCCTATTTAATCCGGGGAGTTGTTTTATTCAGCTTTATTTTCTTTCATTCTTTTATTTTTGCAGAATCGGACAAGATTAGTCCAGATAAATACAAACTCCTTGTTTCTGATTTGCAGAGAGCTAAACAGGAACTTGCACTGGCAAAACTGACGTTTAAGCGTTTAAAAGAACTGTATGCACAAAAAGAAGCTGAAAACAAGTTATTTATTGAAAAGATTAGTAAACTGCAAAACGATTTTCAAGGCTTTCGAGAGTTAATCGACAGACTTACCAAGGAGAAAGACAGCCTGCAAAATAGACAGAGGGAATTGGCTGCCCAGCTTAAAGAGCTGGAGATTCAAAAAGTCGTGTTACAAAAAGAGAATGAGGTTTTAACTAAAGAGAGGGCACCAAAGCCTTCTGAATCTCAGTTGGCTCTGTCTGAATGTGCTAAAGAGAAATCAAATCTTCTAATCAATCTGACACAATTAGAACAAAAATTATCTTCAATCCAGCAAGATAATCAGCTTTTAAACGAAAAGAGCGGGGAGATTACGACAAAATATGACGATTTGTCCAAGAAACTGTTAGAATATCAAAATCAGAGTGCAGATTTAAATAAACAAAAAGAAAGCCTTGCGGCTCAATTACAGGATTCCCAGAAAGAACTCCAGCAGTTGCGGAAGAGCCTGACTCAAGTGGAAGCGGAGCGTAACCGTCTGAATAATGAAGTGGGTAGTTTTAAAAAGGAACAGGCTGATAGTTTTAAGAAACAGCAGCAGATTTCACAACAGGAATTCCAGCAGTTGAGTAAGAAACTCACTCAGGCTGAAAACCAAGCTACCTTAGTTCAGAATGAATATAATCGCCTTAAAATAAAATATGATGAAGCATCAAATGAGCTTAAGGCAAGTCAAGAGAAAGATTCTATACTACTTAAAGTACAAAAAAATAAAGAAATCATCCAGCTTAATGAGAAGATTAATAGACTGCAAAGTGACCTCAAGACATCTCAGGATTTATCTTATGATTTTGTCCGGGACAAAGCATTTTTTCAAAGCCAGGAAAAACAATCCGCTACTCGGCTTAAAGAGATGGAGAATCAAAAAGCTATTTTGGAAAAACAGAACTTAGAATTAACTCAAAGTAACAATGCCCGTAAGCAAGAGTATTCGAAGATATCCGAACGGCTCACCCACTGCATATTCCAAAGTTCAGAGTTAGAAAAAGAAAAACAGGCGTTTAACAGGCAACTCTCAGATTCCCAGAAAGAAATTGAACAATTACGTGATAAATTAACGAAAGCGGACAGTACGCTGTGTATAATTCAACAAGAATTTTCAGCCCTTAAAAAACAAAAGGAAGAAGTAAATATAGATTCCGTTCGTAATAAGAACCAACAGCAACAGGAATTGGCTTTATTTAATGCCCAGATAGAGCAAATCAAGGCACATAAGGATGGAGAACTCTCGGCTCTTAATAACAAACTTTTGGGAATTAAAGCCCAAAAAGAAAAAGAATTTAAAAATCTCAATGAAAAAATTGAGGACCTCCAGAAAGACCTTAGGGCAGCCCAGGATTTTTCTTATCAGCTTGTTCAGGAAAAAGGCTCCTCTGCGAGTCAGTTGAAACAACTGTCTTCCCAGTTAAAGGAGATTGAGAACCGCAAGACAGTGTTAGAGCAGCAGAACAAAGCGCTGGAAGAACAAAATGTATTTCTTAAGAACCAATATATCTCTATTTCTCAGGAGATGACAGATCTTAAGCAGAAAAGCTTAAAATTGGCTAAGGAAAAGTCCGTGGGTGTCCCTCCTCAGGAGTTAGAAAAAAGAGTCCGGTATTATGAGGAAAAAATTAAAAATAAAGAAGATTTGGAAAATAAATATAAGACGTTGTTAGAAGATTTTTCCAATCTTAAACAGAGCTATGAACAATTAGAGCATAAATACAGCCAGGAAACTCAAGAGGCAATGCGCAGGCAGGGAGAAGTTAAAGATGTATACGGAAAACTTCCTGAAGAAAATGCTGTCCTGCATTATAACCTCGGCGTTCTTTATGCCCAAAGAGAAGAATATAAAAAGTCGGTCACAGAATTTGAAAGAGTAATAGAATTAAAACCCGGAGATGCGGAAAGCCATTATAATTTGGGTGTAATCTACGGAGAACATCTGGGTAACCGCCAGAAAGCAATAGAGCACTTTAAAAAATATCTTTCTTTGTCTCCCAGTGATGCGGATGCGGATAGGGTAAGGAAATACCTGCTCACCTGGGAAACCTACGGTCAGGAATTGAAAAATGGCAAATAAATTTATTACTGCAAAAGAAATAGCAAACAAATATAGTCTTTCTTACCAGATAATAAATCGTTATTCTGACGCAGGATTATTGAGTGTGGTTTTCAAAAAAGGCAATATAAGATTCTATGACCGCAGGCTTGCGCAGAAACGTATGGAACGAATAACCAATCTGAAGAAAGAGGGCTATTCTTTGACGCTCATTCGCAAGAAGCTGGTAGGTATATAAAATATGAAACCATACAGGATAATCTTTTTTTTGATTATCGCACTATTTTTTTTCAAAATAACGGCGCTGTCTGCAGACGAGTTACAGCGGGTTCCTAAATTAAATCTATCCAAACCCGAATTAAGCTCTGATTTTCCGGATGAAATGATTTCTCTGGATTTACGCGATATGGGTATATTAGATGCTTTAAAATATATCGCTGAGAAAGTCAAGATAAATATTATTCCTACAAAAGATGTTGCCGGAAGAGTTACGCTTATGGTTGAAAACGTAGCTATAAAAGATGTATTCGATATTATTTTGCGCAGTAATAATCTTGCTTACGAAAAGAAAGGGAATATCTATAATGTAATGACTGAGACCGAGTATAAGGCGCGTTTTGGCAAAAATTTTTCCGATTCCAGGGTCACGAAGGTTTTTCATCTTCAATATGCAGTTCCCGATCAGGCATTAAATCTTCTTAATACCCTTAAGAGTGAAATTGGAAAAGTTTTACTGGACTCTGAATCGGCTGTTTTATTGGTTATGGATACGCCCGAACGGGTTAAAGATATGGAAGAGACGCTCTCGGCCATGGAAAGAAAATCTATCATCAAGGTGTTTGATTTAAAGTATGCACGAGCCAAAGATATTGAAGAGCAGCTTAAGTCTCAGCTTGACCTTAAAAAGGTCGGTTCAATAAAAGCTGATGAACGGACTAATCAGGTTATTGTCCAGACTTTACCCGAACGAATGGAAGATATAAACAGATTAATTCAAGGGTTAGACCAGAAGACAAAGCAGATTCTCATGGATGCCAAGATAATACAAGTCAAGTTAACGGATGATTTTAGTTCAGGAGTGGAATGGGAGGGTTTATTCGACATAGGCAGGAAATTCGGTATGACTTATCTCGGTTCTTACCCTCTTAGCGTGGTTCAGTCCAGTACCGACCCCTGGCGGTCACGAAAGGAAGTTTTGAACGATACGGGTTATGTCGGTTCTTATCCTTTTTCAGGAACGACAACTGATTATGCTGCCGGCAAAACTAGTTTAGCCACGGAAGCGATGCATCTGGGTGTGATAGGAAAGCATGATTTTGATACGGTTATAAAATACTTGCAGACCTTAGGACAGACCAGAATTCTTTCTAATCCAAAGCTTGCAGTAGTGAATAATCAGGAGGCCAAGATCCATGTGGGTGAAAGACAGGCATATATTACCACTACCACTACACAGACTCAGACTTCGACCACCATATCCGAAGCGGTAACCTATGTGGATATCGGGATACAGTTATTTGTGACGCCTACGATAAACGCAGACGGTTTTGTTACTGTAAAGATTAAGCCGGAAATCAGCAGTGTGCTTTCGTATCTTGAGACTTCAAGCAAAAATAAGATACCTATTATAGATACATCAACCGCGGAAACCATTGTAATGGTTAAGGACGGCTCGAGTATATTGATCGGGGGATTAAGTAAGGAAGAGAAGTCTCAAACTAATGAGGGGACGCCTTTCTTGAGTAAGATACCTATTTTGGGTGAGGCATTTAAATCTCAAACGAAGAAGTCCACCCGGACAGAGTTAGTGGTTTTGCTTACACCTCATATCATCGAAGGCGATGAGTTGGTTACCGGTTATGATAGGGATTTTGGCCATATTCTGGACAAAGAATATCAGGGTTATAGAGATATCAGCGAACAGGCGGAGAAATTAGAATATAAAACTTATCAAACGTATCCTGTTATGGCAGGGGAAACCGATAAATTACCCGGCATTAAACCAACGAGAAACTTTTAAGGGAAAGAAAATGAAAAAACTTTTTTTTAGAACAGAGATTTTAACCCTGATAGTTATTGCTGCGATATTTATTCTCCTGCCGCTTGCGGCGTACTCTCAGGGCAATAGTAGCGACGAATACGGAAAGCTTAAGATAGAATACCAAAAAGTATTAGCTGACCGTGATAATATGTTAATCCAGACAAGGGCTTTGCTTGAATATAAAGCCAGAGCGTTAGAATTAGAAAATAGATTAAAGGTATTGCAGGCAGAAAAGGAAAATACAATTGCCAGCTTAAAACAAGATAAAGAAAATGCCGTAAAGAAGTTGCAGGAAGAGAAAGATCGGTTAAAGCTTGAACTTGATAGCGCTAAAGAACAGTTTACCCAGCTGAGCAATAGATCTCAAGATGAGTTAACGGCATTCCAGCAAAGAATCGAAGATTTAGAAGGTAAAAATGCTCAATTATCCAAAGACAGAGATAATCTGCAAGATTCTCTTGAAAAGTTAGCGATTGAGTATAAAATAATACCGGAGACCAAGAAAAAGGTAATCCGTTTAGAAAGCGAAAAGGACCAGCTTCTGAACGATTATAGAAAAATGGAACAGAAGTTTAAAGCCATGGAAGAAGAAAGGCTGAATAAAGATGCGCAATTAGAAATATACCGTATTCAGATCAATGATTTTAAAAAACAATACGCAGAAGCGATTGCAAAGAATAAAGAATTTGAAAAGAAACTTGAACAAATGCCTCCCAGAATGGCTGAGTTAGCCAGAGAAAATAAGATTCTCATAAAAGAAACAGCGCTTACGCATTATAATCTGGGGGTATTTTATACTAAAAACAAGGACTATTCCCGTGCCGTAGCCGAATTTGAAAAAGCATCTGAACTTAATCCCGATGACCCGTATACATATTATAATTTAGGCTATATTTATGCAGAATATCTACCAGACCGCCCGAAAGCGGTTGAAAATTTCAGAAGATTTTTAGGATTATGCAGGACTGAAGATAAGGATGTGGATTGGGTTAAAAAATATATTCTTACCTGGCAGACTTGGGAAGGTAAGAAGCCCATTAAATAATAAGGAGGAGATACTATGAAGAAATTATTGAACTTAGTAATAATCCTGGGTTTCTTATCCGTTGGTTTAAGCGAAGCCAACGGCTGGTTTTGGGATAAAAATAAAGCTGAAAAGGAAAAACCCGTTGAAACAAAAGAAAAACAACCTGTTGTCGGAGAAACAAAGATTCCCGTTGACAAAAAAACGAAACTCGAAGAAGAAGCCCGGATAAAGGAAAATAAAGCTCAAGAGGAAGCAAGAAAAGCAAAAAGGGCGCTTATCGAACAGAAACGGAAAGAAATTAATAATATTGAATGGGAAATTGAACTGGTTCCCCTTTCCGGAAAAGGTAAGACACTTTCCGAAACCGTGGTTTTTAAAAACATGCAGGTTTCTTTTGTGGAATTCGGCAAAAAGGGTTTTACCCCGTCAAATTTCTCTTTAAAAGTGCAGGATGATAAGATTTTAGTTTGGGAGACTATGCAGACTTCGGAAAAATCCGGTGTTGTCTTCTGGAGGGGAGAAATTACTCCTGATTTACAGAAAATGCGAGGAGTGGTAAGTTACCAGATTAGTGACAAGAAGAAAGAGGATTATTCTTTTATAAGCATTAATAGAAAGATTATCCCGTAGGAGTGATAAAATGTACGAGGAATACTGGGAATTAAAAGAGAAACCGTTTGAGAATACCCCTGACCCGAGGTTTATTTATTATTCAAAACAGCATAAAGAGGCGGTTGCCCGGCTGCTTTATGTCATACGTGAGCATAAAGGATCTGCGCTTTTGACAGGTGAATACGGCTGCGGGAAAACTTTACTGACACGGGTCATCTGGCATGAACTTCAACAGGAGAATAAGTATCAACCCGTGTTTATTCTTAATCCCCGCCTGACTGGATTGGAATTTATTCAGGAAATTGTACACCAGCTGGGTGGTTCAGAATCTTCTGCAAGCAAAATTGAATTATTCCATGAACTGCATAAAATTTTATTCTCCATTTATAATACGGGCAAGCATGCTGTAATAATCATTGATGAGGCCCAGTCAATCCAGGATAAAGATATCTTTGAGGAAATCAGGCTCTTGCTGAATTTTCAACTCGAGAACGCTTTTCTTCTGACAATTGTCCTTTTGGGCCAACCTGAGTTAAAATACGCTGTAATGAGTTCCCCTCAATTTATGCAGAGGATGGCGGTAAGATACCATCTTATGGCATTTGATGAGGCCGAGACAAAAGAATACGTTCTTCACCGTCTCAATATAGCGGAAGCCAAACGAGAGATATTTACGGAAGCGGCGCACAAAGAAATCTTTGCCTGTTCTGATGGTATTCCTCGCCGGATAAACACCCTTTGTGATTTGGCTTTGCTGGTGGGATTCGGTAACGGACTTAACGTTATTGATAAGGATACGGTTACCAAGATAAACGAAGACCTGGGTTCACAATACTTTGATGTGCCATATATGAATCCAGCGTCCTCTGCGAGTAAAAAAGAAGAGTTAACTGAAAAAATGAAATCCCACGATCTTGATAGCCCGACTCCATAAAAAATAATATGTTTAGTATATTGGATATTTTGAGGAAACACAAAGAAGAGAAAAATAAACTTAAATTGAAAGGATTAACCCTGGAATCAGTCAATCCGGATGAGAAAAAAGATTTAACTAACAAGCAAATAAATGAGACAAAAAATACCACGGGATACTTAAAAAGCACGGATGTCAGCATATCCAGTGCGTTAAACAGGGGATTCGCAGAAGAAAATATTAAGCTAATGGGGGAATTCTATGACGAAGCCTTTGCTCTTGCTAAAAAACTTTACAATCCTCATTCAGAAGTTAACTCTGGAATTAAATCCGAGCTTAATTCTTTTATTGAAAAGACAGCTGTGTTATTAAGCAGGGGAAACAAAGAGTCATTACAATTTTGTTTGTCAGATTATTCGAAAGAAGAAGATTATCTTTATTATCATATCGTGAATGTCTGTCTTATATCTATTGAGATAGGATTGGGTTTAGGCTACGACCGCCTGCATTTGATTGAATTAGCAACAGCTGCATTCTTGCACGATATCGGCATAACAAAATATTTGGATATTATTAATAAACCCGGGAAGCTAACGGATGAGGATTATAATAAAGTCAGAGAACATCCTAAATATGGTATTGAGATTTTAAATAAGTTGGATAAAGAGTTTCCTAAGGGGATTTTTGATGTTGTAGAGCAGGAACATGAGCGTATAGACGGGTCGGGTTATCCTAAAGGAACAAAAGACGATGATATCTCTGAATATGCCCAGATAGTGGGTCTTGTTGATGTATACGAAGCAATGATACATAATAGACCCTACCGGAATAAACATACACCTTCACAGACTATAAACATGATTTTAAACAATAAAAATGCTTTCGGATACAAAATAATAAAAAATTTAATTGAAAGGATCGGAATTTTTCCTTTAGGTTTCCTTGTCAGGCTGAATACCCGGGAAATAGGCGTGGTCTTTAAAGACAATCTTAAATCACCATTGCGCCCTGTAGTTAATATAATTTACGATCCCAATGGCAAAGAGTTAAAACAGCCGAAACAAATAGATTTAAACAGTAATCCTGTAATTTACATCGAAGAGTGCCTGGATTGTTTAAAGAATCCCAATAAAAGGCAGTAGATTTATCTTATATTCCCTCGAGATAAAAAACTCACAGAAGGGGCAATTTTTGTGAAGATGCTAAATAATGTAAAGATATTACTAGTGGGCGTTGGTATTGTTGGAATGGTTTCCCCCGTATTTTATTTGACTGCGAAATACAACGGTGAGAAGGAATTAAACCTTCAGTTAAACCAAGTATTGAATGAGACATTGCAAGAGAAAGAAAAACTTCAAAAGTATACCTCTGAGATAGAAGAGAAGATAAAAGAGCAAGAGAATAAGTTAAGGGAATTAAGCGATGTTGAGAGCATCAAAAATTCTTTAAAAAATGCACAACAATTGATACTGGAGTTGAACAAAAAACTATCCGAGATGGATAAAGAACGCGTAGCGTTACAGATTACAAACACAAGTTTTAATACGCGTTTAGAAAACAGCAGCAAAGAATTATCACGGGCTCTTGATGATTTGAAGCTTGCAAAAATAGAGATTAAGAAATTAGATGCCGGCCAAGCCGGGATACTTAAGAGGAAAATTGACGATTTAAACAGGGATAGTGATTCCAAAAATGAAGATTTAGCCAAATTAAAAGAAGAATTGACGAAACTACAAGACACCAACCAGTCCTTAATCGAGAATAACAAAAGCCTGGAAAAAAGCCTTAAGGATTTAGAAAAAGAAAGGGTTTCTTTAAAAGGCCAGGTAAACTCTTCTGGCAAAGGGGCGGTTTCACAGGAAATACCCATCAAAGAAATGCAGGAAAATATTAGCCAACTTAACAGCACTTTGGCTCAAAAGGAAGTTCAAATTAAGCAATTGGAAGCCGAACTGGCAAGATTAAATTTAATTCCACCTCAAGCCGCAGGAAAATCCAATAAAGAGCAACTAAAGATTATTGATAATCTCAATTCCGAAAATAGCGGGTTTAAACGAAAAATTTCTGACTTGGAAAATGAGTTAAACCTCGCTAAAAAAGAGGTCAACAGCTTAAAGACACGCAGAGAATCTGGCGAGGTAAACGCTCTTTATGAAAGTGCAAGAGGACAGGTCAGCCGGCTCTCTGAACTTTTGGTTAAGAAGGAACTGGAAATTGATTCTGCCAAGAAAGAATCCTTGGACGCCAAGGAAAAATTGATTAGTCTGCAAGCCAAATTACCGAAGTTAGAAAGTGAACTTTCCGTTAATAAAACTAATAGTGAAAAGGTTAAGGAATTAGAAAGACAGAAACTTTCCCTGGATTCACGTTTGAGCGAATTACAGGAAACAGTTGCCAAAAAGAGCGAATTGGTTGATTCTTTGCAAAAAAATCTCGAATACTTAACCGCGCAGCTGGCTAAAAAGGAAGAGGAAATTAAGTCAATTGAATCCAGTTATGCTCAGGTGGGTACCGTAACAAAAGAAGAATTAGATAGACAAAAATCGCGTTATGAAGAGGCAAATTTGTTATATAATAGTCTCAAGACGCAGGTCTCGCAATTTTCTGATGCCTTAAATCAGAGAGAATTAGAGTTAGAACAGAGACGCCGGGAGACGGGCTCTTTAAAAGAACAGATCGCCAGTTTTAAATCACGTTCTGAAGAATTAGAGAAAGACCTGGCGGACGCCAAAGAACGCCAGAGAAAGACCCTCGATGATTTGGTCGCGGCGGTAAAATTGAATACAATATTGCAAGAAAGAATAATAGGGATTTCTCCGTTAAAAGAATCTTCTAAACCCGTTTCAAATGAACAACAGAAAGCCCAGGAGTTGAAACGCAGGATCGAAGTAATATTGGAGCCGGAAAGATAGATTAAACTTAAATGAAAATGTTAAAAATTATCAGAAGATGTATTTTAATCTTGTCTCTCTTATACTGCGCTGGTCCCCTTGTTTTGGCACAGGATACGGAACAAGATGCAAAAGACTATTACAAGTTGGGTAATATCTATTATCAGCAAGGAAGGTATAAAGAGTCAGAGGAGTTGTATCAGAAGGCATTAGACATATTGCAGCAAAAAGAAATTACTCCTGCGGCCGGCGAGCAGAAAATCAAAATAGAAAAAGGGACCGAAGAAACTCCGGTCTCAATACCACAGAGAGAAGTCCCTGCTGCGCAGAAAGCTAACGAACCGGCAGAGTATATCGTTGGAGCTGAAGACGTATTGAATATTTCTGTATGGCAAAACCCTGATTTAGACAAAGAAGTAATTGTTCGGCCTGACGGCATGTTATCCTTTCCTTTGGTGGGTGATATCCGGGTATCAGGGCTTACCGTTACCCAGCTCGACCAGGAGTTAACGGAGAAATTAAAAGAATATATAAAATATCCTGAGGTATCCATATCCATTAAGAAATTAGGCGGGAAAAAAGTAATTGTGCTTGGTGAAGTGATGAGTCCGGGGGTTTATTCGCTAACGGGGGCAAGAAATATTTTGGAGGCGGTTGGCTTAGCCGGCGGGTTTACGAACCACGCCGTTGCATCGAGTGTAGTAGTAATCCGCGGCGGTTTTAATAACCCTAAAGCAGAAAGAATAAATTTAACTAAAGCCCTGACTGGCGATAGGCGGCAAAATATCGCTTTAGATTCCGAAGATGTTATTTTTGTTCCCAAGAAGTTCATCGCAAATTTGAACTATTTTCTTACTCAGGTTCTCGATCCTCTATCCAAAGGAGTCTATACTTCCAAAGAGCTGCGTAATTGGTAACTCCAAAACTATTATTTAAATTCAATGGCTCTTCCGTACTTGAGCAAATCCATTAAAAAAGTTTTTTATTTCAGGGATTGGCTTTTTCTGTTTAAAATTTTTCTTTTCTCTCTAAAAATATCCCTCTTTTGCTTAATGGGTAAGGCTCATACACTAATAGGTTGTGATTTTTTCCGCAACCAAAGAGCTGAACAAAAATTCGAAAAAGAAAGGGTGGTTCGCTGTGTTAATCTTTGCCTATTTATAAGAAATAAATTAGGGATAAAAGATACATGCCTTAGTGGCTCGCTTTTGTTATATAATATCTTAAGACAAACGGGCTTTGATGCTAAAATAAATTTTGGTATAGACAAAAAGAGTGTTTTACGATACGGGGATATACCGTTTATAGGCCATTGCTGGGTTACTCTCGGGGATGAAAATATTGCAATTCCTCAGATACCGATATTTACATACCCTCCATAAAGCAAGGAGGAAGTTTGCTTACAACAGATACTTTTATTAAGAAGAATGACCGGGTCCCTTACCGGATTATAGAGGGCGAGGCAATACTGGTCAATGTAAAAAGCGGTGAGGTAATCCATCTTAATGAAGTGGGAGCGGCAATCTGGTCTTTTCTTGAAGGAGAGAAAAAAATAAGTCAGGTCGTCAATCATATCTGCGAAAATTTTGAGATAGACGAAAAGACGACAAGAGAAGATACGCTTGAATTTATCCAGTCATTGCTTAATAATGGCCTGGTTGTATGCGATGGTTAAAGAGACTCTACGTGTCGAAATTGCAGAAATCCCCATAAGAATAAATAACGAAAGTTCATTATCCCGTTCTTATTTAAAAGACAGACTGCGCGGCTTTTATTCCTTGCGAAAACCGGAGTTTGATTTTACGATTGTAAATGGGAATATTTCATTAACCGATGTTGATTATGAAGATGCCTTTTTTTTAATTGATGTAATCTCTAAAGGCAGCCATTTTAAGTTTTACATAAAATCCAGACCTCATCTTTTGCTTGGTACGTTAGATTCGGAGCGAAGAGAATGTAGATTCATACATCGTAATCTGCATATGAGTGAAATGTATCTCATGCCGTTTCTTAGGGCCGCGTTTGAGCTTTTACTAACAGACTTGGGTGGATTCTTAATTCATAGCTGCGGACTGGCCAGAGATAAAAATAGTTATTTATTTCCCGGACCGTCGGGATGCGGAAAAACCACGATTTCCAGGCTTAGTCAGGGATTCCGGGTTCTTTCCGATGAATTTATATGCGTAAGAAAAATTCAAAATCAAATTTTCATCTATTCCACACCTTGGCAAGGAAAACTACAAAGGCAACAGAGGTATCCTCTGAGAAGAATATTCTTCCCCTCTCGTTCGGAAAGTCTAAGTTTTGAAAGGTTAAAACCAGCTGCGGCTATTACAGAGATATTTCCCAATATAATTTATCCGCATTATAACAGGGAACTTTCAAGTAGGATTATTGATCTTCTTTTACAGATAGTAAAACGCATTCCTTGTTACAGGATGTACTTTTCTTTAGCTTCTCGTTTCTGGGAAAGGCTGGACGATGATTCCTGAAGCGCTGATTTCTAAAATAGATGCCAAGAAAATCCCTATCGATGCCCAATTTGAATTGACCTGGAGGTGTAACCAGAGATGCATTCATTGTTATCAGTTTCCTTCTGATAATGATGAGCTGAGTACTCAAGAGATAAAAGATATTATTGCGCAGCTTGCTGAAGCAGGGACTTTATATATTTCTTTCACCGGAGGTGAGCCGCTTCTCCGGGCGGATTTCTGGCAGATTGCTGAATTTGCTTCCAAGGCACATTTTGCTCTTACTCTTCAAACAAACGCTACCTTAATAGACAGAAAAGCAGCAGAACGGCTTTCTGAATTGAACTTCTTTGCAGTGCATATAAGTTTTTTGGGTGCAACTGCCCGGACCCATGACCGTATCACCCAAACTCCCGGTTCATTTAAGAAAATGTTGAAAGCTATAAAGTTTTTGCAAAAATCCGCAGTGAAAGTTATTTTGAATGTTACGCTTATGAAGCAGAACTTAAAGGAATTCGGACAGATGTTAAAGTTAAAGGAGAGGTTCGGTGAAAATGTAGATATAAGGGTTTCGCCGTATATCTTTCCCAGAAACGATGGCACATCTTATAATGAGGGATTGCGTTTGGATAATACGGAATTAAGAGAATTATTTCTGAAGGTTAAGAAAGAATCAGGCAGAAATCCCTGGGAGGGAGGTAGTCAAATTTGCACCCTTGGTAAGAATACTTGCACCATAAACCCGAAGGCAGAAGTATACCCTTGCGTTACCGTGCCTTTGGTTGTCGGTAACCTAAAGAGGCAACGATTTAAGAAGATATGGCATGAGAACTCTTGTTTGGAAAAGATAAGAGATACTCAAATGGAGGATTTAACGGATTGTCAGGGTTGCGGTTTAACAGATTATTGTTTCCGCTGCAGTGGAATGGCGTATCTTGAGACAGGAAATATCTGTAAGGCAGACTCCGAATCCTGCAGGTTCAGTTCCATACTTAAGGAGGTAAACAGCTATGAATAAAAAATGTTATAAAAAACCAAAGCTGACGGTAAAAAAACTTACTGCTTTTTTCTTTACTTGCAAAAGAACGGCACCCTGTACTTCTTTTTTCGCAAACAATAAACTAGGGGGGGGTTGTCCTTTTGCCTGATAAAGGAAGCGAAAAAACATTGTTAATAAGATACAGGGTAGTTCTAGCCTGGAGGATTATTGAAGTAGAATGCTTGAGCAATCGTATTGGTTGAGCTGCGGTTACAACATTATCGCCTACCACGAGGCAGAAAGGATTATTTCTTCCTTTAACCGAGACAAAATCCCGGTTATAGTTTTAAAAGGTTTAGCATTAGCGGATTTTATATATCCGCATATCGGTATGCGCAAGATGACTGATATAGATATATTGATTAAAAATAAAGATTTAAGCTGTGTCTGTGAGAGGTTGGAAAATTTAGGTTTTAAGTTACAACCTGGGCATAGCAGTTTTTTATTCTTGAAACAGGAGAGCGTCCCGATATACGTCGATCTTCATACGGGAATTCCTTATTTGAAAGAACAAGATATCTGGGATACGACGCGGACAGTTCAGATAAATGAAATAGAAGTCAAGACTTTATCTTTGGAACAGAGTATTATATATTTCTGTTACCATCTGGCTGTCTCCCACGCATCTGTTGAAAACAGATGGTTTGAGGATATCCATCGATTTATAGAAAAATATGGCGTTCAGATTCATTGGCAGTACATCGTAGAAAAAGTAAAGGAGTATAAGCTTGGTATTCCTGTCTATTGGTGTCTTAAGAGGGTACAGGAAAATTTTGGCACGCCTATTCCAGATTTAGTCTTTACGCAGCTTAAGCCCGCGACGTCACTTAAATCAAATGTTTTTAAATCGATCCTGAAAAATCAGAAACCAATCCCCGGTATTGATTATGTGTCGACAGTGTTATTTTTTTCTCCCGGATATCTTCTTTCAGTTGCCTTCCCGCCTGTGGATTTTTTAAAATTACGCTATAACACAAACTCTCCCAAGGTCTATTTTTATTACTTTATCCGGCCCTTTTCTTTATTGTCTGATCTGGTAAAGGGAACAATCGGGTTAATTTTTAGTAGCTAATAGGAACTTAGACTTCCGTCTCTACGCGCCTTTTTAAGGCTATAAGTGAATGCTTTAAGGCTTAAAGGAAGAAGCAGGCAAGAAAAAAGCAAGAGGAAGACGATTTCTTTTAAGAGTTGATTTACAGAGTAACCTCTAAAAACTGACAACTGTACTGCTTTGATGGCATAGGTTATAGGAAGAAATTGAGATGCGAACTGTAACCAATGCGGTAAGACGGTTATCGGAAAATATACCCCGCCAATCAGCCCTTCTATACTGTTAATTATCCAGCTAATAGGATTTCCACGTTTTAAAATTATAATAAAACTTGCCGAAAGTATTCCCAGTCCGCTGAAAGAGGCGATGGTTAAAAAGAGAATAATTATAGTAGATAATAGATTTACATTTTTAAAGTTTATTTTAAATGCAAAAATACCCAGGCTGATATAAATAATTAAATCTAAAGTGGCCATGATAAGATTCCAGGAAGCCAA
>Ga0315268_10001706_pt1 | contig 25245 bp, 24 predicted proteins | sample C1_top_MG_FD_204535 | JGI IMG/M metagenome (GOLD analysis project Ga0315268, IMG submission 204535) | Sediment microbial communities from Yellowstone Lake, YNP, Wyoming, USA - C1_top | ecosystem: Environmental > Aquatic > Freshwater > Lake > Sediment | place: USA: Wyoming | collected 2017-08-01
GCGGCTGAGATAGAAAAATTGCAGGGTGAGGGACCAACCGTCGCAATGGTGGGGGCCGGTATCAACGACGCCCCTGCTCTTGCAACCGCGGATATAGGCATAGCCATGGGAGCCTATGGCTCAGACATCGCCATAGAGACCTCAGACATCGCCCTCATGTCCGACGATCTTTCGGGAATACCCTATATTATAGGACTCTCGCGACGCGCAATGAGGGTGATAAAACAGAATATCATCTTCGCCATTGCCATAAAGACCGTATTCTTTTTTCTGGCTTTTGCAGGTATTGCCACACTGTGGAGCGCGGTCTTTGCAGACATGGGGGCGTCCCTTATCGTCATAGCGAACGGGCTCACGCTCCTACGATGGAGAGGATGACCACCAGAAGGCCAAAAAAAACCTGAAAGAGGAATATCACATATACAAGCTTTCTTTCTGTGAGCCTGAGGTGGGAGGTGAGTATGTTTGCCACAGAAAGGTAAGGAGGGGGAAAAAGAATACCGTTTCTCACAGCAGTTGCACCCATGATTTTGCCTGAGAATCGAATGGGGAGCTTGAGGAAGAATTCTACAATGGCGGGTGCGATGGCGATGGCACCCAACAACTCCATCTTACCGAAAATTACAGAAGATGCAATCGAAGCGCCTATTATCAATGAACCGCAGTCTCCACAGAAGAGGCGGGAGGGATACCTGTTGAAATAGAAAAAGGCGAAAAGTGAGGCAAAAATAGGTGCGAGGAGCGATGGGACTATGTCGCGATGCAGGAAAAGGGACGCGATTATGAGGGAGAGACTCGCTAGTATACCGCATCCTGCCTCCTCTCCATTGAACCCTGCAAGAAGGTTTGTCGCGTTGGAGGCAGCCACAATGCCCACGAAAACAAGAAGATAATACACAACACCAAAATCAATGGAAAAAAGGAGGAAGTCTATCCTCGTGTCCAAGATGGAGAAGAGGAAAGGGATACCAGCAAGAAAGCTTAAGGTGAATTTTTTTTTCTGCGATAGTGTTCTCCTGTCGTCGATGACACCGATGAGGAACATGGTAGAGACAGAGATTAAGGAAAGGAGTATTCTCTTGTCTCCTGAGTATGAAAAAGCGGCGCAGATTCCAATGGCATATCCCGCAAAGATTGCGACTCCCCCCATCTCGGGAATCGAAGGCTTTTCCTCTTTGTGCACATCGATCCCCATTATGCCATGACTCTTTGCGAAAGTCATCCATGACTTCGCGATGAGAGCCGTGGCGAAAAAAGAGAGGATGATTGGGATGACCATGGCAGCCCTTGAAGCCGGGGTATTTAAAGATAGCACACACCGTCTAAAAGCGAATGAGCGCACCAAGGGAACTGGAGCGCGGCACATCCTTCTGTATGATGGTGAACTCTCGTAGGAGAAGGTTTCTCTGGATTTCATTTATAGTATCCTCCCTCAGATGCAAAAGAAGGATTGAGGAGTATATGACGACGAAGTCATTCACAGCGTGGAGAAAGCGAAGGGTGTGGTTGAACCCATTCCTCTCCAGAATAGGCTCTATGTTGTCGAAGAAGATGATGCTCTTTTTGCTCTCCTTGAGGAATTCACCGATATAATACGATAGTTTACTGAGGTCTTCAGGCGCCACATTATGCTTTCCATCTTTATTTGTGAGGAAGATAATGGGTGTTTTCTTCAATCCATATGTGGCATCCACCTCAAAAGGATCCTTCGTGGTAATGAGGAGTCCCTCTCGCCCATGGTTCACCATTTCAAGAAACACTTCGTTCGCCTGGGCGGAAAAAGAGAGGAAGGACATCTTTTCCTCAAGAGAGTAATGAAGTTCCGTGCGAGAGACATCCTCGGGTTGAGGTGCAAAAAGGGTCCCATGGAATCCCACCCCAAAAAAGAGGAGGAGGTATGAAATTGTCAAGAGGGATGTCACGGGATAGGCGGGGAATCCAGTAATCCCCTTGAGGAGTTCAAAGCATCCGCCAAAAATGATGGGAATCGGCGCGCAGAGAAGAATGTAGTAGAGCTTCTTCCTGGGTTCTTCTCTTCCCTCTGACCTGTAAGATTTGTAGAGAATCCATAGCCCAGATGAAAAGTAGGAGAGCAGATAGAGAATATAAAGATAGTATCCGAAAGATTTTTCTTCATCATAGAATCCCCAATACTCCAACTTTACCCCTGAGATGAAAAGATTTGTGTGAAGAAGGATGTCGGAGAGAATGAACAGGGTGAGGAGAATGGGGGGAAAAAGGAAAAATAACCTCCATCTTCCTTTGCTCCGCGCCAGAATAAAAACAAGGAGTAAGAAGATTGCAGGTATGTATGAGGAGATCAAAAAAGAAATTCTCGTCCATAAGAGTGCAGAATCTCGAGAGCTGGCATTTCGCATCAATCCTTCAGAAAAGCACCACAATGAGAGGTAGAAGAGACTGAAGAAGATTGCCTTGTTTAGTGATTTTTTTGGATTTAATCTGTAAATGTACACACCGAGGAATAGATTGCTGACAGTGGCTGTAAAAGATATACCTGCGTGTACATTCATTAACATTCTCGGAGTTAATAATATATAAATGTTTTTGCCATTTTCGTGGAAAATGTAAAAACGATTGCGAAAAATACAATAAAAAGTGATATTGAAAGTAAATGCTTCAAATTCATCAGTGAATTTTACAATTTTCATTTTCCGGATTACAATTTGTACCAGATTTTTCAAAAAGACTCGTAATTTTCTCTAATGACGGGCATTCATTTCAATCCCCTTCCCGTCGTCGTCATAACCAATCTGCCGTGCTTCACCCCACATGTCGCTATTACCTTCTCTGAGAACGCCTTTACCTCACAGACCTTTCCCCTGAGCACTATGACCTCAAGGCAGGTGTGGCGATCGAGATGGAGGTGCATAGAGGACAGGACAATACTCTGGCTCTCATGCTGCAGATTCAGGACCCTGTCTTTCACAGAGGAAGCATGGTGCTCAAATACAATCGTGACGATTCCTACCACCTCCCCACCCTTTTCCCACTCGTGCTCCACCATATGATCCCTCATGATGTCTCGTATGGCCTCTGATCTGTTGGCATAGCCTTTCCCGGAGATGAGCCTATCGAATCGGGAGAGGAGTGAGAGAGGGAGTGAGACCCCAAATCGTGTAATCTTTTGCATGAAGTCGATGGACCGCTGCGCTTAAATACTTTAGGGGAATGAGCATAAAGTTTATATACTGTGTTACTATTTTTAAAAAGGTGTTACGATGCATATTCCCGATGGGTACCTTGGTCCCTATACCTATGTCTTTTTCTTCCTGGTCATGGCGGGGCTGTGGTCTTATGGAGGAAGAAGGCTCCAGAAAAGCTTGAAAGCCAGACAGGTCCCCTTTTTGGCTGTGGGTGCGGCATTCTCATTTCTCGTCATGATGTTCAATGTGCCCATTCCCGCGGGAACCACGGGACACGCGGTGGGTGCCGTCGCAATCGCCATCATTCTAGGTCCCTGGGCGGCTCTGCTCACAGTGTCTGTTGCCCTCATCATCCAAGCTCTCCTCTTCGGGGATGGAGGCATCACCGCCATTGGAGCCAACGCATTCAACATGGCTTTCCTCATGCCGTTTATAGGATACCTCGTATTTGTGGTATTAAATAGGCTGCAAGGGGAAAAGAGGGTATTTCTCTCCGCAGCCATTGCGGGGTACATTGGATTGAATTTTGCCGCCCTCGCCACCGCCGTGGAACTGGGCATACAACCCCTTCTGCACAGCGTGGCGGGTCGTCCACTCTACTGCCCCTATCCTTTGACCATCACGGTGCCTGCGATGATGATCGGGCATCTCCTCCCTTTTGGTTTCGTTGAGGCGATTGTGACGGGTTTTGTCGTGACATTTATGAGAAAGGAATGGGGTGAGGTGACATGAGGAAACTGTGGATTGCACTCCTCGTGCTCGTCCTCATTTCTCCCCTCGGCATCATCCTCCCCGCACTCTTCGATTCGGGGTCCGCATGGGGAGAGTGGAGCAGTCAGCAAGTCGGGGAAATGGTGGGATTCATCCCCAAAGGAATGGAGAAGCTCGAGGCTTTATGGAAAGCACCACTTCCGGATTACTCCCTTCCGCTCTTCGGTCAGAGCTTGAAGGGTCTCTCGCTTGGATACATTGTATCAGCCTTCCTCGGGACCCTGCTCGTCGTGGCACTCGTGTACGGTATCGGGTTATACATGACAAGAGGGAGGCATGATGCTCCCTGAATGGCTCACAGAGCAGGAGAAGGGGTTGCTCCCTACCCCCGTTCGCAGCAAATACAGAAGGGGGTTCCTCGACAAGACGATTGTGGGCATAGGCGAATTGATTCAGAATACCCTTCTTCGCGAGAGGTATGCGTCACGGGAGGGATTCATGCAGGGACTCACCGCCAGGACGAAAATCGTCTTCATGATTGCACTCGTTCTTACCGCAAGCTTCGCACGGAGGCTGGAGGTTCTCTTGATTCTTTACCTTATCCTTCTCATGCTCTCCTCGGCTTCGCACATCCCCCTCTCCTTCTTCATATTCAGGGTCTGGCTCTTCATCCCCCTCTTCTCCGCATTCATCGTTGCGCCTGCCACACTCAACCTTTTTACGCCGGGCGACCCTCTCATCACAATCTCCGACGGCATATACATAACGAGGCAGGGTGTCCATGCGGCAGTCTTTTTCACAATGAGGGTAGCCGTCTCCGTGTCTGCGGTGGTTCTCGTACAACTTGTGACGAAATGGCACGACCTGCTCGCCTCCCTCTCCTCCCTGTCTGTGCCCGCACTCTTCATCCTCATACTCGAAATGTGCTATAGGTATATCATACTGCTTTCAGAAATCGTCACCGACATGCACCTCGCAAAAAAGAGCAGAACGATTGAACCCTCCTCAACTTCTGCAGGACAGAAATGGGTGGGAGGGAGTATGGCGTTTCTCTTCAGGAAATCATTTGCACTCTCGGGACACGTCTACAACGCCATGGTGGCGCGAGGGTATACGGGCGAGGTCAGGTCAGAGACACCCACACGCTTGAATAGCAGGGACTATGTCTTTCTCGCCTGCACACTACTTGCGTGCATGATGCTCCTATTTTTGGAAAGGGTTTTCCTATGAGCGTGTTTCACCTTGAGGATGTCCATTTTAGCTACGGGGGAATAGAAGCCCTGAAAGGCATCAACCTCACAATCGGGAAAGAAGGTACAGTCATCCTCGGGGCAAATGGTTCGGGTAAGTCGACGCTGCTTGCCCTCCTGGACTGCCTTCTCTTCCCACAGGCAGGCAGCATCAGTTTTCTGGGGCAAGGGGTCGCTGAATCCTCTTTCTCGGACAGGGCATTTTCTCGAGATTTTAGGAAAAGGGTCGGATTCATGTTTCAGAATCCCGATGTCCAGCTCTTTTCTGCAACGGTCGCCGATGAGGTCGCCTTCGGTCCACTCCAGCTCGGACTCGATTCCGATGAGGTGAGGGACCGCGTGGCAGACACACTCGAAATGGTCGGCATCCAGCGCCTGAAGGACAGGAGCCCGCACACGTTGTCGGGAGGTGAGAAGAAGAAGGTTGCCCTCGCATCCATCCTCTCCGTCAATCCACAGGTGCTCCTCCTCGACGAGCCGACGGGAAATCTTGACCCGCGCACCGCTGCATGGCTTCAGGACCTCCTCTGCGAACTCACAAGAGAGGGAAAGACAATTATAATGGCGACCCATGACCTCACACTTGCTGAAAATGTGGGGAGGCAAGGCGTCGTCATAGGAGAGGATCACAGACTCGCGGCGCAGGGGAGAATCGCAGACATACTCTCGGACAGAGTCCTTCTCTCCGAAGCAAATCTCATCCACGAGCACGTACACTCCCATAGGGGAAGCGTCCACGCACATGGACATGGACATTTCAGAGACCATGAGCATGAGCACACGGATGTGGAACGCATGAATGTGCCTCTCGAAAAATTGAGGAGCCACATCGAAGAATGCTTACAACATTGCCGAGAGATGCGCTCCCTTGCCCGGTCTGCACGGGAGAGGGGAATCATGCAGGACATCACACAGATGGAAAGGGTGCTTGAGAGGATGGCTCGAAAGGGGAAGCCCCGAAATAAAAAATGATTGTTCTCCCTCACAAGAGAGGCAACATGGCATAGCGTGAATCGTTTGTCTTCCTTGAAAGACTCCCTTTAATAAATATTCTCTGGTGTAAAACTTGTGGTCACTTGACGCTTATCCTTGAACACAGTCTTGGGCTTTGAGAATAGGCTTTTCATGAAACAGCACCGTCAACGAGAGGGTCTAAAATTGCACTGTTAGAGGGGGTTGATATATCCCCACTGTCAATCCAGTTAATATTATATATGAGGAAGTATAAATATTTTTCTACCCTGGGAGACCCTTCATTGACAGTGCTCTATTATTATGATTTTTCTTACATTTCAATATAATATATAAATGTTATCACTTAAAGGCTAATATCATGATAATCATAGAGCCTATTTGTTTTTTATTTGGCACTGCCAAAAAGGGGAGGGAGTGCAAAGTATCTTAGTTACAAGACTCCGACAAACTCTTCTTCAGATATTTTGGCTTACTTCAAAATTCCTCTTATTGTACCAAGCTTTAACTCCTCATGCATGGGAACAACACAGCCCATCTCTCCATTTTCGATTCTCTTTTTAAGAATGACATGACTGCCTTTTTGTCTTATATAAACAAATCCAAATTTAGAAAGAGCATTGACCATTTCTTTTCCAGAAAGTTTTCTGAGCTTATACATGAGCTCATACCTCAAATGTAGTGAGCAGCGGTCTGTCTTTTTTCTCTTGTGGGAATTCCTCAAGATAAAGCTCTGTTGCCTCTTTTAGATTATTTATTGATTCCTCAATTGTTGAGCCCTGACTCACTGTTCCTACCTCTGGGTATTCGGCAACATACATATCTTCTTCTTTGTGAAGAATGGCTGTGAACATGGTCATCTTTGACACCTATTCTAGATTTTGTTTCCTATCTTTATAAGATTATCTGTAAAGAGTCATGTCTAGGTAAAGCTACTCTCATACAGCATGTTAAAGAATGTTTCTCATTGGAAATATTTGATCCTGCTTGTTGCCAAAATGTGCAATAATTTTCTGATAATAACATTTAAATATCCTATCTTCTTTCTTATTACTATGAAGGCACAACACCTCTTCCTCACTCTCATAGTTTTATCTCTCCTCAGTAGTGGCTGCATAGGACAAAAAGCCACAGAAGAGCAACAATCAGAGTCAACAGAAACGCCAGTCCCTCAGACTATTACTGCTGTTCCGACTACAGTGCCTCTTACTGTTGTGCCAACTACAGTGCCGCCAACAGTTAAGCCGACGGGGACGCCGGTGCCTCAGTTGCCAAAGGGATGTGTGATTGGGGATAAAAGTAAGGGGATTTGTTATGTGGGGAATTTGGCGAGTGCGCCTGAAGATTCAAAGGAATTACAATTGTTGAAGTTGTTTGAGAAAGAATCATTGGATAATGATAATAGTGATAGACCTTTTTATGATTCTTTAAAGGATTTATTGAGTAAGGTGGATTGGAAATGTTGTTATCATTATTTACAAAAACCAGCAGAAAAATCAAAATTAGATGATTAAGCCTTGAGTTTGCTTGGATTAAATAAAATCACAAAAGATGAAATATTAAAATATAGAGATAAAACTTCATACAATGACACGGCATTCGAAATTGTCTTAACAAAAGATTATGGTTTAGTACTTTTCGATCCTGATAGCGCAAATTATGACCTTAGTGGCCCTGATGCAAATGCGATATTAAATGTAACTCATTGTTATAGATACAGTAGCGGGAAATGTAAAGGAGATATACCATTTGCTGTTGGAAGGGGAGCGTGGTTCTATATAGTTCCAAGAGAGCAAGCATTAAAATTAATTAGCCATTTGAAAAGTTAATAATATTCTTATTTATCTTCTCTCTATTGATGTGGGGGTCTAGGGACTTCACAAGTCTCACAGCCGCCATCGTCGTCGCCGCCAGTTGGGGATTGGCAAACAGCTATGTTGTTTTGGATTGTGCAGGTGTAGCTGAAAGGGCAGGTTGAGGAGAAGACTGTTGTTAGACATACTCCGCCTTTGGTTTGGTCGTTTTGCATCTCTTGAGAATTATATTATCAGTTGCATCCTTTGAAGCCTTTGAGAATCAATTACATTGAAAGACCTACCGAACAGATTTTAACACATGTGATTGAGTAAATTCTGTGCTTTGACATAAGTTGAAATCATGAAGAAGCCTCCCGAAAGGGAGGCTAAAAACTGGAAAAGGATTAATAACTTAAAAATACTCTAAAGGATTCTAATGAAATACTTAATTTTCAGTTAGAACTGTGAATCTAAGACATCACCGAAATCCTTTTAAATTGGATTCTGTGCTGAAACCATGCAGACCTGGGAGGCCGTCCTCATTTCTCAGTTGCCCATCATCGTTGCAGGGTTTCTCGTCTACTGGGAATTCAGGAAGATACGAGCGTTACTCGAGAGGATAGAAAAAAGATTATGAAATCTCGAATATCGCAACCACAATACCAGTCTTTTCGTCTCTCTTGAAAAAAATCTTGTGGAAGGATGAAACCTGGTCTTTCCCCTCGATGAGTTTGAAGACGAGTGTTTCCCTGAAATCCCTCTGCCATCCAAGCTTGGTGAGATGGAGTCGCGCATCCCTGGTTGAAATGACTATGTATTTTACTCCTCTCCCAGAGAAATACGCAGCGGCAGATTCTTCATCTGAGAGCATCATCTTTTCCGCCTCATCGTCTATAGTCTGCGCGTTTGAGATGGATTGAAATCCGGACACGGCTTGCACAAAATAGGCATGGTCCCAAAAGACATAGAGGGGAGCTCTCTCCCTCCCGCTAAGAAATACATATGCATCATACTCTGCATCAGTCGTTCCGAATGAGGCAAACTGCTCTGGGGTGAATCTTGTGTAAGTGGACCATGAATTGAAAATGATAAATAGAAGACTTACGACCAACAATCCTTTCTTCTCACCTAAAAATGAAAGTAGAAGAATAAAGACAAAACTTAGTACAATGAACATTGTAACGCCCGCAAGAACTGGAGAGCTCGCAATCGCCATGAAGAGTGTTCTTGAGGTAAAATGTCTGAAATCAAAGAGTGGGCTTGAGGTAAGTGTGAGGTAGAAAAGAATGGGTAAAAGTGAGAGAGGAAACAGAAGACTTTCTCTCTTCCTCCATCCCAGCATCCCGTGCGCCACGGTGAGGGCAACGCCGAAATCCAGGAGCCGAGACCCTCTCTCGATGAGGGTTGAGATGAAAAATGAAACGAGGAGGAGGGTGAAGGAAACGGTGTCATGTCTTTTGAGGCACTTCCAGATTCCAAATGGCAAAAAGAAGAGGAGTATGTTATATTTCATCCAGATTCTCTCGGCACTCATGGGTACAAGATCGAGTGTGCCAATTCTCCCCTGCGGCAGGGAGGAAAGAACCCTGTCAATGAGGGAGGGGAGAATCTCGAGTCTCACAAGGATGGCACCCAGGACAACGAAGCTAATGAAGAACGCATACACCTTTTCCAATCCTATTCCCCTCTTTTGAGCAATCAGTGAGAAAAGCCTCCAGAACAGCACGATTGCGACGATATCAAGTACGATGAAGATGACTATGTTGACCATGGTACCCAGAAAAAAGAGTGCGATGAAAGAAATCACCCACAGTATCCTTCGCGAACCAGTGCTCTTCAAAGAGAGAAGGAATGTGATGAGGCAGCCTAAAAAAATGGGCAGCTGAATCAGATCGTGTACAAAACATGTGATGCCATAGTAGAGTGGGGATACCATTGCAGAGTAGAGCAAGGCGGCAATCAATCCAATCTTTTTATTATGAATCTCTTTCCCTAAAATGAAAATGAGGGCGGCGGCGAGGGATGAAAGCGCAGCACCGAGAAGGGATGTGGCTTGGTAGAGGTAACCCTCCGGCACGAGGAATCCCAGAATTGAGAGAAACATCGTTGTGGGATCCAGAGCCGGAGCCTTTATTGAGCCATGCGCTATGCCGTAAAAGAACCACACCTCTATGCATTGGGACGCATGAGCCCCAAACTTGTTCCAGAAGAGGATGGTGAGGGCGAGCCTCAACCCAAACGCCAGAAAGAATACAAGGAGGGCTATGACACCCGCCGAGAGAGGAAGATCGGGTGTCTTTTTCTTTTCGAATACCCTTATTTCCCTGTCACGCACCATGATTTCTTTTTGAGAGGGATATATAAGGTTTTTCCGAAGAGTACCGAAAGTTATAAAAGCGGGGTGGAAAAGGAAGAACATGAGAAAGGGATTATTTCTTATCATATTTCTATCAATCCTGTTTTTCTCTCAGACCGCATCCTCAAAGGGAAGCCCTCCAAGGACCACCGCACTATTAAAGGTAGTCTACAGGAATATGCCACTTGAATTGTATGCAACGGCGACAAAGGAAGGCATCGATGCCTCCCTATCCTTCCCGACCGGCTACAATGAGAAAATCGAGACTGAAGTATATCCTGCATTCACCCTCACAGGTCCCGCATCAAAATTCTTTACCCCTACCGTGAGTACGGGGTGTGAATCACTCTCTTATAGTTGTGATAGTGTGGGGGCAGTCTTCGAGTTCTGGTGCAATGACCACAGAAAAGGGTGGGACATAGTGGGGCTTTTTCAGGGAAAGGCATTCCTCGCCGTAGGAAAGACTGGCTCTGATTCACTCACGGGATTCTGGACGGTGACTGCCATTGACCGCAAGACGAAAGAAAAGATAGGTGAAGTTCAGGTGTGGGTAAAAAAAGAAAAGCCAGGAACTGGTGAAGACGTGCGAAAGCTTGCTCCTTTCATTCTCGTATGTCATACACCTCTTCCGGCAGTTGCGTGTGTATGAAGGCTGCGTCCTCTTCTTTCATGATGCCCCTTTGCATGAGCCTCTTTGTCGTTTTAGGGACAGACCTGGGTCCAAGCACTGCACCCGGTCTCTCTGGCTCATCGATGAAATCCGTCTCCATGAAGAATCGCCTTCCCTGCCCGAGTGCGGCCTCTATCTGTTTCTCTGAGGCGATGATTGAAGGGTAGATGCCCAGCCTCTCACATAATGTGACAGAGGGGGGACAGAAGTGCTTGACGATTTTTTTAGGGTCCCCATTTTTTTCCATCAATCCCTTGAGCGCAAGAAATCCGTCCTCGTCGAGAGATTTTGTGTGAAGCTGAAGCGGAATGGATTTTCTTTTTGATTCAGAAAATGCGTGTTGAAGCATCCTCATGCTCGACTCCACAATCTTTGCGTCTGTCGGATAGTGGGGCCAACCCACTTCCCCTATCCCCACGATAAGTCTCTCCTCAAATAGGGTTTCTGCATATTGAAATACTTCAAAAAAAATCTCCTCCGCCTTTTGAATCCCCGACTCTTTGCCGAGGACATCAAACTCGGCGGGATGCATGCCGACCACGGGATATGAAACGACATCCGATTGTTCGTTGATGTGGGATGACATTGTAATCGTCTTTCCGAAATCCTTCTTGAAGGATTCGAGATTCTTGGAGTACATTGGTTTGTGGACGAGTATGAGGTGCGTTCCCCCCGCCTTCTCAAACATTGAGACGGCGTCAAAAAACAATCCGCGCTCGTCCAGGTGCATGTGATTGTCGAAAATCATGAGACACTCCTTTCCACAATCTCATACAATCTGTCCAGACTATCGGCATCCTCGGGTCCCTTATCCTCCCTTATGCGCCTGACGCGCGGGAATCGCAGGGCATATCCGCTTTCGTAATTGGGCGATTTCTGGATTTCCTCATAGGCAATCTCGAGGATGAGGCGCGGGTGAAGCTTCACCACCTTTCCTTCTTGGCTCACGATATATGGTTTGAGTTTTTCCGTGAGTTCCTCAAACATCTCATCCGTTATCCCCGTGCCCACCTTCCCCACCTCTAAAAACTTGCCATACTCATCCTGTATGCCAAGGAGGAATGAGGCAAGCCAGTGAGCCCTTCTCCCCTCCCCCCACTCAGCACCTATGATGACGAGGTCAAGCGTCTCCAGAGTCTGCTTTATCTTCAACCACTTCTTTCCGCGAGAGCCAGGCTGATAAGAAGAATCCGGGTCCTTCACCATCAATCCCTCGTGTCCGGAAGAAATGGCTTGCGTGAAGAACTCCTCCATCATATCCCTCCTGTCGGTGACAAGCTGCTCTGACACAAGAATGATGTCTTGAGGTGTGGTGATGCGCACCAATATCTCCCTTCTCTGGCGGAGTGGCATGTCTATGCAAGAGCCCCCGCACCAGAGACAATCGAAGAGTATGAGCTTGAGGGGAATCTTTTTTCTCATTTCATCTATGTCATACTTTCTCCGGAGCCTGCGCAGGACATTCTGAAACGGCTGGGGCTTCCCGTGCTTGAAGGCGATGATTTCTCCCTCGACGATGACATTTTCCTGTATGGCTTTTCCTATGCCTTCCACAATCTCAGGCAGGGCTTCGGTGATGTCTTCGAGCCTTCGGGAAAAGATTTTTATCGCCTCGCCTTTCCTGTGCACCTGGCATCTGGAGCCATCGTATTTTACCTCACACCCCAAAATGGGCATACGGGAGAGGGCGTCATCAAAATCAGAGACCGAGGCGAGCATGAATTTTATTGGTTTGAAAAAGGTGATAGAGAGTCTTTTCATTTCCTCTTCACCTCCCGATGCGCTCTTGGCGACTGCACCAAGGTCGTTTGTGAGCATGTATGCCTTGTCTATGGTTTCGGGGGAAACACCAAACGCCCGGGCGATGGCATCCCTCACAATCCCTTCCCCCACGCCTGTCCTCATCTCTCCCAATATGATGCGCACGAGGTAGCGTACTTCACGGGGGGTGGCAGAGGTGAAAAGGAAGGAGAGGCTTTTCAGCTTTCTCTCCTGCGAACGGGAACCCGTGTGTTCGGGAAGCGCGGCGAGTGTCTCATAGATTGTCTTTATGGATAGGGATTTCTCGAAGAGAACAGACTGCCGCTTCATTGAGAGCGCCTTCTCGCATGCCTTGCCAATGTCTCCCTCTGTCCGTATGAAATCCTCAATCCGTTTCACAGGGATGCCTGAAATGTCTGACACCACCTTCACGACGAGCCTGTAGCCTATGCCCATCTCCCTGTTGCTCCAATCCGGAAATACCTTGCCCAATAAGAAATAGACGAGTATGTCCAGCTCTTCGGAACGAACCTCTTTCAAGAACAGGGCGGTGATGTCAGTCATCTCGAGTCGTTTGGTTGTCCTCTCGAGTGATTCATACACAGACACAAGCGAGGAAAATTCCATGAGTGACATTTGACAGGAGGATTTAAACGTTATCCTCCACGGGTATAGACATTTATGATGTGGGCTCCCCTGTCTATTTCGTAAAGAATGCTCTCAAGCGCTTCCACTCCCTCAGAATACTGATTCTCCCCGAAAAAAAATGCATTTCTCGGTGCACCCTCCTTTATGAATATGCACCCGTAATCGGTGAAACCTGCCATCTCAATCACACCCAATCCCGAATCAATCTGCAATGCGACGAGGAAGGGTCGCAGCCTCGTGAAATCGCTGTGGAGGTTCTCAAAGATTCTTTTCTGTTCAAGCACCACACGTGTCATTTCCAACATGTCCTCGCCGAGTTCCCCCACAAAGATGCTCCCTCCCTGATTCGCCCTCTCAAGCACCTTCTCGAGTGACGTGAGGCGGAAGTTGGGGCCAATGCTCTCAAATGAAGAGACGACCTTGCCCTTTTCCATGAGTATGAAATCCCTCTGCGCCCCATGTTGCGCGCATATGTATCCCGAAAACTCCTTCTTGCCCAGGTATGCCACCACGTTCTCGGGTGAGGCAAACTCCTGCCGCGCATCCTGAATTATGATTTTTCCCTCTGGAACCCTCATGACCTTACCCCACAATGATACCCAGCACGCGCGCCTGCGTCGGTGAAACGTACTCCACCACGAAGGTGATTTGCTGGATTTGCTGATTCTCCCCGGTGTAGAGCCACAGGAGCATCTTGTCGAAGTTTTCGAGGAAGGCAGCACCCTCTGCCGAGCCATGCAGAAATTCATTGAACTTGAGGACTGCGGCCTCGGTTCCTTCCCGTGCATTGCCCGCGAGTATGAGAGTGCCAATCCTCTTGTCTCCTCCCCTTACCCTTGCCCCCACAATATCATCGAGATATGCGGGGTTGGGCAGGAAGGTGATTATACCCATCGTGGAGGCGGTGAAGGAATAGTTGTTCTGTGTGTCAAGAATATGCCACCTGTCCACACTCGCCTCATCAGGGACGAATCTCACGCGAAGGGTCTCATTGAGCAAGCGCGTGTGTACATTCACCTGCGGGCCGCCCACGGATACGACAAGGAATGCCTTCTTCGTATCCAGCGCATCGTCCGTGGTCAAGTCCACATACCCTATGCCCGAAACCACCTCAGGCCTGGCAGCATTGTAGGACAAAGTGAATGAATGGTGAAGTGAGTCTGAGAATATCTGGAATCGCGTAGGGGTGTCCCTGTACCAGAAATCTATGGCTTTTCGCGCATCATAGGAGGATTCCGTGTCTGCCGTTGCAGCCATTCGCCCCCTCACAACGAGAAACCCGGGGAGGAATTCTATATTGCCCGCCACGAGGGCACGCGATGGCTCGGGTGTCTGGGGAGGCGTTACAGCCACTATGAGCGAAAGCCCCACGGCGATGGGGTCTACGGTGGGTGTGACCTCGAATCTCTGCTCATACCCTCGAACGATGAGGAAGCATTTTCTGTCCACACTCGTCGCATAGGAAAACCTTCCCTGCTCATCTGTCACAATCGTATCAATCTTTTCTCCTGACTTGGAATCATATACCTCGATTATGTACTTGTCTGCAGGGTGGTCGCTATCGCCTATGTAGATCACGCCCCGGATATACCCAACAGTATTGGAGTATAGTCTCACATTGATGACCATGTTGTCCTTTGCCATGAATTGAGTCTCATAAGGGAGATATCCATCTTTTGATACTCTCATGGAGACTTGGCTCGTCTCATATATGCCATTGAGTATGGCAACGCCCGACGAATCCGTGAGCTCACCCTTATACTCTATTCTGACGAGAGCGCCTTCTATGGGAACATCGTTTGCATCAAGGACGATGACTTTTATGTTGCCTGCGGCAAGAACAGAGAAAACGAATACAGCCAATAGGGCGAGGATTATCCTCTTCATGAGCCAACTTCAGGGTGGAAATATATAAAGCTTTTCAGGAAGCGACGCCATTTTTCTTCTTCGCGAATCTCATACCTCGCCCAGAAGCGCCAACCCCTTTTCCCTGAGCGCTAGGATGAAGGGGGCAAGTTTGGGACCATTCGGTTTTCCCAGAAGCACTAGGTAGGAGGCTTCATATATTTGCTTCGGCTCAAGACCTGCTTTTCTTGCTTCCTCGGTCAAGGCTTGAGACACTTCCGACCCTTTCAATTCCTGACCAGCTGCCCAACTCGATTTCAATCGTGCATGCAGTGAGGACAGGGCTTTTTTCTGAATGTCCGTCAGCCTGGCTCTCACGTCATCGGTGACATGCTCTGCAACCCTGAACAGAAGCCTTTCGGGGGCATAGTGCTGAGCCCAGAACCTGGCTTTTCTCACCCTTTCTAATATGAGTCCCTTCTCTTCAGGCGTGGGATTTCTCATGTGACCCGTACTCTCAAGAATCCCCAGGGCTTCCTCGTCGTTGGCTGTTATCTGCCCCACCACCGCACAGAACCCATAGTCCACATCGACAGGGATGTCGTTTTTTCTCCTCACCATCTCATAGAGCCTTCTTGCATGTTCCCTGTCTTTCTCATTCTCAAGATTCTTTGTTCCTAAATATATGTTTTTCAGTTCGTCGTACTCGTCCACGAGGAGTGGCACCTCTGACCATCTGAAGTCGCGCGTCTTTGTTATTCTCTTCAGGAATAGGAGTCGGAGTGCCTCCGATTCCGCCACCTTCAACCAGTCGGAAGGATAAACGACGTTTCCTTCGGAGGCGCTCATCTTTTCCCCCTCCCCTATGAGTATGTATTCATAAAAAATGGGTTGGGGCGAGGGATAATCCAAGATTCTTTCCACAATCTCCTCATTGACGAACCACGCGGAGTTGGGAACGTTGTACTCCTTTCCCGCTCCCTCGGCGCAGACGCCCCAGCGCACCCACTGGGCAGCCCACTCCCCCTTCCATGCGAGCTTTCCGTTTCCGCAAATGGGGTCTGAGGAGCCCATGTGACCGCACCCGCGAGCCGTGAACTTCTTGAAACTGTAATCTTCGCAACGATAGAGGATTTTGCCATCTTCCCTTCCCACGAGCCTCGGTGTGATGATTTTGCCGCAGTTATCGCAGACTGGATTCCAGACGCTGAAATTTTCTTCAAGCTTTCTGTCCCTGTATCTGTTGAGAATTTCTATGAGTTCATGCTCGTGGGAGAGCAACGCTTCTACCTGAGGTCTGAAGTTGCCTTTCTTGTACTCTTCTCTCATGGAAAAAATCTCAGGCATCTCATCCACAAAATCCCCCACGACCTCAAAAAAATCCCCCACATGGTGTGAGGCGTAGCTCGCATGGCACCCCCATGGGTCGGGGACATCGGTGACGGGCACCCCTATGTAATCTTCCCATCGTAAGGGAACGCCTGCGGGTACTTTGCGGAAAGGGTCCATGTCCTCCGCCACCCACACGAACTTTGCCGGGACATTCTCCTTGAGGGCGCGGAACACCGCCTCGCCCCGGATGAGGTCTGTGAGCCTGCCTATGTGGAGGACGCCCGAGAGTGAGGCGCTGCTCTTCACCGTGAAGGGTTGTGCCTCTATGATTTTGTCTTTATATTTGAATTTCTTTCTTTCCAGTATTGCGTGTGCGAGTTGATCTGCCCAGAAGAGCATGGTTCAAATTTCAAGAGGGATTTATAAAGGTTGCTGAATCCAAAAACCACAATCCTTATAAGGTTCCTCCCGGCGTGTGCCTCATGGCGCGCAGGAGCACCGAAGCCTACAAATTCAAAAAACTTCTCGACCATCTCTCGCATATGCGAGGGAGACACACAGAGCTCGTGTCGGTGTACGTTCCTTCTGGGTATGACATCAATAAAGTAGTCGGGCAGATTAGAGACGAGCAGGGCACCGCCTCCAACATAAAATCCACCTCCACCCGGAAGAATGTCCTCTCTGCCCTGGAAAGAATTCTACAGCACTTCACCCTCTTCAAGCAGACGCCTCCCAATGGCCTGGTCATCTTTTGCGGCAACATCTCCGAGAAAGAAGGCAACCCGGACATCGAGCTTTTTTCATTCGAGCCTTTAGAACCTCTCACGGTGAGGGTCTACCGATGCGACCAAACGTTTGTGCTTGAGCCGTTACTCAACATGCTTGAGGTCAAAGAGGTGTATGGTCTTCTCATCATAGAGAGAAACGAGGCGACCATTGGCATGCTGCGGGGAAAAAAGATAGAGGTATGCGACACCATGTACTCGGGTGCTCCCGGCAAGATACGGGCGGGCGGTCAGTCCTCGGTGCGGTTTGCGCGACTTCGCGAGATCGCAGACCACGAATTCAAGAAACGCGTGGGAGAGCACGCCAACAGGATATTTCTGAACGAGAAGAATCTCGCAGGCATCATCGTGGGGGGACCTGGGCAGACCAAGGAGAAATTCTTGGAGGGGGACTACCTCTACCATGAACTTCGGGGAAAAATCATAGGCATGCTCGACACTGCCTATAACGGCGAGTTTGGCTTGAAGGAGCTTGCAGACAAAGCAAAAGAGATACTGCAGAATCTTGATTTCACAAAGGAACGCGAATACATACAGCACTTTCTCCAGGAGCTCGTGAACGACGGACCCGTCGCCTATGGAGAAAAAGAGGTGCGTTATGCGCTCGACATTGGGGCAGTCGATACGCTTTTACTCTCGGAAGGTCTCGATAAATACAGGATAAAAATAAGATGCGATGCGTGCGGATACGAAGAGGAGAAGACAATCGCGCAAAAGGATTTGGAAGCCCTCAAGTCTGAAATCCAGAGCACACAATGCCCGCAGTGCAGTAACATAAAACTAGCAGTCGCCGGGGAAAAGGAACTCGTAGAGGAACTCTCAGAGAAGGCGGATGAGAAAAACAGCAACGTCGAGGTCATATCCACAGACACGGATGAGGGAACTCAGCTCTACCGTGCCTTCGGCGGGATTGCGGCTTTGCTCAGGTACAAGATAAGTTGATGTCAGAGCTCTTCTGGGTTTGAAGAGACACGAACATATACTAGATGCAGTGCAGATGGAATACCCTACAGTGAAGTTCTTCAACAAGGTAGAAGGAAAGAGGATCTCTGTCGAGTGGATTAGCTGATAAAAATCTTCAAATTAATTGGAAGAATATTATGATATAGAAATGCTATCTTGCCAAAAAGCTTAAATAGGAAAAGAAATTTATAGAAATATATAAATACAATAGACAAACTTTAAATGCTATGTCAAAGGTGAGTAATTGTGGAAATGCCATTTGATGACTATATATGGTTGAATTCCTTACTGCGAATCGGTCGTTGGATTTTATACTGTTTTAGGATGTGATTATCTAATGAAGATAAGAAATGAAAAGGTGCTTGAATGGACTTTTGCTTTTTTAACAATCATTGTGGTATGGAATCTTAAACTATCTTATCTATATGAAAGTTTCGCCATCAAATTAGGAGCTCTACAGGGATCCTTTTTATATCTCATTATTGTCGATATTGGGTTACCTTTTTCAATTGTATTCATCTGTCGTATTGCAATGCTTTTTTATGAACGTGTAATATGGAAATTGAATCCATGGTCAAAGTCTAGAGGCGGTTGGTGGCTTTATGCCTTAATTCCAAGAGATAGCAAGAAATTACCTCCAGTCGTTGGTTATTTTAAATTATCCCATGGTATAGATTCTGCGATGATACCTGAAGGTCGAGCTTTTTATTTAGAATCAATGTCTTCTCAACCTTTAAAGTATCGTGGAGATTGGTCAGCATCTCGTGTTTGGATTGAAGAACAATTGATAAATTGGATTTTTACAATGCGAGCACAAAGTCCACACCTTGAACCAAAACCATCTTTCTATGAAGGCTTTTTGGAATTGAGGCAGATAACTGATAAACCCATTATTGGTAAGGAATGTTGGAGTGGCATTTTTAATGATCTTGGAGATCGACGCAATATTTGGGGTCCTGTATATGCAGAGAAACTACAGAAAGGAAGAGTAAACACTGCTAGTGATGCAGAAAAATTACTAAAGAAAATAGCCCAACAATTTAGGTTACGTTCAGAGAAATTAATTTCATGATTTCATGAAGAAAAATTATAATATTTTTTCTTAATATTAGATTTTCATCTTACACATTTTATTGCGAGTAATGAAAAAATGGCAGAAAATGATTTAGAAAAAAGTTGCTATAGAAACTTTTTTGACAAATAATTTTATTCGTCCTTTAATTTGTTATCCTTAAATCTATAATGTCTATCACATTTTATGACTAATATACTTCTTAAAAAATGCAAAATCACTTTTAAAGATGTAATAGATGAAGTTTAAGATTGAGTCTGAAGATCAATGCGTCAATTTCGATAAGGCGCAGATACATAAAATGTTCTACTTTGTATTTTCAACAAGAAAGCAATTTATTTTTCTAGTCCATATGTATTTACTGTAATGTTAAATAATTATTATAGGCTACAGAAAGGAATATTTAGGCATATATAATCGAAGGCTATAGTTATTGATTATTTAGATTTAGAAAAATGAAAGGTTAAACAGAATTTGGAATCAAGATTTGTATTACGAATTCGATTTTTTATCATTTTTATTTTTTTCATTCATAAATCCAATTACTTTTTTATATTGGTGAACTTTGTCATATATATAATCCCTTTTAATATCATGTTGAATTCTTAGTTTCATTTACTTTTTCTATAATGGCAGCAACTATACCATCAATGCCTTCAGTATTCAAATCAAGATATGCTATATCTTCATGAATTCCAAAAATTTTTGTAGAATCGAGTCTTACAGGTAATATGAATTCTGTTTGTCTTTTTTCAGCTTCACCCCTAATTATAGAAGATTCAAAGTCAGTCCAATCTTTAACAGGATAATGTTCTGATATTAGAACTAATACGAATCTTGCTTTTGGTCCATAAGTTTTTTGGAAATATTTAGTTAGCTTTTTCCCCCACAATGCTACCTTATAAAATTCATCATAAAATACTTTTATTCCTTTGCTCTTTAATTTCTCTGCCATGTCTCGTGCGATAGTGCGATCTTCACCTGCAAATGATATAGCAATATCAAATTCAAATTCGTCAGTTGAATCATGGGGCTTTTTTTCTATATTTAATTCATTCCTTGATTCTTTCTTTCCATTGTTCATATTAATAATTGAAAAAATCTCATTTAAAGTATTTTTTCCGACTTTTTGTAATATAAATGTAATATCACCCTTCTTATTTTTTATATAAATGATAAGAACCCCAAACATTACAACCATAAATAAAAAGGAATAAAGGATAAATTTATTTCTATCATTATTTAAAATTTTATTATTTATTTCATTCAATTTTGTTTGGTAACTTACATAGTTTTCATTATCTTCCCCATAGATGATTCTTATTGCTTCTAGTATTTTACCATATTTAACACTAGCACTATTATAGTCTTTTTTATCAACAGAAGCCTTGGCATCATTTTCTAGAAGTGAAATTATCTCTTCGATTCTACTTCTAATATTTATATAGTTTATCTTAAGTGCATTAAATTCTTGAAATCTATCATATTGATAAATAAGTGCCTGGAGATTATAGACACCCATGAAATCCAATGAGGGGTATATTTGAATTAAGAGATCCAATTCGTCAATTATGTTATGTGTTCCATCTAGACTTGTTTCAAGTAGTTTAAGATCACTGAATAAGATATCTTCCCGAAGATTTTCCAAAGTATATTCTTCATCTAATAAATCAGAATCAATTAATCCAATATTAAAATATGATTTATATACATCAAATAATAGTTCAATTGCTACTGAGTAATTCTTATTGTTAAAATACTGACGTCCATTTCTTAATTTCTGAAGATTCTCAGTTAAACAATCTTGAGTCAATTCCTGAATTGTATTTATCCTACTTAAACAATCATCGTATAATCCATAATATTTCGACATTTCCTCATCATTTATACAACTTTCAAGGGTAAATTTGGAACGGCGAAAAACACCTTCATTAAAATTTTCTATTGCACTTGGATATTCTTGATTCAAAAATAAATATTCCTTAAAAAATGGCCAATATTTCTGAAATTCTCCATCTTTTGAAATTTGTAGTAATATTTTTGGATAATTATTTGAAACAATTCTTGAAAAAAAGATATATATAGCATCAGTCTTATAAGTTCTTCTTATTTCTGGATATTTACTTGCGGGATTTAATGAATAGATATATACAATCCCATCTTTGGTACTTAATATAACCTCTCGATTATTTACAGGATAAACTCCAGGTACTTCCTTATTATCCAGGTCGACTACTTCAATGTTATCAATATATTTGTCTTTGAGAGATAATGTCCAAAGATTTTCTTTTGTTAGCGTGTAATCACTAAGATTTATTGCTATGGCAGTCCCAAAATAAGACCAAAAAACGATAAAATCATTGAAATTTGAATCTGCTCTTGTAATAGCAGGAGAAAAACCAGCTATCTTTTCTTTTGAGATATATACTAATGCTCTTTGTAATCTTCTATTGATTTTATAGATCCTTTCTTCATTGAAATTATAATTTGAAGTAATAATAATTATCTTATCTTCATTATTATTTAGAATGCCAATCTTATTTACAACTTCGTCGTTGAAATTTATTTCTTCTATTAATCCTCCTGCGTGACTATAAATATCTACCTTATTTTTGGAAGAGATAATCAAATTTTCTTTCCCAGAGTCACTAATATCCGAAACAAGTAAATTAGTTGGTACATAAGATAAATCTGTCTCCCATATTGGTTTCCCTAAAGAATCAATAGCAACTATTTTTTTCTCTAATGCAATGACAATGTCTTTCTTATCATCTGAATTTGCATCGATACAAACAATTGCTTTAATGTTCATATCAAATTCTTTATGATTTGAATAATCAAGTTTATTATTGTAGATAAATACCCTATTAGTAATCCAATATAATACTTCATTAATCCCATCCTTATTCAAATCTTCTACTTTAATTCCTTTAACTACATCAGTTGTATTTACAGAGAATTGAGTCGACATTGAATTCATATCCAAGACAAATAGACGCTTATCTGTTGTAGCGAATACTATATTAGGTTTAGATTCTGTATTATCAATTAAATTTCCTATTACTATTGTATTGAAAAGTATATTCTTATAACTTACTTTGTCACCTTCTTTTTGAATAGGGTCATAATCAATAGCTAATAATTGATTAGCAGATAATATTATGACAATAGGTATTAATACTATTTGCACATTTCTTTTATACATTATTGAATCTTTTATATACGTATATATAAATGTTCCGTTCAACACTATGGAGATTCTTCTGAAGTTAAGATGTGATAATCCTGCTTTTTCTTTCATTCATTGGGTGAAAATTGGAAAAGAGGATTTAGCAACTCAATTATCTTGGGGTGTATAGTGACTTTCTTATCGATTCTATGAATTATCCACCCTTAAATTCCAATTGAATCAATATGTTCACGTAGCTGCTATGAATAATGTTTTGAAAGATAATTTTATGCCTATTTTCTCTAAGATTCCCAAAAGAATTTTCAGTGATGCTAAATTTCTTCCACCTTCTCATGCCACACCACGTTCCTCTTCCTTAGTTCTTAAATATGAAACCCGTGCATTTCCTCTGCGTTCTCGCAGATTCGAGGGCTGAAAATCCCCTCCCCCGAGCGAAAGTATGAACAACCACAAAATTATGAAGGGATTCACATGGTTCGCCCAAAGGTGTTGTTTTCTTCTTTGACATAGGAGGGGGCGGAAAACGCAAACCTATATATAAACCAAAAACGCTCGGGGCAACATGAAACAGAATCACGCGAGTATAAAAGAGGAGGATTCGCAATGCCCAAGCACATAGGAATCGTCGCCTGCAGCGCTGAGGGTGCGGCGCTTTGCTACAGAACGCTGTGTACGGAGTCACCCGCCATGATGGGGGAGTTCATGCATCCCGAAGTCTCCATGCATACCCATCCCCTCGGCGAGTATATGGAACACATAAAAAGTGGGGATTGGGGGTGCGTCGCAGATTTGATGCTCTCGTCTGTAAAAAAATTAGCCAGCATAGGAGCCCAGATTGCCATTTGTCCCGACAATACCATTCACCAAGCATACAATCTCGTCGTGCCTGCTTCACCCATTCCCTGGATTCACATCGCCGAGGCTGTGGCATGGGAGGCACAAAAACGTGGATTCAAAAAATTGGCAATCACTGGTACAAAGTACCTCATGACGGGACCCGTCTACCCTCTGGTGCTGGAAAGATTCGGCATGTCATACAGCATTCCGGACGAAAGAGACAGGGAAAGGATAGACGGAATCATTTTTAATGAACTCGTATGCGGTGTATTCAGGGAAGAATCCCGCCTCTACTTCAACGAGGTCATTGGGGATATGAAAAGGGGGGGTTGCGATGCTGTTGTTCTGGGATGCACGGAAATTCCGCTTCTTATCAAACCTCACGATTGCCCATTGCCTGCGCTTGATTCCACGCGCCTGCTCGCCCGGGCAGCCATACGGGAAGCATTGAGGGAGGTATGAAAGGACATTCTCTTCAGAAACATTCCCTGAGAAACTATCGATTTAGATTTCCTCTACCTTCTCGTTCCATATCACATTTCTCTTTCTCAGTTCTTCCAGTATGAAATCCACGCACTCCTTCTGCCTGCCAATGTATTCCGGAACGGTGAGCCCTTTCTTCTTATACAGTCCTTTAACGACTAATCGCAGAGCCGCGGTCGCGGTGTAACCTGTCGTTCGTGCCATGGAGTGCACGCGCGTTTTCGGGTCATACCTGTCGAGCATGTCCCAGCTGTAGCGCATCATTTTTCCATTCTTCTTTCCTTCGACCGCGACCTTCATGACCGTCATGTCTGCCTCGCCTTCCTTGAGCTTCCAGAGAGGGAAGAGTAATTTTGCAGAAACGTCCACAGGACGGACCTTCACGCCCTTCACTTCAATTTCCTCCTCAGAGAAGAATCCCGTGTGGCGGAGCATCTTCATCTTTTCTATGTAGCCCGGATAGCGAAAGGTCTGCTCCCTCATGTTGGGGATGTCAAGCGTCGTGAGAAGGGACCTCAATCCGTCCGTATTGAAGGCTTCCAGTGTCCCCACACCAGGAACGTCCACGAGCTCGGCATCCGACAGGGCTTCCTTGACAACTATCAGTCCGTTTTGTTTGAATCGGGCGGGACGTACGTATTCCTCTATCACATCCACGGGTGAAAAGACGGCTTTATACTCATAGGGCCAGAATCTTTTTTCGGGAAGACCGCCGCAGGCGGCCATGGCGGAGTGCGTCTCATCAAGAAGGGAATGCGCGTACCCGATAAGCAGATTGCTCATACCGGGAGCCACCCCGCAATCCGTGATGGCGATGACGCCTTTTTCGCGAGCAAGAGAATCCAACTGCAGCGCATCCTCTAAAAAGAATGCGATGTCCACGACATTTTTTCCTGCTTCGATTACTGCCTTGAGCGTCTTGAATCCCATAAATCCAGGCACGGCAGAAACTACAAAATCATGCCCCGCAACAAGCCTTCTCACCTCATCCGGGTCTGAGAGATCTTTCCTTATGGTAGTGATTCCTTTGCCTTCAAGCTTTTCAAGAGACTTTTGGTTTACGTCGGCAACCGTGACCTCAAAGTCTGAGGCAAGGTCGCGCGCCATTGGGGCACCGACCAGTCCGCCCCCGAGAACGATGACTTTCATGCCAGAGCAATGGAAGGTAGGTTTTTAAGGGTTGGGGACGCTAGAGAGGTTCGGTTGATCCTTCTAAAAGAGCGCGTAGGGATTCTTTCTGATTCTCAGCCTCGAATTTAAATGACATACTCATAACATAGTATCCTATTGTAATCATAAGAACTATCATGAAAAAGACTACAATGGAAATTGCAAATGGAAAGAGATGGACCAACTTTATTGACGGAGTTTCCATCAATTTAATAAAAATGAAAAGAGCGAGATACAGAA